>JAABUZ0100009052.1_pt1 | contig 11514 bp, 9 predicted proteins | sample 5562091 | NCBI WGS metagenome assembly JAABUZ01 (sample SAMN12813069, study PRJNA571459) | rock metagenome | isolation source: Antarctica rocks | place: Antarctica: Victoria Land, Linnaeus Terrace sud | collected 2015-12-21
TCCTCTCCGGGAGAGGGGGGGCACTTTTCGACAGTCCACAGCGCAGGAGTCGGCAGCGTCGCTGTCGCCTGCTCGAGCAGCCGCTCGAGTCAGTCGAGGTTGCGCTGGAGGGGGGAAGGAGGGAGGGGAGGGAGGGATCGGGAGGGTGAGGCTTAGGCTGGCAAAAAGGCGCCAGGAAGCGGCGTTAGACCAGACCGGAAACGGCAGCTCTTTCGCCGTCACGCGGCTTAATTTCCCTTGGAATATTGGAATTGGATTGGTGACGTCAAGTAGATAAGTCAATCCGTAGCTGACGGCATACGCCTCTTTGACTTCTTTGCGGTAGTCTTGAACACTTTGAACATGCTTTGTTGAATGAAAGTTGAATTCCTAAATATTGACAAGTATCGAGTTTATTATGCTTTAAATTGCTTGTCCTATTAGAGAGTTCCCCTTTTTCGACTAGGCTCCTGTACAGCCCTAATGCACAACCAGGTTTGCAAATTTTGCACTCAGCTAAGTCACTCTCGTTGATCCAAGCCCCCAAAACAAACAAGTAAATAACATGATAATCGTGATCTCAAATAATAAAGAAGTAAAAAGATCAGGAATGTTCACATAGCACAGGTGCCACCTAGCAACACTGTCCACACATATCGTTCGTGTGCAGGGGACCAACTAAGATCCTCACGATATAAATATTTTTCCCATTGGCCGTGGACCAGCCATGAGGCAAAAGTTCGTTTACATAAATGGTAAGATGAACAGACGAATTGAAGCTGTGACTTGTGTATAGAAAATTGTTCTCTGGCCCACCTCCGTATTTACTAAACCCAATGAGCTTCGTAATTAATTATAGAGAAGAGAGCAGAGCAAGAGCAACGTCCTCCTCGAAGTGCCAACAATAGCCCTGAGAAGGCATGTCTCCCAATTTCAAATTTCCGAACAACGCCGCGATCTTTCATAGGTGTCCTCTCTGGACCAAGCCGAGACGAAGGAGCATAGTTTAACGCTTGTGGAGACTGCGCTTCGATGGGTTGTCCACCATTCAGGTCTAAGAGTAACGCAAGGCGACGGTGTGATTATCGGCGCAAGCTCCCAAGAGCAATCAGACTAAAGGACTTGACAAGATGTCCGCCAGGGTGTACACGTATCTTGGACCCAGGAGGAGAGGGTCTTGAAGAGGAGATTTCGCGGTGCCGTTGATGAGATTCATGGTGGAGTCGTCTTGAGTTTGCGGCTTGACTCGGTTGAGTGACGAAATCGGTGTCGACCAACATGTTTGATCCAACCTGTTCAACAGGTCGAGGAGCGCCCAGCAAGCTGCTGCAACACATCTCCTCCGACCACTCGCTGCTTCAGGAAAGGCAGCAAAACACTCGACATGCAAGTCCCGCGTTCCAGAGTAGCCCGCTCAGTGCAAGCGATCAGATGCTGGCCGACCAGTTCTTCAAGGACCGATCGCAAAAAATCGACCATCTTAACGCTCGCTTTGCTGGAGTTGCTTTGAGGGAGAGTGCACGCTCGCCTGCGCAAGTTGCCCCGGACTTTGCCTGGGCACACGAATTCGAACCTGGCCACCAATTCGAACAACCTCGGCAACTCCCTGGACACTCCGAATGGGCCCAGGAATATCGTCCACAGCAAGTTTCATCACGGATGAGCTATGCCCGACCGCAGTTTCCGATGGAGAGGCCTTTACGGATCTCACCCTGGACAAAAGGCAAGGAAAGACTGGTGGAATTATCTGACAAGAATTGGGAATCTCAATATGCCGAGATCGAGGCTGCTGTTCCAGATGAGCAGGTGGAGGAGGCAGAGCAGGAGAACTTGAAGTACGATGCTGGGACTGAGGAGCTGCAGGCAATTTGGGATGATATAAGTCGTGGAGGCCAGTACGACGATCCGGCCTTCAACTACGAGGATTTTGATCCCTTCGCCCCTCCAGATCTCGGCAGCTATCTCTTTGAAGCAGAAAACCAATTCTTCGGCGACGTGGATCCTTTCCTACGCGGCGTTGAGATTATGGAGCGTGGCGGAAACTTGTCCGATGCAGCACTCGCCTTTGAGGCGGCTGTACAGGCGGATGAAGGACGCGCAGAGGTATGGCGCTACCTCGGAGAAGCACAAGCACAGAATGAAAAGGAAGGACCTGCTATTCGTGCGCTCGAACGGGCCATGGCGCTCTCTCCGGACGATACGCGAGTGCTGATGAATCTGGCTGTGTCGTATACCAATGAAGGGTACGACACCGCTGCCTACGAGACGCTGGATCGATGGCTGAGCATAACCTACCCCGATATCCAAGCCCCGAAGGCCGTCCACAACAGGACAGAGTTGCATAAACGCGTGACAGATCTATTTATTCGCGCTGCACGCATAGGCGGGGCGCAGCAATTTGATTCAGATGTGCAGGTGGGCCTTGGCGTGCTCTTTTATGGCGACGAGGAGTATGGACGGGCGGTGGATTGCTTTGAAGCTGCTGTGCAAGGGCGGCCCGATGATCACCTCCTGTGGAATCGGATGGGAGCAACTCTAGCAAACTCGGGCAGATCAGAGGAGGCTATCGAGGCATATCATCGTGCCCTGGCAATCCGTCCATCCTTCGTGCGTGCACGCTACAACCTCGGCGTGTCGTGCATCAACATTGGCTGCTACGAGCAAGCCGCAGGACACTTGCTTGGTGCGTTAGAGATGCATAAATCGACAGATGGACGAATGGGAATGGATGAAGTACTGCAAAACCAAAGCACAAATCTCTACGAGACCCTCCGCCGGGTCTTTGTGTGCATGGATCGCAAGGACTTGGTGGACAAAGTGGGGCCGGGCATTGATTTGAGAGCATTCCGGGAGTTTGACTTCTAGCATAGAATGAAAACATTGTGATTCTTGTAGTTCCATCCACGATGGGCAACGACGGCGGCAGTATTCCCAGCCGCCGCGAGCTCGTGAGAAACAAAGGGACCGAAAGGGGAAATGCAGGCTTGCAAGAGTCGCAGTGGCTGGTGTGCAGGATGAGCCAGGAGGCGCTGCGAGAGCCTCTTGTCAGCGATGTCTACGGATACCTCTACAACAAGTCCGCTATCCTTCAGCACCTCATCGCTCCCGAGAGCATCACAAGCGACGACGCAAAGGCCACATTCAGTCACATCACCTCTCTGCGGGACGTTGTCGAGGTGCATTTCTACAGGACCTCTGACGGACAACGAATATGTCCATTGACACGACAGGAAGTATCATCGCGCGGCCGCTTTGTGCAGCTGATTCCATGCGGGCATGTCTTTGAAGAGCGGGCTCGTAAGCAAGCGCTAGAGAAAACGTGCACGGAGTGCACCTCCGCCACCCAAGAAGAAGTCCTCATGAATCCACAATCGGAACCCGATCTGGCAAGGGCATCTCTGCGGGCGTCCAAGCTGGCGGAGCAGGGCGTGAGCCATTCCTTACAACCCCTCAAGACAAAGAAGAGGAAGAAGGCAGACAAGGAGGAAAAGATACGGAGCAAGAGGCCGTTGATTGCTTCGGAACTGGCTACGAAAATAACAGATAAAGTGATGTCCCAAGCACAAACGAGCAGGCTTGGCACATTGAGCAGTGGCGCGCGCTTGACTTCAGGAGAAGGTGTGCGAGCAAGCCATTGATATGGTCCATAATGTCCACTCATGATTACGACCCTGCTTATTCTCTTGTATATATATCACCTGAAGCGGCTAACAATACTCGCACTATCGAAGTCTGGCTCACGTGCATGTCTTGCCATCGTAGCCGTGAGTCGTGTCGCAAAGTTGCACAGGAGTGTCATTGAGCAATTTATCAGCTTGCTCATGTAAGTCATTACACATTGAGATTGCATCATGCAGCCGGACCAGAAGGAAGCGGATCATATCTCTTCATTCGAAGTCGGACTCCAATATCCGAGACTATAAAGACGAGAAGGAGGATGGAGGGGATTATGCGGTCGTAGATGGACAGCGCGCTACCAGCCACATGCACCGTCATGCAGCATGCAAACAAAACAAGGACTGCCGCATGCATGCGCTTCACTCTCCGCGAAAGCCGTGACTGGACCGTGTATAGTGTGAGACAAGCGGCGTACACGAGGAGCCATGTCCACGAGAGCAGGCGCTCTTGGGTGGAGATTGTGTCGAGCGGAAGATTGGCCCAGTAGAGAAGTCCGCATGCGCCGGTGGCTGAGAGGAGCAGGCCCACTTCGGTCCACGTGTGTTCGCTGCTCATGTCGGTGTACCCTCGGGTGTACCCTTGCGGTGACTATTCTCGTATAAGTCCCCACCCAGCCGACACGCTACCATAGAATCAATGGATTCAGAGATCGTAAAAAGGAAGGTAAACGGTCGCGGCACACTCTGTCTGCTCGGTCTACGGCACACAAGAGGATCGTTGGATGAGATTAAGATAAGAGCACGCACTGATGCACTGCTCTGCGAGAGATGGTCATGGGTGGTAAGTCGTCGAACAGACCAATGACTATGGTCCAGTCATGACTGGTGGTCCTGGTGGCGGTGACGGGATGACTGGACTGGATGACGATGGTGTGGTGTTTGGCAGCTGACGTCGCGACGATTTTAAGCGAACCCATCTCTTCCCCGCTTTCCCCTCAATCCCGTATTCACCCAGCCACTCTTCATATCCCACCGACAACGACAATGAACAACCTCCCAACCGAACCAGTGGGCTCGCTGCCCCGCCCAGCTGCCCTGCAGGCCATGATTGAAAAGGTCGACAAGGGCGAATGCAGCATGGAGGAGCTGCGCAAGGAGCAGGACAAGGCGGTCGAGGACTCCCTTCGTCGCTTCGAAGCCACCGGGTCGCCCATCATCTCGGACGGCGAGCAGCGGGCGTCTTCTTTTGCCACCTACCCGCTTGCCGACACGCTGGGGGGCACGGGTCTTGCCAACAACCTGGCCCCCACCGGCGGACAGAACTTTGCCATCTTTGCCGATGGGCATCATCGTCAGCTGCCCCGCTTGACCGGCGGTCCGTTTGCCTACCAGACCTATGCGGCGGATTACCTCTCCAAAGCACGCTCCCTCACCAAGGCCAATATGAAGCAGGCCGTTATTGCGCCGAGCATGCTGGCACTGCTGTACCCGCTCGACACGCAGCTGGAGGGCTATTCCCGCGAGCAATTCTACGCGGACTTGGTGGATGAGGCGGAGAAGGATATTCGCAAAGCGTTTGCAGCGGGGGCGACACGGGTGTCGGTCGATTTCACCGAAGGCCGCCTTGCCCTGCGCAAGGACCCGCAGAATCCATGGACGGGACGCGGCATGCTGCAGTCCTTTATCGACCTCAACAACCGCGTCTTTGCCCGCTTCTCCCCAGCCGAGATCCAGAAGATTGCCGTGCATACCTGCCCGGGAGGAGACTGCGACAGCACGCATTCAGCCGACGTCGACTATGCCGACCTGCTGCCCTCGCTCTTTGCCATGAACGCGGGCGGGTTCCTGCTGCAGCTGGCCTCGGAGAAGGACCGAGAGCGGGTGTACAAACTGTGTGGCGAGCACAGTCGCAACAGCCAGACGGTCTACATTGGGGTCACCAACCCGCAGAACCCCAGGGTGGAGACCCCCGAGGAGATCTGCCGCGAGATCATCACGGCGTCCAAGTACATTCCCAAGGAGCGTCTGGGGACGACGGACGACTGCGGCTTCAGCCCATTCTCGGTCGACGCCAAGCCCAAGCACGGGTCGCCGGACTTTGCACGCGACATTGCCTTTCAAAAGATCGCCAGCCGGGTCAAGGGGACGGCACTTGCGCGGGCCCAGCTGTTTACGTGATCCGTGAAAAGTTCATCTAGTACAAGGGTCTGCCTGACCAGTCTTCCTGTTCCTATCCCTTCCCTGTTCCCTAGCTTGCCAACGCCTTGCCTACCTTAGCCGTCTACTCCGCCCGACATAATACCCGGCTCCAAACGCCACGAGCACGAATCCCACCAGCACAGTCGGTGTGACCACCGCGCTGCTTGCCCGACGCCGTCTGCGTCTGCGGGGCACCTCGCGTGGGTCTGGCGTGATGCGCAGCTCCCCGACTCCAGCCCACAGCGCCGCACTCGCGCTGACGTCGCGCGGCTGCTGCGCTCCCTTCCCTGGCAGGCACATGGGGGGCTTGAGCGCCGCTGCGGCGGAGAGCAGGGTGGAGAGCGACGCGCGCAGCTGGTCTGCCTCATGGTCCTCCTCCTCCTCCTCCGCCTCGTCGGGGGTGTTCTCGCTGGCTGAGGGCGACATGTCTGTAAACTCCTCCTCCGCCATCTCCTCCTCGCTGGACTCGTGCGGCGGGCTCAGCGTGGCCCAGGACTCGGAGAGGGTGGTCATGGTGGAATGGATCCGCCCTTTGCCCCACCCCCACCTATCCTCCGCCAGGAGGAGGAGAAGAGGAAGAGGAAGAGGAAATCAGAAGGAGAGGAAAGGAAGAGAGAACGAGATGGATGCATGCTGGCCCCGCAACCAGTGCAGCGAGTGTCTGCGCTTGGAGGGCTGTGGCTGGTGTCCGTGGAGCAACACCTGCGTGCCCGCCCCGCACCGCCTGCTCTCGCCGCTCTTCCACCCCGTGTGCCCGCTGGCCGGCGAGCGCTTTGAGCTGCGCTGCGCCCTCGGCTGCAAGGTGTCGCTGCAGACCGTCCTGGTGGTGGTGAGCGTGCTGGCCGCTGTCCTGCTCGTCCACGGCCTGTGTCGCTTGCTGCCCCTCGTCCTACGCTTCCGTCGCTTCCTACGCGCGGTGTACAGAAGCAGACGGAGAAGAAGAGAGCTGCTCTTGCTGGGGTCTGGGGGCTAACGTAGTTGTCTATCTGTATCGTGTACCTGTACCTCATGGACCGCCGCACCGGATTCCTCCTCCTGCTGGCCATCCTGCTCCTCCTCTTCCTCTGCTCCCACTCGCACGGCCGCAGCCACAGCCGCTTCGTCATCATCCTGGCCGCCAACCAGGGCGGCGGGGTGATGACCTGGAAGGGCGCCAAGGAGTGGGCCTTGGAGCGAGAGTCCATCAAGAACAAGCGCGACTACGTCAAGCGGCATGGGTACGAGCTGGCTGTGCGCGACATGAGCGTCAAGAAGCGCTATGCTCATGAATGGCGCGAGTCGTGGGAGAAGGTGGATACGATCAAGTCCACCATGCGGCAGCATCCCCACGCCGAGTGGTTCTGGTGGCTGGACCTGCATACCATCATCATGGAACCGCAGGTGAGTCTGGAAGACCACATCTTCTCGCGCCTGGACAACGTCACGTACCAGGATATCTCCATCTACAATCCGCTCAACATGACCATCGACGGCGACGCCCCGGTCCCGCAGGCCGCGCATCTGCTGGCCAGTCAGGACTGCGGCGGCTTCAACCTCGGCTCCTTCTTTGTGCGCCGCGGCGAATGGACAGACCGCCTGCTGGACTTTTGGTGGGATCCCGTGTTTTACGAGCAGAAGCATATGGAGTGGGAGCACAAGGAGCAGGATGCGTTGGAATACCTCTACTCCACCCAATCCTGGATCCGCGCGTCCATGTACTTCATGCCGCAGCGCATGATCAACTCCTTCCCGCCAGGCGCCTGCGCAGAGCAGGAGGGCGACACGCGGATCTTCTACAACGAGTCCGATCGCGATTTCATTGTCAACATGGCGGGGTGCGAATGGGGCAGGGACTGCTATGGCGAGATGAAGGGCTACGAGGCGCTCTCTCAGAACCTCAATCGGCCATGGTGGAAGCGGCTGCTGCATCGACGGGCGTGAAGGACTACTGAGGGCGTGATGATATCATACATTCTTGTCAATCTCCTCCCGCTGGAAGTAATGCGGACTCACTTCCGTCAGCCATTCGGGGCGCAGCGGCATGCAGTTGCGCATGTACTCCTTGCTCGTGAGGACGAGCTCGTAGTAAATAACCCACCGCTCCAGCGACTCATAGAGCACGCTGGAGGGATGTATATAGACTGAGTTCCCCCGCTTCACCGTGCGATACGACTGCCCATTGCGCTGCAGCCGGGCCGTGTTTGGGAAGAAGCCAGACGCGAGCGCCTTTTGAATGGATGTCGTGTCCCCGCTGCCGGGGCGCATATCCACCTCCACCCGATCACAGAGTCGCAGAAGCTGCTCCCGCACGTCCCGCGCACGCGAGAGCGCGCGGGGCTGCAAGAAGTTCTCCCGGGCCCACATGCTGGAGTAGTCCGTATCCACCCACTGATTGTAGATGTTGAGGAGGGTCAAGTGATCGCCGCCCGGTCGTGTGAATTGCGCCCGGGCAGCATCCGCATGCACCTTCTTGTCCTTGGGTCGGAAGAAGAGGCTCGAGGACTCGCCGAGCATGGAGATGATGGTCAGTACCTCCTCCACGCACTCATACCTGTCACTCGCTAGAATGGCCTTGGCAAGCATGGGGTCGGTGGGGAATTCTGCCATCTGCCGGCCAGTCTTGGTCAGCTCCGACTTGTCGTTCAGAGCGCCCAGGGAGTAGAGCAGCTCCATGGCCCGTACAAGCGTCTCCACTGGCGGTGCATCCATGAAATCAAAGTCCATCAAGTCGTTGATCCCCAGACTCTTGAGCATCAGCACCACGCTCGAGAGATTGGTACGCTGGATCTCGGGCGTAGTGCTCTCCTCCAGCTCATGGAAGTACGCCCACTTCGTGTAGAGACGAAAGCACTTCCCCGGTCCGACTCGGCCAGCCCGCCCCTTGCGCTGCTCTGCCGCCGCTCGTGAGCACGGTGTTATCACCAAGGACTCCATGCCTGTGCGTGGATTATACACATTCTCTTTGACAAATCCCGGATCGATGACAAACGCAATCCCGTCAATCGTGATGCTCGTCTCCGCAATATTCGTTGCCAGGACAACTTTGCGCGCCCCGGGAGGCGTGGGTTCAAAGATGCGCGCCTGCAGTTCCGACGGGAGGTTGGCAAAGATGGGAGCAACAATGAGCTCGGGCACTTTGGAGCCAAGTTTCCGGCTCGTCTCCAATATGTTCTCTGCGCAGCTCTCAATCTCGTCTTGGCCCGTGAGGAAGACGAGGATATCACCCGGTCCCTGTGTAGTGTGGATCTGAAATATAGTTGTAATGGATGCATGCAGGTAGTTTGCTTCTGGCTGCGCTGTGTAATGTACATCCACATCGTACATTCGTCCAGGGATACTAAAGATCGGAGCATCGTCAAAGAATTCTGCAAACTTGGTTGCATTCAGTGTAGCAGAGGATATGAGGATCTTTAGATCCGATCGGAAACGTGAGATATCCTTGATCAGACCAAAGAGGATATCGGTGTGTAGGGTGCGCTCGTGGGCTTCGTCAATCATGATGCAGGAATAGCCATCCAGCGACGGGTCGACGAGGAATTCGCGCAAGAGCATGCCATCCGTCATGTACTTGAGAACTGTCTTTTCACTCGAATTATCCTCGAATCGAATAGCATATCCAACTTCACTGCCCAGCTTCACGCCCATCTCCTCCGCGACTCTCGCCGCAACCGACATGGCAGCAACACGCCGCGGCTGCGTACACCCAACCTTGCCTCGCTTCGTATAGCCTGCCTCATGGATGTATTGCGGAAGCTGGGTCGTCTTTCCCGATCCCGTCTCACCAACGACAATGAGAATCTGATGTTCTTCCATAGCCTCGAGCAGTTCCTTCCGGTACGCAAATACGGGAAGCGATTCCCTAGTCTGCTGCAGAGTTTGGTACTTCTTCTCGGTCTCTTTAATTCGCTCGAGAAGCTCGTCATCCCGACTCCGCGGATTATCGGCGATGAAATTTAAGTGCTGGGAGTCGTCGAATACATACTCATACTCCTCCGCCTTCTCCTTCTCTTTTATCTTGGGAGCGAAATTCCTATCCCACACCTCTGGGGTCTCCTTTTCATCCGGCTTGTATCTTGCGTACAGCGCCGCTTCTTTCTTCCGTCGATCTATTCTACCACTTTCGGTAATATAATCTTCCGGCATGGTGTACCCATTCTCCCCATCATCGATGTTAGCCCGCTCTTCAGCAAGGCGCAGTACCTCCTTGTTGTACTCCACCTCGGCACGTTCACGCTTGGTCATCTTGACATTGCGAAAGAACTCTTCGTCATCCTGCACCTGCTGACGAAGGAGTGCTAGCTGCTGAGTAGACCTCTGGGCGAGGTACACCTGACGAGACTTGTTTCTCAGACTTCCAATATCTGCTGTTGCGATTTCAGGCCGGCTTTTCGCAACATGATCGCGATTTTTATCACGTTGCCGTAGTCTCTCTGCAAAAGCATCCCTCTCGTCTCGATCTTCCTCCGAATTATATGCAGGATCTAGCCTTTCTTCCACCACCTTTGACTCTATAGGTGGCTCCTGCGGCTCAGTGGACAACCTTCGACGTTTTGGCTCCTCCTCTTCATCACTCCAGCCACCACTCTCTTTCTTTCTCGCTCGGCCCTCTCTTCGTATTTTCTTCCTTGGGGGATCATCTACGAAACCGTACTTCTTTTCGTCAACAGAGATGGGATTGCGTTTGACGACCTTCGGCTCTTGTCGTCGACCAAGTTTATGCCACAAATCTTCCGCGAATTTCGCATCGTCAACTCCTGCCTCAAGCAGTGACTTCTTCAGTGCCTTCAAGTTGTCTGCTGACTGGGCGTTTGCAAGGATGAACGATGTCAAAGCTGTCGATGTGATGTTTAGATTTCTGAGCAAGGCATCGTCGATGAATTCTTCCATGTCACGTGCAGATAAGAATGACAGATCAGATGAAGATGAGTGATTATAATCGAGAAATATGTGCGATTTCTGCACCGAGAAAGTGGCTGGATCTGCCGCACAAGATGGCAGGAGATCAGGTAGACGTAATGAATGAGCCTCTAGCTGCACGCAACGGGAACTTGACTCTCTACTACGTGGAGGGTTAGCGACACTGTAAACGATCCAGTCGCCAAAACACCAGCTCTCAATCACTGGCATGAAAGAGGCGAACATCAAACTACGTCGTGCCATCGACATTGGATCGCAAGTTATCGGAAGAACATATAATCAACGAATTAAGTGCATGCGAGAATGTTTCCATCTCATCTCGGCAGGGCCCTGTGACCTATATCCACAATTCAGTCATCACGGCTTTTCTGGGATCTTTTCTCTTACAAATATAAAAAAATAGTCGGCTGCCATCGAAGATGATGTGCAACCCGATCGAGACTGTCCCTTAACGGTCATGAAGCCCGTTGGGTCGACAAGTCAGAGGCGACATCCAGAATCTGGAGAAGATTGCTTGGTCTGGGAAATTGCGGAGAAGTCATTGCATATTACAGACTTGTTCCCTAGGATGTATCACGAAACGGATGGATGTCTTTCCGCGGCGTTCAAAAACTTTGGTGTTCTGAAGAAGTACCAGCCGACCAAGTTTCAAGAATTATGAAATACGTGACGACTCTCTGATCAAGGAACAGGCAAAAATCTAGTAGATGCATTGCAGCTGAGCAAGTTTGACGCTATTCTTGGTCCCCAGTACTCACAGTGTTTTTATCCTCTGTAGTCCCGTGGTGAAAGACGGATTCCAGCACGAAAACTCAAGCTTACA
>JAABUZ0100009054.1_pt1 | contig 11513 bp, 14 predicted proteins | sample 5562091 | NCBI WGS metagenome assembly JAABUZ01 (sample SAMN12813069, study PRJNA571459) | rock metagenome | isolation source: Antarctica rocks | place: Antarctica: Victoria Land, Linnaeus Terrace sud | collected 2015-12-21
CAACCGTGCCCCAGTGCCCGAACCGGTGGTCGGCCAGGTCGCCTTGCGCCCATCGCTGAACAGCACCCCGAGCAACAGACCGTTGCCGGGCCGATCAGGACGAGGGACGACGGGATGAGCAAAGCCGAACGGAAACCCGAGGTCTGGGCGGCGGGAACGCACCTCAATGCGAAGGTCGCAGCCAGCGGGATACACCGCCAAGCCGGTCAGTGCGATGACTGTGTCGTCATTGCGGCCCAGCACCACTGTTGTCGGCAGCACAGTCGGCAGGGTGTTGGCCGGCGGCCCGGCCCACACCGGCGGCGGCGGCGGGACGGGCTGAGGCAAGGGCGGCCTGGGCGGGTCGAAGAACGGCACCGGTCGAGTGTGCGCCCCACCACCGCGGCGGCCCCCTCCCCTGCAGGACACGACCGGCGGCGCAACCGGCCAGCCGCGTGCCTAGCCGCTCGCCTCAACGAGCCGTGTCCTGCAACCGTTACGGACTTCGGTTGGGGATCGGCTTGCGGGACGTCTACGGAAGTACGGACCTCACCTGAGCGTGGCCGCGGGCGGGGCACGGGGATCACCTCTGGGCTGGGTCCAGGTCGACCGCGGCGCTGGCACCATCTGGGGGTGGACACAGAGGTCATTCCGATCCTGCATGTGGCCGACGTCCGACGCGCAATTCAGTGGTACGCCTTGCTCGGCTTCGCCGAGGACTGGGAGCACCGCTTCGAGCCCGGCCTGCCGGCCTACGTGCAGGTCAGTCGGGACGGGGCGCATCTCCACCTGTCGGAGCACACCGGTGATGCTCGGCCAGGCACGCTGATCTACGTCTGGGTGGCGGACGTGGATGCCGTCGCCAGGGCACTGGGCATACCGCCCGGGGCCATCGACGAGATGGACTGGGGACGGGACTTCGAGGTGAAGGATCCGGACGGGAACAGGATCCGGGTGGCGAGCCGGCACACCTGACGGCTGTGCGCTGTGCCTCGCTTCCGGTGACTACTAGAAGCGCGTGCTCGTCCTCGCAGCAGGATCCCCTAACGAGCGGGCGCACCCAGTGTCGGGTCGCCCAAGTGTCTAGCCGAGGCGGGCCAACAGCCCCGCCTTCACCTTCGGCCACTCCTGCTTGAGGATGCTGAAGACGACCGAGTCGCGGAAGGTGCCGTCCTCGCGCTTCATGTCCCGCCGCGCCACGCCTTCACGCGTCGCGCCGAGCTTGGCGATGGCCGCCTGCGACCGAGTGTTCAACACGTCGGTCTGGATCTTCACCCGGCCGTAGCCGCACTCGTCGAAGCAGTGCGCAAGTAGCAGCAGCTTCGCTGCCGGGTTGACCTGCGTGCCCCACCAGCGGCTCCCGTACAACGTCGAACCCAGGTGGATGCTCTCGTGCTGCAGGTTCGCCTCCGTCAGCGACGAGGTGCCCACCAGCGTCCCCGCCGCACCCAGGTCGCTGTCGACCGCGAGCCGGACCCCGTAGACGGTCCGGCCGCCGCCCCTTCCGTCGGCCTGGCCCTGCTGCGCCAGCAACCGCTCCCGGCCCAGGTCCATCGCGTCCTGCACCGATGACGGCCGTCGGTGCATCACATACCCCTGGGCGTAGACGTTCGGATCACCCAAAAGCTCGCACATCTCGGGTAGGTCCGCCTCGGTCAGCAACTTCAGGCGGACGTGGCGGCCCACCAGGGGCTCGCCCGTCGGAAGGCGAGTCACGTTCACCATCACGACCGTAGCGAGTCCCAGGTCCACACTCACCCGGTCAAGTCCGGTCGACGATCGGGCGGCGGACGATCAGAGGCTCAGCTTGAGCCCCTCGTGGGAAGCGACAGACCCGCGCCGCTCCTAGAAGCGGTGCGCCGGCTCGCGTCTCATCGGTAGTCAGCTGGCCCAGGGCGCAGTCACGTCGTCGTGCCTCCCCGATCGCCCACTCGAACGCCGCTTCCAACCCCTCGGCTGCGGTAGTCCTGCCTGACCCGCACCGGCTCGATCTGGGCGCGCAGCGCACCGCGTCGCACGAGCCCGGGCAGGAACCGAGCTGCATTGTCGCCAGCACCTGCACGTCATCGCTGGCGAGAAGCAGCAGGTGAGCCGGGTCGGCGTCCAAGGCGTCGAACGCCCGCAGGTAGGGCTGCAGGTCCGCGTCATTGGTGATGCCGTCGCGGGTGGCTCCGAGCTGGTCGGCGGCCAACAGCTCCACGATCGCGGGGACGTCCTCCACCACGGCCTCCCGCAGCACCACGCCCTGTACGGGCAGCTTTGCCAGCGCGCTCACCGTCACGAGCATGCCCCGCTCGCCGTCAATCAGGGAACGCTCAGCGGCAATGTCCACTCCCCCGGACGATCGTCAGTTGAGGATCGGCTACCGGGACGACTCGCCTGGCGTTGGTCGGGACCATTCCCCGGTGGTCGTCCACGCGGCCCCCGAGGCGCTGGAGGTGCTGCCCACCTGTCTACTGCGGGGGTGCCTCGCTATCCGGTCTCGAGGCGTGCGGCGAGGCCGTCGAGGCCGCGTCTGATCATCTGGCTGTAGCCGTCGTCTCCGAGGGCTGCGCTGGCCTGCTGACCGAGTTGTAGGTGGCGTCGGGCGGCTGAGAGGTCGCCGACCTTGCGGTAGTCCTCGCCGAGGTTGAGGTGCAGGGACGGGTATAGCCCGGCGATCGACGCGGTCGCGCCCGCTCGAAGGAGCGCCTCGGGGGGAGGTCGTCCGCGGCCTGCAGGGCCCGCAGGTCCCACTTGAGTTCGTCACGGGGATCGTCCTGAACGTCGGCCAGGTGGTGCGCGACCGCGCATCGCTGCACGACGTCGTTGCCGTCCTCGAGTTCGTCCCACAGCTCGGTGAGCAGCTGACGGGCTTGGTCGCCTTCGCCTCGTCCGCTGAGCTCGATCGCGCGCCCGATGCGGGCGGTGCGTGTGTCCTGTGTGCTCAAAGGGGCTCCTCCTGGCCAGATCCGCTAGGACGCTAGGAGTTGGCCAAGGGCTCGGTCTTGAACGGTTCGGACGTCGGGGGCGTCGCGTGAAGGAACGCCGAGGGCCGTCGGCCTGTCAGAGCCCGGCTCTCTCGGGTCAGGTGGGGCTGGTCGGCGTATCCGGCGGCGGCGGCCAACGCCGCCAAGCCGGTGCCACGCTGGGCCGTCCTGGCCAGGTCGAGGAAGCGGTGCAGCCTCAGCAGCCGGGCGAGCATGGCCGGTGGGTAGCCGAACGCGTGCTGACAGCGGCGGCGCAGCTGCCGCTCGGACAGGTCGATCTCCGCCGCTAGCTGGTGCACTCGGACCTCGCCGCCTCTCAGCCGCCGGGCGACGTGACGGGTCAGCGGGTCGATGTCGGCCAGGTCTCCGCATCGCGCGCGGATCGCCTCCTGGCGCCGCGGTCGGCTTACCCGGCGGCCCGGCCGGCGCGCGCGATCGAGTCGGCGATCTGCTCCTCGGTGAGCAACGGGAACAGGTCCCGGAAGCCGTCGTCGGTAACCTGGTTCCAGTCGTAGATCTGGGTGACGCTCGTCCCCCCGCCGGACGGTTCCAGCTCCCAGGTGTAGGTGTGGCCGCGCGCCAGCATGTCACCGATCTTGTCCTTGTAGCCGTCCGAGGGGTACAGCTCGGGGGCCCAGCCGATGGTGCGGCCTTCCTCATAGGCGGTGACCGTGTTGCGCATCTGGTAGTCGCCGAGGTTGGGGTTGTGCATGTTCATGATGAACTGGTCGCCCACTCCGCTGACCTTCCCGGCGTTGCCCTCGGTCCCGCGCAACATCCCGGCGCCGTCGAACTCGGGATGGCGCGATGGCGTGGCCAGCAGCGCAAAGAGCGTCTCCGGCTTGGCATCGACGGTGCGCGTGACTCGGATTGAATCGGCCATGGATCCTCCCAGGTGTGTCCTCTCCCGAGGATTACCCATCACGCCGGTGGGCGGCAAGCCCGGGCCGGCGGACCGGCCGTGCCCGCCCCCAAGTACGCCGAATCGGAACAAGGGCCCACCGCTGGGGGCCCACAGTGCCCACAGAGGGCGTCCGTTGATTCGGGCGCGGCCCGGGCGAGCGGCGGGCCGCCCTACAGGCATGAGCGCTGCCATGCCCGACGACGACGCCGTGCTCCCGCTGCCGCCTGCCGGGAACTGCATGTCCTGGCCGCGCACATGAAGTACGCCCCGGTCTTCCCCGACCGGGCCACTGGCGCCACCAGGTGACCGGACACTTCGGCCTGCGAGCCGGCCCCGGCGGCTGGCAGGAGCGCCGCCGTTCCGGGGGCCCGGATGACCATCCCTGACTGAGAATCCCTGGGCCCGTACGTTCGTACTGTGCTTCCCGTGGTGCGGGTCCAGCGGTTCAGGTTCGTCTCCGTTGTCTGAGAATCAAGACGAGCCCGCTGGCCGACCCGAGCAGGATGACGGCGGCTCCCCGCGTTCGAGTCACGGTGAGCATTAGCAGGAACCGACGAATAGGAGCAGTAGGGACAGTAGAATCATTCGCGTATCGAGTTTCACCTGCTGACTCTCCTTTCAGGCTAGGTCACGCTCGGAGGTCGTGCAGGAGTGTCTCGAGTCTCGGAAGCCGCTAGCTAGGATCCTCCTCATCTGCAGCCACGCGGTGGATACAGCGCCCAGTACAACCGACGCGACAGATGCGGCCCAGGCCAACAGGACCCGCGCGCTGACAGGCTGCGTCACGCTAGCTCCTCTCGACCTCGAGCGTGGAACGGCTTCGCCTGAGTCTTAGACACGTCTTCGGAAGTACAGGTGACCACCACATCCAACCCGGGTACGGACGCTAGGTGACGTGGCGTAAGCGGCTGGAAGCACGGCTGCACCGCGGCAACCCGTGGGCGGCCATCAGCCTCGGGATTATCTGGTTGGTGCTCGGCGTCGGAGAACTGATCATCAACGTCCTCGCCTCTCACCGGCAGCATTGGGGGACGATGACCCTCTGGTTGGTCACTGGCACATTGAGCCTCGGGGTCGGCCTGTGGGTACGACGGACGAAGCAACGAACGTCGCGCCCTGTTCAGTAGAGGATCCCCCATCGAGATCAATGAATCTCGCCCCGACCGCACGGCTGATGTGGCAGACTCATGGTCGACCGTTCGAGTTGGAAGGAGGTGCGACGTTCCGTGTCGATGACCGTTTCCGCGCCTCCTGGAGTTTGCTGACCTGAGGGCAGCTTGCCCGGTGGCGCCACCTGTGAGAGCTGGCCTCGTGGCCGTAGACAACGAAATCCAGCTCGACCGACTCGCTCGTTCGTTCGCCGCGGTCGGCGAGCTGATCGATGCGATCCAGCCCGACCAGTGGTCCGCGCCGACTCAGTGCATGGACTGGACCGTGCACCGGCTCGTCGAGCATCTGGTCGGCAAGAATCTGGTGTTCAACGCGGTGCTCGCTGAGCAACCGCCGCCGCAGCGGGGTGACGGGGTGCCGAGCGACCAGCTCGCCCGCGCCTATCGTGAATCGGCTGCCGTGTTGCTCGACGCGTTTGGGCAACCAGGCGTTCTCGATCGCTCCTATCAGGGCCCGCTCGGTGCCGCCACCGGCGCGGAGCGGCTGAAGATCCGCATGTACGACCTGCTGGCCCACGGCTGGGACCTCGCCCAGGCTCTCGGGCGACCGGCGGATCTGCCGGAGGATGCTGCTGAGGAGTCGCTGGCCTTCGCCCGCGCGGATGGGCGAGCAGTACGTCCCGGCGGCGGCTGTTTCGGCCCGGCCCGGCACGTCGCCGACGCCGCCCCGGCGATCGTCAGGTTGGTCGCGTTCCTCGGCCGCGACGTGCCGGCAGCCTGAGCGCTTCGGGTGGGGTGTTGGGAATCGAACGTTTCCCAACACCCTGGCCCGGCGACGGCCCGCGCCGGCCGGTGGCAGCGTAAGACGCTGGCCCGGTAGCCGAACCCCCAGCGGCATAGGCGGATTCTTCAGGGGACGCAGAGCGTCGGAGGTCCGCTACATGAGCTGGCGGACGTCGGCGACGTCGTACTCCTCAACGGAAGCGGCCAGCATCGCGGCGCTCTGCTCGTCGCTGGGACCGCTGCGACGGAACGCCTCGACGGCCGCCTGTGACTCCCGGCGTTCGAAAATGTCGATGCGCCCGGCGTCCAACAGATCTGCGCTGATCGCGAAGCCGAGACAGCCCGTTGCCTGACGGGCCTGCTCCACCACTGGCACGCAGCTGGCGAGGTAAGACTCTCGTTGCGAAGGGTCCACGACGAAATGCCCGGCGACGATGACCACGTGCTCCTCCTCTGTGGGACGGCAGCCCCCAGGAGTAGGACGATTGATGGCGCTCATATTCATCTGTGTCCCGCAGGCCGACCCCTCTACGGGAACGCGACTCCCCTCCCCCGGACACGAGTGTGAATCGCAGCGCTATCTGGCCTCGGTGTGGCAGCGCTATTTAGCACGCCCGATTGCGACCGGCAGCCTTACTTCGCGGGTTCGGGGGCGGCGAGGAGCTGGTCGAGCAGTGCCTGGACGCGGAGGTGGATCTCGTCGCGGATGGGCCGCACGGCCTCGACGCCTTCGCCGGCGGCGTCGTCGAGCTGCCAGTCCAGGTAGGTCTTGCCGGGAAAGATCGGGCAGGCGTCACCGCAGCCCATGGTGATCACAACATCGCTGGCCTCGACGGTGTCAGTGGTCAGGATCTTGGGCCGCTGGTCGGCGATGTCGATCCCTACCTCGTTCATTGCCTGGACCGCGGCGGGGTTAACAGCGTCGGCGGGGACGCTGCCGGCGGACCGGACCTCGACGGCGTCACCTGCCAGGACGGTGAGGAAGCCGGCGGCCATCTGTGAGCGGCCGGCGTTGTGGACGCAGACGAACAGTACGGAGGGCCGGCTGCTGCCGGGATGTGGTGTCGAGGGTGTGGTGGCGTTGTCGGTCACGGCCGGGCTCTTCTTTCCGGTGGGCTGCGCAGGGTGCGGTCGGGGTTTGGGTCGTGACCGGCTGGCCGGTCGTCGCGCGGGGTGCGCAGGTGACCGTCGTCGGGCCGGCTGGTCGCCTCGCCGCCGGCGGCCACATGCTGGGCGACCTGCCGGGCGTCGGGGTAGAGCAGCCGGACAGCGCCGACGGCGAGGGCGCCGCCGAGCAGTTGCATGAGGACGAAACCGGCGACTGAGGCGGGGGCGATGCCGGCGAAGGTGTCGGACAGGGCCGGCCCACGGTGATGGCGGGGTTGGCGAAGCTGGTGCTGCTGGTGAACCAGTAGGCGGCGGTGATGTAGCCGCCGACGGCGTAGCCGACCTGGCCGGCGCGCCCGGAGCGCACCACCCCGAAGATGACGACCAGCAGGCCGAAGGTTGCGACGACCTCGCCGAGCCACAGGCCGCCGGAGCTGCGGCGGTGGGTGGAGAAGGTGACCGGGTTCAGGTCGAACATCAGGTTCGCGAGGACCACTCCGAGGCAGCAGCCGGCGACCTGCGCGGCGATCAGCACCACTGTGGCGGCACTGCCGATCGCACCGAAGGCGCGTTCGGCGAGGGTGACGACGGGGTTGAAAGCCGCCGAGACCGGACCGAGCGCAAGGATCAGCGCGACGAGGACGGCGCCGGTGATCAGCGCGTTCTCCAGCAGCTGCAGCCCGGCATCGCTTGGGCTCAGGCGCTGAGCGGCGATCCCGGACCCGACGACGGTGGCGGCCAGCAGCAGGCTGCCCAGCAGCTCGGCGAACGCTCTGCGCGCGAGCACCGCGTGTGCCTTGGGCTGCCCGGTTCGCCTCGTTGCCATCGCCGGCCCGCCGAACGTGAAGGCCGGGATCAGCAGCAGCCGGTGCTGGCCGGCAGTGGGACGCCGTGCTCGGTCATCTGCCGCGTGCCCCCCGCTGGGCTGCCCGTCTGGTCTGCGGCGCTGGCGGTGCTGCTGCCTGTCGCGGACTGCCCTGCCGGCTGGCAGCCGCCGTCGCCGCCGGTGCAGCAGTCGCCGTCGCCCGCCAGCGTCTGGGCGGCGGAGCTGCCGGCGGGGGCGTCGGCGAGCACGGTGTAGACCTCCCACGGGGCGCCGTCCGGGTCGTGCACCCACACCTTGTCCTGCACCGCGTAGCAGCAGGTGGTGGCGTCCTCGGTCAGGGTGTCCAGGCCCTGGCCGGTCAGCCGGCGGGTCGCCGCGCCGACCTGCTCGGTGTCGGGGACCTCCACCCCAAGGTGGTTCAGGGCGCCGGTGACTCCGTCGCCGCGGGCATCGGGGTTCTCGATCAGTACCAGCTTCAGCGGCGGTGAGGCGATCGCGAAGTTCGCATAGCCCGGGCGCCGCTTGGCGGGCTGGGCGCCGAACAGCTTGCTGTAGAAATCCACCGCGGCGTCGACGTCGCGCACGTTGAGCGCGAGCTGCACCCGCCCGCCTGAAGGGGTGAGCGCCAAATCCGCCGGGCGGGGCTGCCCGAGGGTGGTGTGCATGCTGTTCGGGGACATGGGTCCCACCTCCTTGCGCCGGGCCACCAGGACTCGGCATTGACAGTGGTCGATGCGTCTGAGCGTGCCCCAGACATGGACAACTGTCAATGGCTACGGCAAACTGGCGCCATGGTCACCACGACACTGCCGTTGACGGACAGCCCTGCCGGTCGCGCGGTGGCGTGTTGCGCCCCGCTGGTCCGCGAGCCGCTGTCCGTGGCCGGCGCCGCCCAGCTGGCGGGGGTGCTCAAGGCACTGGCCGACCCCGCGCGGCTGCGGCTGCTGTCGATGATCGCCGCGCACGAGGGCGGAGAGGCGTGCGTGTGCGACCTGACCGAGCCGCTCGGACTGTCTCAACCCACCGTCAGCCATCACCTGAAGGTGCTGCTCGACGCCGGGCTGGTGACCCGCGACAAGCGCGGCGTCTGGGCGTACTTCCAGTTGGTGCCCCAAGCCCTGGTCGGCCTCGGAGAACTGCTCACCGCCAGCGCCGGGCTGCCGACGCGGGGCGGCGCCACCCCGTCATGAGCAGCCCCACCCCGTAGGCGGGGACTCCTGCCGCAGGCGCTGTGCGCCGGCCTCTCGGTTCGTCGGCCGTCCCGGAAGCACACCTCGTCGAAGGCTGACCGGCCGACAGGCCTCGTGACGTCGAACTCACGCATCTCACGGACGATCGTCTACAGAACATCGAGCAATCAAGGCGAGAAGAGTGTGACTTGCAGCGGTAGTTGGCGCGGTTCTGCCAGCGCTATCTGGCCGCTCGCCCCTCCCGCGGGACTACGGGTCCTGTCCGGTAGACGATCCTCGATTGAGACGCACGCGAGGCAGTTGCTGCTCAGCCGGCGCTGCCTCTTCGGTAACGTATATGGGTGCTTAGCGGTGAGTGGAGCACCTCGACGGGCTCGAAGCCGAAGGTCTCGACGCCGTCGAACATGCGCTCGCCGCTGCCGAGTAGCACGGGTGCGATGTCGAGGGTGAGTTCATCGATCACGCCGGCGTTGAGTGCCTGTCGAACTGTCGAAGCGCCGCCGGCGATGTCCACGCCGTTGCCGTCGGCCGTTTCGAGCGCCTGCGCATAGGCGGCGTCGAAGCCCTCGGTGACGAAGTGGAAGGTGGTCCCGCCCTCCATCTCGATCGGTTCGCGGGCGTGGTGCGTGAGCACGAAGACCGGGGCGTGGTAGGGCGGCTCGGATCCCCACCATCCGTCCCACGCCTCGTTCCACTCACCGCGGATCGGCCCGAACATGTTTCGGCCCATGACGTAGGCGCCGCGAGGGCGCATGAGCCATCCGGTGGCTGTCTTGTCGGCTTCGGTCGCGCGCGGGTCGCCGATATGCCAGCCGTGCAGCTCGCGGCCCCGCTTGCCCAGCGGATTGTCCCGGCTCTGCTCGGGTCCGGCGACGAAGCCGTCGAGCGAGATCGACATGTGGCAGGTGGTGTCGGACATCAGCATCTCCCAGGAAGCAGTTGCGGGTTGCAAGTGGTAGGGCTCGGTAGTAGCGGCTGCCGCGGGTCGACTGCTCGTCAGGCATCCGTGAGGCGAGCCGAAAGCCGCTCCAGGCCACCTCTGATCATCCTGCTGTAACCGTCGTCGCCGAGGACGGTGGCGGCCACCTGGCCGAGCTCAAGGTGGCGGCGCGCGGCGGGCAGGTCGCCGAGCTTGCGGTAGTCCTCACCGAGGTTGAGATGCGGCGACGGGTAGAGGCCCGCGACCGGACCGGGCACGCCGGCCTGGGCGGCCCGCTCGTCGGTGACGGCGTCGGCGGCCTGTAGGGCGCGCAGGTCCCAGGCGAGCTCGTCGCGCGGGTCGTCCTGCACATCGGCCATCGCGTGGGCCAGCGCGACGCGATGCAGTGCGTCGCCGTCTGGTCCGATGTGCGCCTCCAGCTCGGCGAACAGCTGCCGCGCGTCCTGGCGGTCGCCGCGCTGACCGAGCTCCACGGCGTGTCCGATCCGAGTCATCACCGCATCGGGCTCGCTCACGGTCCTCCTCGCTCGTGCCTGGGTGTGCCCTGGACGTTAGGAGCGCTTGGCCATGCTCGGCTTGCACGGATCGGACACCGGGCCCGCGCTGCGGAACGCAGAGGGTGCCCGTCCGGTCAGGGCGCGGCTGTCCCGGCTCAGGTGGGCCTGGTCGGCGTAGCCGGCCGCAGCGGCGAGCTCCGCCAGCGTCACGTGAACGGGACTTGTCCGGGCGAGCACGAGGAAGCGGTGCAGCCGCAGCAGCCGGGACAGCCGCGACGGCGGGTAGCCGAGGGCGGTCATGCACCGACGGTGCAGCTGCCGCTCGGACAAGCCGACCTCCCGTGCCAGCGCCACGACGGGGACCTGCTCGTCAGCCAGCCGACGGGCCACGTGAGCAGCCACCGGGTCCACCGGCCGGGCCGCGCCGCGTCGCGTGCGGATCGCGTCCTGCAACAGCACCGTCTGCCGGCGCAACGGTGCCAGTGCCGCCACCGGGGCTGCGGTGGCGGTGGTGGAGGGCGCCGGGCTGGGTGACTGTCCGCGCAGCGGAGCAAGGAATGCGTCCAACGCCTTCTGGTCGTAGACCACCACCGACCCGACGCCGGGCAGCTGCAGCAGACCGCCGCTGGTGAACACGTGCGGGTCGCTCGGCGTGAGCTCGCGCACGGGCAGGGTGGCGAACACGACCTTGGATGCGGCGGTGCCCTTGAGCCGTTCGGCGAGGGCTTCGAGGTCGGAGGTGGAGGTGTGCTGGTCCAGGCTCAGCGCGTCGCGCACGCTGAACAGCAGCGAGGCCACCCGGGCGGGGTTGAACAGCGTGCCCGAGCCGGTGGCGCTGCGGAAAACCGACCCGAGGAACTGCTGCTGGCGCTGGATCCGGTTGAGGTCGCCGTCGGGCAGCCCGTGGCGCTGGCGGACGAAGGCGAGCGCCTGCTCGCCGTTGACGTGCAGGGTGCCTGGGCCGCCGTGCCAGCCGCTGAACGGGTCGCCGGTGTTGATGCTGTGGACCTTGGCTGTGCCGGCGTCGTTGCTGTCGTCGCTGGAGAACGAGGACCGCTTGACGCACACGTCGACCCCGCCGGCGGCGTCGGTGATCCGCTTGAAGCCGGCGAGGTCGACCGAGACGTAGTGGTCGACCTGCAGGCCGGTGAGCTGCTCGACCGTGGCGACCAGCAGCGAGGGCCCGCCGGCGGTGATGACGTTGGTGAA
>JAABUZ0100009055.1_pt1 | contig 11512 bp, 9 predicted proteins | sample 5562091 | NCBI WGS metagenome assembly JAABUZ01 (sample SAMN12813069, study PRJNA571459) | rock metagenome | isolation source: Antarctica rocks | place: Antarctica: Victoria Land, Linnaeus Terrace sud | collected 2015-12-21
TCGGCGGAGGGGAGGTCGATCTTGTTGATGATGGGAAGGATTTCGAGGCCGCCGGCGATGGCGAGGTAGGCGTTGGCGAGGGTCTGGGCTTCGACACCCTGGGAGGCATCGACGACGAGGAGGGCGCCTTCACAGGAGGCGAGCGAGCGGGAGACCTCGTAGGAGAAGTCGACGTGACCGGGGGTGTCGATAAGGTTGAGCTGGTAGGTTTCGCCGTCGTGGGCCTTGTACATCATGCGGACGGTGTGGGCCTTGATGGTGATGCCGCGCTCGCGTTCGAGGTCCATGGCGTCGAGGACCTGAGCCTGCATTTCGCGGGAGGTGACGGAGCCGGTGAGCTCAAGGAGGCGGTCGGAGAGGGTGGACTTGCCATGATCGATGTGGGCGATGATGGCAAAGTTGCGGATGTGGGACGGATCCATGCGGGGTAGGCGGGGCCTCAGAGACCATCTTAACATCCGGTGGGGGAGTGGTTGGCTTGTGGCGTAGGAGAGCGCGGTCTGGTGTGTGTCGCGTGGAGCTCGTGAGCCTACTGGATCGGGTATAACGAAGTTGTGTGCTCGCCCGGGGCGAAGGGACCTCAGCCTACCTCCATGTCACGCGGCGAGCGATGCAGGTTGCCTGAGGATATTTCATGAATCGCCGCGCCTTTCTCTATCGGTCGAGTGTTGTTGCCGGGGTGGGCGCGCTGCACTCGCTGGGGCTGAGCGGGTGCTCTGCCGGGGCGCGCCTCAAACGCGGTGGGGCGACCCATGCCCCGGCATCAGCGATGGAGCCCTCGCTGCCGTTTTATGACGTTCCCGGAGCTATCCTTCCGATTCGCGCCGATCTGGATCGCATCTTTCGGATTACAGTTTGCCTTCGGCCGTTTCGCGCGGCCGGGCCACGACTCGATGTCGAGCACGTCGGCGACAAGCTGGTGGTGCATAACTATGGCCATGGCGGGAGCGGCTGGTCGCTCTCCTGGGGATCGGCGGACGTCGTCGTTCGAAGAGCTATGGAGGCTGCGCCGGGGATGAGGGAATGTGCGGTTCTCGGGTGCGGCGCGCTGGGCCTGACTGCGGCGCTGACTGCGCAGCGCATGGGTCTCCGGGCGACGGTCTATGCCAAAGAGCGACCGCCTTACGTCCGTTCCGCGCGGGCGACTGGGCGTGGACACCGGACTCGCGCATTGCGCTGACCTCCGCCGCTGCTCCGAGCTTTGCCTCCGAATGGGAGCGCATGGCGCGGACCTCCTTCGCGATGTATCAGAGCTATCTCGGCTCGGCCGGAACTCCCATCGAGTGGACGGACCGGTACCATCTTCGCGACGAGCCGCACCCGGCAGGTGCTCCCGCGGCGGCCGTGGCGGCGCGACCGGACGACCATGAGTTCGCATATTATCGAGACCGGATCGAGGACCTGACGCCGCATTCGCAAGAGATGCCGGCAGGAAGCACACCGTTTCCGACGCGTTTTGTGGGGCGTACGAGCACACTCACTTTCAACGTGGCCAGCTACTCCCGCCAATTGATGGAAGAGTTCCAGATCGGCGGCGGCCGCATCGAGACGCGTGAGTTCCAATCGCCCGCGGAGCTGGCTACGTTGCCGCAGAGCACTGTTCTGAACTGCACCGGCTACGGGGCTCGCGCGCTGTGGAGTGACGAAAGCCTTGTGCCTGTGCGCGGACAGATCGCGTGGCTGATTCCGCAGGATGGCGTGAACTATGGTCTGCTCTACAAGGACCTCTACGTTCTGGCTCGACGCGATGGCATTGTGGTCCAGCCAAACCCGCAGGGAGACGATACGGGCTGGAACGATGCGAACGAAGAGCCGAATCGTGCCGAGGCCGAGGCTGGAGTTCGTACGCTGCAGGAGCTCTACGGGCGCATGGGTGCTGCAAGGAGGCGCTCGGGCTGAAGTGGCCCCGTGAGCGAGATGTTCTGTTAGATCTCATTGCGCTCCGGTCAGCAACATCCGAGCCATGAGACGATTTGGCGTGCGAAGCGAGATATTCGTGTTCCCGCACGGCGGACGTGCAGAGGGTCAACGTCTGAGTGGCCAAATTCGGATCACATTACGAAAGGGCCAGAGGGACTCTTGGCGAAGGGAGCGCACTGGCATCCAATGGCTGTGACTATGACGACTGCGCATCTGAACCGGATTGCAACGGCGGTTCCTGAGTTTGATGTTCACCTTCCATTCGTGGGGTTTGCGAAGGAGATGCTGCAGGACGAACGGACTCGCGGCCTATTCAGCCGGATGGCGCGGGTGTCGGGGATCTCGCGGCGCTACTCGGTGCTGAACCCTGACGTACTTGGGCAAGAAGGATCGATCGACGCGGCGAAGTTTTATATGAGGGGATCCTTTCCGAGCACCGCGGCGAGGATGAGGGTCTTCGAGCAGAGTGCACCGGGGCTGGCACGTACGACTGTAGATCGGCTGGCGCTGAGCGCAGAGGAGCGGGCGAGGGTGACGCATGTGATCATGACCTCGTGCACGGGCCTGTATGCGCCGGGGCTGGACTTCGAGATCATGGACTACCTGGGGCTGGCGGAGACGGTAGAGCGGACGACGATCGGTTTTATGGGATGCTATGCGGCGATGAACGCGCTGAAGGTGGCGCGGCACATTGTGCGATCGGAGCCGGAGGCGGCGGTGCTGGTGGTGAACCTGGAGCTGTGCACGCTGCACCTGCAGGAGACGCAGGAGCTGGAGCAGGTGTTGTCGTTTCTGGTGTTCAGCGATGGATGCGCGGCGTCGCTGGTGACGGCGGATGCGACGGGGTTGGCGCTGGACAGCTTTCGGTCGGTGGTGATTCCGAAGACGCGCGATCTAATTACGTGGAAGATCGGCGAGCTGGGGTTCGACATGCTGCTGTCCGGGCGGGTGCCGGGAGAGATTGCGCGGGCGTTGCGGTCGGCTTCGCGCGAAACGGGGGCGCGGGAGATCACGGGCGGGCGCGCGGTGGATGAGATCGATCTGTGGGCGGTGCATCCGGGGGGACGGTCGGTGCTGGATGCGGTCGAAGATGGACTGGAGCTGCGGGAGGGATCGCTGCTCGCGTCGCGGCAGATCCTGGAGTGCTTCGGGAATATGTCGTCGGCGACGGTGATGTTTGTGCTGGAGCAGGTGATGAGGGGGGCCGCGGCGGGGCAGAGCGGATGTGCGATGTCGTTTGGACCGGGGCTGACGGCGGAGACGCTGCTCTTCCATGTGGCGTGAGATCGAGTCCGGGACGCGAACCCCGAGGCATGGGAGGGAGAGTGGGTGGAGGGGTGCGGACTTCACGCATCGTGCCGAGCCGGAGACGCTGCCGGAGTGGATGGATGAGCCGTGCTCGAGCGAGGTGCTGGCGGGGTGCCTGCGGGATCTGGAGAGTATGAACCGGCTGACGATGTCCTACCGGCCGACGCTGCGATTTCTTCGAGGCGTGGCGGAGCGGCATCGCGGGAGGGAGCTGCATATCGTGGATGTGGGGTCAGGGTATGGAGATACCCTGCGCGCGATCTCGCGATGGGCAGAGCGACGGAAGGTGCGAGTGCGACTGACGGGGATCGACCTGAACCCGCAGACGGAGGCGATTGCACGGGATGCGACGCGGGCGGCGGGGATGCGTGGGGATGCGATCGAGTGGAGGACCGGCGACGCGATGGCAGAGGCTGATTTGCAGGCGCCGGATGTGGTGGTGAGCTCGCTGGTGACGCACCACCTGCGGCACGAGGAGATTGTGCGGTTTCTGCGATGGATGGACGGGAGTGCGCGGGTGGGTTGGTTCATCAACGACCTGGAGCGGAAGGAGGTGCCGGCGCGCCTCTTCAGTGCGCTGGCGGTGCTGCTGCGGTGGCATCCGTTTCTGCACCATGACGGGCCGGTCTCGTTCCGGCGGGCGTTCCGGGTGGCGGACTGGAAGGAGATGTTACGCGAGGCGGAGGTGGTGGGCGAGCCGGGCGAACCGGTCTACATTGTGCCGACGTTTCCGGGGCGACTGTGTGTGGAGCGGCGGCGGTGAGAGAGGGTTGGCTGGACGGGCCGCTGGTGCTGGGTGGAGGTCTGGCCGGAGCGGCGGTGGCGACTCTGCTGGCGCGCGCCGGAGCGCGGGTGACGCTGGTAGAGCAAAGTGCGGAGCCGCGGCACAAGATGTGCGGCGAATTTCTTTCGACGGAGGCTTGCGAGTCTCTGCTGACCATGGGACTTGACGTGCGCGCGCTGGGTGCGGTGCCGGTGCACTATGTGCGGCTGGCGGGTGCGGGCCGGTGCGTGGGGCATGAACTTCCGTTTGAGGCGCAGAGCCTGACGCGACGGGTGCTGGATGAGGCGATGCTGCGGATGGCGGAGGAGAGTGGGGTGCGGGTGCGGCGTGGTGAGCGGGTGGAAGCGCTTGAGCGAGACGAGAGTGGATGGCGGGTGCGGACGTCGAGAGTGACTGGGGAATCTCAAGGAGAGGTGCTGTGGGCGGGGGATGTGTTTGTCGCGAGCGGAAAGCATGATCTGCGCGGGCATGCGCGGCGGCTGGAGGAGGGGAGGCGGGAGGCTCATGGGGTCCAAGGAGTCCACGGTGTGAAGGGGGCGAAGGGATCGCCGATTGCGTTCAAGCAATATTTTCGCCTGGCGGCGGAGCAGAGCGCGGAGTTGTGCGGGGCGATTGAGCTGGTGCTATTTCGCGGCGGGTATGCGGGGCTGCAGATGGTAGAGGGCGGGTGCGCGAATCTGTGTCTGCTGGTGGAGGCGATGCGGTACAGAGAGCTTGGCGGGACGTGGCGCGGGCTGCTGGAGGCGCTGGAGGCGGAGTCGGAGCATCTGCGGCGGAGGCTCGGCGGAGCGGAGGCGGTGCTGGAACGGCCGTTGAGCCTGGCGCGGATTCCGTATGGGTATCTGCGGCGGGAGGCGGCCGAGCCGGGGCTTTGGTATCTGGGGGACCAGGCGGCGGTGATCCCGTCGTTTTCCGGCGATGGGATGTCGATTGCGCTGCATACGGCGCGGGTTGCGGCGGAGGTGTACGGACGCGGGCTGGGGCCGGGCGATTTGACGAGACGGCTAGCGGCGGAGTTGAGGGGGTTGATGTGGCGCGCGACGCTGCTGTCGCGATGGATGAGCACGGGTGCGGGGCAGCGGGTGGTGTGCGGCGTGGTGCGGGCGGTGCCGTCTCTGCTGCCGAGGGCTGCGGCTGCGACGCGGATTCCGGCTAAGGTGCGGGCGCGGCTGGGTGGGGGCTAACGCTTCGTGGTTTCGGAATGATGTAGAGACGCGAAGAGTGAAGGTGAAGGGTAGACGCGGATTCTCGCTCGCCTGGAAGGACGCCGGGCGATGACCAGGTTTGCGCGGGTGCTGCGTCTTACAATGGCAGAGGACGATGAAGCGAACCGATCTGGGCAGGCAGGCGCGGCGATGGGGTGTGTTGGCGGGGTGTGTGCCGCTGGCGCTGTTGATGGGGTGTCCACAGGACCAGGTGGCGGCCCCGGGTAAAGCTTCGGCCCAGGCGACGGCACCGGCGATGCCCATTCCGACGCCGATGCCGGCGGGTGCGGCGGGGCAGAGCACGGCGGCTGCGGCGGTGGTGGCGCCGCAGAATCCGGTGCAGGCGCAAAAGGTGCAGCAGCTGATCAACCAGGCGGAACGGGCGTATGCGAGCGGTGTAACCAACTACCGCGCGGGCAGGCTGGACGCGGCGCGGAACGACTTTGACTTCGCCGTGGACCTGATGCTGACGAGCGGCATGGACCTGAAGACGGATGCCCAGCTGTCGGACGAGTTCGACCATCTGCTGAGTGCGGTGAACTCGCTGGAGATGGCGGCTCTGAAGCAGGGCAATGGATTTTCGGCGCCGATCGAAGAGGCGCCGCTGGAGGTGGCGACCGACCTGACCTTCGCGCCCAATCCGGAGCTGGTGGCGAAGTTGAAGACGGAGCTGAATACGACCTCTGACCTGCCGCTGATCATCAACGAGGAGGTGGCCGGGTATATCGACGTGTTCTCGACTTCCGAAAACTTTCGCAGACACATGGCGGCGTCGTTGCAGCGTGTGGGCAAGTATCGCGGCCTGATTCAGCAGGTGCTCAAGGAAGAGGGCGTGCCGCAGGATCTGATCTATCTGGCGGTGGCCGAGTCAGGATTTCAGCCGCAGGCTGTCAACGCTCGCTCCGGCGCGGGCGGCATGTGGCAGTTCATGACTTACACCGGGCCGGAGTATGGTCTGATCCGCAACGGCTACTTCGACTATCGGTTCGATCCGGAGAAGAGCACGCGCGCGTATGCCCGCTACATCAAGAAGCTGTATGGCATTACAGGCGACTGGTATCTCGCGATGGCCTCTTACGATTGGGGTCTGGGCAATGTGCAGCGAGCGGTGATGCGGACAGGCTACGCGGACTTCTGGGAGCTGTATCGGCGCAATGCGATGCCAGCCGAGACGCGGGCGTATGTGCCACAAATCCTTGCGGCCGTGATCATGGCGAAGAACCCTGAGCGCTATGGTCTTGACAAGCTGGTACCGAGCCCGCCGGTGATCTACGATACGGTCGCCAGCGACTATGCGATTGACGTACGTCTGGTGGCGGATGTGACGGACGCTTCCGTCCAGGAGATTGTGGCGCTCAACCCGTCCTTGCTGCGGCTGAGCACACCGAAGGACATCTCGTTTGACCTGCACATACCTCCCGGCACGAAGCAGCTTTACGCGGAGCGGATGAAGGCGATTCCTGAAGACAAGCGATCGAGCTGGCGGTTCCATGTGGCGCGGGATGGGGAGACGCTCGAGAGTATTGCGACGGCGCTGCACTCGCGTGCGAGCGACATTGCGGCAGCGAGCGGCTTGAGCGTTGGCGATGAGGTTTCAGAGGGAGATGAGCTGGTGGTGCCGGTGGCAACGGTATCGGCGGCGCATCCGCAGCGGTACACGGTGCGGCGGGGCGACACGCTGGTGATGGTGGCGGACCGGTTCAACGTGTCGGTCGAAGATCTGCGGCGATGGAACCGGCTTTCGTCGGGCAGTGTTGGCGCGGGTCGAACGCTGGCGGTGACGGAGCCGGTGCGTATGGCGCCGACTGCGCATCTGCGAGGACGAGGCCGTGGATCGCGCGGGCGGAGTGCGGTGCGCGGTGGCGCGAGGAGTTCGGGGACGCGAGCTGCGCGCGGCGCGGCGACGAAGGGTGGGAGCACATCCGCGAAACGTTCGTCATTATCGACGAAGGGAAAAGCTACGAAGCGGAAAGCTACTCGATAAGCTACGCACCAGAAAAGAGTGCTTGCCATCGCTAGCGCACCGATGCAGTATGTTGCTAGAATTCGTTGCGCGATACGCGAACGGAATTTTTATTGCATCGTAATGAGTGCAGTGAAGGCGGCGAGGGAACCAGATGAGCTTCAACGAAACGATCAAGCTACATGCGGCTGCGCACGATGACGATGATGCAGAGGATCAGGACGATCTCGCTCCAGCTCTCGACGACGATGAAGATGACGAGGAAGAAGAGGTGACGCTGACCTCGGTCGACGATACGGACGATATCGACGACGATGAAGAGGCCGCGGACGATGGCGAGTCGACGGAGGAGTCGGACGAGGACAGCGAGCCGAGTGGGGATGACATTGGCAAGCTGTTGAAGCATGACACGACACACTTTGAAGAGGCGGACGTTTTTGCGGCGCCATCGTCGCAGGTCGATCCGTACACGCCACCGACGCGTGAGTCGAAGGTTCCGGAGCAGAACGCGGCCGAGAGCGGCGTGGGTGCGGCGCTGAAGAGCGCGAAGGCGGCGTCGATTGGGGCGACGTCGATTGGGGCGACGGGGAGCAAGGGTCCGGGCAAGTCGGCTTCAGCCAAGTCGGCTCCGGCTAAGAAGAGTTCAGCGACGGCTGCGGCCAAGGCTCCGGCAAAGAAGGCGGTCGCCAAGAAAGCTGTTGCGACGAAGACGCCCGCGAAGAAGACGGTTGCGAAGAAAGCTCCAGCCAAGAAAGTCGCGGGGAACAAGTCCGTGGCCAAAAAGATTTCAGGATCTGCCGCAAAGAAGTCGAGTGCCCAACGCGGCGGGAAGGTCGCTCCCCAAAAGGGGGCGGCAAGCAACAAGGGCGCAGCACGCAGCAAAAAATCAATAGCGAGAGGTAATACCTTGGCAACAGCAAAGAAAGCCCCGGCAAAGAAGGCACCGGCAAAGAAGGCCACGGCAGCGAAGAAGACACCGGCAAAGAAGAGCACTGCAGAAAAGAAGGCTCCGGCGAAAAAGGCAACCGCAGCGAAGAAGACCACCCCGGCAAAGAAGGCAACCCCGGCAAAGAAGAGCACGGCAAAGAAGTAAGCAGCAGGCAGACAAGGCAAGCAAAAAGGCCCGAGTTCTCGGCGAGAGAGCCCGGGCCTTTTTGCGTCTGCTGACGGATAAAGTGCGACGTGCTTTGCGGCCCCCGGAGCGCCCCCTGAAGAACAAGCAACGGCGAAATACAAGTCTCCACTTCGCCTGCGGGTCCCGGTCGAGATGACGGCGCGGTCGGGCCGAGCTTGCCTGGAGCTACTTGCTGCCGTCCTTGATGGCGGCCAGGACCTCTTCGCTGTGATTGGGGATGTCCTTTACCTCCCACATCTTGACGACCTTGCCATCGGGCGAGATGAGAAAGGTGTCGCGGCTGGCGAACTTCGCGGGGCCGAAGCTCTTGACGGGCACGCCGTACTGATCGATGACCTTGTGATCGGGATCGGCGAGAAGCTTGAAGGTGAGGCTGTCCTTGGTGCAGAAGCTCTTGTGACTCTCGACGGTGTCGAGCGAGACGCCGAGGACGACGGCGTTGGCGGCGGTGTATTTGGCCTGATCGCGCTGGAAGTTATGAGCTTCGATGGTGCAGCCGCTGGTCTGGTCCTTGGGATAGAAGTAGAGGACGACCCACTTGCCCTTGTAGTCGGAGAGGGAGACGGGCTTGTCTTCCTGCGAGGGCAGGGTGAAGGTGGGAGCGGTGGCGCCGACGGTGACGGTATCGGCCGCGGCGTGTGCCTGGATGCCGAGTGTAATAGTGAGTGCGGCGGTGAGAAGAGTTGCGGAGATGATTGACTTGCGCATGCGTTTCCTCTTTCTGGATCGGTGACGAAGAGAGCGGGCCCGATGAGATGACGTGCCGGGGGCGCAGATGGTTTGACGAAGGCGGTTGCTGCCTGAAGAATTCTACTCCGCGAGCACGGCAATCTGGGCTGCGTCGGCGGCGGCGATGATGACCTCAACATCGAAGAGGAGGGTGCGGCCGGCTTCGAGCGAGAGGCAGGTGGCCCCGGCCTCGCGCATGGCATGGATGGTGTGAACGCCGATGACGGGGACGTCGAAGCGCATGTCCTGGTTGGGTTTCGCGACTTTGACGACGGTGAGGGAGCGGCGGAGGGTGCTGGTGACCGGTGTCGTCGAACCCACCCATGACGATAAAGCCGCCATGGATGGGGCACCCGGCTCTGTGGCGGGGTTGTCGAGGGCGCGGAGGAGGGCACCGGCGCGGGCGATGGTGGCATCGGTGCCTTCCATGGCTTCGACGGCGACGCAGGCCTGTGCGGCGATGACGACGGTCTGGCCGAGGTCGTAGGCGGCGATTGCGCGGGCGACGGTGCGGCCGTAGGCGATGTCTTTGAGTTCTTCGGCGTCGGGGGCGCGGCGGGTGAGGCTGCCGGGTTTGGCGAGGAGAGGCTCGAGGTACTCCGTGGAGCTGATGAGTTCGATGCCTTCGTCGCTGAGGACCCTGGCGATGGCGCCGAGGAGCATGTCGGTGTTTCGGGTTCGGAGGTTGAGGAGGAGCTTGGCGAGGCGCCAGTCTGGGCGGATGGAGGAGAAGATCTGCCGGTGCCTGACCTGGCCGGCCATGGTGGCGCGGGTGACGCCTTCGGCTTTGAAGGTGTCGATGAGGCGGGAGAGCTCGCCGAGGGAGAGCCAGTGGAGGTGGATGTCGGGATCTCCGGCGGCGCGTTGGTCGATCTCGGGGTCGGTCTCTTCCTGGATGGCGGCGACGACGACGGTAAGGCCGTGGGCGCGCGCGGCGTCGAGGAGGAGGAAAGGGAAGCGGCCGTTGCCGGCGATGAGGCCGAGGATGCCTTGCCGATCCACAGGCTTCACTGTATCTAAACGAGGGTTATTCCGAGCAGCATGTTGGATCTCAACTTTAAGCGTGCGATCGTCCACGGCCACTGCCACGGGCACAAGGTCGTCACTCACCAGCAAAGAACTCATTCCACGCATCTTTCATTTCTAGAGCCATCGTTCCAGGTCTCCTCTATCGGAACAAGCCAAACTTTGCGCGCTTCTCTGCTGATTCAATGTGGACATGAGGAGGCTCGAAGCCTTCGTCAGCATAGAAGAAGAGGCGATATTGTTCGACGCGCAGGACCGTGGGGCATGGGGTCTACTTGATGATGCCGCGGGTGCTTGCGGCGATGAAGTCGGCGAGATATTGGACGTGCTCGGCGACTGTGGGGTCGAGCTGCTCCGTGAGGGTGGCGCGGATGGCGGCGAGGGCGTCGGTGGTGTTGAGTTTAGAGGCCTGGAGGAGGCGGTAGGCGTCCCGGAGTTGCTGGAGTTGGGCGGGGGTGAAGCCGCGGCGTTCGAGGCCGACCTTGTTGAGGCCGTAGGCGTGGTTGTTGCGCTCGATGGAGGTGAGGGAGTAGGGGAGGACGTCCTGGGTAATGGTGGTGCCGCCGCCGACGTAGCTGTAACGGCCGATGCGGCAGAACTGGTGGACGGGGCAGAGGGCGCCGACGACGGCGAAGTCTTCGACGGTGACGTGGCCAGCGAGGGTGGCGGAGTTGGCGAGGATGCAGCCGTCGCCGATGTGGGAGTCGTGGCCGATGTGGGTGTAGGCCATGATGAGGCAGTCGTCGCCGACGGTGGTGAGGCCTCCACCGCCTGCGGTTCCGCGGGAGATGGTGACGTACTCGCGGATGGAGTTGTTGCTGCCGATGGTGAGGCGGGTGGGTTCGCCGGCGTACTTGAGGTCTTGCGGGGCGATGCCAAGGCAGGCGAAGGAGAAGACGCTGTTATTGTCGCCCAGGGTGGTGTGACCGTCGAGAACGACGTGGCTGACGAGATCGCAGCTTTCGCCGAGGATGACGTCTGGGCCGATGGTGCAGAACGGGCCGATGGTGCAGGAGGCGGGGATGTGGGCGCCTTCGGCGATGATGGCGGTCGGGTGGATAGTCAAGCTAGACAAGCCCTTTCTCGCAACGATCTAATCCTCTTTCACCGGGCCGATCGCCGGCCGATCGGTTCCAAACAGATCCGTCTCATCACTTCGACGCACCACCTCGAAATGGGTTCGGATCATTGCTTGATCGACCGTTTCTTCATAGTCTCCAGCGTTGCCGACGAGCCAAACGCAATCAAGGCCATCTTGGCGGTTGTAATAGCCGACGCGGAAAGTACGACCGAGACTTTCATGGGCCCAGGCTGATTCCTTCTCGCTCGTTCGCGTTATCCTCACGACAGAAAGCGGGGGAATGATCTCCGGTGGGTCGTCATTTCTTCTCCGAAACACGTTACTCGGAGGCCTGGGTGGGTGAGGGCTGGGCGGCCTTGGC
>JAABUZ0100009058.1_pt1 | contig 11505 bp, 10 predicted proteins | sample 5562091 | NCBI WGS metagenome assembly JAABUZ01 (sample SAMN12813069, study PRJNA571459) | rock metagenome | isolation source: Antarctica rocks | place: Antarctica: Victoria Land, Linnaeus Terrace sud | collected 2015-12-21
ACGTGTCGTAGATTCGGCTGGTGATGACAAACAAACTGACTTGCGTGGACATGCGCATATCGGCGTCCGTGTGTAGTTCGTGATCGAGGTACCGTCTCCATTCTCGAATACTCTCCTGCTCATATATAGACGGCGGGCGCCCATACGCAATGGAGAAATGATGGTCGCATATATAGAGCAAGTACCATATCCTCAATCTCTCGTACTCGTGTGCATTTCCTTTCATCACCTGATCGAAACTCGCATACATCCGCTGCTCGGTGGCTAGACGGATAGCAAGGCCAGACAGGACCCAGCTCACATCCGGCAGGTAGAAGGCACCAATAGCGAGTGCCAAGATGTCTGTCAAGGAATGCGGCTTGGAAAAGATGGTCGACCCGACCTGCGACAGAAATTCGCTGTAGCATATATTGAAAGCATTGGTTTTGGATGGATGGTGAAGAGCAGCAATAGTGCATATACAGAGTGTGAGTAGCGTCGAGGTGTTTCGCGCCACCTCGAGGTCAGAATACTTGCTTGCAATCCCGTAAATGTAATGGTCCATATTCGAATGGTACATTTGAAAGAGCTCACGCGCTTCCGCAATGCGAATGAGACCTCTGCTTATGAAATCATCTGCCTTCATGACTCTCAGTGAGCCGTTGTCTTCCTTCCGGAGGGAACGCAGCTGAGTGACTTCATACAACGTGCCCATTGGATCAGACGCCACTGGGGCATTTGGGATTGGGTTTGATTCGCGCGGGGGCGCGGAGTACGTCTCATCGCGAGCACAGTGTGGACGATCATACACTTCCAAGGGCGGCATCTGCAAGCGGTCCAGAACGTCGTCCATGGCGCATTCCAGCCGCTTGAAGCCCTTCCTGTAGTCGTCATCTTCATCCAAGATTGTCTGCAGGCTCTTATTCAAGACACAGGTGAGCCCCCGGGCCACACACCGCGTGCACGGAGGGTCTCTGTCCATGTGGCATCGCACCTTGCCATTAGCACTCACGCTGCCAGCACCACGCTACCTTGTTCTTGCGACAATTGACGCACGCTTTTATCTTCCGGGTGATCCCGACTGGCTGCGCGTCGGAGCTGCTGCTGCGCTTCATCTTGGGGTTGGTGGCCGATCTCCGAGTAACCCTGCCGACCCCACAAAATCCACAAAGATCGAGATGTCGCAGAGCAAGCGCAGCAAGCCGGTGACGCACAGCATTGCCCTCGTTCCCGGCGATGGAATCGGAGTTGACGTCATCGAATCCGGGGTGGAGGCGCTCAAGGCCCTCGAGGCCAAGCTGGGCACGTTTGGACTGGAGTTTGTGCATTACCCCTACAGCGTCGAGCATTACCAGCAGCATGGCTGTATGATGCCGGAGGATGGCATCCAGAAGCTCAGTCAGCACGATGCAATCTACTTTGGTGCCTGTGGATGGCCGAGTGTGCCCGATCACATCACCCTTTGGCAGCTCATCCTTCCCATCCGCAAGCAGCTACGCCAGTACATCAACCTCCGTCCCGTACGTGTCCTCAAAGGCTCTACATTTCCGTTGAAATGCAATGCACAGGACATCGACTGGGTCTTTGTGCGCGAGAACTCAGAGGGCGAGTACTCTGGGCAGGGTGGACGTACACATCCGGGGGAGCCCTTTGAGATGGGTACGGAAGTGGCCATCTTCACACGCCCCGCTATCCAGCGCGTCATGCACTTTGCATTCAAAACGGCCCAGTCGCGGCCCAAGAAACATCTCACTATTGTCACGAAAAGCAATGCGCAGCGTCACGGAATGGTCTTGTGGGATGAGGTGGCTATGGAGGTGGCTAAATCATACCCTGATGTACACACCGACAAGATCCTGGTGGACGCGATGACGGTGGCCATGGTCAATCGACCACAGACCATGGATACAATTGTGGCTACCAATCTCCATGCCGACATTCTCACCGACCTGGCTGCAGCGCTTGCCGGGAGTGTGGGCATAGCCACGTCAGCAAACTTCAACCCAGACAAGTCAACGCCGGGCATGTTTGAACCCATCCACGGTTCTGCTCCAGATATCAAAGGTCAGGGAATTGCGAATCCGATTGGAGCTCTATGGGCTGGTGCAGACATGCTTTCTCATCTCGGCGAAGCAAAGGCAAGTGCTTTGTTGATGGAGGCCATTGAGTTCTGTACCTCCAATGGCAAAGTGACAAAAGACATGGGTGGCTCACTCAGTACCAAAGAAGTGACAGAGCAGGTGGTCGAATTCATTCGGCAATCCTGAAGTTTTAATTATAATGCTTAACAACCTTTCCATTGATTATTTCTTCCTCTACCCTTCCCTCACCTTTTTTCAGAGCCGTCTGACCATATGCTGCAGTTCGTGACCGGCGCCAGTCTTCTACAAGCGGCGCATTCTCATCATTCACCCCTTCGTTTGCAATCAAAGACCGTAAGTGGATGCCGTCATTCGGCATGGCAAAGTAAAATACACTGTGGTCAGTATGAGTTTCATGCCACAATACCCCAATCTTTCCACGCCTTGTTGATCCTGCGGCGGCTGCACAACGCGATGAATAGTAGCCTTGAATTTCCCTCCCGACAGCATTTCAAGCATGTCACCAGCATTCACAATCAAAGATCCATCCACTGGCTTCACATACCTCCACTTATCATCGAAGTCGAGCATCTGTAAGGAGGCAATTGGCTGGCTCCAAAGCAGAGCGACAGATCCAAAGTCGGTATGCCCTTTCAACCACGTCTGGTTGGTTTTTGCTTCCTCGTCCTGCGTACGCGGGTAGTAAATCATGAACCGCACATAGGATTCGCCCTCCTCCTCGTACTTGTGAATATCTGAAAGTGAAGACGGAGGCAGCCCTAGAGCAATGGAGAATAAGGTCAAAATTTTCTCTAATATTTCCTGGTTGAACTTTGCAAAGGCGGCGATCTCAGGGAGAAAGGGCCGGACTGCAGAAGGATGCTGCCTTTTCGTCACGTCTCTATTGATGTTGTAATGCTCGATCTGGTCTTTGACATCCTTGTCAATGGTCCAGTAATTCCGAGGTTTATAGCCTTGGTAGCTTCCCTTTGCCACCATTTCCGCATGATACTTTACCTTTTCCTCCGCATCGACGTCCTTGAATGGCACGCCGGCGACATCAAACATCCGCTGAGTACGGTCCCTGGGATATCCATGGTTGGTCACGTAGAAAAAGCCATTCGTCGTCATTGCCTTCTCCACCTGGCGTGCCAGGCCATCGCGATCGAGGTCATATCTCGACAAGTCTATCACGGCCAGATCTGCCCAGTCCAAGGATGCGCTTGTTGGCTCCAGATGGGGTCTTGCTGGAGTGGCAGGTAATGGCGCCATGATGCGTCCAAGCCCGAATTTGCCTGCCTATCAGTGGTCTCGGCCCTCTGAAATCACGTAATCGATGTAGAAAAATCATATGTTTACATGCATCCATTCTGCGCTTCCTGATAGACGCCAGAGTACGTAAAGTCATCCTATACATTTGTATCGCTCAGAATCGTTGATTTTCAAGTAAAACACCCGACTAGCATGCCCTGCGCGCGGTTGTGCGTCGCATAGCGCTGTCCTCACTTGCCGAGCTCGCCCGTAAAGGCAGGCAACATCTGGTCACACGCCTTGCTGAACTTGCGCAGCTACGGGTCCTCGCGATCGACCGTGCCCACCATGATACTGAACGTCGACGCCCATGACGACATGTCGATATAGAGAAGTGTCGCCATGAATTTGGCGCACGCCAGTCTTCGAGTATTCGCGCGCGCGTGTGCAGTTCCTTTGAGAGCTGGCCGCGATGTGAAGTGGAAGAGATGTGGCGAACATCGGGCTAGCTTGCAAAGAGGGATCCCAAAAGTACTCGACAGGGCTCGCAGTAGCAGAATATAAGCTCCTATTCCACCATCGCCCTATACCGAGCCTCTCCGTATATTCATCGCCCAGTGACTGCTACATGTCTCTTGGCCTCGGCAGGATTACTAGCCTCGTTTGCGTCTGTAGCTTCTATTACAGGTGCTCGGAACGTAGATTGATATTCAGCTTGCTTTCCAGGCTGCATTTCACTGCATGAGTAGTAGAAGAGGCCCTATACTCGTTCCCCCATCCTTTGGCGGTTATGTGTGGATGGGCTTCTTCTCCAGAGGCCGGAGGCAGCTAAGAACCCCATTTTGGACCCCACTCTTTCGCCCCTGAGAGGGACGGGGCGGGAAAAGGGTTGGCGATTTACCAGATCCTCGCGCACCAACTACCCGATACGACCAGCGCTTAAGACTCTATAGATCGACAATACGTACATGCCTTTCAATCGGTGATGCCAAACAACCGTCGCAAGAACTGAAACCGCTTTTTCTTTCCCGTGCGCTTGCTCAAAATAGGCTCTGGGCCATGGGCCGAATCCTCCTTCCGCTTCCGTTGACCGCCACTGAAAAATCTGGTGCCTTGGTTTTTAGTACGCATAGTCGGTTCGTCGTCGGTCCGATAGTGTCCCATATCCATTGCCTCGTCTTCTTCCGTAGAGGAGGCATAACGTGACTGATTATAATTCTTTGGTGCTGCTTCTCGGAGATTTTGCGAAGACGTGCGCAGGGTACGTAGGCCACGACTTTTCAGTCGCGGCACGGTCTTGGTAAATGAAGAATTCGACTCCGTGCGCTGATGGGCCGGGCGGACTGGAGATGCGACAGAGTTTTTGCCTCCGCGGCTAGCAGGGAAGAAATCACGCATCCTTGATTTGGCTGGCTTTTTCGTCGTGTATGCATCCTGGTCGTCGAGATCTTCAGATAACAGAGAAGCAGGCCGCTGGTGGGATCCTTGACGTAAAGTTTCACGCATTCGCGGTTGGCGTGGACGGGCACGGCGGAAAGACGTATCACTTTCCGAAGAGTAGTGCCGCTCCAAAGCTGGTCTCTCGCTTTCTGAAGACTCGCGTGTAAATTTGGGGGATGTGAATGGGCGCGGTGAAGGGGCTGCTATGCGCCGTGTCTCCTCCGCTTCCTCCGCTTCCTCCATATCACCAACCTCTGGGGAGCTTATCTCGACATCTACGTCTTTTGTGACATCTTTCTGTTCGGCATCTCGCTCGTCTTGCTTCAAGAGAGCCCCATCACCTTCTCCAACTCTTACAACATCTTCCTCTTCATTTATTCTGCCATCGCTTTCCCCAGATATGATATAATTCGTACTAAGAAGTGGTGGAGCGCACTCCACATTCCCTTGCGGTTGAATAGTCTCACCCTCCGCCACCACATTCGTGACTCCTATTTCTTCCCTTTGCACTGGTTCTGTGGATGCGACTTTGGTCTCATCCAAAAGGCCATCCGAGAGCGGTTGGCCTGACCCAGACACCCTACTTTTACGGGCATTCTGTGCGGTGCTCTTTGACACTGGACGCTCTTCATGCAATGCCTCCAAAATTGATGGTAGGCCATCCTCCGCATCGGAATAGAGGGATGCCGAATCAGATGAATCATTGGGAGCATCTTGAAGGACTGCGTTTTGCTTCACGAGAGGTGATGGATGTCTGATGGGTGGTAACACAGGGACGTCCTCTTTCCTTTTCTTCTTGTTTCCTCCCTTCTTCATGGCCGATTTGGGAAGATGAACAACAGTGGTTGGTTCGGCTTGTGATTGCTCCTTGCCCAACTTCGCGCTATCAACAGTTAATGCTTGGGGAGGAGCCTGTGAGGGAATTACACGTTTCTTCTCGACAAGATCGCTTGATGGTGGCTTCAGTAATGTTTTTCCATCTGCAGTGGTTGTCAGCTTGTGCACTTTCGCAACCTTTGGAAGGGCATCCCGCATTGGCGAAACTCGCCGAGCGGGAGAGCGCATCCTTTCTGACCTGCCATCATCGCTCTCCTGATCACTGAAACCAACGCTTTTGCGCATCTCTGATCCATCAGCAGATACGATGCTGGGGGGACGTGATGTTTTCAGCGCAGACTTTACTGGAGGTGGGGAATGCGTGATGCTTCGAGGCGGGCGTGCTTGGTGGGAGGGTATTGTATTGTATTCAGATATTGACTCGAGATCCGACGTGAAAGATCGCATACTGCCGGCATAGCTACTCTGTGTCCTCAATGGGGTCCCATCCCCCCGCCCACGAAGATTCGGAGGTGGTGCAGGCCCGAGACGAGACGAGGTGGAGACGGCATTCACAAGCCGCTTCTTATCTGCAGACTTCCTATTCGGATTCTGCCGCAGCGTCGTAGGCATCGAAGAGCGTGAGGGCCGGCGTACGACGGCTGCCTTTGAAGCGGCCGTAGCTGGCGGCTCAGGGGCAGGGGCTGCTTTCGGGGCGTTCTTGCGCATACGGTCCGTCATACTTGTGCGTCTCTCCATCGATGGCCTCCTATTGCTCCCAACCAAGCTGGACTGTGATGGCGCACGCTTCAGCGCCGCCGCCGCAGCAGCAGTCGACAAGTTGGAGTTGGTGCTAGCAGAACGCTGAAGGACAGCGGTCTGTGCCGCAATGGTTGCTGCGGAGGGAGGCTCCTGTCTTCGACGCATGCTGGGGATGGGATGGGGGTGGGTGGTGGTGAGGGCCCTACTCTTTCTTTGATGGCAGGGGATGGGGGGATGGATGAAATAAAAATGACGTGGTTGACGGCTAACCGGGGTAGATAACTCCATCAATTACCACGCTGGGCGGAGGGACGAAGAGCCTGAGATAGAGCGAGCAAGACAGACAGGACACAGGACACTGCTGCTCGAGCTGCCCCCTCGCCCCCTCCTCTACGTGATTTGCCGTGCATTTCCTGCCTGTGCGGTGGCCACTTTTCCGTGCGTGATATCTGTAAACTGCGCACATCCCAGGCCAGGATCAGGAAGGATGAGCGCAGACGGATAGCCACACCCTCTCGATGGCGAAGAAAAGGCTGGGAGACCCGTGCAGGGAGGTGGAACGGATGCAGCTGGCTTCCATACTCTCTCCAGCCATCGTGGTCTGTTGTCTGGGGTTTGCGTCGTACGTCTTGTGCTGGTTTCTGCCTCGGCTGCCTGCCACGCCTCGCTCGACATGGATCCCTGTGGTGTGCGTCTACGCCTCCCTCCTCTTCTTGGTGCTGTGGTGCTTCATATCGGCTATAGTAACGCACGAGGCGGAGGTGACGGCCGACATGACGCTTGTGGAAATGGAGCAGGGAAGACCGCTGAGCTACGTCTGTGAGGGCGTTGATGGACAGCGCAAGTGGTGCTCTACCTGCAAACTCTACAAACCTGACCGCGCCCACCACTGCCGGGAGACGAGCCACTGTGTCCTGAAATACGACCATTACTGTCCGTGGATTGGAGGCATCGTTGGATTTGCAAGATACAAATTCTTTTATCAGTTCGTGTGGGCCACGTTCCTCTACTCGATTTACGTGCTCGTGGTTTGTGCGTGGTTGGTTGGCTTTGAACACGATGCCAGGATCTACGTGGCCCTTGGCATCGCGGCCTTTTGGACCATCATGCTGGCAACCTTTGTCTCCTACCACACTCGTCTCATACTCCTGAATCTCTCGACATTTGAGGCTGTGCGCTCTCGATATCCGTATATCAGCGTGCACATGGGTGACAAACGTGTGATTGTGGAAAGCAGCACGAATCCCTTCTTCCTCTCCTACTACAAGAACTGGAAGCAAGTCATGGGCAACAACTTCCTAGACTGGTTTCTCCCACTGCATAAGAGTCCTGGAAATGGTGTTTCATTTGAGTTTCGGGAGTTGGTACCGGAAGGAAATTGTTCATAAATGGTAGCGTCCTGTTTCATTTTGCGCACGAGTCTTCCAGCCCCCATGAACAATGCTCCACGCTACCTGGCCAGATCACCGGGCAAAGGAAAATCCATCGTCGAATTCTTCGGTCCGCTAACTCCTCCGCGCTCGGATGCCAGTGAAGAGAGGGAAAAGAACGCATTCTGCTTCCCTACAAAGTCCCCCTTTTGGACATTCACTCCTGGAAAGACGAACTATGTTTCAGGCCACGACACCCAGGTCTTTCCTCTAAATCCGACTTTCCATGCCCGGGCTCCCGTCGGCGAAGAAAGCCGCCGACGAATTGCGCGACTTTCTGAAACAGAATCGTCTCGCTCTGTTGCACAAAAGTTCGGCCTGAGTATTGAGCGAGTGGAAGCAATAACACGGCTAGTGAATATCGAAAACGAATGGAAAACACCACGGCATCGGCATGAGGTTTGGCGGGAAGATCTTAAATCGATGTCGGACAGCGTATTGTCGATGATGCCACAAGATTCACTTCGGAGACATGAACCTCTGCATGATGAACCGACTCCCATAGAGGCCGATCGAGCAGCTTTTGTTTTACTGGACGAGAGTGCTTCTTTCACCCGAGAGGATGCAGCGCGCGAGTTTGGTATTGATCTCAGCCGAGATAAAGACGTGGCAGCACGAGCGCCCAAAAGAACATGGAGCGTGCAGGCGCAGAGCAAGGGTAAAAGAGAATGCACGTGGAAGTTTGTCGAGTCGAGTTTCTCCAAAGATGCCGGCAACTGGGGGCGAGCAACCCATAACGACCGCAAGAAGGGAGCGAGGATATTGTGGTAAGAAAAAGGGGTGGGAGGAAGGCCATTCTGACTCCGGCGCATCCAGAGGCCAGTGGAAGATAGAGCGAGGGCTTCTTGACTGAGAGCGGCAAATTGTACATAAAATTCACGTGGAAAATTTGCTTACAGCGTCGCATCGCGGTATTTTCGTGTTTTGTTGTGGTTACATCAGAACTCCATGAGCAAGCTTGGACCTGAAGAGCAGGTGCCAATACAGACGAATGGCGACGCCGCCGACTACGAAGACGATGATGAGGAGCTGAATGCCGTGTTCCATGAAATATTTTCACGGTACGACGTGGATGGAACAGGTGAGGCACTATGGAAAGATTTGTTCAATATCATTGAGGACATGGAGGCCTGCATTGCTCCGCAGTACAAGCCCCTCATATCGCGTGATGCGCGAGAGGAGTTTGGGGCTAGCTTTGATGAGTTGAGTGAAACACCCTTTACCAAAGAGGAGTTAGCGGGACTATTCAATAGGAGCGCAGAGAGAGAGATTTTCAGGGCTGCAAAAGACAGTACGCCTTTTCGCCGGCCAGTGCCTCCACGAAAGAGCACGGCCGGCTCTACGCCATTTCGAAATATATCCTCCGGCAATTTCACCTCATCGTCACCACTTGGTTCCAGCTCAACGCTGGGTTCTAGCAATGGGTCCAACGAATCTCCCCTTCAGTTGCGGCATGAAACATTAGAGGCTAGGCATGAGCTCGCCGAGCTTTCTCGCAAACTAAAGCGCTCGCAGGAAAGCCATTCGCGAGTTGTATTAGAACATGAAACGAAGATTGAAGATTTGGAAGCAGATATCGTAGCCGCAGAGGCGAATGAGAAGAAGCTACGATTGCGAAATACTGAAACCGAACGCGAGTTGGCGGGTCTTCAAAAGGATTTTCAAAAATGTCTGGATGAATTGCATGCAATGCGGGAAGAACGCGACGAATGGCAGAGGAAGTGTGCACATGGGAGGCAACAAAGTGAAGAGGCAATCCTGGAGGCTGAGAGGCAGCGAAATATACTCGCACGACGGGATGAGGAAATCTTTGGACGAGATGAACACAACAGGCGTTTAGAGGCTGATCTTGAGCAAATGCGTCAAAATCTGAATGATCAAGAGAAGCTGATTGACGACCTGCGCGCAGAGATGGAGTCTGCACAGGCGGAAAATGAGGACGAGCGTCTACATAGCGAGTCGTTGAGCGAAGACATGACACGACTACAAGCAAAGTTGGACGATGCCAAGAGTAATGCTCAAGCCACGTTACGGCATAAAGGATCAATTGCTGATAGTATGGGCGGAGAGAACCTCCATCTGGAGATGGCGAAAGCATTTTCCATCGATGCCGAGGTACAAACGGAAGGCGTCAAACCCAATGCGGAGCACGTGGAGAAACTAGAAGAACAGATTCACCTGATTGACTCTCTAATCGCCTCTACACGAAGGAACAAAGGACGCTTGGACTCTGGCAGGCCGAGCTCATCCTCCAAGAATCCAGCTTCAAATTCCCATACCTCTCTTCCCTCACTTTCCATTAAGCCGCTGATGCTCCCCAACACACCGCAGAATTTCGCCATGCTTGTCCTCTACACTGCAGTCTGTGTGCTTTTGGGCATGATTATCATGAGTCAGTTTAATCACGGGCTGCATTACAAAGCCTGTCGAAGCGTGAATACCGTTGAATATGAAATAAGGCACTGGTGGGAAGGCAAGTCTCGATGGATCGAATGCCTTGGATTCTGGCTGGATGGTGCAATTCGGGACGAGTATGCAGTTTGGCCGACATGAATTACACGGATGGTGGGCTCGGACACTTTATAATTATAGGATTGTATTTCTAATACAGGCGAACCAAACCATCCACCTGTGCTAGCATCGCATCTATGCAACTCCCACCTCCAGCTACCCTCACCGTGCCATTCTGCATGCAAAATGCATTCCCGCCCTGACTTCCGTATCCCAGAGCAACAACCTGTCCGCCGGTTGTATTGCACATGGGAATAAGTGTGAATTGCGAATCTGACGGCCCCGCACGGCCTTGCACAAAGACCAAGTTCGTTCCTTCCACCGTCCCATAGAACCCAGCATTATCATCCCTTGGATTCATAGTTGGTAGCACGAGCGCAAGCACTCCCGCTTGGAGCGTATAGTTGTAGGTGAATTTGTCGATGGAGATGCTTGGGGTATATGTTCGTGAGCACTGGTCGCCTACATCTAGCTGCACGCCAACCGACAGACCGCTAATGGAAGCATTCGCTGAATTCACACGCAATCCGAATCCGCCAATCGCAGTCGTGTACTCAAGAGGCGTCGCACATCCAAAATTCTCCAGATTGAGGGCTTGTGCAAAGGTGAGGAGCCCCAGTGTCCATACTCCATGAAGCATCATCTATGTCTGACGGTGGTGTTTGTGTCGCTTCCGGTCTTGTGGATTTCATCGGGGATTATAATAGGCGGGGAGGTTGAGAGGAGGTTGGTCGTCGGACCCGCAATGGGAAATTTTCTGGCTACACCTATTTTCTCCGCATGCCGTAACGAGGTTGTCGCTCCATGTGCGAATGGAGGGCAAAAGGAATTTGGAGACGCCGAGAATCGAACTCGGTGCCTCATGCAAGTATTTACTGCCGATCGGAAGTAATTGCTAAGCATGCGCTCTACCAGATGAGCTACGTCCCCGTTGCACTTAACGGAACTTTGTCTATTATAATAACGTAAACATCACGTGCAAATTAAATATCAGATATTTGTCACAAAGCTGTCGTAGGTATACCGAAGGGTTATACGCAGAGTGCCGGTGAAGCGGAGCGAGCTGTGATGGCTGGGTGTGCTAGAGGGTGCTTGAGGATGGCAGAGAGTAGCTTGGGTGAGTCTCGGAGGAGACGTGGGACGGGCTACTATTATGGGTAGTAGGTTTGTAGTATTCTTCACCAGAGGAGAAGGTTCTCCTCTGGCCTTTATATAGACTAGACTAGATAATTCCC
>JAABUZ0100009059.1_pt1 | contig 11503 bp, 21 predicted proteins | sample 5562091 | NCBI WGS metagenome assembly JAABUZ01 (sample SAMN12813069, study PRJNA571459) | rock metagenome | isolation source: Antarctica rocks | place: Antarctica: Victoria Land, Linnaeus Terrace sud | collected 2015-12-21
AGCCAAGCCCACACCGCCAGCGGCATAACACGCGCTGCAGCCGACGCCACACTGCCTCCGCCTTGCCCGGCTTCGCGGCCCCCGCCTTGCCCAGAGCAGGTGCGGGCGCGGCTGAGCTTTACCGTTATGCATCATGAGAGGCTAACATTTATTTCATGGACAAGTATGAAACTCTGCGTGAAGCTGGCACAAGTGGTGCTAATTACGACTTTGATACTGATGGTGTAATAAAGCATCTAAAGGGTTGGGACGAGCAATACGGCATTAGCGTTAGTGATGCGAAGTCTGACGCTGTTACTGTTGAGTTCGACCAATTGCCTGACGATACGCTGCCACTTGCCAAAGACATTTACGAGTTTTGCCCAGATACCATTGACCAGGGGTTCTGGTTTTACAAGGATGAGGTCGAGGGTTACAAAGAATCAGGCGAAGAGCTTCCAGAGGAGATCGCGAAACTTGTGGCAGGTGTTGATTTTGGTAACAAAGACTTTGGCTTGGAACTTCTCAGCCGGGCGTTATCTATACAAAAATCTGTAATGCTGTGGTGGGACTAGCCATCATGCCTAACAAAGTACTGCACAGGACGCACACTGAGCCTTGTTTGCTTGGCAGGGCGTTTGCAGGCGCGCCGGTGAGCGCAGCCGTTAGACCGCACACGCAAGCGGGTTCTGTCACTAGAACTATTCACGACAATGGAATTACTATCTACACTTATTTGTCCTCACTACGGCTACCAGAGCGAAGAAACTATGCCAACCGATGCCTGTCTCTTTTTCTATCCGTGTAGTGGCTGTGGGGTTAAACTCAAACCTAAGCCGGGCGACTGTTGTGTGTTTTGTTCGTATGGCACGGTCCAATGTCCACCCAAGCAGTCAGGAACTTGTGCATAGCCTAACAGGGTGCGGTCTAACAATGCGCTGCACCGGACGCCATCAGCCTCGGTTGCCTGTGCGAGTTTGGGTGGCTTGCGTGGCTGCTGTCGCCGGTGAGTTTGGTCGTTATGCCGCCCTTGTGGACGGACACGAAATCTTAGGTCCAGGATGAGGAGCATGATGTTTGCGATCAAAGCCGAGGTTGGCGATCCGCAGGCGGACACGTTCGCGTTCCGCGCGCAGAAGACGATGTATGACGGCAAGCACATCGCCGAAGGCGATACGATTTTCGTCTTCGCGAGCGAGAACGAAGGCGGGTTTGGTCTCGTCGCTAGCGGCGTCGTCACCGCCGCCGAAGCGATCGCAAAGACGCAGGGAATCGCCCGGCAGACGCCGCGCGTGAGCATCACCGTCAGACGTACCGCGATCGCGAAGCGGTACCTGGGGCGGCGTGAACTCAAGCCCTTTTCAGACTGGCATGACGGTCGCCCTGAGACCGAGATCAACTTCAAGTTCTATCGTCAGGCAACAAACAAGATCGTTGGCATTTCAGATGAGACGGCGGCGTTCCTGCGCGATTTCTTCTGACGTGGCTATGCCGTCCGTCTCCACGCCGCTGCCGCCAGCGGCATAACATACCGCTGCACCTGACGCCACCTGCCGCATTAGCCGTTGCTTGGCATTAGGCTTGCTTGGCAGGCGTCGCAGGTGAGCGGGGCCGTTATGCTACAGGACATAAGGCTTTGCAGAAACAACCCATGAAGCCGCTCAGTAAAATACGTCAAAGGCATCTGGCGGCAAGGTGGGTCAATACATCATTTGCCCTCATAATGGCTTGGCTGACTCTTGACCGCTTGCATAATCATAAGCTAGACCGTGCTATATTGGATGGCGTATTGTTGCTATTCAACACATACTTGGCTGTGGATGGGTGGCGTGCTTACTTCTGGCTGAGGCAACAGCAACGCAAGCCGGTCACATAACAATTACTGCACCCGACGCCGGTATTGCCCGCTTCCTATCTACAAGCCGCGCACCGGCGTGGGTGAGTTCTGCCGTTGGGCCGCATACCACAGGCTAAAAATAGCCCGAGGTAACTAGGGCAGATGCGATTGATTTACCTATTACTGCGGGTACTCCTGCCGGGTTCTATTTACGGCATCGTGGTTCCATTGGCTATTCTTGGTACGAGGCGGGAACTTCGTTCGTGCAGTCCTGAAATCGTCGGGAACCTGCATTACGGGGCAAACTATATTGATGCCAAAAATCTTGTCATTTGGTACTTTGTCCGCACTAATGTTGATTTGGAGAAAGCTAAGGAGAACGGCCTAGAGCAAGAGGTGAAAGCCAAAACCCAGACTTCACTTGCTCATTATGGCTATCCGAAGTCTGTGCTTTCCGAAATCCATATAGGCATGGAGTCACGTGAGAATGTAAATAAAGGCGGTGGCGAATGGCAGTATTTCCATTGACCTTGAACATCTGCGGCCCAACACGCGCTGCAACCGACGCTTTCGCTCGTACCTCGCTCCAGCGCGGCTGAGCTTTACCGTTATACCGCAAATAAAAACCATGCTGACTATTGAAATGCCAGAACGCTACATTGACCGATTATTGTTTCTGGAGCCGACAGATATACCCAGATGGCAACAATCCATTCAACCTGACGACTTCATTGGGTTTGCTCAGATGCAAACCCTCAGCGGCTTCCATGTGCGGGTACGATACTTCCTCACGTTGTATGCAACGGATACATGGGGGGGGGTCGTGGGAAGAGTCGAGCAGGCGGGACATGTATTCGACGGTCTCTGGATAGGCTGCAACGTGAACTATCAGGGATACCCCGATTTTACCGAACGCCTTCGTAAGAGTTGGTGCAAGGTTGGCCCGTATCGTCCAAAACGACCCTCAATGTATATTCCTACTGGGCTACCATTATATGTGGGGCCTGGTGTTCTGGCAGAAAACAAAGCACTCGCAGAGCAATGCCTTGTGTCAAAATCACTCTTTGGCTAATAGCCGAACCATTACGGTATAACACCGCGCTGCAAGGGACGCTCCTCGTTCCTCGTCGCGCCCCTGAGCGCAACCGTTAGACCGCAGGGCGTGGGCCGGGCTTGAAGTCTTGCTGAGGGCGAAAAGATGCGGCGGCTTATTGTTTATCTCTTAGAGCGGGTTATAATAGTCTTACAGATGGTGGATGTTGTTGTGACTGCTTATGCGAAGGCGCGTATTTAGTCAGACGGTGACGTTCACAAGAAGATGACGGCTGCTTTTCCTGCCTGTCGGTCTAACAATGCGCTGCACCCGACGCCACCTGCCAGGTGCCTCTGCGTATTCGTAGTGCTGTGCAGGTAGGTGTCGCAGGTGAGCTTTGGCGTTAGACCGCTTGCAACAAAAGCCGGTACTTGGCACAGGTCATGCAGTGCAGGCTGTGCGTGGCAGTTGGGCTTGTCTGTTCTGTTTGTTGCACACAGGCAGCGGTCTAACAAAGCACTGCATAGGACGCACACTGAGCCTCTTTCGCTTGGCGGCGCGTTCGTAGGTGCGCCTGTGAGCGGGGCCGTTAGGCCGCACAAAACGGCCTTTCTATCGTTGGGCGCTTAAAGGCGTTCAGAAGGATTAACAAGGGAGGCGTTCTGATGAAGTGCTGCTTTAGTCAGTGGACTCTGACGGTCTGTTCTGTCGGCTTCGTTTTTGGGAGTGGCTCCCTGCCTGTTTACAGCCAAGAGTTAAAGGCCATTCCTAGCCCATGGCAGCGTGGGTTAGAAGATTTCCCGAGTCAGCCCCAGGGCAAAGCCGTACAAATGAGACGGGCGGATGCCAACGGCTCCACCACCCAGGCAACGAACATTGGCTCGCCTATGGCTGTAACCCTGCAAGGCAGGGTAGTCGCTGTTGACCAAAAAGCATACTCTTTTGAGTTGCAAGAGGAGAACAACGAGAGGGCGACGGTTAACCTCTCGCTTGCCACTGACATGGAGAGGGACCGAGCTAACCTACAAGCGCCACAGTTGAAGACTGGTGACTTGGTAAGATTAAACCCATATCAGAACTTCAATGTCCCGTTCATGCGTGGGCCGTTCACCGTCACATCGACAAGCCCATTGACGTTAAGCCTTGTTGGCGATGATCCCAGCCCGGCTGAGGCCAAAGTGCCTTACGGCGTGAACAATGCATTTGGGCCACTTGGGACGTTGAGCATGAGGGCACAGACAAGTCTGAGCGGCCTCACGCTTATTTTGGACAAGGAAAAGCCGTTTCCACACTTCCTGTTCTATCGCGTCACGTACCTTCACCTGGCCGACTTAGAGGCGGGCCAAGTTGTTGACGTTGAAGCAGTCAAATACCCGAACGGCAGATATGAGGCGAGATCGGTTGTGTCCACGGTTGCCCGGTAGGCGGCGACAATGCCGCTGTCGGCTATCGGGCGGAAAACGCTGTGGCGAGGTGGATTACGGCTGGGGTATCATAGCCTTGACGCGGATGCGTCCCATTGGAGGACTGAGCGATGACTGTCTCCGAACTGCTCCCGGCCTTGAGCCACTTGAACCGTGCGGACAAACTGCGCGTGATGCAGCACCTCGCCACAGAACTGGTGGATGAGGAAGCCCATTTCACCCCCGGCACAGAATACCCGGTCTGGTCGCCGCACACGGCCTACGAAGCCGCCGACGTCCTTCTGTCCGCGCTCGCCGCCGATAAGACGGCACATCACTAGCCGCCATGCCTGACCCTTTACGAGTCCCTTATGCGGCGGCCAGTGCCGCCGGCGGTGAGGCGAGCCTGCTGCCCTACCTGCCGCTCACGCTCAACTATGGGGGCCACACAGCCCCGGCCCCCGGCCTCGTGGATACGGGCGCGACTGTCAATGTCCTGCCCTACTTGCTGGGGCTGGAACTGGGAGCAGTTTGGGATGACGGGGCGGCCACATTCCAGTTGAGCGGCAACCTGGCACAGTTCCCGGCCCGCCCGCTCATCGTGTCAGCCGTCGTTGGTCCATTCGCCCCCGTGCGGCTGGCATTCGCCTGGACACAGGCCGAACACGTGCCACTGCTGCTAGGGCAGGTAAACTTCCTCCTGGAGTTCGACGTGTGCTTCTTTCGCGCGCGGCGCGTCTTCGAGGTACAGCCGAAACAGTAGCCGCCGATACCGCTCGTCGTGTGCGGCCCAACACGCGCTGCAGCCGACGCCACACTGCGCCGCTTTTGCCTGGCTTCGCGGGGCTTGTTTTAGGCATTTGGCTCTGCGGGCGCGGCTGAGCTTTACCGTTAGGCCGCACTACAATCGGCTTCGTACTGGCAGACGTGAATATAAAGATTAGGGAGATTGAAAAGGGACAATGGGGCTGTGGCTGTTTCAGCGTCGGCTTCATCACCTTCCTGGCCTTCGTCCTCGGCTACGGGGCGGGTGTGGGCCACAAGGACTTCTCGGAGTCGCTGTTCTCTAACCTCTGCTTCGCGCTGTTCGACATCGCCCTGTGGGTAATGGCGATACTCTTCTGGTTGGACGCCGCAAAGGTACATTGGAGGGCAATGCGGAAGAACCCGACTCACTTCAAGCGTCTGGCGTTCTACGTATTGTATGGCATCCTATTGGTGGCTTACAGCGCGGGCGTGGTCATCTCGCTGATATGTTGGGGCTACCGCACGGCGATTTCGGACACACTGTTCTAAGGGGTCGCCTCGGTGCGGCCTAACACGCGCTGCACCTGACGCCACACGGCGCTGTCTTAGGGCGGCTCCGCAGGGCTTGCCTTACACCGGGCGGGTGCGGGCGCAGGTGAGCTTTACCGTTAGGCCGCTTCTATAGCGGCTTAGGTGGACTAATTATGAAGCGAGCCATCATATTTATTCTAGAGCGGCTTGTCTCAACGTTACAAGTGCTAGAGGCCGTGCTAACGGCCTACGTCAAAGCACAAGCACGATGAAGCGGCATAACAGTCGTTGCAGGGGACGCTCCTCGTGCCTCGTCGCGCCCCTGAACTCAGCCGTTAGGCCGCTAACGTCGAGGCTGCTTTATGAAGCCAAATAACGATTACATCTGGCGTACCGTCTTCGTCACCGTTTTCTTCTTCCTGATGGGCTTGTTCAGCGGACATCACTCTCCGCATTGGGGGCTAGCCGCAGGCACCGCTATAGGCGGCGTAGGGATTTGGCTTTACCGTAAACTTAGACGTGCATAACAACGGCTGCACCTGACGCCACACTGCGCTCCTGCGTCGCTCCGTCTGGCGCAAGTGAGCCTGGCCGTTATGCTGCAGGGCGAGGCGTTGCTGGTGTGCATTTGGCTTAAAAGAAGGAGCGAAGATTGGGCGAAGCAAAAATCACGAAAGCCGATGTAAAAGATTTTGTTGAAGCCGCGCACGCAAACTTGGATAAAGTCAAGCAGATGTTGTCAGACAAACCGCTTCTACTCAATATGCCTAACGGTAACGAAACGGCTCTGGGTGCGGCTTGCCAGATGAAGCATAAAGAACTCATTCAATTCCTTCTCGCGCAGGGCGCACCCATGGATATTTATGCGGCTTGTGTACTGGGTTTGACGGACAAGGTAGCTGAGTTTTTAGATGCAGACCCGTTGTTGGTAAATGCAAAAAACAAGCAATCACATGGCAAGATGCCTATTGCATTCGCTTCTGAACAGCCAGAAGTATTAGCCCTACTCAAAGGCCGAGGAGCTAAGTAAGCCCTTGCAGTCTGCCGTCTAACACAGCACTGCACCTGACGCCGGTATGCCCCTTTCCACGCTTCTATGGACAGGCCACCGGTGCAGGTGAGTTTTGCCGTTAGGCCGCCGGAGCATGGCGCGGTTCTATCGCCTGGAAGTGGGAGAAGGATGCTACGGTTCGTCCGAGAACTTAAGTTGCCGGTGTTCTGCTTGCTCTTCTTGATGGTCTTCCTGCTGGATAGGGTGGCGGGGCATCATCGCGTGGGGCTACGGGATTTCCTCATCATGCTGACCAGCTTCGTCGCTACGAGCACAGCCCTGTATTGGGACAACCGGCCCCGCAAGAAGCGGCCCCGAAAGAAGCGGCGGGAGCCAGACCTGCCGCCGGCCTAACACGCGCTGCAGCCGACGCCACACGGCGCTGTTCTCCCCGGCTTCGCTAGGCTTGCCTTGCACCGGGCAGTTGCGGGCGCGGCTGAGCTTTACCGTTAGGCCGCTCTCAGGCGGGCGGGGCAGCAGCATACTATGTCTATCTTGCGAGTAAGCGAAACCTATAATGTGCATTACCTCCGCATGAACGAAGTGCGATGGGAAGCGTTGGGGCGTGTCTACGAACACTTGCCGGGATTTTGGGGTGTTCATAGTGGTATCCCCTATTGGTTTGGCATAGAGCCGGATGACCTGGACACAGAGCCGAACTGCCAGACGAGCTACCTGTGTGCTTCTGTGGAGCCAAGCGGATTATTGGTCGAAGGATGCTTGCCGCCAGAAGACTGGGTACAGTGGCAGGAGGCGTTCCTCCTATTGACGCCAGCGGCTGTCGGGTTTCTCGTCAAGCCAGCGGAAGAAGACGGGGAATGGCCTTATTCTTAGCGGGTGGTGTCAGGAAAAGCGCCCAGCGGTCTAACAATGCGCTGCACCCGACGCCACCCGCCCGGTTTGCTCTGCGTTATCGGCAGGCTGTGCAGGCAGGTGTCGCGGGTGAGCTATGCCGTTAGGCCGCTGGGCGGGATGCTTCCCTATTGCAAAACGTCATGTCATCACTGCGGGCAGACAATAGTGTCGAGAACAACCATATGGTTCGACGTAAGTTTCGTCTCATTTTCGCTCTACCGATGAGTATCGCTCTTGTGGTCTCTGCGGCAGTTTTTGTGCATAAGATGCAAGCATCTGTGCCGCAGGGCAATAACCTAGTCTGCTTTTCAGGATTGATGGATACGCAACGCCAGCGCATTCGAGTCTCCCAGCGAGGGATGATCCTCGTTGACCGAGTTATCACTTCACCAACGCACGTAGACCCAAAGCTATTGCGGTCCTGGACGCTTTACGCAACCCAAGGCGACTTGTGGCTTCAATTCGGCTCTGGGCCATCTGTGCTGTCCCAAAAGCTAAGTCCGGTCAATCAAGTCCTTCTTCATCAAACTTGGTCTTCAGGAACAAGCACTCAGAACGTGATGTTTCTAGGGCCGCGACACGGAGCGGGTGTCCCGGTAACAATCGAAGTGACGCCTTATCAGACGTAAGCCTTTGTAACCCGAACCAACGCCGCCAGACGGCCCAACAAGGCGCTGCAGCCGACGCCACCGCCGCCGTTAGCTCAGCGAGTTCGAGTGGCTGTGCTTGCGGTGTCGCGGCTGAGCTTTTCCGTTGTGCCGCTTCGCCGGGCTTGGCTGGCACGAGGCAGGAAGAGGTTGTGATGAGTCGGAAGCAGAAGCCGGGACGTGCCGGGTTCACCCTCGTGGAACTTCTGGTTGTTATCGCTGTCGTTGCCTTGCTTGCGGCCTTGCTGTTCCCCGCTTTTGCACGGGCGAGAGAGAGCAGCCGACGGGCCGCCTGTCAGAATAACCTTCGGCAGCTCGCCCTTGCCATCCACCAGTATGCCCAGGATAGCGATGGTCGCTATCCGGTGGGCCTTGGGGTGACGACTACTGGGACGCCGGTCTTCTGGCACCAACAACTCAAGCCCTACCTACAGGACGCCGATGTTCTGCGGTGTCCGTCGCGCACCATCCCTTCGGTCGGAGCGTGCGACTATGACCTCAACGCCGCCGCGCTCAACTACTCGGTCGTCCCTAAAGTCAACAGCGGCAAGCCCGATGCCGCCCTGCCCAACAGCGCCACGACCTGGATGAACACGGACGCAGTCGTGACGCCTATGACCGCCTCCGGCCCCGGCCCGGCGGAGGGAGCGCAGACGGTGCCATCGCCGTGCGGTGGTCCGGCGTTCACCGGCTCCGTTCTGCACTCCGGCGGAGCCAACTACAGTTTTTTAGACGGACATGCCAAGTGGCTCACGCCCCAGGGCATCGCTCGGGTGACGTGTGAGAACGGCCCGACCCAGCCGTTCTCGCTATAGCCGGCATAACAACCGCTGCACCTGACGCCACACTGCGCTCCTGCGTCGTTCCGTGTGCCGCAGGTGAGCTTTACCGTTATACCGCCTAACCCGCGCGGCGCGAAAACAGAGGTAACTGGTAAAAGGAGGTGAGTTCAATGGCTGATGAAGACGATGAAGAAGTATGCGACGTTTGCGGGGAAGCCGACTGCCCATGTAATGTCTGTCACGGGGACCCCAAGCACTATATTGGTGCCTTCCACACAAGTGGAGAGAATGACGACGGCACTGTCGAATGTTTTGTCTGCGGAGCCGTTAGCGGCCCGTGAGCAGACATAGAGTCTCAAAGTGTCATGGGCTGTGTGCTGAAGCCGAAGTGAACCAGTAGGTCGGTATAACATTCGCTGCAGCCGACGCCACACGGCCCTTTTCTTGCCCGGCTTCGCAAGGGCTTTCCGGTCTTCAGCCAACGGGGGGCGCGGCTGAGCTTTACCGTTGGGCCGCAAGTCACAGCACGTCTGTTGACAAGCACGTTCGAGCAAGAAGTCAGTGAGTATACCGTTGCGCCGGTTTCGTTCACTCGTTATTATCCTGTTATCGTTGCTGGTCGTAGGCATCGCTCTGTTACACCACCATACAGCAGTCAATCATCAATTCTTGATGGCTGTGGCGCACCAGAATACGCGCCTTGCCCAAGCGTCGTTGGAGCATGGCGCGGATGTTGATGCGCGTTATTATCCTGCCGATAAGACGGTCCCGGTATACGACCTTGCGGCCCGTTTCAAGTTCGTGCGCCCACCCTACGGGATGACGGCGCTAATGATGGCCGCGATTAACCATGACTGCCCGACGGCAAAGTATCTTCTGGATCATGGCGCAGATGTGAACGCCGTTTCCAGTGAATTTGACGCCATGCGGCAGGTGACGGCCCTCTGGCTAGCGCGTGAGGACTATCGGTACGCCACCCAAGCAGCAGCGGGTTCCAAACTGCGCCACATCGCTAAAGATAAGCCGAGTGAAGTTGCGCCGATGGTCGTTCTGCTTGAGATTTCAGGCGGGAAGGCATAGGCTTGCCACCTTTGCGGCCCAACAATCGTTGCATCGGACGCCAGACTGCGCTCCTGCGTCGCTCCGTCTGCCGCCGCTGAACTTAGCCGTTAGGCCGCTCCACACAGCCTGTCATTTGCATAAGTGCAACATTTGCATAGGTGACGGTAGCAAAAGGCTGGCAATTCCAAAACGTAGGCAGAACACAATTGAAAGAGAAAAGGTAATGACAACAGAAGACAGCCAAGCAATTGATAAAGCCAATATCCAGGGGTTAATCAATGACCGGATCAAGGCAGTCCGCGCTAAAGACATCCATGGAGCCATGTCCAATATCGCGCCCGACATTCTATCGTTCGATGTAGTCAATCCATTACAATATACTGGTTCAGAGGCGTTTAGAAAACGCGCGAACGAGTGGTTCTCTTCGTTTCAAGGCCCACTTGGTTACGAACTTCGCGACGTGAGCATCACGACAGGCGAAGATGTTGCTTTCTCCCACAGCCTCAATCATGTCAGCGCAACAAAAGCCGACGGAGCGGAACTCGATATGTGGTGGCGCGCGACCGTTTGTTATCGCAAGATTGACGGAAAGTGGATGGTTACGCATGAGCATAACTCGGTTCCTTTTGACGGGGAGAGCGGTAGAGCATCTCTAGGTCTTGTACCATAGCCCGCGCGGCTATCGGGTATGAATGAGAAACAAGGCTTACGAGGAGCAGTCTAACAATGCGCTGCAGCCGACGCCACCGCGCTGTTGCTTGTGCCTCATCGGTTGGCTGTGCAGCGGTGTCGCGGCTGAGCTTTGCCATTGGGCCGCTTGACTAAGGCCGTCCTGTGGCTTGGGGGAAGAACATGGCGTGGATACGCTACAGCGACACTGTCGAACCATACCAACCTAATTCTAGGGCGTTCGGTGTTCTCGTTGTCCTTGTCGTTCTAGGGAGTATAGGCAGTAACGCTTACGGGCTATGGCGTGACTGGCAACACCACCGCTTGAACTGGGAGCACCTACTGGGTCTGCTGGTGTCGCTATCCTATCTAACAATTCTTATCGTAGGTGGGGTGCGGCGGGGACGGAAGAAGAACAAAGGCAATCACGGAACCAGCAAGGCGGCCTAACACAGCACTGCACAGGACGCACACTGAGCCTCCTCCCGCTTGGCAGGGCGTTTGCAGGTGCGCCTGTGAGTGCAACCGTTCGACCGCAGTGCGAGGGCTGTGTTTTAGGCCAAAGCCGAGGGAGGAAATGCTGGTGCGAAAAACAATAATATGGGCAATACTTTGGACGATTATCGCTATCGGCAGCACATTCAATTTCCTGCGAAGTACGGGCGATAAATGGTTTGATGTAGTGCTAAGTTTGGCGTCTTTCTATTTGGCTTTCACATTCTGGATAGAAGTTAGGCAATTATATCGTCAAACCCGTCAGTCGTAAGGCATCACAGACTGCGGTCTAACAATGCGCTGCACCGATGCGAGCAGGCCGCCCCGGACTTCAGTCCGGGGTTGAAGCGAGCCTCCACCCATCCGCTCAGGGTGGGTGGCCTCATGCACGCATGTTAGGCCGCATCGCTCT
>JAABUZ0100009063.1_pt1 | contig 11502 bp, 9 predicted proteins | sample 5562091 | NCBI WGS metagenome assembly JAABUZ01 (sample SAMN12813069, study PRJNA571459) | rock metagenome | isolation source: Antarctica rocks | place: Antarctica: Victoria Land, Linnaeus Terrace sud | collected 2015-12-21
GCCCTGGACGACCTCCATCAGGAACGGGATCCGCTCCCGCCGCAGGTGAGCGGCGATCCGGGGCTCCAAGCGGGAGCCGAGATTGTCGGCGTTGGAGATCATCGCGTAGCGAAAGCCCTGCTCCAGGAGCGCGGCGAGCATGCCCGAGCGCCGCAGCGCGCCGTACACGTCACCGTGCCCCGGCGGGCACCACTCCAAAGCGGGCGCCGCCGGCCAGCTGACCGGACCCAGGCGCTCTGCGTCGAGCTTGGGGATCATGCTCTGCATGAAGTCGGGCGCGATCGCGTCGTGCGAGATGGTCGGAATGGCCGAGAGCGCGCGGCCGGTCGCCTCGCGGGTCGCCTCGCTGTTCATCAGCACCAGTGGCAACCGCACGCCGTGGCGCTCGCGCAGCGCCACCGTCTGGCCGGCGATGATCTCCAGGAAGGACCGCCCCTCGCGCGCCTGCACCAAGGACTTGGGCTGCTGCAGCCCCATGCTCGTGGCCAGGCCGCCGTTGAGCTTGATCACGGCGACATCGGCCAGCGCCTCGGCGGGGTCGGCGGCGGGCAGATCGTCGAGCGCGGGCACGTCCCCCGCGGGCTCCAGCTCGGCGGTGGGCAACATCGCCTCGTGGCCGCAGATCAGCCGGTCGTAGGCGCCCGCGAAGGCGCGGATCGCCTCCGGGTGGGCGCCCGCGGCGCGCATCTTCTCCGCCGCGGCGCGGTGCCCGTCGTCGTTCATGGCCCTGATTGTGACGACGTGCAAGGATGCGAGCATGGAGTCCCGAGACATCCCCCGCCTTGACCACGCCGTCAGCGTCATCGGCCTCGGCACCTGGCAGCTCGGCGCCGACTGGGGTGACGTCGAGCCCGGTGCCGCCCGCGACACGCTCGAGGCCGCCCACTGCGCCGGGGTGACGTTCTTCGACACCGCTGACGTCTACGGGGACGGCCGCAGCGAGCGCTTCTGCGCCGAGCTGCGCGAGCACCACCCTGAGGTCTTCATCGCCACCAAGATGGGCCGTCGCGTCGACCAGCGGGCCGAGAACTACACGGCTGAGAACTTCCGGGCCTGGAACCAGCGCTCGCGCGAGAACCTGGGGCTGACCCCGCTGCCGCTCGTCCAGCTGCACTGCCCGCCCGACGGTGTCTACGAGGACGACGCCACCTTCGCGGCGCTGGACGCGATGGTGGATGACGGCCTGATCGCCCACTACGGCGTGTCGGTCGAGACCTGCGCGCAGGCACTGGTGGCGATTGACCGTCCCCATCTGGCCAGCGTCCAGATCATTCTCAACTGCTTCCGGCTCAAGCCGCTGGAGCAGGTCCTGCCGGCTGCCCTGAAGGCCGGCGTGGGGATCATCGTCCGCGTGCCGCTCGCCTCCGGACTGCTCACCGGCCGCTACGACGCCTCCACACGGTTTGGCGCCCACGATCACCGCAACTACAACCGTCGCGGCGAGGCTTTTGACGTCGGCGAAACGTTCGCGGGCGTCCCCTTCGACGTCGGCCTGGCGGCCGTGCAGGAGCTGCGCGCGCTGGTGGACCCCGGCAGCACGCTGGCCCAGTTCGCCCTGCGCTGGGTGATCGATCAGCCCGGGGTCAGCACCGTCATCCCCGGTGCCCGCAACCCCGAGCAGGCGACCCAGAACGTGTCCGCCGCCGAGCTGGCGCCGCTGCGCGAGGAGCAGCTGGCCGGAGTGCGCGACGTCTATGACCGCCTGATCCGCGAGCACGTTCACGACCGCTGGTAAGCCGGTCGCCGGCGTCTGGCCCGGGCGCGGACGTCCGGGCTGCCGGGACGACCATCGCGAGCGCACGCGCGCGGTCAGCCCTGGCCGTAGTACGCGCCGGGCCCGTGCTTGCGCTCGTAGTGCTTGTCGCGCACGAAGCCGACCAGCGGCCCGGCGTCCGGGTCCAGCGCGACCGTGAGCAGGGCCATCTGCGCGACCGCCTCCAGGCTCACCGCCGCCTGCACCGCGGCGCCCGGATCGGGCCCCCAGGCGAACGGGCCGTGGCCGCGCACGAGCGCCGCCGGCAGCTCGGCAAAGCGCCCAGCAACGGCCTGGACCAGCACCGTCCCGGTCGCGCCCTCGTAGTCGTCTGCGACCTCCTGCGCGGTGAGCGCCCGGGTCAGCGGGATCGCCTCGGCGCTGAGGTCAGCGTGCGTGGTGCCGAGCACCGGGATCGCCCGCTCGGCCTGCGCCCAGGCCGTCGCCCACGGCGAGTGGGTGTGGACGATCCCGCCGAGCTCGGGGGCGGCCCGGTAGAGCGCCAGGTGGGTGAGCGTGTCGGTCGAGGGGCACCGCCCGCCGTCTAGCGCGCGTCCCGACTCGAGATCGACGAGCACGATGTCGTCGGCGGTCATCGTCTCGTAGCCGACCCCGCTGGCCTTGATCGCCACCACTCCGCGAGCGCGATCGATCCCGCTGACGTTGCCCCAGGTGAGGGTGACCAGGCCGTGCGCCGGCAGGGCGAGGTTGGCGGCCAGAACCGCGTCGCGCAGCGCCGCCGCGCTCATGCGCCCACAACCGCCTCGCGCAGCGCCGCCGCGCTCATGCCCGGCTCTCCGATCGCCGACAGCCCATGACCCGCGCTCAGATCTCCTCGTAGTCGAGCTCGAGCAGCTCGGCGAGATGGCGCCAGCGACCCGCGTGCTCGCCGAGCGTGGTCACGAAGTGATGCGGACCGCCGAGCCGAAGCCAGTCGTCCATGAACGGCTCGATTCCGGCGTCGGGCCGGAAGTGGAAGCTGTGCATCTCGACGTGGGGGAGCTCGGGCGTATCGAGGATTTCGCCGTGGCCGACGAGCAGCCGGTAGTACTCGCCCTCGATCGGGATCAGCGCGGCGGTTGTCGCGCGCCCCGGCACCGCGGCGAACACCGGCGTCGGCGGGTTGTCCAGGCCCCCGATCCCGAGCGGGCGGTCGATCAGCTTCACCGGCCGGTCGGTCCTCGCGACCCGCCAGTTGCCTTCCCCCATGTGACTGATCAGCACCGAGTCGAGCTCTGAGTCCATCGCGTACATCTCCGAGAAGTGCGCCCCGCCGATCATCGCCTGCGCGGCGCACATCAGCGCCGCGGTATTGGTGTCACCCTCGGCCGCGTATCCGTAGCCGTCGGCCATCAGGTTCGACGCGGCGAGCAGCGGCAGCTGCTCGAAGCGCCCGTCGCCTCCGATCGCGTCGAAATGAAACGAGAAGCCGGCGTATCCGCCCTCCTGCAGCATCGCCCGCAGCGCGATCTCCAAGCGCGCCGCGTAGGCATGGCGCTCGTCGGGCAGCGTCCGATCCATCTCGAAGCGCTCGCGGTGCTCGCTGACCAGCGCCGCGACGGCAGCGTCGGGCACCGCCTCCACGCGGGCGTGCAGGCGGCCGAGATCCTCGTTGACGACCGTGGTCCCGATCCGGCGCAGCATCGCCTCCGGGTCATAGCTGATGTCACCCATGCCGTTCATCGGATAGCCGAGCAGCGCCACCCGGGAGCGGCGCAGCGCGCTCACGCCCTGCGCGGCCCGGGCCCAGTCGTCGAAGGCCCGCTCAAAGCGCTCCGAGCGCCAATCACCGGTGATCACCGAGAACGGGACGTCGGCGCGGACCAGCGCGTTGGCCTGGTCCTGCGCCCCGTGGATGCCCTGGTTGTAGGTCAGGCTGTCCATGTTCCAGTCCGCGGTGATCACGCGCTCGGGCTGGATGTTGGCCAGCAGCAGCGGCACGTTGCGCAACGTCGCCAGCGCCCGGATCGATCGCATCGCCGGCCCGTAGGTGAGCATCACGATCGCGATCCCGTCGACCCCGGAGCTGACCAGCTCGGAGCCGATCTGCTCGATGTCGGCCTGGTTGCGCGCCGGCCGGCTGAAGCTGACCTGCGCGACGCCGCCCAGGCGCTGCGCGACCTGCGCGGCAAAGCGCGACTGGTGCTCGGTGATGCCCGGGATCATGTCGTCGTAGAGCTCCTGCATGATCCCCAGAAGGCCGATCCTGGGCAGGTCGGTCATCGGCTTCTCCTCCTCGTGTCGGCGCGGATGCGCTTGAGCCCGTGCAGCAGCTCCACCTGGGTGTCGCCGAGCGCGTCGTGCAGCGTGCGGTGGATCGCGTAGACGCGGTCATAGACCGCGCCCGCCGCCGGGTCGGGCTGATACCGGCGCGCGCTGGGTGGCCGCGTCGCGCGGACCGCCGCGCCGATGTCGGCAAACCGGCCGGCGGCGACGGCTCCGAACAGCGCCGCGCCCCGGGCGGGGATCTCTGAGGAGGCGGGCACCCGCACGGGCCGGCCGCTGATGTCCGCGAACAGCTGCATGGTCAGCGGGCTCTTCTCGGCGATGCCGCCGCAGGCGACGATCTCGTGCAGGAGCACCCCGTGCTCGTGGAAGTTGTCCATGATGCGCCGGTTGCCGAAGGAGATCGACTCCAGCAGCGCCCGGTAGATCTCCTCGGGCCGGCTCTGCAGGGTCAGCCCGAGGATCACCCCGGTGAGGTCGGCATCGGCGAGAATCGACCGGTTGCCGTTGAACCAGTCCAGCGCGAGCAGGCCGGTGGCGCCGGGCGCTATCTCGCTCGCTCCGGCCTCGAGCTCAGCATAGGCGTCAAGTCCGCGGCCGAGCGTGCGCACAAACCAGGCGAGCATGTCGCCGACCGCCGCCTGACCGGCCTCATAGCCCCACAGTCCGGGCAGGATGCCGTCGCGGGCGACCCCGGTGATCCCCGGCATGCGGACCTCGCGGCCGCCGAGCACCATGTCGCAGATCGAGGTTCCGATCACCGAGACGAACACGCCGGTCTCCTGCACCCCGGCGCCGGGGACCGACACGAACGAGTCCACGTTGCCGACCGCGACCGCCGTGCCCGCCGGCAGCTCGAGCCGCTGCGCGCGCTGCGCGGTCAGGCCGCCAGCCCGCGTTCCCAGGGGCGCGAAAGCGGTGCCGAGCTTGGCGGCGGGATCGCCGAAGCCGGGATAGGCGGCCGCGAAGTACTCCCGCGAGGGCAGACCGTCGTCAGCCGACCACATCGCCTTGTAGGCGGCGGTGCAGCTCTGACGGCACTCGTCTCCGGTGAGCTGCCAGACCAGCCAGTCGGTCGCCTCCAGGAAGGCCGCGCTGCGGTCGTAGACCGCCCGGTCCTCGAGCCAGATCTCGATCAGCTTGGGGAAGTACCACTCCGAGGAGATCCGGCCGCCGTAGCGGGTCAGGAAGTCCTCCCCCCGCTCCCGGGCGACCAGATTCAGGCGATCGGCGACGGGCTGCGCGGCGTGATGCTTCCACAGCTTGGGCCAGGCGTGCGGGCGGTCACGCAGGCCGGCGATCCGGCACAGCGGCTCACCCTGCGCGTTGACCGGCAGCACCGTGCACGAGGTGACGTCGACTCCGACCCCCGCGACCGCATCACCCTGGATCCCGGCGTCCGACAGCGCCTGCGGGATCCCGGCCTCGAGCACCGTCATCCAGTCATCGGGGTCCTGCAGGGCCCAGTCGTCGCCCAGCGGCTCGCCTCCGGGCAGCGCGCGGTCGATCACCGCGCTGCGGTAGGGCACGACCGCGACCGCCAGCTCCTCCCCGGTCCGCGTGTCGAGGACCAGCACCCGCCCGGACTCGGTGCCGAAGTCGACCCCGATCGCGTACGGGCGCTCGCTCACCGCGCCGGTGACGGGCTCACGGGGCGCCGTCGCCGCGTGGCTCCGGGGCGGCCGGCGATGCCGCGGGCGACGCCGCGGGCGGCGCCGCCCCCTCGCCCGGCCTCGCCCCCTCGCCGGGTGCGGTCCCCTCGCCGTGCCCCGCCGCCTCCCGGATCGCTTCCTGCCGGGCGCGCCGGTACTCCTCGACCACGATCTCGGTCAGCTCCTCTACCGATGTCTCGGCGGTCGGCTTGTCCAGCGCGATGACGCCGTCCTGGATCAGGTTGACGCGGTCACAGGCGGCCAGCACGTGCACGTAGTTGTGCAGGATCATGATGATCGAGACGTTGCCCTCGTTCTTCAGGCGCTCGATCAGGTCAAGGATCATCGCGCCCTCCTTGGCGCCCATCGCGGCGAGCGGCTCGTCGAGCAGGATGATGTCCGCGTCCCCGGAGATCGTCCGCGCGACGGCGATCGCCTGGCGCTGGCCACCGGACAGCCGGGCCACCGGCACGTCGATCCGCGGGATGTTGATCCCGATCTGGTCCAGCGCCGCCCGCGCCTCGCGCTTCATCTGGCGGTTGGACAGGAACGGGATCGGCCGGCGGACGTGCTCGCGGCCCAGGAACAGGTTCTGGTAGACGGTCAGCTCGCCGATCAGCGCCAGGTCCTGGAACACCGTGTCGATGCCCCGCGAGCGTCCCTCGAGCACGCTGCGCGGCGCGTACGGCTGCCCGTTGACCTCCAGCGTGCCCTGGTCGGGCTTCTGGAACCCGGCGAGGATCTTGATCAGAGTTGACTTGCCGGCTCCGTTGTCGCCGAGCAGACCGAGCACCTCGCCCTTGCGCAGGTGCAGGCTGACGTCGCGCAGGGCGACCGTCGGCCCGAAGCGCTTGCCGACGTGCTCGACGCGCAGCACGTCGTCTTCGGCCCGCCCCACAGCAGCGATCGCCTGTCCGAGCCCCGCGTCAGGCACGACCGGATCCCGTCCGGACCCGCGAGACGTAGGTGTTGAACGCCATCGCGATCAGCACCGCGAGCCCGAGGTAGAAGAGGAAGTAGTTGGCGCTGACCCCCTTGATGATCAGCCCGTCGCGCAGCACGCCGAGGAAGATCGCGCCGATGAAGGCGCCGATCACCGTGCCCGAGCCCCCCTTCAGCAGCGTGCCGCCGATGACCGCCGCCGAGATGACCTGGAAGAGGATGTCGTTGGAGCCCGAAGGGTCGGGCGTGGTCGTCGAGTCGCGGACGGCCTCGAGGATCCCGACGAAGCCGGCCAGCAGCGCGCACATGACGAAGTTGCGGGTGATCACGACGCGCGTGCGCACGCCGGCCTCCGAGGCGCCGAGCCGGTTGCCGCCGACGGCGATCGTGTACACGCCCCATCGGCTGAGCGAGAGCACCAGCTGCAGGACGATCACGATCCCGATCGCCCAGAACAGCTCGGAGTACGTCCCGCCGCCGAAGACCTGCGCGAAGGTCCCGATGTGGACGACCGAGGTGCCGGGGGTGGTGACCTGGGTGGCGTGGGAGAGGATCAGCGTCAACCCGTCCAGGGTGAACAGCGTCCCCAGCGTGGTCACGAACGAGGAGATCCCCAGCGCGGACACAGCCAGCCCGTTGAACAGCCCGACCGCCATGGCCACGATCAGCGCCCCGATCATCGCCGGCACGAGCGGCAGGCCGAGGTCGTGGTTGAGCTTGTAGAACACGAACGGCGTGAACAGGTACACGGCGCCGACCGACAGGTCGATCTCGCCGTTGATCATCACGAACGTCTCGCCGGCCGCCATGATCGCGAACGGCGCGAAGTACGGCAGCAGCGCCTTGAGGCTCGCCCCGGTCAGGAAGCGGTCACTCGAGGTCGCGAAGTAGACGATCGCGATCAGCGTGACGACGATGATGCTCCCCTCCCGCAGGGTCAGGAAGCGCTGTCCCAGGCTCAGCGCCCCGCCCCGCCGGGCCCAGCTGCTGGCTGGACCCTGCGGCGGCGGCGTCGGAGCCGGGGTGGTGTCGGAAGCGACGGCCATCCCTTCGGGTCAGGCCTTGGCGACGCCCGCGCTCGAGCTGGTCCCCTCGTAGCGGCTCTTGGTGGTGTTGTACGGGCCGACCGTCGTCTTGTCCAGGAACTTCAGACCGGTGTTGACGTCAGCGATGCCGCTCAGGCTCTGGGAGGCCTTGTACATGTAGAGCTGCAGGATCGGCAGGAAGCCCTGCAGGTAGGGCTGCTGGTCGATCGTGAACTGGATGTTGCCCGCGGCGAGCAGCTGCTGGGTGATCGGGGTCAGGTCATAACCGCCGCCCTTGACGGCGGTCAGGTTGTGCTTCTTGATCACCTGAGCGATGCTCTGGGTGCTGCCCCCGTCGACCGCGAACATCCCCTTGGTGTTCGGGTGGGCGGTCGCGTAGGAGTCGATCGTCGAGAGCTCCTGGGGCAGTGCGGCACCCGTCGCGACCACGTGGGTCTTGATCCCGGCGGTCTTCTTCAGCGTCGACAGCGCGCCGTCGATCCGGGGCTGGATGTTCAGCGAGCCTGGGGTGGCTATGAACAGGGCCACGTCACCAGACGGGACCAGCGAGGCGATGTGCGTGCCCATCTCCTGGCCGGAGACGAACAGGTCCTGGCCGACGTAAGAGAGGCGAGGGTTGCCGGCGGCGTCGGCGTTGTAGGCGACGACCGGGATCTTCGCCGCCAGCGCCTTGGCGACCGGCGAGTTGAACGCGTGCAGGTCCACGAGCGCGACGCCGATCCCGTCCACGCCCGCGCTGACCGCGCTGTTGAGCGCATTAACCATCTCGCCGACATTGGAGTTCTGCGAGCCGGTCCACTGATAGGTGCAGCCGAGCAGCTTGCAGGCGTCCGCGGCGCCGTTCTGGGTCGGGGTGAAGAACGGGTTGGTGGTGACGTGGTTGACCAGCGTGAACTTGTAGCCGCCTCCACCGCCGAAGATCGCCGACGCGCCGCTGCCGCCGCCGGCCGCTGAGGCCGTCGAGCTGGAGCTGGAGCTGCCGCCGCACGCCTCGAGCGCAAGCGCCGCCAGACCCGCGGCACCGCCGGTCAGCGCCGCGCGGCGCGTGACCGGATGCCACTTGGTGCCCGGCCGCTCGCCGTGACGCTGGGCATCGCGACCCTCGTCCCATTCCAGGCGCTCTACCGCATCGTGAAGCACATCCAGATCTGACATGGCCCTCCTCCTGTCTCTCTCTGAACTGGCGTGTCCGGCCAACCGTCTCAGACCCTGACCCGTCTGTCCACTCATATTAACTGGGTAAACCTGGCGACTGCGCATCGCGCGTACCTGGGTCCCCCCCGACGACCAGCGGGCGGCATGTTAGCGATCACATCACCGCCCTGTCAACGGTGGCGCGGTGCTGTCGCGGACGACCAGACGCGGCGGGATCAGCGCCCCCTCCGGTGCCGGCGCTCGTGCCGCCGAAGCCGCGATCGCCCGCACGAGCACACGCAGGCTGCGGCTGCCCAGCTCACGAAAATCCTGTCGCACGGTGGTCAGCGGCGGCGTGAAGTAGGGCGCCTCGGGGATGTCGTCGAAGCCGACGATGCTGATCTGCGCGGGAATCTGGCGCCCCGCCTCGTGCATCGCACGCACCACCCCGAGCGCCATCTGGTCGTTGGCGACGAACACCGCGCTCACCTCGGGATCGGCGGCCAGCGTGCGACCGTGGGCATAGCCCGCGCGCGGGCTCCAGTCACCGCCCAGCGGCTCGGGCATGGCACGGCCCGCCTCCCGGAGGGCCTGCGCCCAGGCCTGGGTCCGCAGGCCCGCCTCCAGCGAGCGGATCGGCCCGGCGACGTGATGGACGGTCGTGTGGCCGAGCCCGAGCAGGTGTTGCGTCGCGTCGCGGGCGCCGGCCAGCTGGTCGACGGCGACCACCGGGATCCCGCCGCCCGGACCGGCCTCGACGGCCACCACCGGAACGTCGGCGGAGGCCTGCAGCACGGCGTCGGCCGCCTCCTGCTCGGAGACGATCACGAGAATCCCGTCCACGGCCTGCAGGCGCAGACGATCAATCGCCTCGTCCACGGACGCCCGGTCGAGCGCACGCTGGCTGGCGACGATGATGAAGTAGCCGGCCTCGTGGGCCGCGCGCTCGATCCCGAACAGGGTCGACGCCGGCCCGTACAGGGTGGTGTCGAAGCTGACCACCCCGAGCGTCTGCGAGCGGCCCGTGACCAGCGCGCGGGCGATCGAGTTGGGCCGGTAGCCGAGCTCGGCCATCGCCGCCAGCACCCGCTCGCGGGTCACCGGGCTGACGTGGCGGCTGCCGTTGATCACGCGCGAGACGGTCTGGTGCGAGACCCCGGCCAGGCGCCCGACGTCGGCCATCACGGCGGGCCGGCGTGGTCGGCGCGACGCGCGGGCGGCGTCCTCACCCTCCTCGAGGTCCATCGTTCCCTCCCTGCCCTGGCGCATTTCTCGGCCGGAGTCCGGTCCGGCCGGCCGCTGGTGACGAGCCGGCGTGATGTTAGCGCTAACGTCTGACCCTGTGCTGAAGACGAGCCTCGGCATCTGGGCCTTCGGGCCGATGGTCACCCGGTTCGTGCCCGGCGGCTATCAGCCCCAGCACGACTATGTCACCGAGCCGGTGCCCGACAAGGTGCACCGGGCGGTCACCGGACTTGGGGATCTCGTCGACGGCTATGAGTTCCACTATCCCGATGAGCTCTCGCCCGAGAACCTCGATGCGGTTCGCTCGGCGCTCGGCGACGCCCACGACATCTACTGCGTCGCGGGCGGCCTGCACCTCGACCCCCGCTTCGCGCGCGGCGGCCTGGTCAACCCCGACCCGCAGCTGCGCGCGCAGGCGCGGGCGGTGCTGCGCGACGCCGCGGCGTTCGCCGGCTCGCTCGGCGCCCAGCTGATCGTCTGGCCCGGCGGCGAGGGCTACAACTACCCGTTCCAGTCACGCTACGCCGAGGCCTGGGGATGGCTGATCGAGGGCTTGGGCGAGACCGCCGCCGAGTGCGAGCGCCACGGCATCACGCTGCTGCTCGAGCACAAGAACTCCGAGCCGGCGATGAAGATCCTGATGCGCAACATCGGCATGTGCCTGCACGTGGTGCACAAGCTCGCTGAGCTCGGCCAGGCCAACGTGAAGATCAACATGGACTGGCAGCACCTGATCATGAACGGCGAGCACCTACCCGAGTACGCGTCACTGCTGGCCGCCGAGGGGCTGCTCGGCCACCAGCACGCCAACTCCGGTTGGGGAACGTTCGACGACGACAACATGGTCGGCGCGACCGCGTTCATGGAGACGCTGGAGCTCGCCCTGGAGCTGCGGCGCTGTGGCTACGGCGACGCCGGGGAGCGGCTGGGCTTTGACCTCTACCCGTACACCGAGGACCAGGTCGGCGCGGTCCGCCGTTCGGTGATGCAGTGGCGCTTCATCGACGCGGTCGCCGGCCGCATCGACGATGGCGCGCTGCGCGAGGCCCAGGCCACCAAGGACGCGCTGCGCGCCTACGAGATCGTCTACGCCGCCCTCGGCGCGACGAGCTGACCCCGCGGTCGGCGAGCTGAGGTGAGCCCGACGAACCCCCGTGAGCGGCGAGCCGGGGTGAGCCCGACGAACCCCCGTGAGCGGCGAGCCGGGGTGAGCCCGACGGACCCTGGCGCGCGCGGCGAGCCGAGGTGAGTTCCGTCCTCGCCGGCCTGGATGTCGGCACGACCGCCGTCAAGGGGCTGGCGATCGACGACTCCGGGAAAGTTCTCGCCCGCGCGCAGAGCGCCTACCCCCTGAGCACGCCGCGGCCCGGGTGGGCCGAGCAGGATCCCGAGGATTGGTGCCGGGCCGCGCAGGACGTCCTTTCGGCCCTGCGCGCGAAGGCCGGCCGGCCTTTGGCGATCGGGCTCTCGGGTCAGATGCACGGCCTGGTCGCCCTGGACCGTG
>JAABUZ0100009064.1_pt1 | contig 11500 bp, 11 predicted proteins | sample 5562091 | NCBI WGS metagenome assembly JAABUZ01 (sample SAMN12813069, study PRJNA571459) | rock metagenome | isolation source: Antarctica rocks | place: Antarctica: Victoria Land, Linnaeus Terrace sud | collected 2015-12-21
TTGAGAATACGGCGTCGTGCTCGTTTTTCTCCCTTTGCCGCTCTTTTAAGCCAATCGATATACCCCTATTTCACATTGACTGTTCCGGATTTTAGAATTTCCAAAATCGAGGGTCCACCCTCTGCAAATTTTGCCCTGCAATCAACCAATTCGCTGGAGAAGCCTAACCACCATCCCACAGACCTTTAACTCCTTTCATTTGATATGTAATATGAGGTTATACAAAGACGATCTCTTCATGTAAATCTGACGTGTTGCAGGATCAATTCCAGCGCGATTTCAGCGCATTTCAGCGCAATTTCAGAGCTCTATGTCTTCTCTTTCAAAGCCTCTTTCAAAGCAGCTGTCGTCAAAGCAACAGCTGTCATCGATGATTCAGTCACGACGACAGCAGAGATCAGACTCACGACTTTAAGAAATCAGATTGAATGAATCTGAATATATCGACTGACTGAGTAAAAGACTTCGTGATGAGATCAAGATGTATCAGATGCAGTGCAGATTAGATGCTCAGCGAAGATCTCAGCAGTTTGCATGCGATCTTGATGTTCTCGTTAATGCAGCACTAGAAGACGAGAAGCTTGAGAAGTTTGACTTTTTTGAACAGTAGTATATTTGATGATCATGAATTATAAAGTATATAGTTTATTAAGTATACACTTACTCGAAAGTATCTGTCATATCAGCAAAAATAGTAGACATATGAAGTATTGACAAGAAAACAAATCAATTCGTATTTATACTGTTATGCTTGCATGTCTGAAGTGATTAACTGCAAAATGATCTTTGCTACAAGCTTTCATCATTGTCAGAAACTGAGCTAGACTAGAGATACTATCAATATAAAAGACTGGTATTATTATTATTACTTTGATAGAATCTAAATACAAGACAATACATCAGATAATGTACAAGACGAAAGACAAAGAGCGAAAGAAAAGAATAAGAACTCGACTTTTATATACATGAATCGAGCAGAATCAAGACTAGACAGTAGTTCTATGACTTAAGATTGCAGAGATTCACGCACACGATTGAGATGATCAAAACAGAATTGCTGAGACTAAATTAAGATGATGATGACTAAATTGATGATTTGATTCATTGAACTGTGAAACAGATTCAATGAATCGAGATTATTTAAGACATCAACAATTTATGTTTTAAATTGAATTGATGATCTGACATCATGACAGTAGCTTTTCTCTTCAAGACTGAGCTTCTGCAAAACAACGAGAAGAAACAAGATGAAATGAGAAAGAATTGAAGATGAAGACTGAAATGAAATGAAAATTGATGTGAATGCATTTTAATGTGATGAAGCACAGATGAAACTAGAATAGATCTGAGTCACATCTGAGTCAGATCTGAGCAAGATGTCTGAAGAGCAAGACGAGATGAGACGCATTTTAACGTGATGATGCACGAAGAATTGAAACACATCTGAGTCACATCTGAGTCAGATTTAAACGAGATGTCTGAGTCAGATCTAAATAAGATCTGAGTCAGATCTGAGCAAGAAAAAGACGAAATGCAGTTTAATGTGATGATGCACAGATGAAACTAGAATACATCTGAGTCACATCTAAATCAGATTTAAACAAGATGTCTGAGTCAGATCTAGACAAGATCTGAGTCAGATTGAGATTGATTTGAGATAATGAAGATTGAACTTAGAGTTCTTGATATTGACATTGAGATATCACACACGACAGTACATGTGATTCTTCAGCGACAGAGTTGACGAGATGATATTCATCGAGCGCTTGCTCACAATTATTCAGAAGATGAAAAGACTCTCAAGTAGAAAAGTGATCTTCTCAATCGATGTAATACTTGAGCAGAGATGAATTATAGCATCTATCATGCTTGAAGTTTAGTATGCTGTTTACATATCAGAATCTTTCATCATTTTCGATGACAATAAGTTCTTGAAGTTTCTAACGTTGATTTGAGAGAAAATCACTTGTGATATGACTCAGAAGAATGACATGAAAGATTGAATGAATCTTCATGAATGCTGAAAGATCTAACTCGATGATCAGAGAATTATTCTCGAAGACACGCTTGATCTTGAAGAAATTAACGTTACGATCATTTAACTTGACAGCGAGACGAGCGATGCTGAGATTGCAAACATTCAGTCAGACTTCATCTTTGACGAAGTATCTAGAACAAGAACGATGAGAGAGATTGACATTGAATTCGTAGATGATCTGAGCTATAAGCATCTCATCACGTAGATGCTCAGTTAGTTTCTTCATCTTCTTGATGAACTCTTTGACATTGATTAACTTGTCTCAAGCTTGAAACGTAAGATTCTTGAGCAGAAACTCAGAAGACTCGAAGTTTAAACGTGAGTTCTGACTTGAATTGATCAAGAAGAGTGATGCTAAAGTGATTAATGATGATGCGTTATTGACGACGAATTCGACTTCAGAAAGTTACTTAGCTCAGTCATTTTGCATGTAGTTGACGAAGACTTGAAGATAATGCTTCATGACAGCATTGATTCTCTCGATTTGATCATTGATTTCAGAGTGATACATTGTTGATAACTTAGCGTCTATCTTCAGCATTTTACACATATGCTTTCAGACATCGAAGATGAATTGTGTGTCTCGATCAGACACAAAGAACTCAAGTAAATCATGATGTTTTCAAACATGAGCATAAAAGCAGTTGATGACTTCTTCAACTTTCATAGAAGTGATGAGAACTAAATGTCTTATTTTGATAAAATGATCAACGAAGACTAGAATATATCTATATGTGATACTCATGAAGATACTGAGCGATAAAGAATCTACATAGTTCATGAAGACATCACATCAACAACGTTCGAAAACTGAAAGAGAACACAATCATTCTTGAGTTCATTGTCTAAAGAGCTTGAAACGTGTTCACATGTGACAGTTTCATACGAAGCGTTGAACATATTTATAAATGTTTGATCATCAGTAGACTCGACTGATCAGTTCATAGCTTTTTGCTCTTTCTGAGTGATCATCGACGACACTATCATGAACGAGCTGAATGATACAAAGACGTAGTTTATCTGAGTTGAGCACGTACTTTCTTTCTTGAAAGTACAGATGATTCTCGTGTTCTTCACACTCGACTAGAGAAATCTTGTTGTGATGTCGTGCTTCATTGTGAAGCACTTCGATTATTTGAGCTGCGAATTTGTCATTGATTTCGACTTGCTTTCACAATGTCTGAGTGAGAGTGTCAGCAGAATCTTCATCAAGATTCAGAATGTCTTGATCTAGCTGAAACTTGATGTTTTCAACGTCGAATTCTTCGATTTCTAGATTCATGAGAGCTAGAATTTGCGAGAATGCTGAGATAACTGAAAACAGATGTAACTGAATTGAATCTAGAGCGATGATTTGTGACTGAAGCTTCATGACTTTGATGTCAAAGACGTTGAGAACGAGATTCTCAACAATATTGAAATCTAAAACATGAGTTTTCAGAATTGTCTGATGTTGATATTGATGTCGAGAATCGAATGTATCTCTCTCTTTAGAAAGATCTTTTGAGTGACGTGTCAGAGCATTCAACTTATCATCGATCTTGTCAAAATGATAAGCAATGCGATAGTTGAATTTAGACAGAAACTCGCTTCAACGAGCTTGACGACGATTCAACTGCTTAGTTGACATGAAATACTCAAGATTTTTGTGATTCGTGATCATCTCGACAGAATAAATAGAGTCTTCAAGCTCTGATCATCATTTCTTGAAAGCGCGAACAATGATCATGAGTTCTTTATCGTAGATCTCGTAGTTACACTCGACTGAATTATGCTTCTTCGAAAAGTAAGCGACTGAATGAAGAATCTCATTCTCATCATATTGAGAGAGAATATCTTCGAACACATAGTTCGAAGCATCAATTTCTATCACAATCTTGTGATCTGAATTATAGTGATGAAGAATAATCTTGAAAGTGAAGACTTTCTTAAGAATGTTGAATGCAATCTGACATTTCTGAAATCAAACAAAAAATACATCTTTTTTGATGAGACGAGTGAGCGAGATAGCTATTCTACTATAATCATAGATGAATCTTCTATAAAAGTTCGCAAAATCTAGAAAACTTTGAATGTCTTTAACGTTGATCAAGATGAATCAATTGACAATGATGTCTATCTTAGAAGAATTCATCTTGATTTCTTCAATGATGATTATCAATTCTAGATATGAAACTTGAGTGACATGAAACTCGCATTTGATTATATTCATCTGAAGATCTGCTTCTCGCAGCTTTCGCAGAATGAGCTTGACATGAATCTCGTGCTCGAGTTCATTGTCGAAATAGATCAAGATGTCATTCAGATAAGCTGTACAGAACTTATCTAAATGTTCATGAAGAATATTGTTGATGTACTTCTGAAACGAGACAGACTCATTACATAGATCAAAGAGCATGACTAGATACTTGAATAATTCAAATCGAGTGTGAAAGACGATGAGAACTTCATCTTCTTCTTTGATTCGAAGTCAATTGAACGCAGAGATGATATTCAGCTTGATAAAGATTTTAGCTCGACTTAGACGATTCAGCGTTTCTGAGATCAGAGACAGAGAATATCGATTCTTGACTGTGATAGCATTCAGATCTCGATAATTCACGCAGAAGCGAAGTTCTTCTTTGAGTTTCTTGATGAAGAGAACAGAGATGATCATCTGAAAGCGACTGACTCAAATGAAATCTTTGCTCAGATTCTCATTCAAATAACGACGAAGTTCTAGAATTTCATCACGACTCATGTCGTACAAAGTGAAGACTGAAGATTGAACATCTTCTTTAAGATGTATGACATGATCATGAACTCAATGCAAAGACAAGATATCGACGTTCTTCTTGAAGAAGATGTCTAGAAACTCGAAATATCTGAATGATAGAATTGTGACTGAATCAACATTCTTACTTTGTTGATAGACTTCAAGATCTTCTTGTGTCGTGAATGCAGTTAATTGAAATTTCTTTTTCATTTGATAAAGATTCAGACGATGATTCTTATCATACATACTGTCTTGAGAGCGAGATGAGAACTGAGCAAGAGTTGAAATGTTCTTTGAACAAACAGTCAAAGTCGCATGACGCGATTTTGACTCGTCAGAATCTAGACTAGAAGACGAGATTGACTCAAAATTCAAAAAGACATCGATTTTCTTTAGAATGATGCTAAACACTTCAATGTCTTTGACATGAGCAGCATGATCAAAGCTTCGAACTTTCAACTCAACTATGTCAAGTTGTATAGAAGATTGATCGAATTGATCTGCTTGAAGAACAACAGAAGTTCTAAAGAAAAAAGAATTTCAACACTTGATTTTTGATGAGTATTCTTTTTGAATGACTTGAAGAATACGACTAGAAGCTTCTTGTTTCAGACGAGAGACAAAACTGAATGAGATTTGTTTCTTGTGAATGAGCTGAGTATTAGTTGACTTTTCATGAACAAACGAAGAGTTATATTGCTTCTTGTGAGCAGACGAGAAACTGAGTTGCTTCTTTTGAGCGAATAAAGAACTAAATTGCTTCTTGCAAGCGAACTGAAAACTGAGTTACTTCTTTTGAGTGAATGAGAAACTAAATTGCTTCTTGCGAGCGAATGAGAAACTAAATTACTTCTTGCAAGCGAATTGAGTGCTGAATTGCTTCTTGTGAGCAATCTGTAGACTGAATTGCTTCTTGTGAGTGATTCATGAACTGAGTTGCTTCTTGTGAGTGAATTGAAGACGAGACTAAAGAAAAGCTACTTTGTTAACTTCAAGCGAGAAATTTTCTTCTTGTTGATTAAGATCATAAATCTTGATGAAGATTTGACAACAATGATTAAGACAGAAGAAGAAAGACAAGATGAGAATATTGTGTTCAAAATTGACATCAATGACATGATGATGAAGTCATGACAGATTCATGACGATGAAGTATTGACTTAATTCAATGACATAAAAGAATAGTCTTTCGATGTGTTCATCGAGTATCATTGTGATTTCGACAACATGAGTAATGTCATTGATTAAAGCGACTTGATCATCAAATTCTCGAAGTCTGCGAGAATGAGTTAATTGATGCAAGAAAAGATGATGTTGTTGCGCGAAGAATTTATTCATAAAGACATAAGCGAAGACTTCATTATCAATCAGAGTGAGAATGAGAACTCTAAATTGAGCTTGACGTAGAATACAGAATACTATCATGTGACTATCTTTGAATATCGAATCGAATTCAAAGAGTTTCAAGACAGATTTAGCAGAAAACTTTTTATATGATTGAAGTGAAAGTGAGAAGATTGAGACTAGTAGACAAGATGATATGTATACAGATCTTTGAGCGCGACTTAGCTCAGAGACTAAACTTTTCTCGCAGACAGCGAGACTTCTTCATCTATACTGATGATATCACTGTCGTAGATGTTCATGATACGCAGAGTGAAGAGCTTCTTATTTGAGCATTCTTTAGCAATTTTGCTCGAATGTTGCAACTTGCAGTAGTAGCACAGCTTTCACTTATTGCAGATTTTCTTGATCTCAGAAACGATCAGAATCTTATCTTGAACGATGACAATGACGAAACTTAAATTCATTGACTCATCGAAAGACAAAAGAGAGAGAAACGAAGATACTGTCAAAACAACAGTCACAGAAATGATGATTTTTGAACTCAAAGAGTTACTGATCGACGCAGAGATGTTCTTGACTTTGACGAACGAAATGATGATGAAGACGAAGTGAGATTGATGATGCTTAAGCTGCTGAAGCTCTTCGTCGATGTTAAAGAATGCTTGAATTCATTGATGAAAGATGAATGATCGAGTTTCATCGAGATTTTGTCAGAAGAAGATGACGACTTGAGTGAAATAATTGACATTGCACTTCAGACAGTCAATCAATGAGAAATCTTTCATCAAAGAATGTTCTTTCTTTTGATAAAAGAGATTGTAGTAGTCAACAAAGTTATTCGTGTCTTGCTTCAGAATTTCGCGAAGATATAGATGAGCATCTTCTGTCTCAAAAGAATTGCTGCAGCAATGACGTAATTTGTGTCATCAATCTGTGAAGATGAAAATGATACAAAAATCATTGACTCGATATTGATTCATTAAATTGTGAGTCTTCTTATCTATGATGAATCATGACTCAGCATAGATGATCTTGACTCGATGAGAGAAATAATGATCATCGTTCATGTTCATGCGCTGTATCAGACTCTGCTTTCATGCATTCAATTAATCTTTGTTTTTCTCATACTCAGATATGTCGAGAAGCTTCTTGAATCTAGAAGTGATGATGACAGCGACAGAATTTGCAGAAAGATGAATGATGAAGAAAGATTGATTGTTCAAGATTTGTGCAACGATCTGAGTTATCATCGCAAGAAACTGAGAATTCAACTTTATATAAATTGAAGAACTGAAAATGATGAATGAGAATGAGATGATGATATCATGTTGTCGAACTTGATTTTGAAGCTCTTGCATTGCGCGAAAGATCTTGACTGAATTTTCGATCACACTTTGAGCGAACTGTTTGACAGCATGCTCATTGTCGATCGAAAGATTGTGAGATGACTTCATTTGAGTGAAAGAATAACTAGACGAGATTTCAACATATGAAAACGTTGCAGAAAGTGTAGATCTTTCATAATGTCAGAGACTGAGCTAGACTAGAGATACTATCAATATAGATGACTGATATTATTATTACTTTGATAGAATCTAGATACAAGACAATACATCAGATAATGTACAAGATGAAAGACAAAGAGCAAAAGAAAAGAACGAGAGCTCGACTTCTATATACATGAATCGAGCAGAATCAAGACTAGACAGTAGTTCTATTGACTTAAGATTGCAGAAGTTCGCGCACACGACTGAGATGATCAAAACAGAATTGCTGAGACTAGATTAAGATGATGATGATTAGATTGATGACTTGATTCATTGAACTGCAAAACAGATTCAATGAATCGAGATTATCTAAGATATCGACGATCTATGTTCTAAATTGAGTTTGTTAGGAATCAGCATAGAGCGAGTCATATGAGTGTAATGTAACGAGTATATAAATGCTAAGAAAGAAAAGTGTCTAGAAGGAAAGAATCGACTATCTATATGACTCAGAAGAACATAAGCTAACCCTGAATAGAATTGACTTCGGAACAAGCCTATGCCCTAGCGACGAGCGATCGACGATAGCTCTCAGAATAGCCATCAACATAGTTATCAACGAAGATGCGTAGCTAGAATCGTAACATTACTCCCCCCCTTCAACGATTCATGTCCGCATGAATGTATTTCCTTAGCCTTGTGTAGAATCGAAATGCCTATTGTAGCAGACTCACTATGCGAGGTAGAAGTGCCATTGAAGCAGGCTCACTAGTTGCACGCGAACGAGTCGACAGACCGGTTCACTGATAGGTAGAACGATGTGAGTAGATAGATCATCGCATTGACGAAAGATGCCATTGTAGCAGGCTCACTAGTTGCACGTGAATGTATGACCAGATCCACTGATGAGTAGAACGATGAGAAGATAGATCATCGCATTGACAGTGTCATTGAAGCAGACTCACTGATCGACTTGCTCATCGAAGAGATCGACTTTGGGCTCGCCATTGTAGCAGGCTCACTAGTTGCACGTGAACGTATGATCAGGTCCACTGATGAATAGGGCGATGAGAGCGAGTAGGCCATCGCATTGACGATGCCATTGAAGCAGGCTCACTGAGGGTTTGCTCCTCGAGGTAGAGACTTCACGCAGTTCTATGACTGGCCTCGTTTGATTGTTCAACAAATTCGAAGAATCCCTTGCGAATCTGAATGAACGATTAATTCGCTGATCTTTGACCTAGTCGAATGGTTCCAATCGTTTGTTTATACTCGCTGACCAGCGCACGAGTCCGAATCTTTTGTTTATCCTCGCTGAATCAGCTCACGAGGGAAGAAAGATGAGTGCTGCTGCACGAACGCAAGCCGCTAGACCAAAGTCGATAGAGAATTGAAGAACTACTAGCAGAAGCATTTGAAGAGATCGATGCAAATTATTTCACTTCGCCTGTAACGAAGGAGCATTTATATAATGTTAGGGGCCAGCATAGAGCGAGTCATATGAATGTAATGTAACGAGTATATAAATGCTAAGGAAGGAAAGTGTCTAGAAGGGAAGGGCCGGCTATCTATATGACTCAGGAGAACATAAGCTAACCCTGAATAGGGTTGGCTTCGGAACAAGCCTATGCCCTAGCGGCGAGCGATCGGCGATAGCTCTCAGGATAGCCATCAACATAGCCATCAACATAGCCATCAACATAGCTACCAACGAAGATGCGTAGCTAGGATCGTAACAGAGTTGATGATCTGACATCATGACAGACGACATAAATCTTTGACTTTCTACTGATAGTTAGCAGAGTTCAGCTTGACATCAACATCAACGTTACTCATCTGAGTGTGATGCACAGAAGCATTATCGAGAATCAACATTGATTTAAATTCTGAAAAGTGACTGCATCTTGAAAGTATCTCGTTCGTCAGAAATCATTCAAAGTGAGCTTCAGAAATACTTCTCTGATGTATATGTTTGATCAGAATGTTGTCAGAGCAGTAAATTGATAAAATGCTTCATCTTTTGCTTCGTTTGACTGATCGAATTATACGTGATGATATGTCATAGAGAGTTCAGTCATGTTTACGATGCATCGTATGTTCGTTGACTGCACTCTCATTCAGAAACATGAGCATTTCGTGAGTGAACTGACTGACGTTTAAAAAGTATAGATTTTGACACTTTTGCGAGCGCTTCAAAGTCTTTCGTTTAAGACATTTTCGATTGATTTTCATGATCTTTAGAGCGTTGAATAGAGTGAAAAGAGCGATAATGATGTCTCAGTCGTCGAAGAGATAGTATAGCATCTAATTCTGATATGATCATGACTGATTTTTTAGAAAATGTCGAAGATCAATTCTGATGACAGAATGAATCAAGAGCATCTGTCTCATAGCACTCATTTTAGAAGATGAGTGCTGATCGTATGTTTTTAATCTATCTCTGATCTTTCTAGACTGATCGTCGAGTCGGGTTTTCATACCTACTTTCTGATCCGCCCGAGTACTCGATACCAATGTCGTGACTCGGCCCGAATACTCGATACCAATCTCGTGACCCGGCTCGGTATCGATCTCGAGCCGGGTCAGGATCCGGGTTCCCGACCCGACCCGCCAAGCAATCGAAAATTCAGGGTCCAATGGGAAGAAATACTGATTACTACTAGTAGAAGTTTCCCGAGCAGGACCAGCACCTTCAGGATTCATGGGGATACTGGCTACTACTAATAGGGGTTTCCCGAGCATGATTCATAGGTAGTGATCGGCACCTTCAGGGCTCATGGCCCATGGGGATATTGGCTACTACTGATAGGGGTTTCCCGAGCACTATTGGTAATGTACTATTGGTAATGCAACAGGGTAATGCAATTGATTAAAGCTTATGCTTGACTACGTAGTAATTACTAAGCTGGGGAAACACGTATCAATAGTAGCCAGTATCCCCGTGAGTTCTGACCAATACTCGTGGGGAAATCCCTATCAGTAGTAGTCAGTATCCCCATGAATCATGAAGGTGCGGCCGAATCAATTGCATTACCCTATTGCATTATCAGATAGATATTAGTAGTAGTAAATCATATCTTGGCGGGCCGGGTCGGGAATCCGGGTCAATACTCGATACCAACATCGTGACCCGGCCCGAATACTCGATACCAAAATCCTGACCCGGCTCGAATACTCGGTTCCAAAATCCTGACCCGAATCGGGTCTTGGCGGGCCGGGAACCCGGCCCGACCTCGATGACCCGGCCCGACGCGGCCAGTCTAGATCTTTCTGACAGTTCTATCAGTGATCTCTTCGACGTCGGCAATGATCTTAGGCGACAGTCTCTGCTGTAGATGCACTGCTATTCGATTCTTCTGAGTGAAGGCAAGAGAGAGAGGCATACTCGTAGAGCTCTGGAATCGCGCTGGAATCGATTCTGCAACACGTCAGATATACATGAAGAGATCGCCTTTGTATAGCCTCATATTACATATCAAATGGAAGGAATTAAAGGTCTGTGGGGTGGTGATTAGGCTTCTCCAGCGAATTGGTTGGTTGCAGGGCAAAATTTGCAGAGGGTGGACCCTCGATTTTGGAAATTCTAAAATTCGGAACAGTCAATGTGAAATAGGGGTATATTTTTTTTTTTTGTAGAGCCGTGTCGTTTTTGTGTTTTTTTGCAACGCGCTATCATCAACGTCTCACTCCCCCTTTGCCCCTTTTTCCTCTTTCGATTTTTTTTGGAGTTCGGATCGGATCGATTCGATTCGGTTCTTCGCTTCGGGCGCGGTGCCAATGGCGCTAGAAAAGCTAGTTCTGACTGTGTTGTTGAGGGGTGTATGCCGTTGAGATGGTGGACTGATGCGTCTTGGCGGAGGTTTGTGGTGGTGA
>JAABUZ0100006702.1_pt1 | contig 11497 bp, 9 predicted proteins | sample 5562091 | NCBI WGS metagenome assembly JAABUZ01 (sample SAMN12813069, study PRJNA571459) | rock metagenome | isolation source: Antarctica rocks | place: Antarctica: Victoria Land, Linnaeus Terrace sud | collected 2015-12-21
GACGGTGTTGGCTCGTACATCCTCGTACTCGCGACCCATGATCCCGTGCTCGGCGAGCATCCCGCGCCGCTCGTAGTCGGGCAGCAGGTACCAGTCGAGCGAACGGACGAAAGGGTAGACGCAGACGTACTTCTGCGGGTCCTCGCGCCGGACGTATGCGGGGATGTGGCTGCGGTTGAACTCCGCCGGGCGGTGCACGCCGGTTGCCGACCACACCGGGGCCATCAGCCGGCCGAGTGAGGACTGCCGGAAACGGCTGTAGGTCTCCTGCAGCAGGTCGGGGTTGGGGCAGGTCCACCAGATCAGCAGGTCGGCGTCGCTGCGGTAGCCCGACACGTCGTAGGTGCCACGGGTGTAGACGTCCTTGGCGAGCGCCTGATCGAGCAGGGCGTCGGTCTCGCTCGCGAGCGCTGCGCGGTCCTCGGGCAGCGGTGCCGCCACGCGGAACACGGAGTACATGGTGTACAGCAGCTCGTCGTTGAGCTCCCGGGCGGACTTGGTCGACTCAGCCATGCTCCGAGTATCCGCCCTGCCGGGGCCCCGGCGCTGCATCGAGCATCGTGAGCACCGCCGCAGCAGCCGTCTGCCCCGACCGGATGCATGCGGGGATGCCCACGCCGTCCCATGCGGCGCCGCACACCGCAAGGCCGTGCGGCAGCCTGGCGCGCAGGGCGGCCACCCGCCCGAGGTGGCCGGGGCGGTACTGCGGGAGGGCGCCCCCCCACCGCGCCAGCGAGGCGTCGACCGGGCGTGCGCGGATGCCAGTCGCCTCGGCCAGGTCGGCGGCCAGCACGCCGAGCAGCTCGGTGTCGGGGCGCTGCAGGTCGCGGACGTCACGGAACCGGCCGGCACTGACCCGCACGACCACCCCCGGGACGTGCGCCCACTTCTGCGACAGGAACGTGGCCGCCTTCATCACCCGGCGCTCGCCCGGCGGGACGAGCAGGCCGCTGCCGGGCGGCAGGACGACGTCGTCCGGGAACACGAAGGTAGCGAGCGCGACGGAGGCGTACTCCACCACCGGGACGCCGCCGACCACGACGGCAGTGAGCAGCCGCTCCGCCGGAGCGGACGGGACGGCGACGATGACGGCGTCGTACCGCTCGCCGTCGACCACCCAGCCGACGTCCTGCTTGATGAACGACCGGACGGGGCTGGCTGTCCGGAGCTGCGCCCCGCTGGCCACCGCGGCCGCGCCCGGTAGCGTCCCCAACCCGGCGTGGACCGTGGAGAACACCGGCGCGGGCGGTGTTCCTGCCCCGAGCGGAGCGGGTGCCAGCCGGGAGGCCGCCCGTAGTAGCGAGCGCTGCCCCAGCGCCGGCCGCAGCTGCGGCACGGTCGCCTGCAGCGAGAGCAGGTCGGACTGGCCGGCGTAGACCCCTCCCAAGAGGGGGTCGACCAGCCGGTCGACGGCGCGGGCGCCGAGCCGGCGGCGCACCCATGCCCCGACAGCCACGTCGTCAGCCGCCGGAGGGGAGGCGGGCAGCACCAGGTCGAGGGCAGCTCGGGCGGTCCCCAGCGGGCCGAGCACGGGAGCGGCGGCACGCAGGTCGCCCGGCACGCCCATCACCATGCCGCGTGGCAGCGGGACGAGCCGGCCGCCCACCCACACCGAGGCCGACGAGGTCGCGGGGTGCACCGTCGGCAAGCCCAGCTCGAGCGCCAGCGCGCTCGCCTCGGGCACCCGGGCGAGGAAGGACTCGGCGCCCTCGTCGAGGCCCAGCGGTCCGGTCCGCAGCTTGCCCCCGACAGCTGGCGCGGCCTCGTACACCACCACGTCGGCGCGCCCCCGCAGCGCGAGCGCGGCGGACAGGCCCGCCACACCACCACCGATGACGGCGACCGTCGGACCGCTCACCCGCCGGCTGGCGTGCCCGACAGCCCCGACAGCCCCGACAGCCCCGACACCTGGGTGCCCGCCTGCTCGCCGCCGTCGGCCGTGAGCCGGTGCACGAGGTCGACGATGCGGGTGAGCACCTCGGGATCGGTCTCGGGCAGCACGCCATGGCCCAGGTTGAATACGTGCCCCGCGGCGCCAGCGCCGCGCGCGAGCACGTCGCGCACCTTGCGCTCGATGACCTCCCAGGGAGCGAACACGATGGTGGGGTCGAGGTTGCCCTGCAGCGCCGCCACGCAGCCGGCGTCTGCGACCCGACCGGCGGCGACGTCGAGGGGAGTGCGCGCATCGACGCCTACGACATCGGCCCCGGCCTGTGCCATCGCCCCCAGCAGCTCGCCGGTGCCGGTACCGAAGTGGATGCGGGGCACGTCGCCGACCCCCGCCAGCACCCGGGCGGAGTGCGGCATCACGTACTCGCGGTAGTCGTCCTCCGAGAGCGCACCCGCCCAGGAGTCGAACAACTGAACGGCACTGGCACCGGCGTCGATCTGCACCCGCAGGTAGGTCAGGGCGATGTCGGCCAGCCGGCCGAGCAGGTCGTGCCACAGCGCGGGCTCGGAGTACATGAATGCCTTGGTGGTCGCGTGCGTCCGGCTGGGGCCGCCCTCGACGAGGTAGCTCGCGAGCGTGAACGGCGCCCCGGCGAAGCCGATGAGCGGGACGGGACCGAGCTCGGCGACGAGCAGGCGCACGGACTCGGCGATGTCGTCGACCTCTGCCGGGTCCAGCGGGCGCACCTGCTCGAGCGTGGCGCGGTCGCGCACCGGGGTGGCAATGACCGGACCCGTCCCGGGAACGATGTCGAGGTCGACACCCGCGGCGGCGACCGGGACCACGATGTCGCTGAAGAAGATGGCCGCGTCGACGCCGAGCCGGCGCACCGGCTGCAGGGTGATCTCGACGACGAGGTCGGGGCGGCGGCACGCCTCGAGCATCGCCGTGCCCTCCCGAAGCCGCCGGTACTCGGGCAGCGAGCGGCCGGCCTGCCGCATGAACCACACCGGCCGGTGAGCAGGCGCGAGCCCGCGGCAGGCGCGCAGGAACGGCGAGTCGGCGAGCGAAGCACCGGGCAGCGAGTCGGCCACCGGTGGCTCAGCTGCGGATGCGATGGCAGCTGCCGGAGGGAGGCCTGCTGCCGCTTCGACGGCTGAAGGTGTGGGCGCTGACGGCACCGAAGGTGCGAGGGGCACCTACCGATGGTCTCATGCCGACACGCAGCGCCTGCCTGCCGAATCCTGTCAGTGCCGCGTGCGACCGTCAGGGGACCGGGGGGCGGAAGGCCACACAGGCGGCTTGCTGCCCGCCGGGCTGATCTGTCATAAGCGGTGTGAACCAGGAGTACTGAAGTCGAGGACCACGTGATGTCGAGGCACGTTGATGTCGAGGATTACCTGATGTCGAGGATGAGCTGATGCTGGATCTGTTCTGCCCCGAGTGCCAGCAGGAACGCGCATTCGAGCAGCCGGTGTGCTCCGACGAGCACGGCGCCGACTGCCCCGATTTCTGCTGTTCGGTCTGCGGTTTCGCCGTCTTCGACGGGCCGCTGCTGATCGCCGTGAGCGAGGCTCGAGCCGGAGCCGGGCGCCCCAGTCGCTGGCATGCGGCTTAGCGTCGCCCGTGCCACAGCGCAGCCGGCCGTGAGCCGCGAGCAGATCCGCTCCGCCGCCGCGAGCGACGAGGAGCCCGCGGAGTTCGCTCTGATCGCGGGCGCTCTGCGGACCGCTGCGCGGGCGACGCGTCCGGTCATCGCGGTCAGCGAGCGGCCGGCCCCCTCCCGGGTCGCGCCGTTCGGCATCGCTTTCGGCGCCGAGGTCCGGGTGCCCACCGGCTCGCCGGACGCCGAGGCGCCGGAGCTCGGAGCCGGCCGTCTGGTGGTGCTGCACGACCCGGCGGGCCAGCCGGCCTGGGACGGCACCTACCGCGTCGCCTGCTACGCCCGAGCGGCGCTCGACCTCGAGATGGTGACCGACCCCGTCCTGCCGGCCGTGACGTGGACCTGGCTGGAGGAGGCGCTCGGCTCCCGCGGGGCCTGCGCCGAGCTGCTGGCCGGCACGGTCACGACCACGACGGCGTCGCGCTTCGGCAGCCTCGCGCGTGAGGGCGACACTTTCGAAGTCGAGCTGCGCTGCTCATGGTCGCCGCGGTGGACACCGGCCGACGCCGGCGCTCATCTCGACGCCTTCGCCATCCTGCTAGGCGCGATGGCGGGCCTGCCGCCGGATGATCCGGGCGTCGTGTCCCTCGCCTTCCGGGCCCGCTCGGGCTGATGTGCACCACTCGGTCGCCCGGTCAGTCCAGCGGCAGGGCGGGGCGAGGCAGGCGCAGCGTGAGCGTGGTCCCGGAGCCGGGCGCGCTCTGGACCACGACGCCACCGCCCGCCAGGCGGGCTCGTTCACGCAGCAGGCCGAGCCCCACATGCCGGCCACCGATCCCCGCCGCAGGCTGCGACGAGGCGGCGAAGCCGCCCCCCGCGTCGTGGACGACGGCTATGACGTGCCGCTCGTCCACGGCGAGCGAGGCGAGGGCACTGTCGACCTCGGCGTGCTTGACGACGTTGAGCAGCGCCTCCTGGAAGAACCGGTAGACCGTCACGGCAACTGCGAGCGGGATCGGGTAGGCCTGGTCGGGCCAGTGCAGGGTGACGTCCAGCCCGTAGCGAAACTCCAGGTCGTCGCGCATCAGGGTCACGGCAGCAGCCAGGTCCCCGTCGTGCAGCGCCGGGGGACGAGCCCGTGCCATCGTGGCCCGCAGCGCGTCCTCGGCCTCGGCCACCAGGCCGGCGACAGCGTCCTCGTCGCCCGCTGTCTCGCGCGCACCGCTACGAGCGCCGGCGGTGCGCGCAGCCGCCTGCCGGGGCAGGGACACCACCGCTTCGCGCCGCTCGGTCCGTTGCGTCCGCTCGGTCCGTTCGGCGCCCAGCCGCCGGGCGGTGGCGAGCGACTGCGCGGCGGTGTCGTGCAGCTCGGCCGAGAGCTGGCCGCGTGCGCCCTCCTCGGCCGCGACGAGACCCGAGAGCATCTCGACCATGCCGCGCGAGGCCGCCTCAGCCTCCTGGCGGTGCCGCTCGGCCAGGTCGTCCGCGAGCCGCACGCGGGCTCCGAGCGCGACGAAGGCGTCCCCCAGCCCCTGCATCTCCCGCACGGGCAGGGTCCGGGCCGGTTCCGGTCGCTGCCGCCGCCGGCGGGCCAAGTCGTACGACCGGGCGCGGCGCTGCCACCTGCCGGTGGGTTGCGCCGCGGCGGCAGCCGAGCCCGAGGAAGCGGCGCCGATGAGGGGAAGCTCGTCGAGAGCGCCGTCGGTGACCACGGCGAGGTCAGCGGCCACGCGCCGCAGGTGGCGCGCGAGCCCCCGCCCGACGAGGGCGCCGACACCGATGCTCAACGCAGCGACAACTGCTCCGGCGCAGCCGGCGGCGAGTACCGGGTGGCGCGGCGCCAGCTCCACGGCGACGACAGCAGCGGTGCCGCTGCCGGCCGCGCTAAGCCCGGTGAGTGCGGCCGTCGCCACCCGCACGCCGACCGGCCTCACGCCTTCGCCGTCGGCCCGAGGACGAGGGGTGACCCGTCGCGGCGCGGGACGGGTGCAGCTGGGGGCCCGGCCTCGTGCTCGGCGTCCAGCAGCCCCGTGGTCGTCCAGTCTGTGCCCCGGCGCCCCACCTCCGAGCCATCCCCGGCGGCTGCTGCGTCCCCGCCGCCCGGCTCGCGTCCGCCGGAGACGAGCCGTGGGGCAGCGCGCCCACGCCGCCGCTCACCCACGAGCGCTGCGACCGCGCGCTGGACGAGGCGGAGCTCGTCACCCAGGCGGTCGGGGTCCGGGTCGGGCGACTGGGCGGCGACCGTCAGCCGCATCGCCGCCTCGCGCACGATGAACTGCCGCGTGCGGCGCGCGTCGTTCGGCCCGGCGGATGCGGGCTCCTGCGAGCCGCTGGACGGCCGGGTCGGCCCTGCGGGACGTCCGGCAGCGAGCCAGGAGCCGGCCTGGGCCGACAGCGCCGTCGCCAGCCGGACGTCGTGCACCCCGAAGGCCGGGCCGCCGAGCGGGCGCCGGGCGACGGCGACGACCAGTGACCCCACCGAGGCCGAGCCCCGGGTGCCGACGGAGAAGCCGAGGGCGGGCCGGGACCCGGCATCGCGGTGCCACGAGCGGACGGCGTCGCCGCCCAGCAACTCCAGCACGCAGGGGTCGCTCAGCGCCTCGGTCGGCATGTCGACCCGGCTTGCGACGCCGGACTCGTCGCCCAGGTAGCGCACGAGGCCTTCGGGTCCGGCAACCAGCATCTCGACGTCGGCACCGCCAAGCAGCCGCGCCGTGGTGACGAGCATCGCCCGGGCCGACTCGTCGGCGGTGCGGCCGCGGACATTGTCCTGCTCGCTGGCGAGGCTGGTGTAGAGGCGAGCCTCCGTGTCGCGCTGGCGCTGCAGCTCGACGAGGGCGACAACCAGCACGGCGGGGACGGCGAGCCCGGCGAGCCCGGCCGGCGCGTACCGCGCGAGCCAGGCGAGGAGGACGCCGAACCCACCTGTGGCCAGTGACTGCAGCACGGCAGGGCCCACCCGCGGGCGCAGCAGCCCGCCTACCGACCGGTGCGCCATCGCCGCTACTGCCTGGGCGTTGAGCAGCTCTCGGGCGAGGGCAGCAGCCATCCCGCCGAGCAGGGCGGCGGGCACTCGGCCCCCACACGCCGAGAGGCTCGTCCCGAGAACCACCGACACGGCGACCGCCGCGGCGGCCACCGACCCCAACGTGTCGAACTCGGCCGCCCGCCAGGCGCGGCGGCGGTGCAGCAACGCAGGCGCGCTGGCCACCACGGCGGCTGCCAGCACCCAGCCGGCCGGGACAGCAACCAGGACGCACGCCAGTGCGCCGTCGATCGCGCGCAGCGCCAGCGGACGGCCGGCCACTCGGACGTCGAGTACGGGGTGCCGGGCAACGGCAAGCAGCGCCCCGCTCACCAGGATTGCGGGAACCGCGACCGCGAGGGAGGTCCACGGGGTGATGAGGGCAGCGCCCCGATCGCCGGCAGGCGCGCTGACGAGCATGACGAGAGCCAGCGCGGTGCTGAGCGCTGCCGCACTCCGGCATGCCCGAAGCGGGCGCCGCACGAGCACCGAGGGCGGCCTCCGGGTCGCCCCGCGCCCCGGCGCAGCCAGATGAGGGTGCACCACACTGCCTCCCCTCGCTGTCCCGCGTGCCGGTGACCCTCTTGCAGCTGCCGTGGATACGGACAGCGGGGGAACGGCCACCGCCCGGCGGTCCGGCTGTCTGGTCTGTCCGTTCTCGGCGTCGTGAGCAGTGACCTTGTGCGTACCGCTGCATGGAGCAACCGGATTCGCCCGTTCGGCGTAGCCGCCGGCGCAGATCGACTACAGAACGTGTTCACGGACTCCGATGCCTCATGTGCCCGACCCACCAGGAGGACACCGTGGTTTCGCACAGCCAGCATCTCGCTCCGAACGCGCTCGGCACCGCCGGTCGCCGCGGCGCCGGCTCGGTCGGTCATCCCGCACGCCCCGGTACCGCCGCCGTTCTCGAGCAGCAGCGCTCAGGCTTTCGGGCTCTCGTCGTCGACGACCATCCGCTGGTGCGCGAGTCGATGGTCACGCGGCTGAAAGCTATGGGCGCGACCGAGGTCGTCGAGGCCGCCAGCATCGCCGAGGCCCGGGCGCGGGCGCGCAACGGACCGCTCGAGCTCGCGGTCGTCGACCTCGGACTGCCCGACGGGAGCGGGCTCGACCTGCTCGCAACACTGCGTACGGCCGGCTGGCAACGCCTGGTGGTGCTGTCCGCAGCCGACGACCCCTACTCCGTGCGCGCAGCGTTCGTCGCCGGTGCCCACGGCTACCTGCTGAAGAACGCCTCCCAGACCGTGGTGGCCGACGGCGTGCGACGGGTGCTCTCCGGCGGCGTCTACGCCGACCCGTCAGTGGCTCCCATGCTCGCGACCAGTCTGCGCGGCGGCAGCACCGAGGGGCTTGCCGCGGAGCTGTCCGGCCGGGAGGTGGAGGTACTGCGCCTGGTGGCCGACGGCCAGTCGAACAAGGAGATCGGCGACCAGCTCGGCCTGTCGGCTCTGACCGTCAAGAGCCACCTGGCGCGCATCGCCCGCAAGCTCGGCACCGGTGACAGGGCCGAGATGGTGGCCCTCGCCATGCGCGCGGGCGTCATCCGCTGAGGTGAGCCGTACTCGTGCCGCCGGGCTCCGTAAAGTGCCCAGCCGTGACAGCCGCCGACGGTGACGACGTATTGACCGTCGTGCCGGCCGCGCCCGCGGCGGCATCGGCCGGGCTCGTGGGGCCCGGCCGAATGGCAGCGCCACTTTTCCTGGAACCGTCAGTGCCCGTGACAGCGCCCGCCGCCGACCATCCAGGTTCATACCAGGACCAGGACCAGGACCAGGACCAGGACCCAGACGCGGACCAGGACCCGGACCAGGCACCGAAAGCTCCCGCGCTACCCCTGCTCGCCCCGCGCGACGGCGTTCCCGACGTCGTTGTCGACGCGCCCGCCCTTGCTGTCGCCGCAGCGGTACTCGCCAGTGGGACCGGCCCGATCGCTGTCGACGCCGAGCGGGCATCGGGATACCGGTACGGCCAGCGGGCCTACCTCGTGCAGCTGCGCCGCGCGGGCGCAGGCACCGTGCTCGTCGACCCCGTCGCCGTTCCCGACCTCAGCTCGCTCGGGGTGCCGGAACTTGACGCGGAGTGGGTGCTGCACGCAGCCTCCCAGGACCTGCCGTGCCTGGCCGAGGTCGGGATGCGGCCGCGCCTGCTGTTCGACACAGAGCTCGCCGGGCGGCTGGCGGGGCTGGAGCGGGTCGGCCTCGGCGCCATGGTCGAGAGCGTGCTCGGCTACCGCTTGGAGAAGGGGCACTCGGCTGCCGACTGGTCGACCCGGCCCTTGCCGGAACCCTGGCTGCGCTACGCCGCGCTCGACGTCGAGCTGCTCGTCGAGCTGCGTGACGCCCTGGAGCAGGACCTGCAGGAGCAGGGCAAGCTCGAGTGGGCTCGGGAGGAGTTTGCTGCCATCTGCGACGCTCCCGTCAAGGAGCCGCTTGCCGAGCCGTGGCGACGCACGAGCGGGCTGCACCAGGTGCGCTCGCGTCGCCAGCTGGCAGCGGTCCGCCGAATGTGGGAGGTGCGCGACGAGATCGCCCGCCGCCGCGACCTCGCTCCGGGCCGGGTGCTCCCCGACCGCGCGATCGTCGACGCGGTGCTCGCGGCGCCGGCGTCCGTTGCTGCCCTGCAGCGGCTGCCCGTGTTCTCCGGACCCCGCATGCGGCGCTCCGCCGCGGTGTGGTTCGCGGCGCTCGAGATCGCCCGGGCGCTGCCCGACGACGAGCTGCCGGGGTCGGGGTCGGGCTCCGGTCTGCCGCCCGCGAACCGCTGGAGCGACCGCGACGCGGCAGCGGCCGAGCGCTTGCTCGCTGCCCGCGCCGTGCTGTCGGAGCTGGCCGGACAGTACGGGCTACCGGCGGAGAACATCCTCGAGCCCGCCCTGCTCAAACGATTGTGCTGGGCGCCTCCGCAGCCGCTCGACGCCGCTTCGGTGGAGGCCGCGCTACGCGCAGGCTCTGCTCGCCAGTGGCAGCTGGGGTTGGTGCTCGATCCGTTGCTGGCCGCCCTCTGCGCCTGAGCGCGGCGTGACGCGAGTCGGTGCGATGTCAAGAGGCCGCCGGTCCCGCCAGAGTCCGGCGGCCTCGCCCGTTTCATCGTCATCGACGCGCTGACCTGACTCACCCAAACGGGCGGCACAGCCCAGGGTTCGGCAACGGCTGACGGCGCGGCCCACGGCTGCAAAGACCTCTCACGGCAGGTCGCAACGAAAATGTCGACCGCCTCGGTCGCCCGCAGCCGAGGCTCTCCGCCAGACAGGCCTGCTGTGCATCAACCGGTCGCCGACTGGAGTGCCTGACGGAGCGGGGGCGCGACGGGGCGCGAGCCGCTGCCGTCAGTGCCGACGCACACATAGACGGTGCTGGCCGTCACCAGCACGCTCTCGCCACGCCGGACGGTGAAGCCCAGGGTGAAGCTGGTCCGGCCGACGCCTTGGGTGACGACATCGACGTGCAACCGGTCGCTTAGGCCCGCCGCCCCTTTCCAGTCGAGCTCGGTGTGCACCAGCTGGACGTCGTAGCCGTTCGCCGCCATCTCCGCGTAGGGCAGCCCTCCCGCACCGAGGAAGCCCGTCATCGCGTCGTCGAGGTAGGCCAGATACCACATGTTGAACACGACGCCCTGCGCATCGACCTCGAGGTATCGGACGGCAACGGGATGGGAGAACGGCATGTGCGAAGGCTAGTGAGGCATCGTCCACGCGCGGATGACCCAGCCGCCGAAGGAGCAGGTCCGGACCGTTTCGGACGCCGCCACCCTGGGGTAGGGCGCACCCTGAGTGACCCGCACCACACCTCCATGGATGGAGCCCGCCGTGTCGACTGACGCCCCTGCAACCGTGCCCGCCAGCTCACCGTCCACCCCGCCCTCCACCTCGCCCCCCACGTCGCCCTTCGACACCACCGGCATCGAGCCCGACGCCGACGGCGTCAAGCACTACGTCGACCTGCCGAGCTCGCTCGTCGAGATGCTGCGCCGCTCGACCGACGCGCATCCCGAGCGAGAAGCGATCGCCGAGCTCGACGGGCCGCGGATGACCTACCGCGAGCTGTGGGACCGGGCGGCGCGCGTTGCCGGCGGCCTCCGGGCTGCCGGCGTGGCGCCTGGCGACCGGGTGGCGATCCGCTTGGGCAACGGCAACGACTGGGTCGTCGCCTTCTTCGGCACCATCTTCGCGGGCGGTGTCGTCGTGCCGGTCAACACGCGCTTCGCCGAGGCCGAGGTCGCCTACGTCGTGGAGGACTCCGGGGCTTCCTACGTCGTCGAGCCCGGCGCCACCCTGCCCGAGGGCGAGCCCACCGTCGTCGACGACCTGGGCCTGTCGAACCTCGCCGCGATCTTCTACACGAGCGGGACGACCGGGTTCCCCAAGGGGGCGATGACCACCCACGAGAACTTCCTGTCCAACGTTGAGACGTGCATCCGCTGCATCGGCATGGACCGCGGCCGCCAGTTGTCGACGTTGGTCTCGGTGCCGCTGTTCCACGTCACCGGCTGCAACAGCCAGCTGCTGGTCCTGCTCTCGCTCGGCGGGACGACGGTGATCCAGCCGACCTTCGACGTGAAGCGGTTCCTCCGTGCCATCGCGGAGGAGAAGATCTCCGTGCTGACCACGGTCCCGGCCATCTACTGGCTCGCCATGCACCAGCCGGAGTTCGCGTCCACCGACGTGTCCGGCGTCGAGGCGCTGAGCTACGGCGGCGCGCCCATCGCCCCTGACCTGGTCCAGCAGATCCAGCAGGGCTTCCCCAACGCCCGGGTCGGCAACGGCTTCGGCCTCTCCGAGACCTCGTCGGTGTCGACCTATCTGCCGCACGAGTACGCCCGCGACTTCGCGGACTCGGTCGGTTTCCCCTCGCCCGTCGTCGACCTGAGGATCGACTCTCCCGACCCGGACTCCGGCGTCGGGGAGCTGCTGATCCGCGGGCCGCACGTCGTCGCCGGCTACTGGAACAAGCCACAGCAGACCGCTGAGACGTTCACG
>JAABUZ0100009072.1_pt1 | contig 11497 bp, 11 predicted proteins | sample 5562091 | NCBI WGS metagenome assembly JAABUZ01 (sample SAMN12813069, study PRJNA571459) | rock metagenome | isolation source: Antarctica rocks | place: Antarctica: Victoria Land, Linnaeus Terrace sud | collected 2015-12-21
GTTTTGTCTTGCTCACTAGTCAGAAATACCCTTAAACGAGCGCCCATATCTTAGTCACCTCCGTCCATGTGTACTCCGTATTTATTTATCTTTACATACTTTGGTTCTTTCACGCCGACCTACTTAGAACGTGTGTTTGTATTCCTGCTTTGAGAGCCTAATTCTGACACTTGCTATTTTAGCTGGTGTTATCAGATAGACCCCTGTTTTTAATACCCTTGTTCTTGATGGCGTTCCTGTTCTGAACTGGTTGGGTGTAAATATTTATGGAAAACAACTAGTCATTGCGCTCTTTAGTGTTGATTTTTCTTTAGAATTAAGTAGAAAATTGTTCAACTCAAGGTACTTCTCGCTGTGCCAGACTCTCAAAGCTTTGACCCAACAGCCAATTCCACCCTCGCTAAACTACTAGAAGTTGATTCAGAATTGGCAGTTACTGAGGCGGAGTTGCTTTCTCAATTGGAGTCCGTTCAGGAGAAACGCAGGAGTCTCAAAACCGTCCTGTGCCTGTTCACCAAACCAGACACTCCCACTCCTGCATCGATTTCCTCACCAGCACAGACACCATCTGCTGAGTCGGGCAGGGTTCTTAAACCTGTTGACTCTGACTTGGCAGCACCAACGTTAGAGACCTCAAGGACAACTGCCACTGCTGAGGATGAAACCGAAGCTGACCCAGATACTGAGTCCAAAGTCGCCAAAAAAATTGCTCCATCCCCTACTAGAAGAAACAAGACTACGAAGTTTACGCATCAGGTCAAGGCAGGCAAGAAAGCCTCGGGATGGCAGCAGTATGTGCGAGAAGAGTTCAGTAACACCCCTTTGTCGGAAGCGGTCTCTTTAGTTCTGCAACACCAAGCTGATAAGGTATTTGAAATCCCTGCCATCGTGAATGCTATCTTTGTGGATGAGCTTCCCAAGGAGGTTGGAACCAAGGCTCGTCGCCAGGTTACGAACATTCTCTCGTCAGGCGTGAGGAAGAGCAAATGGTATCGTGGTCAGCTAGGTTACTACAGTATGTCTAGAGCAGCAGCCCAGGCCAACTCGTCATGATATCTGTAGAATCTTCCCATTACGTGCAACCCGGTACACTCATCAAAATCAACAAACCTTTGTACACGTGCCGGGAGCTACATTTGGAGCAAGTTACCCCTGACGGTCACCGCAATTTGCTAATAATACACCAGCCTAACTTAAGTTGACAATACCTCGGCAGCCAGGAGTGTTAAGATTTGTTTGTAGTGCAACTCACGCATCTGCTCAATCGTGACTTCGCTACCGCAAATAGCTGAGAAGTAGCCTTTTCCCCAAAACCTAGACTGGGGGTAGAAACAAGCTAGGTGTTGCTGGAACTCCCTACGAACTAGCTGACTAGAAACCGTTTTAAGAAGACGTATCACCTCTGAGAGTTTCTCCTCCCGCGGGGAGCTAACCATAAAGTCTACCTGAGTGGGTGAGGCAGCGAAATTTTGCAGAATGCAATAGTCTTGAAAAATCTGCTTTAGTCTTGCAGCCATGGGCTGGTCGATTACTGGATGGCGGTAGTAGGTTACAAATACGACGTAAGTATTAAGCAGCCCGGAGGAAGACTTTACCTGTTGTTCTTCGATTTCCACAAGGATAGTTCCTGTTGGTAACTGGATGCCTGACTTGACGTATGGGAGAAAATCTTGGATTTTGGTGTTCGGAAAATCTGTTTTGCTTTCTTGCCATCCCTTGAAATTTAGCAAAGCCTCCTCGTAGCTCATTCTAAAGCGGTGCGCATAGTCCGAGAGTTTGAACCACGCCATACAGTCAATCCCTCCTGAATTTCTCAAAGCACCCAGGCACCAATATTGAAATGAAAGTATGCAATTCTCATATCCATAAGCGCACTACTAGATATTGAAAAGGTATTTCTAGATCAAACCACAACGATTTTTGCCCAACTAGCCAGAAACTGTCTGAATCATAGTAAGAAAAGGTAAGATTTGGATAACCTTGTAAGGCTGCGTGTTCACAGAACGCGCTTCTCAAGAGCGTCATTCGTGAGATTATGAGTTACTATACAGCGATTAACTTCCTGAGGCAGTCTGATCCGGTCTTAGGGCAACTCATTGAAAAGATTGGCCCCTGTCAACTCGACTCTTCACAGCAGAACGGAGACCTTTTCTCCTCACTATCGAGATCAATTCTCCATCAACAACTCTCCACAAAAGCCGCCACTACCATCCACCGCCGGTTTCTCCAGCTTTATCCGGAGAAACCGTTTCCAGAAGCATTAGATATCCTGAATGCACCGTCAGAAGTGCTACGTAACGTTGGTGTCTCACGACAAAAGATTGGTTATTTGAAAGACCTAGCGAGTAAGGTGTTGTCGGGATTGCCAACTCTGGAAGAGTTGGAAGCAATGGATGATGAATCTATTATCAAGACACTGACTCAAGTAAAAGGAATTGGGCGCTGGTCAGTTCAGATGCTACTGATTTTCCGAATGAATCGATGTGATGTTCTACCCGTGGATGATCTGGGGGTGCGTGCAGGCATCAGGAAGGTTTACAACCTAGATGAACTTCCTGATCGCAAGACCATCGAACGCCTTGGGCAGAGATGGAAGCCTTATTGCACGATTGCCTCATGGTACTTATGGCGCAGCCTGGAGTTTTCAGATGCGGGATGGGTAGCGATTGCTAAATAGCCAAACGTGTTGCCATCCAAGCACGAAGCACTTCCGCCACTGTCCAGGCTTGAGCGATACAACCCCGTGGCTTCAATGGCACATCGCCATCAAAAATTTCACTGAGACTGCCGACACCGTGTGCGGCTAAGTGGTTGACCATCGGCTCAAGTAGATTGCGAGCTTGGATCGGCTCATTGAAGACGCGCAAATGTGCTAAGACGAACGGGCCAATCAGCCAGCCCCAAACTGTTCCCTGGTGATAGGCACTGTCTCGCTGACGCTGATCCCCACCATAATGACCCTGGTACTGCGGATGGTCAGGGGTGAGGCTACGCAGGCCGTGAGAGGTGAGCAGAAACCGCGCACAGGACTCCACTACACCCTGTTGCTGATGGCGCGTGAGTGGGCTTTCAAGTAATGACACGGCCAATATCTGGTTGGGTCGCAGTGACGCGTCGTGGCCCTGCGGTCCGTCCAGAACGTCATAGCAATAACCGACTGCGTTGTTCCAAAAGCGCGTGAATCCCGTTGCTGCACGCTCTTGCATCTGCTGATACTCTTGGTCTGGCTTGCCGAGTTTTTGGGCAAATGCCGCCATCGTCGCACAAGCATTATACCAGAGTGCATTTACTTCTATAGGTTTGCCAATGCGTGGCGTAACCACCCACTCACCAATTTTGGCATCCATCCAGGTGAGTTGCACGCCATCTTCGCCCGCATAAAGTAGGCCATCACTAGGATCAAGGTGAATATTGTAGCGTGTCCCTCGACAGTGCCAATCAACAATGTCTGCCAGGACAGGAAAGAGTTCGTGGACCAAGTCTTCGTCGCCGGTTGCAGCATGATAAGCGCGAATCGCTTCAAAATACCAGAGAGTCGCATCCACAGTGTTGTATTCCGGTGGCTCCCCCGCATCCGGAAAGCGGTTGGGCAACATTCCTTTGTCCACGTAGCGGGCAAAGGTACGCAGAATCGGGCGTGCCACCTCTGGACGACCAGTCGAGATAGTCAGACCCGGCAGGCTGATCATGGTATCACGACCCCAGTCACCGAACCAATGGTAACCAGCGATGATTGTTTTACCGTCGCGTTCATCGGGCAGTGAGCGGCTGACGATGAATTGGTCAGCCGCAAGTACTAGGTGATGCATTGAGGTGAGAGCTTCTGCCGTATTGACGGGTTGGGTAGCTTTCCAGCTTCCGGTCAATTTTTGCTCTTTGGCGCGACGTATTTCCAGCGCTGCCCCCCCATTCAAATCTGGATGCATCTCGGTACTGGCGACAAATGTGAGTGATTCGCCGGGCTGGAGGGTAGCGTCAAAGGTAGCCGCGTGGAGGTGATCCTCGCGATCGCTCAGTCCCCGATAGCGTTCTACCGCTAAATCAAATCCGTAACACCAATCGTGTACAGGCGACGCATCGCCGCTATCGGTGAAGAGATAAAGTGGCACAGCTTCGGCAAAGGCACTCACACACACCCCATGCTCAATCGGATCAATTTTCATCCGCCAGTCTCCGGCTTGGGTGCTGCCGTGATCGTCGCGATAGTTGACAAGTGCTTTGAGCGTTAACGCCAGCGGTCTAGTTGCTCGGGACAGGTTGTAGCGGACATAGGTAGTATTGACCTCTGGCTGCATCCATACGCGCTTTTCTAACAACGCATCAGCACAGGCGAATCTCCACACCGGAATTGTTCCTTCAAGCTGGAACCGTTCGATGTGCTGGTAACCATGGGGATCTACCGCTCCATCAGCCCAACGGTTTGTATGGAGTGGATAAGAGCGTCCGTCATACAGGGCAGTCTCGTCTAGCTTGGCGAACAACAAGGTTCGTCCCAGTGGTGGCTTTAGCGCTGCCAGAAGTAAGCCGTGATAGCGGCGAGTCAACAGACCTGCCACTGTGCCTGAAGCATAACCGCCGATGCCATTAGTGACTAACCACTCTCGCGCTTCTGCCTGATCGATCGCGCCACAAATCTCGCGTCCAAAATTGATGCTCATGGGGACAATGTTCACTCACTCTGCACGAACCTAGGCGTTGCGGCTTAAAATGAAGCGTTCGACTGCGTTGGCGAAGCCCTCTTCTTCGTAGGAAGTAGTCACATATTGGGCGGCGTGCTGCACCTCTTGGCTGGCGTTGCCCATCGCGATGCTCAGACCGCTGCGAGAGAACATTGGCACATCGTTTGGCATATCCCCAATCGTTGCAATTTCGTTGGTGGGAATCCCAAGCATCTGGGAGAGCCGCTCGACCACAAACCCTTTGTTGGCGTGTGGGTTAGTCACATCTAGGTAGTAGGGCTGGGAGCGAGCGGCGGAAACCTCTTCGCCGCCGCCTGAACTTGCTCCCGTCTTACACGCGACGTGGTGACTAAACTCCCGCTGCGTGTCAGTCTCGCACCGCGCCACCGCCTCGAGGTCGTCGCTGACGCCGACGATCTTCGCTACCTTGTCGGGCAAGTGTTCGAAATCAGGCACGACCGTCGGTGAGAACTTGACCGTCCATTCTTCGCGATCAACGTGGGGTCCATGACGCTCATGCACAAACCAATCCGTATCGCTGTAGATCCATACATCAAGACCATGAGAGTCTATCAGCTCGATCACACGCTTGGTCACATCATTAGGGACGAGATTCTGCTCAATGATTTCGAAATTTGGACGTAGGAATACCGCACCGTTGAAGGCAGAGATCGGCGCTGTTAATTCCAGCGCATCGACAATCATTTTCATACCCAAAGGCGGACGTCCGGAAGTGATGGCGAAGGCGATACCAGCATCGTGCAGTTGACGCACCGCAGTTTTCGCGCGCTCGGTGAGCACCTTTTCTTTCGTGACGAGCGTGCCGTCCACATCAGCGACAAGTAGGGAGACTTTCGGTGGTTTAGATTGTGGGTTATTGTTCATTAGTCTTTCTTCTTCTCATTGCTTGGGCCGTTAATCTCGCGCCAATGCCGACCGTCACGCTCTAGCAATTGGTCTGCCGCCTGAGGTCCCCAACTACCTGCTGCATAGTTGGGAAAATTATCAGGTGCCGTGGCTTTCCAGGCATCGAGGATGGGCTGCACCACTCTCCAGCCGAGTTCCACATTGTCAGAGCGCTGGAATAGGATCGCGTCGCCAATCATGCCGTCGTAAAGTAGCGTCTCATAGCCAGTAGTTGGCTGAGTGCCAAAGTAGTCGTGGTAGTGAAAACCCATCTCCACTGCACCCATGCGCACAGCAGGACCAGGCACTTTCGCCCCAAACTGTAAGCTGATGCCTTCATCCGGCTGAATACGCAGCACCAGAAAATTCGGCGTCAGCTGTTCAATCGAAGTCTGACGGAACATTAAGTGCGGCACACGCTTGAAAGAGATGGCGATTTCGCTCAGACGCTGGGGCATCACTTTGCCAGTGCGCAGGTAAAACGGTACACCAGCCCAGCGCCAGTTGTCAATCATTAGCTTCAGGGCAACGTACGTTTCAGTGCTGGAGTCAGGCGCTACCCGTGGCTCAGCACGATAGGCAGATATTTGCTTACCCTTGAGCGTACCTTCACCATATTGCCCGCGCACAGTGTCAGAGAGTACTTCTTCTGGGTTCAAAAGTAGGATTGCCTGTAGCAGTTTAGACTTCTCATCGCGCAAGGCATCAGCTTCGAACGACAACGGTGGCTCCATCGCCGTCATTGCTAATAACTGGAACATGTGGTTTTGCACCATGTCCCGCAGCGCGCCTGCGCCTTCGTAGAAGCTCCCCCGCCCTTCGACGCCCACCGTCTCAGCGACGGTAATCTGCACATGGTCTATGTAGTTGCGGTTCCAGACTGGCTCAAACAACCCGTTGCCGAAGCGGAAGACCAAAATATTCTGCACCGTCTCTTTACCGAGGTAGTGGTCGATGCGGTAAATTTGGCTTTCTTTTAGCACAGTAGCGAGGTTTTGGTTGAGGGTGCGAGCTGAATCGAGATCATTCCCAAAGGGCTTCTCGATAATCACCCGTCGCCAGTGTCCTGACTCTTCCTGCGCTAGCCCGACTTCACCAAGTTGCTGCACAATCTTCGAGAAAAAGTTGGAAGCAGTGGCTAGGTAATACAGATAATTGCCCCCTGTGCCGCACTCCGTGTCTACCTTCGTCAGTAGGTCTTGCAGTTGCTCGTAAGAGCCAGCGTCTTCGAAGTTACCTGGTAAGTAGTAGAACTTCTGTACTAAAGTGTCCCAAATGTCCTTGTCTACTTCGCCAGTGACAAATTCTTGGATGTCCTGACTCATTGTCTGCCGGAAGTCATCCGTGTTCATCTGCTTGCGAGCGAAACCGACGACGGCGAACTCCTTGGGCAATAGCTTGCTATGCGCTAAGTTGTAGAGCGATGGAATCAGCAGGCGCTTGGTCAGATCTCCGGCAGCGCCAAAGATCACCATCACGCATGGTGGAGCTGGCTGAGGCGACTGTTCATTTTTTGCTGTCATAGTTACTAAATGGCATAAGTTTACAGTAAATCGGGGTTAAAGGCCGTCAAACGAGTAGCGGTAGCCATCAGATCTGTGAATCGGTCTTGCATCTCTTGGGTTGAACGAGATCCGAGAACCCAGCACTGTAATTTCGCAACCACCTAACCCAGCAGTCTTAATCCTGCCAACAAGTTCTGTACCTTTACGTTTTCCTTTGCTATATAACACTCTGATAGCGCACCAACTAGAGAGTAGTCAGCAAAACGGAGTAAACCGTAGTAAAACCCCGCAAACTGTTCACTTTGTCGGCTCCTCTGTAAGCGCGTCCAGTAGCTTGTGAGGCGTAGCCTCAACCACTTGGGGCGTAGGATGATAGGAACCTTTGGGCAGACTACCCGAGCCCAGTACAATGAAGGTGAGAGGTTGACATTCTCGTTCTAGCTTCATTGCACACCCAGGACATTACTGCTCTGGGCTTTCCGCCGAGTTTCAGTTTGGCGTCGTCGCTTTGACTCCGCTCTGGAACTCGGCGTTAGTTCTATGACGCAATATCGCTCTTAGTCCAATGTTTCTTGCAGCATTCAGGCCGGAGTGGGCGATGTATCCATCAACGGTTCCCACAAAGTTTGCCCCAGACTGATAGTGTTGGAAGTCAAACAAAGTGGTGGGAAACTCGTTATCTCGCCATACTGGATTACCCCAAGGGTCAAATCGTGACGTGTTTTTAGGACTAACCCGCGTTGAAATGATATTGTATTCCTGAAAAGCAACGCGGCTTGTTTCCTGATAGACCCTAGACTTCAACCAGTAAGAACGTTTTTGATTCGAGCGGCGGGAATATCTACCACGTATCGGAATGAGGTTACCCAAATGTTCAAACGAGATTACCTGGCATCCCCAAAAGAGCGCCAACTCAGAAATCTTTCTGGCGTAGGCTCTACCCGCTTCAATTTCCCGATTGTGCACTCGTTTCCACATTGAAGATGCAAATCCCTGGTGAATAATTCCTGTCTGCTGCATTTTGTCCGCAATGGTTCCTAGATCACGCTTCCTACGCTTTGTATGACTTGTTTGATTGATGAAGTGGCGTACAACCTCAAACACTTTGCCTTTAGCGTCGCTTTCCAGAACACTGCATATAGCGATATGCTTGTCTAAATCTATATCAACGCCCAAGACTCTAAATGAGTCCTGATCCATGATTTTTTTTACTCCTCCAGTAGCTGGATTGTATTTTTCTAGAGGGAATACAATATAAGCGGCATTCCCCTTTGTGACCACACTGGGTGACCCTTTCGTCCACTCACCGCCAATGCTAGGCGCTTGGTAGTGGAACTTAATGTACTTCCACTGCCCTCGCACTAGAATTTTGAGTACTATTGATGCACCATCGTCTTCTTTCCATACCCCAGAATCAAAACTGGGAGAAAAGTTAAAGAAGCGCGGCTGAACTGGTGGTCTCCAGTGCTTATGCCTTTTGGAACGCTTTAACCATTGCTGATAGTTGCTGTTCCACGACTTCCATGCCCCGATAGCTTTACGAATAGCGGCCCGTCTCAGTTGTGATGGGAATCCATCATTGAAGAGCGGGTATTGTGGCTCTGACCCAATTGTTAGTAATTCGTAATAACGCCAGCCTCCATTCTCTACAACTGGGATATCAATGCCTTCGGGATGGGTATTAACCAATGCAAAATAGAAGGCCACCACTTCGTTAAAAGCAAGCTTAGTTTCTGCCAAGTCAAAGCCATCATGGAGCAACTTGCACTTTGCCGATTTAGTAACGATGTTGTATCCTTTTTTCTTTTTCAGCATTTGTTTATACCTCCTATAAGGATTATACAGTTTTTACTGCGCTTTGCCTGAATCAATCCGAATTTATTTTTCGTATTTCAGCAGAAAATAAAGCTTAGAACTAAAACAATGCATAATAATCATGAAATCCTCCATGAGTTCTTGATATGGTGGCTGGTAGGTATTGTTGAGGATAACGATCTCACAGCCGTAAGAAGCGCAAAACCATTCCACAAAATCAAAACCGGATCTGCACAAGCGGCGAATGTTTTGCGGGGGAGTACTCCCCCGCAAACACTTCGCGTCTTTGTGAGCTATTACAATCTTTTTGCTCTCGCATTTGGCTACCCGTTCCATTAGTGCCAAAAAGTTTTTACGCTTAAAGTTCAGTCCAGAGCCTGTGTCAGAAACGCATTCACATCCGATCTTAGTGATTTCCTAGATAATCAATCTGAGTTAACATATCCTCCTTCTGGGATGGGGTAGAAACCCTGGCATAGAGAACCACTTCTCCCCGCCCAGACTTGATGCTTTCCAGGCTAGAATGCTAAATACCTTCTATGCCCTCCAGGGGATTTGATGCACTTTATTTTGTTTTCATCCGCCCAATCTGCGAGGGTCTTCCGGTGATATCCGTATTGTTTGTAAACCTGCTTTGGGGTCAAGTACATCGGCGACTACTAATTACTACGCTTAACCCCATTTAACTACGAAATTTGCTTACCTAGTTGCTATGACAATACTGCCTTCTGGCTTACCTTTGCTTATACCTGGGGACCAGTCATCTGCTCAGGTTTCACTAGTTGGTCAAATTCCTCTCCTGTGAGGAAATTCAATTCAACACTTGCTTCCCGGAGAGTTTTGCGCTCCGCATAAGCTTTCTTCGCAACCTTGGCAGCACTGTCATAGCCAATGTGGGGGCTTAGAGCCGTAACCAGCATCAGGGAGTTGGCAAGAAAATGCTGAATCTGTTCATAATTTGGCTGAATCCCCACCACCAAATAATCAGTAAACGAAGAGCAGGCATCAGAGAGCAATCGAATCGAGTGCAGCAGGTTGTGGATCAGCACTGGCTTAAACACATTCAACTCAAAGTTGCCCTGAGTACCTGCAACGCTAATGGCAGTATCATTGCCGAGTACCTGGACACAGACCATGGTCATGGCTTCACACTGGGTGGGGTTGACCTTACCAGGCATAATCGAGGAGCCAGGTTCGTTGGCTGGCAGGATGAGCTCCCCTAAACCACAGCGGGGACCAGAACCAAGCCAACGCATATCGTTAGCAATCTTCATTAAGGAGCAAGCCAGGGTCTTAAGTACACTACTAGCCATAACGATCGGCTCATGGGCAGCTAGAGCGGCAAATTTGTTCTGAGCAGTGACAAAGGGCAGTCCTGTCAGTTCCGCAATCTTAGCCGCCACCCGCACCGCAAACTCTGGATGGGTATTTAGCCCCGTTCCCACCGCAGTACCTCCGATCGCTAGTTCATACAGGTGCGGCAGTGTTCCCTGGATGCGCTCTAGGTTTTGGTCAAGCTGGGCTACATAGCCGGAAAATTCTTGTCCCAGCGTTAGTGGCACAGCATCCATCAGGTGGGTACGACCAATCTTAACAATATCTTTAAATTCTTCCGATTTAGCTACCAGGGCATCCCGTAGCTTAGTCACCATTGGGATGAGTCGATGAGTGATCTCCTCGGCAGCAGCAATGTGCATCGCCGTAGGGAAAGTATCATTGGAGGACTGGGACATGTTGACGTGGTCATTGGGATGAATCGGGTATTTACTTCCCAAGACTCCTCCGACCATTTCAATTGCTCGATTGGCAATCACTTCGTTAGCATTCATATTCGTCTGAGTGCCGCTACCCGTCTGCCAAATACTTAAGGGAAAATGGTCGTCCAGTTTGCCAGAAATCACCTCTTCAGCCGCCTGGGCAATCAGCTTGGCTTTCTCCTCAGGCAGTTGACCCAACTCCTGGTTAACAGCAGCAGCAGCCTTTTTTAGAGTACCGATCGCCCGGATTAATTCTCTGGGCATCGTGTCAAGACCAATCGAGAAGTAAATCACAGAACGCTGGGTCTGTGCGCCCCAGTAGCGGTCAGCAGGTACCTCGATAGGCCCCATACTATCGGTTTCAGTGCGTGTAGTACCTTGGTGAGGTTGATCGGCTTGCATACTTTGAACTTCTTAAAGCAGATTTTCTAGATATAGTTCTTTGACATCTCCCCGGACTGAAGTCACGGGGATTCCAAACGTTGCTACGCAGCAGTCTGGAGACATGCTGCAATGCTATTGTTTACGGTATGATTTACTCAAGTTGGTGAACAAATCAATCCGTTTTGGCGCTGTCAAAGACGCCCTGACTATCTCCCCTAGGTTTAACTCTAGGCTTGAAGCTACTTTTCTCATGATGTTGAAAGCACCGTTGGCATCGGCGTTGATCAACCAACCTTGTGCGGTCTGGTAGAGTCCACGTTCTACTGGGAGCATCCCAGTTTTTTGAATGAGGGATAATCAAGGGAGATAGACCTGTCGCATGGTGGCATGAGTTATGACTCCTGAACAACAGCAAGCCCTTGAAGAACACATTCAAGCCATTGCCAAAATT
>JAABUZ0100009073.1_pt1 | contig 11494 bp, 8 predicted proteins | sample 5562091 | NCBI WGS metagenome assembly JAABUZ01 (sample SAMN12813069, study PRJNA571459) | rock metagenome | isolation source: Antarctica rocks | place: Antarctica: Victoria Land, Linnaeus Terrace sud | collected 2015-12-21
CCCCCCGGCGGCCAGCCGCGGACGGTGCCGGTCTGCATGGCCGACGCGGAGCGGGTGGAGGCCGGTGCGGAACCGGACGTCCGGCAGGTGTTCAACGGCAACCGCCGGGTTCCCTACTACAACGGCGGCCCGGCCTACGCCGGCTACAACTCCGGCTACTTCGGCGGGTTCGCCGGGTCTGGACTGATGTCCGGGGTGTTGGTCGGCGCGCTGACCACGGGCCTGCTGTCGTCGGCGATGGGCGGCTGGGGCGGCGGGTTCGGCGGCGGCGGGTTCGGGGGCGACGGTTACGGCGACGCCTACCAGGACGGGTACGCAGACGGCCAGGACAACGACAACGGCGACAACGGGGATTCCGGCGACAACGGGGACGGCGGGGGCGACTCCGGCGGCGGGGACTTCGGGGGCGGCGGGGACTTCGGGGGCGGCGGCGACTGGGGTGGCGGGGACTTCGGGGGCGGCGGCGGGGACTTCGGCGGCGGGGACTTCTGAGTTCCCGCTGGCCGGGGGACCGTCGCGGGGGTCAGCTGACCGGGACGTGCGCCGCCTCGTGAATGGCCTCGCCGGAGGTGATGCGGGGGTCCCGGATGACCCGGCGCGCTTCGTCTGCTGACTTGTCGTCCGGCAGCTTCTCCGAGGCGATCTCGGCGGCAACCCGCTTGGCGTAGTGCTCGATTTCGGCTGCCGTCGTCGCCTCGTCCCAGCCGAGCACCTCGGCGATCACCGGAGCGATCGCCCGGGACGACTCCAGCCCTCGGTCGTAGGTCTCGATGGAGGCGTGCAGCCGCCGGGTCATCACGTCGTCCAGGTGCAGCGCGCCTTCGTGTGACGCGGCGTAATACGCCTCGGCCAGCAGGTAGTCCGGCGCGCCGGGGATCGGTGCCGCCAGCTCCGGTCGCTCACTGACCAGCGCGAGCAGGTCGGTGACCAGCGAGCCCTGCCGACGCAGCAGGTGCTCGACCTGCTCGACGGTGAGCCCGGACTCCCTGGCCAACCGGTCGGTGGAGTTCCAGTACGCCAGGTACCCGTCGGCGCCGAGCAGCGGGGTCCGGTCGGTGACCGACGGCGGGACCGGCCGGCCCAGGTCCTTGGCTGCCGCGTCGACGGCGTCCTGCGCCATCACCCGGTAAGTCGTGTACTTGCCGCCGGCGATCACGGTCAGTCCGGGCGCCGGGCTGACCACCGCGTGCTCACGGGACAGCTTCGACGTCGCGTCGGACTCCCCGGACAGCAGCGGACGCAGGCCGGCGTAGACGCCCTCGACGTCGTCCCAGGTGAGCTGGGGTTCGAGGATCCGGTTGACGTTACGCAGCAGGTAGTCGATGTCGGCCTTGCTCGCCGCCGGGTGCGAGAGGTCGAAATCCCATTTGGTGTCCGTGGTGCCGATCAGCCAGTGCTCGCCCCACGGCCGGATGATCAGCACGCTGTCCTCGGCGCGGCACAGGATCGCCGCCTCGGAGCGGATCCTGTCCTTGGCCACCATGACGTGGACGCCTTTGGACGCCTTCACCTGGAACAGGCCCTTGCCGCCGAGCATCGCCTGGATCTCATCCGTCCACACACCGGCGGCGTTGATCACCTCCCGGGCCCGGACGTCGATCACCCGACCGGCCGGGTCCTCGGTGTCGAGCACCTGGACGCCGACGACACGCGGGCCCTCCCGCAGGAACCCGACCACCTTGGCGGCGGACGCGACCACCGCGCCGTACGCGGCGGCGGTCCGGGCCAGCATCATCGTGTGCCGCGCGTCGTCGACCTGGACGTCGTAGTACGTCAGCGCCCCGGCCAAGGTGTCCTGACGCAGGCCGGGCGCGATCTTCGCGACGCCGGTCTTGGTGAGGTGACGGTGGTGGGGGACCCCGGACCTGCCGCTCATCACGTCGTAGAGCAGCACCCCGGACCCGGCGTAGGCGCGCTCCCAGACCCGGTGCTCCAGGGGGTAGATGAACTTCAGCGGCCGGACGAGGTGCGGGCAGATGGTCTTCAGCATCAGGCCGCGCTCGTGCAGCGCCTCGAACACCAGGGAGAAGTTGAGCTGCTCCAGGTAGCGCAGGCCGCCGTGGAACAACTTTCCGGACCGGCTGGACGTCCCGGCGGCGTAGTCGCGCATCTCCACCAGCGCGGTGGACAGGCCCCGGGTGACCGCGTCCAGCGCGACGCCGGTCCCGGTCACCCCGCCGCCGACGACGAGGACGTCGAACGTCTCCGACGCCAGCTGCTCCAGTGCGCGGCGCCGCTGGGCCGGGCTGAGCACCGACTTCTCGGCCGCGGTCGAGGCGGAGGCCGACCCTGCTCCGGGAGCGTGCCCGACAGTCTCGGTCTCGGTGTCGGTGTCGGTGTCGGTCACGTCAGCCTCCGTCGGCAGTCGGACCGCCACCGGCCGCGGGTGCGGTGGCGGGTGCGTCAGGCGCCGCCGGAGATCGCCTCCCGACGGGCCTGGTGAGAACCTACGGCGTGCCCATCCCAACCGGTCGCCGCGGTGGCCGGTGACGCCGCAGTCGGCGCTCGCCCTCGCCCTCGCCGTCCTCGCCGCGACCGCCTACGGCGTGGCCAGCGTGCTGCAGGCGACCGCGGTCACGACGGGACCACCCGGCACCAGCCTGGTGCGACGTCCCCGCTACCTGGCCGGGGTGCTGTGTGACGGGGCCGCCTGGCTCTTGTCGCTGGCCGCACTGCGCCACCTGCCGCTGTTCGTCGTGCAGTCGGTGCTCTCCGGGTCGCTGGCGGTGACCGCCGTGCTGGCACACCTCGTGCTGCGGGCACGCCTGGTCCGGGCCGATGTGGCCGCGATCCTGCTGCTCGTCGCGGCGCTGGGCGTGCTTGCCGCCGCCGGCGGCCACCAGGTCGCTTCCGGTGTCGGTCGGCCGGTCACCGCGGCACTGCTGGCAGGTGTGCCCGTACTGCTCGCGCTCGCCGTCACACTCCGCCGGACGGGCCCGGTGGCGTTGGCATGCCTGTCCGGGCTGGCGTTCTCCGGAGCGGCCCTCGGCGCCCGCGTTGTCCACGGCAGCCCCGCCGCGCTGGTCCTCGAGCCGGTCAGCTATGCCGTCCTGGTGTACGGCGCGCTCGGTGCCTACGCCTACGCCCGGGCACTGGACGGGGGCGCGGTCACCGCGGTCACCGCGGTGCTCTGGTCGGTCGAGGTGGTCGTCCCGACCGTTGTCGGGGTGACCGCCCTGGGCGACGCGGTCCGAGCCGGCTGGGGTCCGGCCGCCCTGCTGGCTGTGCTGGCCGTCCTCGCCTCCTCCGTGGTCCTGGCCACCCGTGCCGACGTCCGGACCCCCGCCGCGTAGCGGCCGTCTCGACAGGGTGTCCGCGTAGCGGCCGTCGCGACGCCTACCGCCGGGGTCCGAGCAGGTCGACCAGCGCCTCGCGGACCCCGTCGCGGGTGCGCTCGACCCGCAGCGCCCGCCGGGCCGCGTCGGCGTCCAGCGGGTAACGCTGCGTGGGCACGGCGATCACCGCCAGGCCGGCCGCCGCGGCCGCTCGGACCCCGTTGCCGGAGTCCTCCACGGCGTAGCTACCGGCGCTGTCGATGCCGAGCCGGCGAACGGCCTCGACGTACACGTCGGGATTCGGTTTGCCGCGCTCGACCTCGGCGCTGGAAACCGTCGCGGCGAAGAACTGCCGCAAGCCCATGGTGTCCATCACCACGTCGATGACCGGGCGCGGAGCGGAACTGGCCAGTGCCACCGGCACCCGGGCGGCCACGGCCTCGACCAGGTCCCGCGCGCCGGGCAGCAGGGACACCTCACCGGCCCGGTAGGCGGTGACGAGGACGCCGACGACATCGGTGGCCGCCGCCCCGGCCGGCTGGCCCGTCCGCTCGCCCAGATACCGGTCCCACTCCCCCACGCTCATCCCCTGGCACGCCGCGGTGTCGGCGGCGGTCCAGGAGTAGCCCTGCCCGCCGGCGAAGCGGGTCCAGCCCCGCTCCCACAGGTGCTCGGAGTCCACCAGCACCCCGTCGAGGTCGAACACCACACCCACCCCGGCTTTCGACATCACGGCCCGTCCGTCGGCATCAGCGCCTCGCCGGAGACATCAGGCGAGCGCCCGGGTGTGCAGGCGGCGCGCGGCCTCGGCGATCGACCCGGACAGCGACGGGTAGACGGTGAACGCCTGCGCCACCTGGTCCACCGTCAGCCGGTCGGCGACGGCGAGGGAGAGCGGGTGCACCAGCTCGCTGGCGCCCGGCGCGACCACCACGCCGCCGGTCAGGATGCCGGTGGCCGGACGGCAGTACAGCTTGACGAAACCGTCGCCGAAGCCCTGCATCTTCGCCCGGGCGTTGCCCGCCAGCGGCAGCGTCACCGCGCGGACCGAGTCGTCCGGCGGCGGGCCGATCGTGGCGATCTCCGGGTCGGTGAACACGTTGGCGCAGACCTGGTCCAGGTCCAGCGGGGTGACCGCGTCACCGAGCGCGTGCCACATCGCGATCCGGCCCTGCATCGCCGCGACCGAGGCGAGCAGCAGCACCCCGGTGCAGTCCCCCGCCGCGTACAGCCCCGGGACCCCGGTCCGGGAGACGCGGTCGACCGCGACGTTGCCGGACCCGGTGAGCTCCACGCCCGCCTCCACCAGGCCGATGCCCGACGTGTTCGGCACGGACCCGACCGCGACCAGGCAGTGGCTGCCGGTGACCCGCCGGCCGTCGGTCAGGGTGACGGTGACGCCGTCGTGGGTGCGGGTGACCGAGGCCGCGCGGGACCGGGCCAGCACCGACATCCCGCGGCGGGCGAACACGTCCTGCAGGACACCGGCCGCGTCGGCGTCCTCACCGGGCAGCACCCGGTCGCGGGAGGACACCAGCGTGACGCGGGCGCCGAGGGACCGGTAGGCGCTGGCGAACTCCGCGCCGGTCACCCCGGACCCGACGACGACGAGGTGGTCGGGCAGCTCGGCCAGACCGTAGAGCTGTGTCCAGGTGAGGATGCGCTCGCCGTCGGGCTCCGCGCCCGGCAGCACCCGCGGGCTCGCGCCGGTCGCCACCAGCACCACGTCGGCGATCAGCTCCCCGCCCGCAACCGGCTCCCCGTTCAGACCGGGCTGCCCGTTCAGACCGGGCTGCCCGTTCAGGCCGGGCGCCGACCACGCGATGCGGTGGCCACCGCGCGGGCCGGCATCCCGGCCGGCGAGCCGACCGGTGCCGGTGACCACCTGCACCCCACGCGAGCGCAGCGACTCCGCGATGTCCGCGGACTGGGCCGCGGCCAGGGCCAGGACGCGGCTGTTGACCGCCGCCAGGTCCACCGGCGCCCAGCCGTCCCCGGCCAACAGCTGCAGGCCGAGCTGTCCGGACTCCCGGGCGCGGGCGAGCACCTGCGCGGTCGCGATCAGTGTCTTGCTGGGCACGCAGTCGGTCAGCACGGCCGAGCCGCCGATGCCCTCGGCCTCCACGACCGTGACGGCCGCGCCGAGCTGCGCGGCGACCAGCGACGCCTCGTACCCGCCGGGGCCGCCGCCGAGGACGACGACGCGGGTCTGGGCGCGAGTCACGCAGCCATCCTGGCCCGGCCCGGTCGTGGGTGCCGGCGTCCTAGGCTGCTCGCGCGCTCAGTCACCCCCGGTGGGCGGTCACCCACAGGACGGGACACGCACCCATGGGCACTGCCGCCGAACTGGACCCCACCGCCGCGCGGGGACACGGCACCGACGCCGGTCGCGACGACACCGCGTTCGCCTCGGCTGTCACCGCCGTCCGGTCCGGCGCCACGCCGCAGAGCGAGGCGGCCCGGCTGTACGGCCTGCTGACCGACGACGAGCGGCTCGGGCTCCTCGACGGCGACACCCCGTTCTGGGCGGGGATGGACGAGATGACCAACGAGGGTTACAACCTGCGGCCCTACGTGCACGGAGCGGTCGACCGCCTCGGCATCCCCGGCACCCGGTTCGTCGACGGCCCGCGGGGTTGCGTCGCCGGCGCCGGGACCGCGTTCCCGGTCTCGATGGCCCGCGGCGCCACCTGGGACGTCGCGCTGGAGGAGCGGATCGGTGCGGTCATCGGCGCCGAGATCCGCGCCCAGGGCGGCAACTTCTTCGGCGGCGTCTGCATCAACCTGCCGCGGCATCCCGCGTGGGGACGCGCGCAGGAGACCTACGGCGACGACCCGTACCACCTGGGCGAGTTCGGCGCGGCCCTGACCCGCGGTGCGCAGCGCTATGTGATGGCGTGCGCGAAGCACTACGCGCTGAACTCGATGGAGAACGCCCGCTTCACCGTCGACGTCACCGTCGACGAGGCCACGTTGCAGGACGTCTACCTTCCGCACTTCAAGCGCACGGTGGACGAGGGCGTCGCCGCGATCATGGCGTCCTACAACTCGGTGAACGGCGAGTGGGCGGGCCAGAACCAGCACCTGCTCACGGACATCCTGCGCGACCAGTGGAAATGGGACGGAATCACCGTCACCGACTTCATCTGGGGGATGCGCGACGGCGGGGTGGCACTGAACGCCGGGATGGACCTGGAAGAGCCGTTGTCACAGCAGAGAGCACTGCACCTGCGCGACCAGCTGTCGTCGGGCCAGACGTCGTGGGAGCTGGTGCAGCGGTCCGGCGTCCGGCTGCTGGCCGCCCAGCTGCGCTCCTACGCCCAGCGTGCCGACGGCGCGTTCGGTCCGGAGCGCATGGCCGACGACGCTGCCCGGGCGCTGGCCCGGACCGCGGCCGCCCGGTCGATGGTGCTGCTGAAGAACGAGCCCGTCGACGGCTCCCCGGTGCTGCCGCTGGACCCGGCGGCGGTCCGGTCGATCGCGGTGATCGGCCGGCTGGCGACGGCGCCGAACATGGGCGACCGCGGGTCCTCCGACGTCCGGCCGCCGAGCTTCGCCACCCCGCTGGACGGCATCACCGCAGCGTTCGGTGACGCCGAAGTCACCCTGGTCGCCGACGACGACCCCGCGGCCGCCGCCGAGGCGGCCCGTGGCGCCGATGTCGCGATCGTGGTCGCGGGGTTCGACATGCGCGACGAGGGCGAATACGTCGGCTCGGAGACGATGACCCGTCCCGAGCTGGTCGCGCTGTACCCGCCCCGCCCCGCGTCCGATGCGGCGGCGGGCACTCCGGCTGCGGACGGCGGGAACGTCGTCATGACCGACGGCGACGAGTACGGCGGCGACCGGGTCTCGCTGGCGCTGCGCCCGGTGGACGAGGAGATCATCCGTGCGGTCGTGGCGGCGAACCCGCGCACGGTCGTCGCGATCGTCGCTTCCGGAGCGGTGCTCACCGAGTCGTGGCGCTCGCAGGTCCCTGCTGTGGTGATGATGTGGTACGCGGGGATGGAGGGTGGGCACGCGCTCGCCGACGTCCTCACCGGTGCCCAGAACCCCGCGGGCCGGCTGCCGATCTCCATCCCGACGTCGGGCGAACACCTGCCGTTCTTCGACCGCAACGCGACCGCGATCACCTACGGCCGCTTCCACGGCCAGCGCCTGCTGGACAAGCTCGGTGTCGCCCCGGCCTTCCCGCACGGTTTCGGCCTGTCCTACACGACGTTCTCGATCGGCGAGGTGACCACCGGTGCCGTCGGTGACGGCGGGCTGCGGCTGACCGCGACGGTCGGCAACACCGGAGACCGCGACGGGCACCACGTGGTGCAGGTGTACGGGCGGCGGACGACCGGCGCGTACGCCGGGGAGCTGATGCTCGTCGGTTTCGCCGGGGTCGATGTCGCCGCCGGCAGCTCGGTGGCGGTGCAGGTCGAGGTGTCCTTCACCCCGCTGGCCGAATGGGACCCGCAGGCCCGCACCCGGGTGTTGCCGGCGGCCGCCGACGTCGTGCTGGAGGTCGGGTCGTACGCGCACGACCCGGCGGCTGTGGTCGTGCCGGTCCGAGGCTGACCGCTGCCCAGGGCTGGGATCAGAGCCAGTCCTTGCGGCGGAACGCGACGTACAGGGCTCCGGCGATGCCGACGATGAGGACGGCGCTGGCGATGAACCCGGAGGTGTGGCTGAACCCGGGGTACGGGACGTTCTGCCCGAAGTAGCCGGTGACCGCCGTCGGGACCGCGATGATCGCTGCCCAAGCGGTGAGCTTCTTCATCACGGTGTTGAGCCGGGCGTCCTGCAGCGACAGATTCGTCTCGAAGACCGTCGTCACCATGTCCCGCAGGCTCTCGGTCCATTCCGCGACACGCAGGACGTGGTCGTACAGGTCGTCGTATGAGGCGTCGAGGGCGTGTGGTCCCTGGAGTTCGCGGTGATAGCGCCGCACGGCGGTTACGAGCTCCCGCATCGGCAGCGCCACCCGCCGCAGTCCGATGAGGTCCTTGCGGATCTGGTAACTGCGCCGTTGGACGAGCGTCCCGAGTGCCTGCTGGTTGAACAGTCCGTCCTCGAGTTCCTCCAGCGCGTCGTCGAGGGCCTGCACCGCCTCGAAGTGGCCGTCGACGATGACGTCGAGCAGTCCGTGCACGAGGGCCCCGACACCGGAGGAGAGCAGGTCGACATCGGCGGTCCACCGCTCCAGGACCGCGTCCATGGTGAAGGTTCCACTGCGCCGGATGGTGATGAGGGCCCGGGGAAGGACGAAGGCCGACACCCGTTCCAATCGCAGGGTCGACCGCGTCGGGTCCGGTGGTCGCTCATCGGCGGCGTCGGCCGGTCCGGGGTGTTCGGGGCCGGTGAGCTCGGTGGCATAGGTCGTCAGCACGGTATATCCGCCGTACCGGATCGCCTTGGTCCGTTCCAGGTGCGCCACGGCGTCCTCGACGGCGAGCGGGTCCAGCGCGAGCTCGTCGGCCAGTCGCTCCAGCCGGCGGTGGTCCGGATCGTGCAAGTCGACCCAGACCAGGCACTCCCCGCGGGCCAGGAACTGCGACAGCTGCGCGAACGGGATGTCCTTCGCGACGAGCTCGCCCTTCACCCAGACCCGGCTGTGCACCGTGTCCGCCTCATCGCCCATATCAGCCAGTGTGTTCTCCCAACGGAGCGATCGTCGCAGCGGTGCGCAGGCTTCTCCCGTTACTGGTACGGCGAGCTCTGACGTTTCGTTCACCGATGCTCGCCGGCGACGGATCCGGCGCGGCGCACGGGGTCGCGGTTCATCGGGCGACGGGTCCCCCGGTTCCGGTGCGGGTGGTCGTCGGCTCGTGGAGGGCGGCCAGGTCGGACCGGGAGGGGTGGGTGGGGCCCATCGGTCCGGCAGCCATCACGGTGAGCAGGTTGACGGTGACCCGCCGGGCGAACGCGGAGGTGGCCGCGGGGGGCCCGCCGCCCGGGCTGGCCCCGCGCACCGCCTTGTCCCATCCCATGGTGCCGACGGCGAGGACACCGGCACCGGAGGCGGTGGTGTAGTAGGTCACGTCGGAGGCGGTCGATCCGGTGGGGCCGCACCGGACCGGGGAGTGGGCAACAACCTGCAACCCGGCCGGGGTCCCGCCGATCGGGTAGGCCCGGTTGATCTCGGGTCCGATCAGACCGGGGTAGGCGGAACCGGCCCGGGCCCCGGTCCCGGCGAACAGGAAGAATCCCGGGTCGCGGACGACGAGGGCACCGTTGGCCGGAAAGCATTCGTAGAGGCTGCCGACGAGGCTGTTCTCCGGATCCGGGAACGGCGCGGACCGCCACATGGTCGTGGTCGGCGGTCCGTGCATCGGGTCGGCGGCGGCCGACTTGTACCCGACGAGGACCCGGTCCGGTACGGCGCCGCGGGCCGCGAACCGGACCCGCCAGTACACGGCGTTGGCCCCGAGAAAGGCGAGATTCGTCCCGGAATCCCGGGCCCGGGTCACCGCGGCGCGCATCGCGGTCGTCCAGTACTCGTCGTGGCCCAGGGACACCACGCCGCGGGCGCCGGCCAGCACCCCCGGATCGGTGTCCAGGTCGACGCTGGTCAGATAGGCCAGCGGCAGCCCGAGACGTTCGGCCTGGCTGATCGTCCCCTGCTCGTACCGGGTGAGGATCCGGGCGCCGTTGTCATCGTAGGGACGGTCATAGCTGACCATCGACGCCCTGGTGGCGAAGCCGCCGTCCGGTCCGTGGTAGAGCGACCATCCACCCCAGGCGTTGTACGCCTGGTAGGTCGCGACCGCGTTGACGATGACCAGACGGCCACGGGTGGCGGCCGACCGCACGGTCAGCGGCACGTACTTGGCCCGGCCGCGGATGTCGGTGAGCAGCAGCAGGTATGCCCCTGCCGGCCATCCCGCCGTCGTAACCCGCACCGACGGGGTCCAGGAGGTGGTGACCATGTGCCCCGGGCCCACCGTCGGGGCCGGCTGACGGTGACCGGGCAGGTGTCCGGACTGCCACACCAGCCGGGCCTGCGCGCCGCCGTACCAGCCGAGACGGAACGCACGCACCGTGAACGACGGGGCGGTCGCCGTCACGAACAACCGGAACGGCTGACCGGGCAGGACACTGACCCGGTCCGCGTACCCGGCCAGCTCCCGGGGGCCCGCGGTCCGCCAGCCAGGCACCCGCCAGTCGGCGTCGCCGGGCCGCCGGTTCTCGGCCCGCGTCCCGGCCGCCGCCGCCAAGCCGGGGTCAGCCTCGCTCGACGCCCGCAGGGTCGAACCGGTCGTGGAAGGACCGGACGGTGCCCGGGTGGCGGTCGATGTCGCCGAGACCGTCCCACCGGGACGGGTCGGCGCCGCTGCCTGGGACGTCCGGCCGTGCGGCGCCGACCTCGACGCCGCGCCAGCGGTACACCCGACAACCACCAGGCACCCGCACACCGCCCCGATCCCGACCCGCAACGCCCCCGACAGCCGCACCTGAGACTCCCCGCTCGAGACCGGCCCCGGGTCATCCGGACCACCCGCCCTGTAGGCCGGAGTCCTAGTCTCCGCTCGCATCACCTGCTTGTCGGTGAGCTGGTCCGCGAGGGTCGCCAACGCCTCCCCGTAAGCGGCGCCGTCAGATCGACCCCGACGACCGCCTGGTCAACCAACCGGGAACCGTCGAGATCCGCGTCCCCGCCGGGGGCCCCGGTCGGCCGGGGTGGAGCCGGTCACCGGCCGGCGTGGCGCACCCTCACGAGGACCTCCAGCGATAGGCAGTCGATCACCGACGCGCGGACCCCGGCGTGGACCGCGCCCCGGCGCATCGCTGCCGTGTACCCGGCGGCAACGTCACCTCCGGTCCGCTCACTGCGCCACCCCTCCGGAGGAGATCACGTCGGCACCGCCAGGGGCGGCATCCCGAGCGCTGCCCGCCGGTGGGTCACTGGCCGCGTGGCCGGGTCCAGCGCCGGCCCGGCGGCGATCGGCAGATCGCTCCCGTCGGTCACCGAGCCGCCACCGATCAGGGACATCACCGATTTCTCGCTGCGTGCCGTTGTGCCACCAACCGCCGGGTCACCAGCACCGTCAAGGACAGGTGTGCCGCGAGGACCACCGAGTCCACCACCGCCAAGCCCATCAGGTGGTTGTCGATGCACACGATCAACACCACTAGCAGGACAACGGCGATGACCCAGTGGATGGCAACCGCGCTCATGCGGAGTTTCACTGTGCCCGGCTCGCTACGGTCAGGTCCTCGGCCGGCTGAAC
>JAABUZ0100009074.1_pt1 | contig 11494 bp, 8 predicted proteins | sample 5562091 | NCBI WGS metagenome assembly JAABUZ01 (sample SAMN12813069, study PRJNA571459) | rock metagenome | isolation source: Antarctica rocks | place: Antarctica: Victoria Land, Linnaeus Terrace sud | collected 2015-12-21
GCGATACGCGCGCGGCCGGCGCGGAAGGGCGGGAAGAGGAGGGCGGTGATGGTGAGCGAGGAGCACGCCTGGGTCGCGCCCCCGGATGGCGTGCGGAGCGTCGGGGCGCTGCTGGCCTGGCTCGGCGCGGGCGGGCTCGGCGCGGCCACGGCGTTGGACCTGAGCGCCCCCGGGTGGGCGTGGGACGTGGCATCCGTGGCCGCGTTCGCCGCCTGCCCCGCCCTGGCCGCCGTGACGGCGCTCGACCTGGCGCACGGCGGGCTCGGCGACGCCGAGGTGCGCGCGCTGGCCGCCTCCCCGCACCTCGGCGGCCTGTCCGAGCTCCGCATCGCCGACGCCCTCGTCGGCGACGCCGGGGCGCGGGCGCTGGCTGCCTCCCCCCGGCTGGCCGGCCTGACCGTCCTCGACCTTGGCCTGAACGAGATCGGGGCGGAGGGGGCGCGGGCGCTGGCGTCCGCGCCCTCCCTGGCGAACCTCACCGCGCTCCACCTCGGCCACAACCACATCGGCGACGCCGGGGTGCGCGCGCTGGCCGTCTCCCCGTCTCTGGGCGCCCTGACCGCGCTCTCCCTCGACGGCAACGGGATCGGGGCGGAGGGGGCGCGGGCGCTGGCGCGCGCCCCCCACCTGCGCCACCTGGCCGCGCTCCACCTGTGGATGAATGGGCTCGGCGCCGACGGGGCGCGGGCCTTGGCCGCCAGCCCCCACCTGGGCGCCCTGGCCGACCTCAACCTGGGCACGAACGGGCTCGGCGACGCGGGGGCGCGGGCGCTGGCCGCCGCGCCGGGCCTGGCCGGCCTGACCGCCCTCGGCCTCTACCGCAACAGGATCGGCGACGCGGGGGCGCGGGCACTGGCCGCCGCGCCCCACCTGGCCGGCCTGGTCGATCTCAACCTCCATGGCAACCGGATCGGCGACGCGGGGCTGCGGGCCTTGGTCGCCTCGCCGTACCTGGTCCGTCTGCGCAGCCTCGACCTGGGCCGCAATCACGTCGGCGATGGCGGCGCGCGGGCGCTGGCCGCCGCGCCCGCCGCGGCGCGCCTGGCCGAGCTGGACCTGGGCCGCAATCGCATCGGCGACCTCGGCGTGCGGGCGCTGGCCGTCTCCCCCCACCTGGCCCGCCTGCGCAGCCTCGACCTCTCGGGCAACGCCATCGGCGACGCGGGCGCCCGCGCGCTGGCCGCGTCAGGCCGCCTGCCCGCGCTGACGGCCCTGTTCCTCCAGGGCAACGCCATCGGCGACGCCGGCGCCCGTGCCCTGGCGGCCTCCCCCTCCCTGGCCGGCCTGACGGCGCTCGAGCTTGGGGGCAACCCGCGCGGCGCCGCGGTCCTCCGCTAGGGCTTGATCGTCGAGTGTCAAGGCCGCGGCATCGACCGGCGCCCTCCGCTTCCATGCGCCGATCATGTGTGCTGATGATGTGTGCCGCGACGTGCGAAACGTGTGGCCCCGGCGGGGCGGGTGGCACAGACTGGAGCGAGAGGGCGGGCGGCTCCGCGGCGGGCGGGGCCGTTGGCCGGACATTTTGCCGAGCTTGAGGAGGGAGACATGCGGACACAGGGGACGAACGGGGAGGACGCCATGGGCCAGGTGGGCCAGGTGGGCCAGGTGGGCCAGGTGGACGGCACAGGGGGTACGAGCGGCCGGGAGCGCGGCGCGGGCGTGTCGCGGGTACCTCCGGCTCAGCGGATCGAGCATGCGCGAGGCGTGCGGGAGCGGGAGCGAGAGCGGGAGCGCGGCGCGGGCGCGGACATCCCGGGCACGAGGGAGGGGGAGGGCGATGCCACGCCGCGGGAGGACACGATCCAGGCGCGTGAGGGAGGGGGGCGCGGAGCGCGGGAGAGGGGCGGGAGAAGCGGCGGTGGGGCGCGGTACGTCGCCTTTGTCCTCTCCCTCTTTATCGGTCCGCTCTTCGTCGCGGTCGGTCTCGCCTCGCTCGCGGTCGGTCTCTACACCGGCTACACCACGGCGCGCTGGCTCGGCCACGCCGCGACGACGACGGCCCAGGTGACGGGGAGCGTGGACGAGGGACAGGCCCCGGGGGCCGACCAGGGGACCGAGCAATATTGCCCGCTCCTGACGTTCTACACCGCGGACGGCGCGGCCGTCACCGTCGTGCCCCCCGCCGCGAGCCAGCTCGGCCTCTGCAACACGCGGCCGCTCACGCTGGGGACCGCGCTGGCCGTGCGCTACCCGCCCGACGCGCCCGACGAGGCCCGCGTGGACAGCTTCATGGGCCTGTGGGGGGACGCGCTCCTGGACATCGTCGGCGGCCTGCGGGACCTCCTCGTGGGGGTCGTCCCGGCCCTCATCGACCTCTACCTCGCGCGCGACTGGCTCCGGGACCGGCGGCGCGCCAGCGCGGGTAGATTGTAGGCAGGGCGCGGCGTGGTTGCGTCCCTCACACGTCCGACCACCACACGTAATGATCACCACACGTCATGGCAACCACACGGACCCCATCCCGCAGTGGCGTGTGGCCCCGTGCGCCCCTCGTGCGGCAGCCAAAGGCGACCGTGGCGGCTGACGGCGGGGGGGCGCCGCACATCCGGCAGGGGCGGACACACGTCCTTGCACTCGTGGACGGGAGAGCGTGGAGAGCGTGGAGAACGGGGAGAACGAGCGACCGTCTCTTGCGGCGTCGGTGCGAGCACCGGCCGCGCCGACGCCGCAAGAGACGGTCGCGGCGCAACTCAAGCGATATCGCGCCGCGGCGGGGTTGACGCAGGAGGAGCTGGCCGAGCGGGCTGGGGTCAGCGTGCGCAGCATCGGTGACCTGGAACGCGGGGCGGGGCACCGGCCGCGCAAGGACACCGCGGCGCTGCTAGCCCAGGCCCTGGAGTTGCCGCCGGACGCGCAGGTGGCCTTTGTCGCGGCGGCGCGCCGGCCTCCCTGCCCCTCCGGCGACGGCGCCAGCGACCCGACGGTGGCCGTCGCGCAGCCGACAGCGGGCGCGCCCCGTGGACGACGGCTGGGGCGGTGGAGACGACTGCACATGGCGGGCGTGCTCGGCGCGCTCACCGTCGTCCTCCTCGGCGTCGTCATGTGGGTCCGAGGTCCAGCGGCCGCGCCCCGCACGCCTTCTCCGGTCGTCCAGGTGGTGGTCATCGGCCCCGGCCAGGCGGCCTGTTGCTGGGCGACGCGGGCCACCTGGTACGCCGATCCCGCGCACGGCTACCCTGCATTCGCCGGCCGCACCGACTGGACCTACGCGCACGGGACGACGCGCCCGCCGGTGTCCGCCATTCGCTGGTCGTTCGCGCCTCCGCCGCGCGTCATCGCCGACGGGCGTCACGTCACGGTGGACGTGTGGGTCCCCGACAACAACGCCGACGCGCGGGTGACGTACGTCGTCACCGATGGCCGGGGCCGCCGCTCTCGCCGGGCCGTTGACCAGGAGTCGCCGGCGCCGGGCTTCCTCCACCGCAGCCCGGGCTGGGTGCGGCTGGGCGTCTTCGACGGGACGCGCGACGGGCGGCGCTGGGGCGGGTTGGTGGTGGACCTGACCGACCAGGCGCCGACGGACTGCGCCGCCTACCACTACGCCAGCCTTGTCTGCACGATTGGGGCTGCGCAGGCGCGCTTCACGTACGCGGCGACCGCCTCGCCCCGATGATCGCCACCGATCACACGGGATACGGCCGACGTGCGTCAGCCCCGCGCTCGTCGGCACGCACGCCGCGCGGGGCCGGCGTCATGCCGGACGTACAGGTACTGAACGTCCGATCACGGGTGGACTCCTTCCAGGCTCCGGTTTCTGAGGTCTCCACCAGGGGGCATAGGCGCCCCGCGCCACTGATCGCGCCGCCGGGTCGCGATCAGTGGCGCGGTCAGTGGCGCGCGGAGAGCACGGCGACGCCCACGCCAGCCACGGTGACGGCCACCGCGGTCCCGGCGACGGTCATCACGACGAGGGCCGTGCGGCCCTGGAACAGGGCCACGGGGGGCAGCAGGCGCCGCCCCAGCAGCGCGACGACGTAGAGTGCGGCGACCGGGAGACCCACGAGGGGCCCGTCGCGGTATCCCAGGACGAGCGAGACATGGGCGATCAGCGTCAGGACCCCGAGGAGCGCGGCCGCGATCACGTAGCCAGTGCGGTGCGCCTGCTGCCAGGCGCGGAGATACAGGCCTATGACCCCCAGCATCGTCACGTCCAGCAGGACGAGTGGCCCTGGCAGCGCCATCGCTCCCCCTCCTACAGGCAAATATCCCCCCCATCGGGATAGTACTTATCCACGTACCAGAGGAACCAGGTGCCCGTGACGCCGGTCCAGATTCCTAGCGCGCCGAGGACGGCGCCGGCGGGCAGGCCGATGATCGTGGCATCAGCGAATAACCCAACCGTCGCCGTCACGCCACCCACAATGATCACGAACCAGGCATAGTCCTCCAGAGCCCAGTTGGGTATGTAGACGCACCCCGAGGCGCGGAGCGCGGGGACAGCCCGGCCTGGGATGAGGCGTTGCGCGCGGGAGACGCCGCGCAACCGCGCGTTAAGCGGATCGAACGTGCCCTTGAGTTGCTGCACGGAGGCCGCATCCAGGCCGGCGCCCTTGATCCTGAAGAACCCGTCCGCATCGATGGACACGTGCCCGACGGCCAGGCGCGCGAGGGCGGTTTGCCTGGGGGGGACGTAGGAGGTGGACACGCCGGGAGGGGGAGGCGGCGTCGTGGCCGCCGACGCCTGGCGCGGTGCCATGCCTGCTGCCAGCAACATGATCAGCAGGGCAATAAGGGTAAACGAACGTATCTTGTGCATGGTTCTGTCCTTTTCGTCATCATCTAGCATCATGAAGAGCTTACCTGCGGGACGCGGGCGCGCTAGACACCGCGGGTGATGGGCCGGCCCGACGCGTGGGAGCCGGCCTGTTCCCCCCGTTTGCGTCATTGTGCCGCCGCGACCACACGCGGCGCCGGGGACGGTCACGACCCTGGGGGGGAAGACGTGCGCGGGCGTCTAGCGGCCCTCTCGTCGTCCCTCTTTCCCCTGTCTGTCTATCTCCCCCCTGTCTGTCTCCCCCCTGTCTGTCTATCTCCCTCCTCTCGTTCTCTACTGGGCGATCCTCGCCGACCAGCGCGCCACGGGGCTGTCCTGTCTCCCAGTCTGCGCTGTCCACGCCACACACTTTACGCGGGGTGGCACACATGATCGGGGCACATGATGGGCGCGGGGGCGGCGCACTTATCATGTGCCCCGCGGGCGAGGGGCGCGGGGCGGGGCGGCACGCGCAAGCGGGGCGAGACGGCGGGCGACAGGTGCGAGCATGGCTGAAACCCTTTCGTCTCAACGCCCTTCTATCGTGCCTCGGTGAGCCGTCCTGGCATGGTCAGGAACGGTACCGACGAGCCCAGCATGACACGAGCGCGGGCCGCGCGCCAGGCAAAACCGGCAACATGACCGGCAATCAGGGCGGCAACATAGCTCCGTCTGGCTTTGCCACTGTCCTGCCCCGCAGGAGTCATCGGGCCCGCGCCCCTTCTTTTCCAAGGAGCCCCGCGCGCCCTCCTTGCGGCATCGGGAGGCGAGCGTGTAGGCTGACGGCAGGGGGTTGCGCAGCAAACCGTAGCTCACTACGGTTTTGCGCGCTCGGCCCTGGGGGGCCTCCCGCCAAAACCTGCGTTCGCCCCCGCCCCGGACCGCCTGACGGCGGCCGGACGCGGGGGTCAGACGGGTGCCGGGCGGGGCCGCAAGCCCCGAACAGGCGTGTCACGGAGCCTTCCCTCCTTGGAAAAAAGAGAGGGGTGGCCAGCCGGTGGGGCACCGGCGACGTGCGAAAGAAAGGGGTTGGGATGGCGAAGACGTTCGCCGTGCTGCACACCAAGAAGCTCAAGACGACGGGCGAGATCGGCGGGCTCGGCAAGCACAATGAGCGGGAGCGCGACACGCCCAACGCGGACCCGGAGCGGACCGCGCTCAACGAGCGGCTGGCCGGCTCGGGCGATTGGGTGGCCGACGTGCAGGAGCGGCTCGACACCCAGGAGCGGATCAGGAAGAACGCGGTGCTGGCGGTGAGCCACCTGCTGTCCGCGAGCCGCGACTGGTTCGAGGGGGCGAGCCCGGCGCAGGTCGAGGCGTGGCGCGACCGGAGCATGGAGTGGTTGCGCGAGACCTACGGCGCGGAGAACGTCGTGGCGGCCGTGCTCCACCGCGACGAGACCACCCTGCACATCCAGGCCATGGTCGTGCCCATCGACGAGCGCGGAAAGCTCACCGCGTCCCACTGGCTCGACGGACCGGCGAAGATGAGCGCCTTGCAGGACTCCTACGCGCGGGCCGTCGAGGACCTGGGGCTGACGCGCGGCGTGCAGGGGAGCAAGGCGACGCACCAGGAGCTACAGGAGTGGTACGCCAAGGTGCAGGCACCGACGCCAGCGCTGGAGATCGTGCGGCAGCATCTGGAGGTGGAGCGGCCCGGCCGCTTCGTCACCAACCCCGACCGGTGGGCGAGCGAGCAGCACGAGCGCATCGCCGAGCGGATCGCGCCGGCGCTGGACGCGGCCCTGGTGAAGGCACAGCACTACGAGCAGCAGGCGGCGCAGGCCGAGGCCAACGTCGCGGTGCTGCAACAGCGGGTGCGCGAGGTGGAGCGCGAGCGGGACACGCTCCAACGCGACTACAAGGCGCTGGTGGCTCAGGCGCGCCAGTTAGACCTCAGAGACACCATACAGACGCTCGGCGGCGTCCAGGACCGCTACGACACGCACAAGTGGCGTGTGAACGACGAGCACATCTCGATCAACGGCGAGCGGTTCTACAACCACGACCAGCAGAAAGGCGGCGGTGGGTCCATCGACCTGGTGATGCACGTCACGGGCTACACCTTCCGCCAGGCCGTGGCCTATCTCAACCACGAGGCCGGCCCCGAGCAGGCCGTGGCCGCGGCCGCGCAGCATGGTGCCCGTCAAGGGCAGGAGATCGTCGAGCGGGGCGCGCGCGCGCCCTTCAACGCGCCCGAGCGTCAGGAGGACCGCTGGGCGCAGGTCCGGACCTACCTCACGGAGCAGCGCGGCCTTCCGCGCGACCTGGTCGACGACCTGCACGAGCGCGGCGCGCTCTACGCGGATCGGCGGAGTAACGCCGTCTTCATCCGGCAGGATGCGGAGGGGCACGCCACGGGCGCCGCGTTGCGCGGGACCGCGCCGGGCTCGGAGTTCAAGGGGCTGGCACCGGGGAGTCGGCGCGACGAGGGCCACTTCTCGTACACCATCGTCGTGGGCCGGCCCGAGCCCTACGACACGCCGCAGTACTACGTCACGGAGAGCCCCATCGACGCCCTGAGCCGCGCCGCGCTGATTCAGAGGGCCGGCGAGCGCGGGACGTTCACGTTCGTGTCCACCGACGGCCACGGCGAGCTGCCACGCCAGCAGATCGACGAGGGGCTGGCCAGGGGCGCGCTGGTCCATTGTGGCTTCGACAACGATAAGGGCGGCGCCGCGTTATGGGAGCGCGTGAAGGAGGCGTACCCGCGCGCCGAGGCCATCGAGCGCGAGCGTCCGCCGGCCGGGGCCAAGGACTGGAACGACGCGCTGCGCGCCCAGGACCGGCCGCAGGAGCGGGCCGAGGATCGCACGCAAGAGCGCGAGCGGAGCCCGGAGCGCGGCCCTAGCCATGGCGGCGCGGCAGGCCGTGAGCGGGACGACACGCCGGGCCATCGGCGCTAGACCGTGTGACGCGCCAAGAACGCGTGAGATCGCGGAGGGGCAAGGGCAGGAGGACATCGAGGCGTCGGGTTGCGGTCGGAGGCAGAGCAGCCGCGATGAGCACGGACGCGGCCAGACACACGGCAGGGTGAGGATGTGCGAGCGGGACAACCTGCCCGGCTATCGGCAGTAGCGTTGCTCTCAACCTTTTAGCCTTAATGAATTTAATTTGTGGCGAAAAGACATACTGTCGCCTCCGTTCCTTCAGTGCCGCGCCGGCGCGGCATTACGCCTTATTGCAATTCTCTGGTTATTCATTGCAATTCGTCGTCCTGCTCACTGCGTTACTATAGTACCCGCTGGGACGACATTAGTCCGTCGTGGATCGGTGCAGTGACCGGATGCGTTGCATGCTATATTGGCGACATGGAAAAGCCAACGATCACTGCCTTAGCCACGAAGGTGGCGCTGCTCGACAAATCGGGGCGGACGAACCGTACAGTGCCTCTGCGCCGAGCGTTTGTACAGGCGGGATCTCGCAAGGATCGCAAAGATTTGGGGCCAGGTCCGCTCGCCGACTTCGTGCGCCGCCATGATGAGCTTGCACTTGACCTCTACCTCCTTGTACGTGCGGTAACTACCTCTGCCCCATACGCTGTTCTTTTGTATGCCGACGTTTGGGCTCGAATGCTCGATACACGACCATCCATGGTGTCGAGGGCGTGGGCGCGGCTGGAGGATCGCAGGTTAATCGGGCGCCGGAGAGAACACCGCTTGGCGTACATCACTGCCCTACGGGAGGATGGATCAGGCTTGGAGTACGTCCATCCGGGTGCCAAAAGGGAACCGTATTTACAGCTCAGCTACGCATACTGGTTGGAGGAGTGGGACAAAAAGCTGGGTCTACCAGCCAAGGCAATGTTGCTGATCGCGCTGAGTCAATCTGCTGAGTTTTCCCTTCCCCAGGAGAAGGCATCGGAGTGGTACGGCCTCTCTGCTGACACCGTAGGGCGGGGGCTAGGCCAGCTAGGGGACGAAGGCTTGCTTAAGCATCGAAGGCGTTATAAGGACGCCCCACTGTCCCCTCTTGGGTACACCGAGGAAATCCGGTATCGCCTGCAAGCGCCCTTTAGGACACGCCCAATGCGTGCAAAAAAGCATACCCCCGGTTCGAGCACTCTGGAAAGCATCGAGGAGAAGGAGGACTTGTGAGTTTTAAATATGCTCAACGCGCGGCCTTTGCCGTGTTCGCTGTGGCCGTCATTGCCGTGCTAGCTTTTCAACTTAGCCCGCTTTACATTGGTGCGACAGCGGGTCCTTTTCTCGCGCTCGCGCTAGCTATACGACCGAACTTAACCACTCCAAAGGAAGCCTACCCGCGCGCCGAGGCCATCGAGCGTGAGCAGAGCCCTGAGCAAGGGGATGGCAGGAGAGGCCATGACCGGGACAGCCAAGCAGATAGGCGATGCTAATGGGAAAAGCAACAACGAGGCGTCAGCGCAGGAGGAAGGCGAAGGCCATACTTGCCGAAATTATGACCCGCCCCGATCAAGTCATTGTCATTCACTACTCGTGCAAGAGTTGGTATGGCATAACAAACGGCACTTCCCCTCGGATCACGTCTATAGCTGTTCGCAATTTGGATTCTGGACAAACGACGTCATTTTCCATGCATCAGAAGGCGGAGGAAGAAGGCTACTTACCCAACCAATTAGAGCCCCATTACGACGAGCTTGAAGGGCTCATGCTGGTCGATTTTTACAAATACGTCAAAACCCATGACAAACATCGCTGGTTGCATTGGAACATGCGTGACAGTACCTTCGGTTTTCAGGCTATAGCACATCGGTATAGAGTGCTAAAAAATGGCTTGCGCGTCGTGAAGGGTGCCGATCCCGTGGAGATTGACGAAGAAAAGCTCATTAACCTCCCGGACATACTAAAGGATAAGTACGGACCAAACTACATTGTTGGCGATCCGAAAATGGCACCGTTGATCGACAAGAATCATATGGGGCATAAAGATTTCTTGACTGGTCCACAAGAAGCGGATGCTTTCGACAACAAAGAATACGTCAAGCTCCACCGATCAACGGTGCGCAAAGTTAGCATGTTTGCGCGCATCGTCGAGAAGGCGTACGATGGGAGCCTAAAAACGAACGCGAAGATATGGGAGAAGCACGGGGGGTATCCGCAGGCATTTGCCGATTTTCTAACCGAAAACCGTTGGGGCATTATTAGCGGTTTCCTGGTCGGCGTTTCCAGCTTGCTCGTTGGTGTTATCTTTATCCCACCCGTCCATGATTTCCTCGCGCATATTACTCACCTTCTCCACTTAACGTAGCTAGCGCGTGACGTGCTCAGAGAGCGTGCACGGCGCAAGGGAGAGGGGCGGTCTACCTCCTCCCTATGCCCCTCTGGCGTCGGCTCCATGGCCGTCACGGGCTCAACAGCGCGTTCCATGTTGGTGGTGTCAGTCCTCCCGCGCGAAGCCCTGCTGATCGTCGTCGTCGCGCTCTATGGCGGCGAGGGCAGCGGCCAACTCGGCGTCGTCGCCGGTCGCCGCGACGGGGGCGGCCCCGCGCTCCTGCTCGTCGTCTTCGGGCGCGGCCGCGTCCTCATCGTCGTCGGAGGCCTCGGGAAAGACCGGCGGCTCCAGGGGGCCGTCCGGGCGCGCCGGACCGAGCGGGGGTATCCAGCTCTCGCCGCGGCGCGGGGCACGGTCCCGGACCTCGGGATCGTCGTAGTAGCGGCACTGGGCCAGGCGCGCGGCCGGCCGGTGCGGCAGCTTGACCAGCACCTCCTCCTCCCCGATGTTCATCACTTCGTCGGGCGTCAGCAGCGGCCGCTTGGTCTCGGACTGGTTCTGGCCGCCGCGGTCGGTCGTGACCTGGAAGCGGCCGCGCTGCACGCTGGCGCCCTGCGTGACCTCGGTGGCCTGCCCCAGGACCGACTCGCTGAACCACGCGGCGTCCTCGTCGACCATCTCGGGCAGGCCGATCTTGGTCTTGCAGGCGCCCTTGATGGCGATGAAGCCGGACTCGGTGTAGGCCTCGACGAGCTGCTCGGTCATCTGGCAGACGTACATGCCGTAGACGCCGGCGCTGCGCAGCAGGTTGATCGCCGTGGTGAACTTGGGCACGAAGCCGACGTTGCCCCACTCGTCACCGTAGATGAACACGTCGCGCGCGAGCGCCCCGCCCGGCGCGGTGCGCGCGGAGAGGCCCAGGACGCGGAACAGGTCCAGGAAGAAGCTGGCGGTCAGCGGGCGCATCTCCTCCAGCAGGTCGGGGTCGAGCGCGAGGAACAGGGCGACGGGCTTCCCCTGCCCGCTGCCCAGGCGGCGCAGGTCGATCTCGTGCCGGCTCGTGGTGGCCTGGATATCCGGCTCACTCAAGAGCATGAACTTGGGCGAGATCTCGGACCAGGCCGAGCCCAGGAGCTTGCTGTTCTTCTGAAGGTTGGCCATGAAGCCGCGGGCGAGCTTGCGCGCCGGCCGCGCCTTGCTGCGCTTGAGCTTGGCGATGACCCAATCGCCGCTGTGGGCATTGAGCAGCTCGTCGAGGTGGGCGAGGGTGACGATCTCCCCCGAGGGGTCGGCGGCCTGGAGGTGGAAGATGCCGGCCATCATGATATCGCGCGCCCAGTTGTCCCACACGGGCTCACCCTCGTTCTTGCCGGTGTTCTTGATCCAGGCGTTGGCCCACATCGCCGTCAGCAGTGGGCTCAGGGGTCTGACAACCAATGGAACGAAAAGTCGGGATAAGGATCGACGCTACTGATGTCCGTCACCGCGCCGCTCCCATTCGCGCGCTTTCCGCTTGGCCGCCTCTCGATTGTGGGCGATGTACACCTC
>JAABUZ0100009077.1_pt1 | contig 11492 bp, 12 predicted proteins | sample 5562091 | NCBI WGS metagenome assembly JAABUZ01 (sample SAMN12813069, study PRJNA571459) | rock metagenome | isolation source: Antarctica rocks | place: Antarctica: Victoria Land, Linnaeus Terrace sud | collected 2015-12-21
TAGAAGTGACAGTGAATGCAGAGATATTTCATTACCAAGCTAAACCTATTGTGCTAACTAATCGTCTCTTTGTCGCAAAAACTTTAGAGCATGTGGCCTGTTAAGTTTGGAGGGCCGTGTCCCTGCGGTTATCGTTGAGAGGCAAGGTGATCGCAAAAATCGCGCCTTTCCCGCGCTCATGATTAGCGGCCACCACCCGACCCGAATACTTTTGAACAATGGAAGCGACAATATGCAGGCCCAGGCCCGTGCGGCCGCGATTGGACTTTTTGGTCGAGACATTGGGACGGAACAGGCGGGGAAGAATCTCAGGCGGAATGCCTGGTCCGTTGTCGGAAACCGTGATGGTAAGAATATCCTTGTTCTGTTGGGCGGCAACGTCGATCCGGCCGGGCTTTTGCATGATCTGGACAGTATTTAGGAAGAGATTGGCAAAAACGCGCTCCCAATCCTTGGCGGAACCGGGCAGGCGTATATTTTGGTCAATTTCATGGACAAATCTGATACGAGGCTTGCGCGCCACGATGCAGTAGTCCGTGGTGGACTGAATAGCATCAGCAATGATATCAGCGAGACCCGGCGTCCGGTCGGGCAAGGCCCCCAGCAAGCGTTGTCCGCGCGCGACGCTGCGGCACAGGGTGGCGGCCAGCGGCTTCCAATGCCTGTCACTGTTAAGTAGTTCCGCGATTTCAGTGATGGTCTCGAAAATATTATTGAGATCGTGAATCAGCGCTTCATGCGTGAGATCCGGATCAACCGAGTCATCCATGGCAGGTGTACTCTACTGGGAAATTTGGCGGAGCGTTCCGTAGAACTCCGGAAAAGAGACAGAGGCGGCTTCGGCCTCTTCCATCGAGGACTCGCCGGTTGCCGCGAGAGCAGCGACAGAAAAGGCCATGGCAATGCGGTGGTCGCCATGAGAATGCAGCGCCGCGGCGTGAAAACTCTGGCGTCCGGGTATTTCGATGCTGTCCGGCGTGGTTTTAACGGTAACGCCCATCAGGGCAAGATTCTCCGCGATAGTGGCAATCCGGTCTGTTTCCTTCACGCGCAGTTCGGCGGCGTCGCGGACGATCAATCCGTCCTGGCTGACCGCGCCGAGCACGGCCAGAATAGGGATTTCGTCGATCAGAGCGGCTGTGGTCGCGCCTTCGATAACGCCTCCTTTGACGCGCGAGGTTTTGATCTGCAAAGTGCCGATCAATTCACCGTTAACCTGCTCAATATGCAAGGGTTTAATCGCCGCGCCCATGCCGCGCAGGACGTCAAGAATCGCCACGCGTGTCGGGTTCAGGCCCACATTGGTAATAATTAAGTCAGCTTCTTCGGCAAGCAAGGCGGCCACCAAGAAAAAGGCGGCGGACGAAATGTCACCGGGCACCACGAGAGGTTTCGCCTTGAGGCGCGCTCCGCCTGCGATGCGAACCACACGCGGCTGTATCGTGACCTCGGCTCCCAGTTCCCGCAGCGCGATCTCGGTGTGATCGCGGGTAGTGACGGGCTCGCGGACCACCGTTTCGCCCTCGGCGTAAAGTCCCGCCAGCAGAACACAGCTTTTTACCTGCGCGCTGGCGACCGGAAGGCTGTAATCGACAGCACGCAGCGGCCCGCCATGAATCGTGAGCGGCGGAAACTGTCCGTCAATCGCTTCAATAGTCGCGCCCATTTGAGCGAGAGGAGCGATGATGCGGCGCATGGGCCGTTTGACCAAGGAGGCGTCGCCGGTCATGGTCGTACGGAACGGCTGCGCGGCAAGAATGCCGGACAACATACGCATGGTCGAGCCGGAGTTACCCGCGTCGAGAACCGCCGCCGGCTCCCGCAGGCCGAGCGTGCCGACGCCATGCACCGTCAGCACGCGACGGCCTTCCTCTTCCGTGAACTCGTGGCGGACGCCCAGCGACTCCAGGCAGGAAAGCGTGGATTGGCAATCGGCTCCCGTGGAGTAGTTGTAAATGGGCGTATCGCCGGCGGCAATACCGGCCAGCATGGCGTAGCGATGAGAGATGGATTTGTCACCCGGAACGGTGATGACGCCTTGGATGCCGCGCGCGGGTGAAATATGCTCAATCATCGGACTCCGTCATTGTAGCGTCGAGGAAGAAGCGCAAGTTGCTATGTAGAAAACCACCGAATCCATCGTCTATCCGGTATGGCTTCGATAAAAGTGTACGGCGCGGACTGGTGTTCGATGACAAAGCGGGCACTGGCGCATTTAGATCAGTTGGGTATTAAATACGAGTACATCGACATTGATGATGATCGGGAGGCGGCTCAGTGGGTCGCGGCGCAGAATGAGGGAAAGGAAAAGAAGCCGACCATTGATATTGACGGCCAAGTTCTATCGGAGCCGTCAAATCGATTGCTCGACGAAGCGCTGGAAGCGAAGGGCTTGTTGACCCGCTAGGGTATCAGCTCCGGAAACCCAGTTTATCTCCTGCAAACCGCTTGTCCTCGCCGGATTCACGAAACAGGGCAAAGGCAGCGATCACGATTTGGGCCGCAAGAAGAATCAACCAGAAGTTCATGCTCTTGGAAAGGCATGCGGGATGCCAGTGTTGAACTCACGTTAAGTTGTTGATAACAGATTCCCGTGCGGTTTTCAAATCCTCCCTTGAAACAGCCAGCCCGTTTCAGTTCGGAATGGATGTGCCCATTTGGGAATTGATTCTTCCGGCGCTCTATATCGTTCGACACGGCTTCAGCCTGGCAGCGGCCACTCACCGAATGGATAGTAGAACCGCTGCTTGCGCTTCACAGGAGCGGCCTTCTCCCACGGGACCTACCTTTTCAGCGGTTTTGAATTTGACGGAAACCGCATCAACTGTCAGATCAACGGCTCCGGCCAAGCTTTCTCGGATAGCGGAGCGGTAGTCTTTCAACTTGGGGCGCTCCAGGATGACCGTTGAGTCGATATTTACCAGGGTGTAGCCCTTTGCTTTCCCTAGCTTCACGGCATGTTGCAGGAACTGCAGGCTGTCGGCTCCTTTCCATTCAGGAGCGGTGTCAGGGAAGTGCATTCCGATATCGCCCAGGGCCAGCGCGCCGAGGATGGCGTCAGTGACGGCATGGAACAGCACATCGGCATCGGAATGGCCTATCAAACCGAACTCAGACGGGATTTGTACGCCGCCGAGAATCAGCGGTCGCCCGCTTTCAATGCGATGGACATCCCAGCCCTGCCCGATACGAAAGGGGACCACTTCAGGGAGTTCCAATCGCAGCCGTGCCTTCAAGGGTGAGGTAAAGGCGGGCTAAATCCATATCGCCGGGCCGGGTGATTTTAATGTTGCGGTCGCTGCCGAGCACGACCGACACTTCCACCTGCTCCAAGCGTTCCACCAGCGAGGATTCATCGGTGCCGATAAACAGATCCTCACGCGCCTTTTCAAAAGCGCGGCGGAGCAGGTCCAGCTTAAAGACTTGCGGTGTTTGGGTCAGGATCAGGCGTTCCCGTGGAAGCGTCGCTCGAACTTTGTTGCGATGCACTTGTTTTACAGTGTCAACCGGGACAATGCCGACAATGGCCGCGCCGGTTTCCTGGGCTTCCGCAATCACTTTTTCAATCGTTTCGCGTTCAATAAACGGACGGACGGCATCATGGACCGCGACTAAGTCCGTGTCGTCCTGCAACGTAGCAAGCGCATTCTCGACCGATTGCTGGCGCGTTTCGCCGCCTGACACCACCTGGACGCTTTGCGTTAATCCGTGAGCGGCAAACAATTCCTTGGCCCAGGCAAAGTCGTCTTCGCGGAGCGCGACCACAATCTCCGTCACGGAAGGCGAGGAGACGAATTTTCGAACGGTATGGATCAGGATCGGCGAGTTATTCAGCAGCATGAACTGCTTACGGCTGATGCCCACCTTTTCGGGAGCGCTGCGTCCCATGCGCGTGCCTAACCCGGCAGCAGGAATAATAACAGAAACTTTCATGACAACGTTGGACACGGCCTTGGAAAACGTGTCGGCTGTGTTTGCACCTCGATCCTCCATCATAGAGGAGCCTTGCCTTGCAAGTACTTGTCAGGACTTTACTAGTACTTAAATGACCTCCTCAACCCAAGTACGCTGTCACTTTACATGCGAATTGGCGTCCTTCAATCACCGCCAAGGTAGAGCGCTAAAGAGAATAAAATGAAAAACTTAAGTCAACTTGTTGCAACCATGGGTCTTCTGCTCGCTTCTGCCATGATGGTAGGGGCTGATCCGATCGACCCGGTTTTTACCATGAGCGATCCTGATACGGGAACGCCCGTTTTATCCACGTCATTTTCATTTTCTTCCAACCAAACTGGAGGTGGCTTCCTTCCGTTCATGAACGAGAGCCAACTGGACTGGAGGGGTTTGTCCGTTCAAGTTGTCCAACCAACAGGGTCCATTATTTCTTGTTCCGGCGGACCATTTTTCTCCACCTGCCTGATATCCTCCGTTCCTGTTCCTGAAACAGACAAACTTTCGATTTTTAATCTTAGTCTGCTTTCCATTTCCAAACAGGGCGGTCTTCTGAATGGAGAGTTCTTCACGATCAACCTGAATGATTACGTCGGAACACTACAACCGCCTGACGCCAACGGAAACGGCGGCTGGGGAGCCAACACTCGTTTCGACGCGCAGGTTACCGACTATACGCCAGCCGTTCCGGAACCGGCTACTTTTCTCCTAGCGGCAGTAGGCGCGGGAGTGGTTTTCATGGCGCGTCGCTTGTTAAGCAAAACAGTTCAGCAACGTTAGTTGATAAGAGCCTTAAACTCCGGCAACTTACGCAGAGGCTCAAGATCCGGTTCGTGCGCGACGATGCCTTTGGGAAATCCGTTTTTAATGCACTCCGCAAGCGTTTTCAGGGCAGCCGCCTTCTTTCCGCTTAGCGTTTCAATCACAGCTTCGTTGTAAATCAATTGCATATCCTTTGCGTCAATAGATCGCGCGCGGGTAATCCACTCCAGGCCGGTGGCGGACCCGCCCTTTTTGGCATAATACAAAGCCAAGTTCCCCATTGTATCCGCGTCGTTAGGATTCGTATGGAGCTGCTCATGAGCAAGTTCAATCGCATGGTCATATAAGGTTTGCGATTTTTCGTATTGCTTCGCTTGGCGATAAGCGTCGGCTAAATTGCCTACGAACGTGGCTCTGTTTCGGTCCATCTCAACGGCTTTTTGGAACATGGGGATGGCTTTAGAATATTGACCAGCATAGAAGTAAGCGGTCCCTAGATTTGTGTAGGCATCTGGGGACTTTTTCAAGTTGATAGCTCTTTGATATGCCTCAATTGCTTTGGGCCACTGTCCCTGCTGTGAATAAATAACACCCATCGAATTAAAATGATCGGCATTGTTGGGGTTTATATGAGCAGCTTCCTGAAAGTGTTTCAGGGCATCCTCTAAACGATCTTTTTTCAAATAAGCGCGAGCAAGCTGGTCTTGGTTGTGCCCGTCATGAGGCTGAAGTTTAACCGCAGTTTCCAGCGCCGAAATGGCTGCATCAACGTTCTTACTGGCGAGATAGGCGCGCCCTAAACGGACATAGCCGTCATCTGACTTTTTATTAATGCTCAAAGCCTCTTGAATTTCTTTGATGGCTTCCGGGAAATTCCCAGTTTGTGTGTATACGCTGCCCAGGGCAAGATGAGTCTCAGGAATCTGCACATCCAGTCGTTTAGCTTCCACCGCCGCATCGAGAGCCTTACCTGTCCAGGTGCTGTTATGATCTAGCCGGTACATGGCAAGACTTGCATCGGCTATGCCAGCCCAAGCGCGAGCGAACTTGGGATCTTTCGTTGCTGCTTGTTTAAAGAAACCGAGAGCCGCTTTTACTTGTTGAGGATCTTGCCGGTACTTAAGGAGCTTGTCACGCCCGTCTGCCACAAGGTCAATAGCTTCCGGATTGGCGGTGAAGTGAGGTGAGGCTGTCCCTTTCGGGTGTGTATAGAGGTAGTCAATCAAGATGCCGCAAAGAACGACCATCATCGCCGCCAACCCGATCAGCTTTTTGTTCCAGCTAGGTTTGGCGCTGGTTGAAGGCGTGATAAACGCTTCCGTTGCCGGCGGCGCGGTGGGCGCTTGTGGTTCTTCCCAGTTCCGAAGATCGGCAAGGAGCGCGTCCGCGCTTTCGTAGCGTTGCTCCGGGTCAATCTCCAGACAGCGCATGACGATGTTGTCCAGATGCTGCGGAATTTCCTCCTTGATGGATTTGGGAGAGGGCGGCCGCTGAAAAGTGCGCTGGACCAGCCGCGCCATGGCTGTCTCGCCCTGAAAAGGCGACTCACCGATCAGCAGTTCATAAAAGATCAGCCCCACGGCATAAAGATCAGAGCGGACGCTGGCCTGTTCGCCGCGCGCCTGCTCGGGAGCCATATAGTCCGGCGTTCCCACGGCCAAGCCTGTTTGAGTCGCGCCCGGCACTTCCAACCCGCGCGCCAAACCAAAGTCCAGAATGCGAATCTGTCCTTGCGCGTCAATGATGATGTTCTGCGGCTTCAGGTCGCGATGGATCACGCCTTCTTCGTGCGCCGCGCGAAGACCTTCACCAATCTGGCGAACAACCCCTACCGCCTCGCTCGCGGGCAAACCCTTGCGCTGTTCCAGATAGGCGCACAAATCTTCGCCTTCGAAGAACTCCATAGTCAGAAAACGGAGGGCTCCGGAGACGCCGAGATCGTAGGTCCGAATGACGTTTTGGTGGCTCACCTTGCGGGCGAGCAGTATTTCCTGTTTGAAACGGCGCAGAATGGCGGCGTTGGAGGCTAGATCCGGACGAATAGTTTTCAGGGCGACAACCCGCTCCAGTTCGCGGTCCATCGCCTTATAAACGCTGCCCATTCCTCCATCACCGATATGAGCAATGATTTCGTAACGGTCGGAGATAACGTCACCGGGGGAAAGCCCCGTACTGAACGCTTGCCGGGCAGCAGCGGCGGACCCTGCGGCCGTAAAATCGGCGGTTGCGCCCCCCGTTACGGGAGGCTTGAAAGCGGCAGCAACCGTGGGCAGATTGTCTTGCGGATCCGGGAAAGGAGTTCCCAAGCCGAAATGAGAACTGCACCGCTCACACGTATCGACCCCATCCGGGTTCGAAGTTTTGCAAGCAGGACAAATTTGCATGGAAGCGACCTTGCTCTTCGCGACAGTACCAACAATTCCCCAAAATCATTTTAAGTTATTGAACTTTGAGTTGAGGGAGAATAAGCAGTTCGGTAAGCAATAGTCTATTCTTGCAAAGTAAAGGCGTGCCCTCCTTATCGGATAGGCACGGTTAAGGGAGCTTGCAGCCGGAACGAGAGGATACTTTCGGAAGGGATCTTCACCTGCTGCCCGTGGCTGAGCGCGTTCCAGCCGAAACCGGCTCCGCCTCCCGCCGCCGAGCCGATAGCCGCGCCCTTGCCGCCTCCCGCGAGACCGCCGATCAGGGCACCGGCCATGGCGCCGATACCAGTCTTAATGGCTGTGTTTTTACCGCGCGCTTTTCCCTCCTCGGAGAAAACACTGCTGTTGAGGGGATAATTGCGGCCCCGGTACTCCAAGCTGGTGGTGCGCAGCGAAAGCGTGCTGTTGCCTTTGATGCGTCCAGCACCTTGCACATTGAGGATTTGCAAGGTGACAGGTGCTCCGGCAGGCACGATGACGCGGCCATTGGAAGTAAGTGGCGCGTCCAGGGAAGCGCGGTAAGTCTGGCCTTCGCTGGCGCGGCCTGAATCAATCAGATCCGCAGTTCGAACCGAAAGACGCTCTCCTGCCGCGATTGTCGCGGTGGCAGGAGGCTCTTCCGCTCGTCGCACGGGTTCCACGTGGCGTTCGCGCACCGGCGCGGCAGCCGTTATCGGCGGCGGAACCGAAGCAGGTTGATCATTGATGGGCGGATAGGCCGGCGGTGGCGGAGTGGAGGTTCTAGGCGCGGCAGTAGAAAGCCCAGGCGCACTGCTCATGGGCGGATTATTCGTCAGCTTCGCGCTGGAGGCTGGAAGCTGGTTTTGCGCGAGCGTGCCGGTAACTTTCATGCCGTCACTCACGCTTCGCACCCCGGCGGTGGCGTTGGCGATTTTCATCGCGGCCAACTCCACATCGGAACTGGACACATCGCCAGTCAGGGTCACAACGCCATCCTTGACGTCCACGGCGACGTTTCCGCCCTTGGTGGCGGGATCAGCATACAGCTTGGCCTGAATATCTGTTTTCAGCGAGTCATCACTAGTGACGGCTTTGTTGGCGCAACCTACCGTCAGAACTCCCCAGAGTCCGGCAGCAAGCAGAACAATTGTCGCTCGATTCATAAATTTATCCTCTAAACCAGTGATGTCCCGGCCACGATAATCGCTGCAAATACCGGGATCTTTCACTGTTTTCGGGTATTTCCTTAACGACTTGAGGGTTGTACATCCTCATTATTTCTCACAGCGCGCCAAATAACATGAACGATACAATCAAATTTAGCGTTTTTGACAATGAAGAGGCTCCCGGCCAGGGTTGGTTGAACAGGCAGCCCACGCAAAATGCAAGGAATTGATGGCAAACCAGACTACGACAACCGTGAACGGACCCAAAACGGAAGTTCCGCCGCCCACCAAGCGGGAAGCGGCGCGCAACAGCATTGCCGAGTGGGCCGTTACCATATTGCTGCTGCTGTTCGGCACAACCACGCTGGTGCAAGCGTTTGTGATACCGACCGGATCAATGGAGGATACGCTGCTGATCGGCGACCATTTGCTAGTGGATAAGCTTGCTTATGCTCCTTCCGGGCCTGTCAGCAGGTATCTGCTGCCTTATGAAGAGCCGAAACACGGAGACATCATTGTTTTCCGGTATCCCGTCGATATTTCGCAAACCTTTGTCAAGCGGGTGATCGGAGCGCCGGGCGATCACTTGAAAATGATTAACCGGATTGTTTACCGGAACGGGACGCGCCTGAATGAGCCTTATGTCTACCATAAGTTTCCGTACGATCCCAACCGCGACAACATGCCGGGCGAGCCGTCGATCTTTGCCGAGGGCCTGCAAGCGCAGCTACAGCGCGACATGCTTGAAAATCATGTCAAGGATGGCGAGATCGTGGTGCCGCCTCATATGTACTTTGCCATGGGCGATAATCGCGACAATTCACTTGACAGCCGCTATTGGGGATTCGTGCCGCGCGACAACATTATCGGAAAGCCGCTGATCATTTATTGGTCGTATCGCGCTTCCACGGAAGACTTGGCGGGTTCATCGGTTGGATCGCTGGTCACTCATTTTGTTGATTTGGGACAGCATTTCTTCACGCGCACGCGCTGGGAAAGAACGCTTCACGTGGTTCGCGGCTTTCCCGATTCGCAACTCGTGGATCATCCCTTGCCGTTGAAGCAGGGCTCGCCCAATCCGTAATATCAGCCTCACAACGTAAAGGCTTGCGATAAACTCGTCGCGCTTTACACTAAGTTAATCTATGGCGAATCAACGGTACGCCCTTATTATGGCCGGGGGCCGAGGCACGCGCTTTTGGCCGCGCAGCCGCAAACGGAATGCCAAACAGGTTTTGCGTTTCTTTGGAGAACGCAGCCTGATTCAGCAAGCGGTGGACCGCCTGGAGGGCGTGGTGCCGCCCCAAAACATTTGGGTGCTGACCAACGACTTTCTGCAGGAGACGATCCGCAAACAACTGCCCCAAATTCCGAAGAAGCAGATTGTCGCCGAACCTTCGCAGCAGAACACCGCGCCGTGTATTGCGTTAACGGCCCACATTCTGGCGGATCTGTCACGGAACGCCATCATGGGAGTGTTTCCCGCCGATCACCTGATTTTGAAAGAAGGACGTTTTCGCAAGTTCGTCAAAGCGGCTTTCAAAGCGGCGGAGAAGAACGATGTGGTGGTACTGGGGATTCAGCCGCGCTGGGCGGAAACGGGATACGGCTATATTGAGTTTCCGCGGGATGTTGCGCCGGGCAGCTCCGAAACAGCGGTTGTCAGCAGTTTTCGCGAGAAACCGGATGAGAAAACAGCCCACCAGTTTGTGAAAGCTGGCAACTTCTTTTGGAATGCCGGGATGTTCTTTTGGAAAGCTTCCACGGTGCTGGAATTGATGCGGCAGCATCAGCCAAAGACCGCCACTTTGCTGGCGAGCCTGCCTTCGTTCGAGAGCAGAAAATTCATGGCGAAGCTGCGGGAGGTGTATCCGCTTTGCGACAACATTTCGGTTGATTACGCCATTATCGAGAAGACCAAAAACGTCGCGGGCATTGCGCTGGATGACATCGGCTGGAACGACGTGGGCAGTTGGGAAGCTGTCTACGAGTTGACGGATAAGGACGAAAATGGGAACGCCTCGAAGGGTGAAATCATTGCCGAAGGGAGCCGGGGCAATTACGTCAGCGCGGAAAAAACCGTCGCGCTGGTGGGAGTGGAAAACCTGGTGATTGTGGACACGCCGGATGCGCTCTTAGTGGCCAATCGCGCCCGCTCGCAGGATGTCAGCAAAATCGTGAAGACTTTAGACGCGGGGAAACGGGAAGAGTTGCTGTAAAGCCCTTCAGCCCCGCTCTGAGGATGCCGTCCTGCTGCCGAAGATATAACCCAAGATGGCGGTAAACACAGGAAGCAATGCTCTCGATACAACAGCGTCAAAAATTTTAATGGAGCGATCCGCCGCTAAATCACTAATTGACTTTAGATTTTCCACGACTGCCTTGGCATCATCAGCTTTCATGCTGGAAAAATTGGACGGCACCCCAGTCCAAGGAGCGGTTGCCATCCAATGTACGACGACCATAATCGACACGATAGCAATGAGCGATCCTACTCCCATGGCAAGCTGCATACCCGCTTTACGGACGGGATCAAGTTTTTCTACGTCCTTTACATTCCCCGCCAAATCCGCACTGATTGTAGTCCTAGGTATTAGAGATTGAGCGCTCGGCAGTCTGACATCAGTTTTAGAACTTTTCGGCGTTTCTGATGCGCCAATATTTGGGTTCGCAACCTTAGTGGCTTCATTGACAACCTTAGGATCAGGACCTTCGGACATAGAATCAGGGCAACACTATATTCTTCTTTACATTCCCGTCGGTATCCGTTACTGAAATGTTTACAGATTTGTTGTCCTTCAATTCATCCTTCAAATATTTATAACTCGCTACTGCTCGCCTTATTACATCGGCTTTGGTAGTAGCATCCGTACTTTCAATCAGTTCGTTAAGTGTTTTGTCGAAGGCGGAATCAACATCAATTGAGAAACGCGGCATAAAATCACCTCTACGTAAATTTTAAGCTATTTTTAAGCCGATTTCTACATTTATGACAAACCTGAGTTTGCTTGAGTTTAGAATCTAAGCCGGACGTAACCTGCAGAACTGTTACTGAGGTGATTGCACTTCAAACTAAACACGGCTCTCTACCAATATGTATCAGGTTTTTAGAGATAATCCATTAAAGTACTGTCAACGCAAAGTAGAAATGTCCTATTCTCCGCAAAGTAGAAATGTCCGGTTTTGGGGAGGCAGCGGAGAGTTCAGGGTTAGAGTGTGATTGATT
>JAABUZ0100009078.1_pt1 | contig 11491 bp, 15 predicted proteins | sample 5562091 | NCBI WGS metagenome assembly JAABUZ01 (sample SAMN12813069, study PRJNA571459) | rock metagenome | isolation source: Antarctica rocks | place: Antarctica: Victoria Land, Linnaeus Terrace sud | collected 2015-12-21
CATCTGGGACCGTATCCTGGCAGAGCTGCAGGAGGAGGCGGATGCTGCCGGGGATCTGGACTGGCACCTGCATCATGTCGACGGCACCATGATTCGCGCCCACCAGCATGCAGCGGGGGCGCAAAAAAGGGGATCGATCACCTGAGGTATCCCGACGAGGCGCTCGGGCGGAGCCAGGGTGGGTTTGGCACCAAACTCCATGTCCGAGCCGAGGGAGGGGGGAAGCCAATGGTCCTGCTGCTGACTGCAGGACAGCGGCACGAGCAGACCATGTTCGAGCAGCTGATGGAGGCTGGAGCCGTCAAGCGGCCAGGGCACGGACGACTGCGGGCTCGCCCGGATCGGGTGGCGGGAGACAGGGGATACAGCAGCAAGAGGATCCGGCGCTACCTGCGTCGCCGGGGCATTGGAGTGGTGATTGCCCGGCAGAAACGCGAGCGCCGGGCGCGGTTCGACAAGGTGGCGTACCGCAAGAGGAATGTGGTGGAGCGGCTGATCAACCGCCTGAAGCAGTTCCGGCGCATTGCCACCCGCTACGAGAAACGGGCCGTCAACTACCTGGCCATGCTCACCATTGCCGCAATTGTGCTCTGGCTCTGAGGCGAAGATATGGCACCTGACCTACAGCTGCGCATCGTGGTTGCGAATCTTACCGGGGATCGCGCTGTGCAGATTGCCCAAGCCACGCAGGTCGAGGGAGCGCTGGCGCTCGGAAGGGGCCAACGTCGAGTCTTCTTCCGCGCACCGCGACCACGCCTGTTCTCCTGGGATGTCCATGAGCTTCTTGCCGAATCTGCCGACTGGAATGCCGAGATCTGGGACATGGATGCAACCAAATTACCTCGGCTGGTGCGCACACTCGAGATCCTGTTCAACCAGATCCCAGAGGAGTTCGCGGTCGAGGTGATGTGGGTCGGTGATGAGGCCACTGAGGAGCGTGCCGTCAGCCGCGACCAACTGCTGGACATAGCCCGACAGGGCAAGTTCGGCACCCACGTCGGCTATTGCGTGGATGCCGCCTCAGCGCCTCAGTGACGGTATTTGAAAACAGGACCTAGTTCTTGTCATAGTAGTGATAGGGCTTGTGGTCACGGTCCTTATAAGGAGCAATCCGACGGCCACACCCCAGCCTATAGGAGGAGGTGAACTCCTCATTCGAAAGTACGAAGCTACGATCGTGGCAGATCGTTCTGCTCCCGACTGGTTTACGGTATACGAGTCCGCTGTTGTGAACCAGGGTCGGGGAATTACTGTGAGTGAACCCCTGTACAGAGTCCGTGCAGAGTCCGCCGGCTTTGCACTCGAGCAAGTCAGTATCTCGCCGCTTCATCTCGATTCTTTGGGCGCTGTCGCTGTGAAAATCGGCCACGGTGCCCCATTGACTGGGCATCTGTGTGACGGCATCTGCCCACCGTCAACAATTAGCGTTGTAGATCTTTCATCCAACGCTTTTTATCGGGCTGGTGACGAGATTGTGACCGCAAACGGTGCCACGCATAGTTGGTCTAGTTCGCGCATCGATGTTGGCGTGCGCTTCACATACATCTCGAACGCGTGGGTCCCGTATCGTGGAATCATTCAACCCTTTGTTGGCGTCTCGTCTATTGGCGGGGTCGTTGCAGCGTTAGCCATCCTTATATGGGCGGCGCTTGGTGCGCCGTGGGTTTTTGGCGCTGTACGCTGCCTTGGGGACAAGGGTACGAGACAACTTCGAGCAGAAATCTCTAAGCGTGTGGCAGTATCTCTTCCATCTCCATTCTGGAACAGTCCCCGCCCCAGCCACCCGTACAGCACCTTCTGGATCACTCCCACTTCGGCAAACTCGCGAGACCCAACTGCATGACGCGCCTCTGTCAAAGTCTATCCCGATCATTCAGGCGTTAGAGGCTTGGGCTTGGCCAATAGCGACAGTGATTGTCGTTGTTCTGATTCGAGGCGAGGTTCGCGGCTTGATGCAAGCAATTTTCAATGCAAGGACATCGACGAGCCGCTCCCGGCGATAGCGATGCAAGTGTCACTATCGGTCGGTAAATGCGACAGCGCGAGAGAACTATGTGACGAGGACAGCGCATTCGTTAGGTGAAGTACCCTTAGATGAATCTGCTATTGGCTCGACGATCTGTGGAGCGGACAAGACCTAGACACGGAGAAAAATGGAAACCATCTTCAGCTTCATCGTTCACCCCATGGAATCTGGACTCGCGTGGATCTCAGTAGCCGCAGGCAGTGCAGGCATTGGCATCATTCTCTTCACTGCACTCGTGCGCCTCGCCCTGTCACCGCTACAGATTGCTCAACTGCGCAACGCACGAGCAATGCAGCGCATCCAGCCGTACCTCCTCGAACTGCGTCAGAAGCATGGGAAAGACCGACAGAAAATGGCGGAGGCGACGAGTGCGCTCTACAAAGAGCACAGAGTAAATCCGCTCATGGGATGTTTCCCAACCGCGCTGCAGTTTCCTGTTTTGCTCGGTCTCTACTATGCATTGACCCACTTGGGCCTGTCTCCACATGGCTATCCCGCTGCCGTCACGTTCGCTGGAACAGTCTGCCATGGAATCGCAATCCACAGTTGGGGGCCATGGTTCGATGCCTGCTATGCGATCAGTGGAACACGGGCGGATGTAGCACACGTCTGGGCTCTCTTTCATGCGCAATTCCTCTGGCTGAAGCAGGGACTTGGTGAACCGGATCCGCTGCATGTGTTGCCCGTACTTGCAGGGGCTACTCAGTGGGTGCAATCGCGGATGATGCTGACGAAGACCGGCGATCCGCAGCAGCAGACCATGAACAGGTTGATGCACTTCATGCCGTTGATGATCGTATTTTTCGCATGGCGCAATTCCTCAGGACTATCCCTGTACTGGGTGACGTCAACGTTGATCGGGATCGCGCTTCAGTACAAGATCACTGGTCTCGGATTGTTGCCCGATGCAATCCACTCCGGGCGCGTGTACTTCTCGACGATGGCTCCAAGACGGCGGTAATCATCGACTGACCCGTGATCCAGGACGGCTGCTTGGTAACCGTACAGACGGCAAGACTACCTCACGTGCCACATAACGCTAAAGAAACAGTGCCGCATAATTCCGGGGATGACACCGCCGGAGCCGGCGTGGTAGGCAATCAACAGGCCGCGGAGATGTTTGCCTGTGCCGATGCCGACACACTGGTTGGAGTGCGTGTCGTCGACCACGTCGTGCCAGAAGACCGACAGCGCGTCATCGAGGTCATGCGACAACGCAGCACCCTGGCCACACCGCAGAGCAGAGCAACCGAGTATCGTCTGCTGCGCCGGGATGGCTCGGCGTTTCCAGCTGAGATCAGTTCGTCGGCGCTGGTAAGTGATGACGGACATGCGATCGGACTGACCGTGGTCGTCCGAGACATCAGCGAGCAGAAGCGCTTCGAACGGCAACTCCAACATCAAGCGCTGCACGATGCGTTGACCGATCTTCCCAATCGCACCCTCTTCCAGGAGACGCTGCAGCAGTTGCTCGAGTCAACACGCCATGAAGACTCGTCCTGCGCGCTCCTCTTGCTCGATCTTGATGGCTTCAAAGAACTGAACGATACGTTCGGCCACGATCTGGGCGATCACGTCCTCCAGCAACTCGCCCACCGGCTCCAAGCGACGTCCCGTGCCTCGGATACGGTGACTCGACTGGGCGGGGACGAGTTTGCCGTGCTCCTGCCGCGAACCGATGCCGAGGGCGCGGTCCATGCGGCGGAGAAGATACACGGCGCGTTGCGCATCCCGGTCGAAGTCGATGGCCAGCATCTCGCCATCGATGGCAGTATCGGCATCGCCCTCTACCCGGAGCACGGTCAGGATGCCACAACGCTGTTACGGCATGTTGATGTGGTGATGTACCGCGTTGTTTCCATCAGAGACACGGAGGTAAAAAGCTTTCCTCATGCAATTCGGCACCCGAGCACTCATCGCTGTCGCCATACTGTCCAGGCTCAATCCGTTAGCCCACGGCGCAAGTCCAGCAGCGTTCAATCATGTCCACGGCTCGGTAGACGCGTCGCGGATGGCTCGCATCCTCCACACCGCAGCGCTCCGGCGATGCGGGAGCGCCGGTATCGAAATTGCAGAAGTAGATTCCTTCGGAGCTGCTGGGCATGCAGTAGTGACATACCGCCTTCAGAACATCACTCAACAGCCGTGTATGCTTCGTGGCTATCCTCGTGTCCGCCTGCTCGACCAGAGCTTCTCGCCTCTACCAACGCAACTCCATCAGGGTGACGGCTATATGACCCATGAGTATCCACAGAGCGTTGAACTCACGTCGGGAGGACATGCTGTGTTCCGGCTGGAGTTCCTAGACGTCCAGATACAAGTACGCGGATGGGTCTGCCGCCATGTCCCGTATCTATTCGTCTTCCTACCCGATACAAAGCTTCCGATAGTGACGGTTTCGGGCAGTCGAGCAATGACCTTTACTCCTTGCAGCCCAGTTGTGTCAGTATCGTCATTCCACCGGCGCTGATAACACGCCGGCTTCCCAAGGTCTCAATAAACGACCGCAACCTGTTGAAAAAGGCGGCTTTGAGAACTGAAGAAGAAAACGGCTCGCAGCATCAGAGTACTACTGACGCGGTACTCGGGGTGCGAGAGGGTGCTCAGGGGGAACCACTCTTGGGTACGACAGACTGGAACGACCTGCAGAGACTGCCGGTGGGCACATGTCGCCGTCCCCACCCTTTCACCGCCAGGTACTGCTTTAGGTTTTGACCAGCGGCGATTATCAGTGTCTGGATGTTGACCCGCCACAGCCGCCGTAATCGGAACTACGCCAACCCGTGCCACTGCTTGGCCTCGCCAAAGAGCGGCTCGATCCAGACCTTCCGTTTGCGCAGCGCCTTCTCGTACGCCTCGGTCCCCTCATAGCCCTTCACCTTCTCCATCGCGGCGGCATGAAAGGAGCGGTGGAGCTGCCGCCCGGCGTCGCTCGCCGTACATCGCTCCTTAAGCGAGCACGCATTGCAGATCGCTACCTCCGACCGGTACTCCGTCTTCTCCGCCTTCCACTCGATCCGCGAGGGTCGCAGGATTGCTCCTTCAGGACAGCGGTAGATGTCATCGTCGGAATCGTAGGTGAAGTGGGAGGCTCCGAAGTACTCGGTCTTGTGCTCCCAGTTGCGAAGCGGCATGTACGCCTTGATTCCCATGGCATCGAGCGCCTTAATGTTCTCGATGGTTCTGTACTTGGTATCCGCGATCACGCGATCAGGGTGGAGCTGCCAGCGGAAGAGGACGCGGCGGAGCTGGTCGAGGAAGGGCTGATTCTCCATGACGTCGCCCGACATGGTGAGCGCGTGGAGGATGATTCGGGCGCGGCCACCGTCGATCAGGTAGTGGGTCTGATAGCCGAGGACGGTGCGCTGATGGGCCATAGACATGGGGGTGGCGTCGGGATCGGTTGTGCTGACTTTCCGGTTCGAGATGCGCTCGTAGCCCTGGGAGAGCGGACGATCCGGATCGAGGCGGCACGTCTCCACCACGTCCCACCGTCTCACCTCCTCTCCAGCATCTGTTTCCGATGCCGGTGTCGCGGTCGGTGCGGAAGGATGGAGGAGCGGTGGCGCACGGTCTGGAACCTCCGTCTGCACCCCTGCGTCGCTCTCCTCCTCGTTACCGAAGAGCTCGACCAGGTGATCATCCACGACCTCCGCCAAGCGGGGAACGAATGAGTCCACGTCGGCATTCCCCGGAACCTTGGTGGCATCGACCAGCAGCTCCTTCCCCCAAACTAGGCCTGCCTCGTCACACAGCTCGACCACGCGAGCAAAGAAGCGGCGAAAGATGGCGAGGCCAAGGCGTTGGCGAATCCGCGTCAAACTGGAGTGGTCGGGCAGCGGTTCGTCCAGGTTGTACCCAGCATACCAGCGGATACTGAGATGATCGGCAGCAACCCGCATCAGTTGCCGCTCTGAGCGCAGACCTTCAAAGAAGAGCGCGAGTTGGAGCTTGAAGAACACCACGGGATCAATGGAGGGACGCCCTGTGTCGGCATAGCACTCTTTGACCCAGTCACGGACGAAGGAGAGATCGAACTCGCGCTCAAGGTGCCGATAGAAGTGGTTAGGTGGAATGAGTCGTTCGAGCGAGACGACAACTGGGCGGTCGAGGTCGCGGGCTTTCACGGGGCCAAGCATGGGGAGGCACTCCAGAGACTAGAGGTAGAGACCGCAGTGGAACTGATCGCGGAGGATCTGAAAGCATTACTGCTGAGGTTGAATACGTCCTCTCAAGTCGAGCTGCGATCCCTCTCTACACGGGGTGGTTGAGGAGGGCGGGGGGACGCGTACCACCCAGCGGGCGGCCCTTGGTCCCGGTGGGAGGTACGTGAGCGTCACGCGCTTCGTTCCGCGCCGGATTGAGAACGTCCATGGGATGAAGGCCATTCCATGAGCAGGCACAAGAGAGCTGTACCCTGGATAACTTGCGTAGAAACCAGAAAACAGCCGATGCGCTCCGACGAGTCGAAAGCCGGGATAGTTCGGATGCGGCAGGGGATAGTCACGACCACCTGGGTTGCGCAGCATCCACCCCGTATAGAGCCATTCCCACCCGGCGCGAGTCGGCTTGGGAGGCTGCATCCCAGGGTGCCCGACCTCATGACAGGTCGTCGTGTTCACGGAGGCCAGGGACACGCTCATCGACCCAACACTCAGCGTACTGCCGATCCGACCGACACTGGCGGTGCCCGACACTCCATCGGCCAGCGTCGCGGCGGGAACCAAAGAGACCAGCAGCGTGAGACCTGCAAACGTGGAAACCACATACCCAAATCGAAGTTTCACTGCTCACCCTCCAAAGGTTGAAACGGCAAGCGCGCCCATTTGTAACGCGGTGTGTAGCACCCGGAGATCGTGAGACTCGGTGCTTGGAACTGAGTGGGCCCCTTGAAAGCAGTACTCAGCGGTCAGCTGACAGTACTTTTTGCAGGACATCACCTCCTGAAGCGAGATGCAAAACCGCTCTACACGGGAGGAGGCCGAGGCCGTCGGATAGATGGAACTCGTCCCTCGGTAGTGCCCATCGACACGTTTTTCAACAAGCAGGGTCATTTAGTGAGACACTGGCATGGGGAATTTTTGCCGATGGTTGTCACTCTCAACACTCGGTGGCGTTCGTTCTTCAGCGCTATCTTGCACCCGTGACCCTCTGTCGACGACGTTGACGAGAAGCCACGCTTACCAGTACAAGTTGGCATGGTATCGTTTGATCACCTCTGGGAGCGGGATCTCCATCAGGTCGTAGATCCTCGAACCGTCATCTTTGCTCCCGTGTGTCTCGTCCAAGAGCGCATGACCCGCCTCACTCGTCTTGATGCCGGTACTGGCGAGGCCGTGTGGGGAGCACGAGTGGACTACCCTTGGGGATGGTTGCGAACGTCGGCGTCCAAAGTGTTCTACCTGAATCAACACACGCTGCTTCAGTGTTTCGATCTCAGTACGGGAACTCCCCTGTGGAATGTGGAATTAGGAGGGCCGCTGGAAACGTTCGGGAATGTTGTTCCGATAGACGACCGAGTCGTGGTGGGAGGATGGCGAGCCTACACTCGGGTCCAGTGTCTAGATGCCCGATCGGGCGAGAGACTGTGGATGTTGGCCGACCTGAACAACGTGGTTGAGCCCATTGCCGGCCTATGGGGTCTCGCAGTACCGCGCCTCAAGCCTCCACCTGGCGATCTCACCATCGTAGATTTAGAAACCGGAGACACGCTGAATCGCTGGCCGCTCCCGCCCGGCACGATGGACTGTGACAGGTACTCGTCGGTCCAGCGGTATGAGGACGAACTACTCATCACGACAGCGCAGGGAGAAGTCTATCTCCTTGATCCCATGCGCGGCCAGATACCGCGGCTTATTGGCGTTCATAAACCAGGTATCGCCACCAGCAAGCCCACGGTGCTGGGCACGATCATGATCTTTCAGGACGCTGACCGTGCCATCTGCGTCTACGACCTGTCTGCAGGGAGATTGGTCTGGTCGGCTCACGTCGTGCCCCACCTCGACTGGCAGATTTGCCGTATCCAGGCAACCCGCCTGGCGAGTGGCGAAGTCTTAGTCGGGACGGTGGACGGCAGACTGCGGGCGTTTGATCCGGAAGGATATGAAATCGGTGCAACGACAGTGGGCAGACGTATCATGACCGATGTCGTCGCTCTGGGACCGAACCATGTGGTGTTCGGGACGAAAGGAGCGCTTGTCAGTTACCGCATCACGTGAGCACGATCCTGCGCTCACCTATTGCGGCAAAAAACGCCCGTGTAGATGCTACATTTTCCACTGGTCACAATACCCCTTTACTTTCGGCAAAAAGCATTGGCAAAGCGGATGCTCATCCCTTTCCGCTGATAGGAAGATCGACAAGGACCATGATCTACGGCTAGATGCCGTGGTCATCCAAGATCCGTAGTCCAGCACGCCGCTTCTAACAGCATGCCGTTGTTGTCGCGGAAGTGGATAGCCTGAACCTCCCCGAAATCATCGATGTCGCTTACTTCGATGCTGGCTGCTTGGAGCTTGGCACGGAGGGTGCGCAGAGCATCCTCGTTCGAGACGCGTAACGCCATTTGCTGTAGTGAGCCTTCGAACCAGGGAGATCCCTCGGGTGGCCGACTGACGTTCAATGCCTCTGCGTATTCGAAGACGTGGAGTGCACTCCCATTGCCTGCATCCAAGAAGCAATGCCGCCAGAGGCGCCCACCTGGACGGAACCGAGACTTTTTTGTGAAAAGGAGGCGAAGCCCCAGAACGTCTCGATAGAAGGCGACAGTCTCATTCAAGTTGGGCGTGACCAGGGTAACGTGATGAATGCCGGTCACCGAGTCGGTCATGCTCCATCTTATCCACGGTCACACGATCTCGGTCTCCGGGGCGGTGATATGAGCAGCGGTTAGCTCTCGAAACGATCCTCGGTCGTAGCGAAGCTTGAGGGCGACCAGGCCCTACACCTGCCGTGGCGAGAATCCGCAGGCACGCAGAGCATGTGCGGCTGCGGTCGGCCCGATGGTCCAAACGTCGCGCATGAGGTGCCTCCTTGATTGGCGTGGGCACACAACAACTGATCGGTCTGTGCCGGTCACAGCTCCAGGGTCGATCGTGAATATGTGGTGCACCATCGGCTGAACGATGTGGTCCTGGTTCTTGGTGTTGTCTATCGCCCTCCAGTGATCGCCCTATCGATTGGCTCCGACGGCTGTGACTGGAGAGCACCCTCGTTGTTGATCCAGCACCAGCCCGACCGAGTCTCGCCGTCGGTCTCTTTGGGAACCGGTCGAGGAGAGCATGCTCGATCCTGTTCGGGTCCGGGGTGAGATGATCCCCATCGGCTTTTCGGGTCAAAACCGACCAAACCTCAGATACACTTCCAGCCTAGCGAAGCCCCGTGACGTGCGTGTGCCTTTGGCGTGACTTTAGAGTAACTTTTCAACAGATTTTGGCCGCGATCTCGGATGCGACGCACCACGGCATTGGTGGCGTGTCTTCGCAGCAGGCTTCGGTTCACGACGATCAGTAGCAGCATAAGGACTCACGTGACGGAACCACTGGATCCAGGGAAGGTGTATTCGCGTAAGGGAAGGATCGAACTCGTTGCGCCCCTACCGTCTCATCCACTGGTGGTGCCCAAGTGCATTCCGACGAGCAACGCATCCCCGCGGACTATCCCTGCAGCCCGCACGTCCACGTGCTTGGGGGGCTCCAACGTTGTGAGGCCGCGGCTCCGTTAAGCGCCGCAGGAGCAATGCCAGTCTTCCGTTTCGCGGGGATGTCGATCCAGGAAGCCATCAGGGAGACGACCAGCGTCGAGGTCGAAACCAACGGATTGCATATGTGCCTGACCCAGGTCAGTTTCCCGCACCCCGCCGGGAAAATATTCGAGATGTGACCTTGGGTCTATACCATGTACTACTTCTTGAGACTGAACCAGCAGAGCAGCAAAGAAAGGTGCCGCTCCTCCCATCGATGGACAGGACTCGCCAGACGCGCGAGAGGTGATCAGACGCAGAGAAAGGGCCGGGTGTCAGGACCCGACCCTTCCTCTATGTGCGCCTGGTTCGTCTACAGCAGCGGAGCAAAGACCGTTATGGCTCGATGATTCGTGTTGGAGTGATGATGGTGAATGCCTACCCCGTACACAATCAGGAACAGCACTGCGATCACCACCAGCGTGACGGCCAGGATGAGCAGCAACTGTGGGACTCGCCTCTTCAGCCGAGTGATCCGTCCCTCCGACTGGTGTACGCTCATCGTCATGCCTGCCTCCTGTCTGCGCTCAACCGGCTAGCCGGGTAGGCAGAGCGGCATTGCTGCCGCTCGCCCCCCTCACAACCGGACGTGTGCCTTTCAGCACATCCGGCTGAAGCGAGTCACGTGCGCCCCTGCTCATGGCTTTCTTCCCTTTGCGTGAATCTGTTGGTGGCAGTACAGGTGGTACAGGATGAGGTTCGGGTATGTGTTGCTCCCACCTCGCGATCGCCACTGTTCATGGTGGGTGTGAAGCTCTTCACCGTTGAACAGTGTCTCCCCGCATCGGGGGCAGACGTACCCCTGTCGGCGAGCGATCTTCCGTTCGCTGGGCGACAGCCCTCGGGCATGATGCCGTTGCCGTTTGGCCCAGTACGCTTTGAGTGCCGGGTCATCGGGCGAGGCAGTGCCCTTGACGAGGATGTGTCGCTGGATGCGGAACCAGGAGAACTTCAGCAGGACCATGCCGGTGCGTTTGTCCCCAAACACCCAGTTGTCCTTCCGTTGACGATGAAGCTGGCCCCAGTACTGGTGTCGATGCCAGTGCCGGGACTTGTGCGGGTGCGAATGGCGCGCGTACCGGACCTCACGTCGGTACATCCACGCGTCGAGTGTCTTGAAGGCCCGCGAGGAGACACCGCATCGGAAGTAGTTAGCCCAACCCCGAATGACGGGGTTGAGCCGCGTGACGACTTCGCGGACGTTGTGGCCGCGCAGGGCGAGCCATTCCGTGCGGAGTCGATCTCGTATGTGCTGCATCGATGCGCGGCTCGGCTTGATCAGGAGGACAACGCCACACTTCTTGGTCGCCAGGTCCTCGTACTGACGGACGTTGAACCCCAGGAAGTCGAAGCCGTCCTTGATGTGGACGATGCGGGTCTTCTCCTCGGAGAGGGTCAGACCCCGCTCGGCCAGCCAGGGCACGAGCCGAGCAATGGCTCGTTCGGCATCCTCTCTGGTCCTGCACGTCACGACGAAATCATCGGCGTACCGTGCCACGGCACAGGGGGAGGCGAGGCTGAACCCATGCTTCCCGTTCTTCTCCCGTTTCACTTCAAGGGCCGTTTCCATGCCGTGCAGGGCGATGTTGGCCAGCAAGGGGCTGATCACCCCTCCCACAATAGAGCAAAACGGGCCTTCGAGTTCTCGGTCGAGATCCCGCGACACCACTTGCGTCCACGCTACGGCGAGGGGTTTTATGGAGCACCAGTGGATCACGAGGGCG
>JAABUZ0100009079.1_pt1 | contig 11491 bp, 7 predicted proteins | sample 5562091 | NCBI WGS metagenome assembly JAABUZ01 (sample SAMN12813069, study PRJNA571459) | rock metagenome | isolation source: Antarctica rocks | place: Antarctica: Victoria Land, Linnaeus Terrace sud | collected 2015-12-21
TTACTGGCCTTGCTTGACTTCTTGGGGGTTACCAATGTCCCCAGCCAGATGCGCATCTTTGCTGCTCACCCTTTGCAGGCCGTTCGTCTCTTACTGGGGTCGCTTCTGACTTTTAAATAGCCCTGTTCTCCAACCCTGCGGCGATGCTCTCGCGGTATTTCAGCATTTCAGCTTATCAGCTTACTTGAAGACCACTTATGCCTCCAAAGCACGTTTCTCCCCTAACAGAGCTGCCCGCATACGATAGGTCAGATAGGTACCATCGCGTGGTGGTAACATACGTGGCAATTCCTCTGGTAATACTTTCACAACAGCAAATAACATATCCGGTAATGCACGGATGTCTGCGCTTAAGGTCTCCAGTTCGACCGATTGTCGAACAGTCAATGTGTGTTGAAATCCGCAAGACCTGGCGACAGCAGCTAGATCGGTACCCATTGCGGTGTGAGTGTGCTGTTGACCTGTTTCGCCAAAACGTTCGTTGTCCATCACCACAATACGTAAGTTTGATGGTCGTTGTACCGCAATCGTTGCCAGGCTGCCCAGCCCCATCAACATTTCGCCATCACCGGTCAACACCATCACCTTGCGTTCTGGCTGCGAGATCGCTAGTCCCAACCCCACCATCGCTGCACCACCCATTGCCCCCCACAATGGAAAGTCCAGCGGCTCATTGCCACACGATGCGAGATCATAAGCAGCCGAGCCTAGACCGGTCACGATGATCAGATCGCCACGTTCGATCAGAAGTTTGCGTAGCGCATCACGCCGATGGAGCATATTCATGAGTTGCCTCCCTCAAAACTCTTCGCGCCAATCAGCTTTTGCGAAAGCAGCACAGCTACTCTGCACTGACTCTGAAAGGCTAACTGAATTGCTGCTTCGACTGTGGGACAGACGTCTTCGACCGTGTTGACGCGATACACAATCACGCCGCTTGCTTCCAGAACTGTCGGTGTGCTCTGGCCCATCGGCACTTGCCACGGGTTAAACTCGCCCCATTCCCCGCGCATGGTGATGAGTGTGAGAAACGGCATGTTGCACATGCGTGGCAGTGACAGCATGTTGACGCAATTACCTACACCGCTCGATTGCATCAGCAACACGGCACGCCTACCACCGAGAAATGCGCCCGCGGCAAATGCGACGCCCTCTTCTTCAGTCGTCAACGTCACGGTGCGCATGTGCGAATCGAGCTGGCACAACTCGATCAAACGCTTGTGTCCACCATCTGGAACAAACGAAATCATGTCCACACGATGCGCCTTGAACAGTGCATAGATGCTAGCAGCCCAATCAGTTACATTGTTTTGTTCGTATAGAGTCGTCATCACCTATATCGTTCCTTTTCCCTCAGAGGAGTAGAGTAGTGCATTCTGATTGTATGCTCATCCTAAGTTTCTTTGCAAGCATGCCGGGACAATTGATCTCAATATGCCTGTTTGCAAAATGAATATCTTATGTAGCCAGCTCAATAATTCAATGCCGTTGCTGACCCCAAACTGCTCTATTCACAAGGTTTGTCGGGCGTTCACCACGCAACGCAGTGGCGATCTGTTCGCAAGCCATCACTTGCATCCGTAACACACTCGCATGTGTGTACGAGGCGATGTGCGGCGTGCAAATGGTATTGGACACCGTGAAGAGCGGATGATTCATCATGGGAGGCTCTGGATCAAAAACATCGAGGGCGACTCCTGCGAGGTGGCCTGACTGTAGTACGCCGAGTAAAGCGGTCTCGTCGATCAATGCTCCACGCGCGACGTTAATCAAGTAGCTTCCCCTTGCCATCAGGCTCAATGTTTCGGCATTGATAATGTGATAGGTCTCGGGTATTGAAGGACAATGAAGGGAGACGACGTGAGCACGCGGCAACAATTCCGTGAGCGTGGGAACAAGGACCACACCGAGTTTGGTTGCATGCTCAGGTACAATGAAAGGGTCAAATGCCAGTACCTGCATTCCAAGTACTTGCGCGATAGTCGCGACGCGGCTCCCAATACGCCCCAGCCCGACCAGCCCCAATACCGCACCAGCTACCTCAAGGCCGGGTGTCAGCTCTGGAAGTGCTGGAAATGGTTGTCCTGAACGTAAGATACGCTCATGAACCGAAATTTGTTTGCACAGGTTGAGGAGGAGCGCAATAGCATGTTCGGCAGTCGATTCTGTCGGTCCATCCGGAGTATTGACGACCAGAATGCCTCGCTCTGTTGCCGCATCAAGGTCAATACGATCCACGCCGATACCCGTGCGAGCAATGACACGTAAGCGCGGGCCAATACGATCCATCACCTCACCTGTCACATACGTTTCGCCTGCAACAATGATTGCATCAGCTGTTACAGCTTCCGCGTACCAATCATTGCGCTCTCCCACCCTGGTAACAGAAACAGAGGCTACGCCTTCAAGTACCTGCAGAGCTTCAGGTTGTAGGTCTCTCCCCGTCCATACATGTGCTTGCGCCATATTCACCCTCTCACTCTTTGCTTCTCTCTCATACATAACTCTAAAACAGAGTGTAACATATATACAGATGAAGTAGCTGCTAGACCTAATCCTTTTTAGTTACCAGACAAGAACTTCATCTGTCTCTGTTTCTAGTCGTAATTGACAAAGTAGTGATACAATCAACAAGAGAATTCTCTCTGCAGTCAGGATAAGACGTACGATGCACGTGTGTTCGCCTTTCAAACAAATCAGTAGGAGACGAAATGCCTACGCGAGGTGAGAAGAGGAATGGACCAAAAAAGGCTTATACTGATTGCAATCCGATCCTAGGAGCTAGCTCATGTCGAACCTCGACCAGAAAATCCCAATGTTTACCGTACAAGATGCTGAACGCATCATCTTTGTTCTCTACGGTCTTCGCGCCGAGGCGTACCCTTTGCAAGGAGAGCGCGATTCCAACTTTCATGTGCAGACGGAGACAGGGCAGGAGTTCGTCCTGAAGATTGCGCCTGCAGGTGAACAGTGGGAGACGCTTGACCTGCAATACCAGGCACTGCTCCACATGGCTGAACACGATTCTTCACTCGTGTTACCGCGAGTATGTACTACATCTAAAGGCGAGACCAGCGCAACTATAACGGACGATAATGGCGTGGTACATTTTGTGCGCTTGCTCACCTACATCCCAGGCAAGGTCTTCGCTCAAACGTCGCCCCATACGCCAGAACTGTTACAGAGCCTGGGTTCTCTGGTTGGTCGTATGGACAGGGCATTGCAAGGCTTCACTCATGCAACTGCGCAACGCAAGTTGAAGTGGGACTTGCAACACGCGATGTGGATTCGTGACTACCTTCAGCACATTTCGAATCCTGTCCATCGAGCCATCGTAGAACGCTTTCTCTTACAGTTCGAGGTAGCTGTCCTACCTGTTTTGCCCACGCTACGCTGCAGCGTTATCCACAATGATGCTAACGATTACAATATCCTGGTCGGTGAAGCGGAGAGTAACACGCCCTGGCAGGTTGTCAGTGTGATCGATTTCGGCGATATAGTGCAAACCTGTACCATCTGCGAACTTGCCATTGCTGCCGCCTACGTGATGTTGTACAAGGCTGATCCCCTTGCGGCTGCCGCTTCTGTCGTTGCAGGCTACCACAAGGCATTCCCACTGACCGAGGCGGAGATGGATGTGCTCTACCCTCTCATTTGTATGCGACTCTGTGTCAGTGTGGTCAACTCGGCCTACCAACAACAGGTCGAGCCGCACAACGACTACTTGAGGATTAGTGAGCGGCCTGCTTGGGCGTTGCTCGAACAACTCGTGGATATTCACCCTCGTTTCGCTCACTACATGTTCCGCTCTGCGTGCCAGTTGTCCGCGCACTCCGAGAGCGATATAATCGTACGATGGCTCACAAACAACGTTGACAAAATAGGGCGTGTGGTCAAGCCGGATGTGCGCACAAACAACCCTGTTGTCTTCGATTTGAGCATCGGCAGTCGCGAATTAGGTACACTGGCGGAGGTAGCCGATCTCGAAAGATTTAATCGTCATATTTTCGATCGCCTAAAAGCGGCACAAACCAATGTGGGCATTGGCAGATACAACGAAGCGCGTCCAATTTATTCAAGTGACCAGTACAAAATGTCGGGTAATGACGGCCCCGAATGGCGAACGATGCATATTGGCCTTGACCTGTTCATGGAACCGGGTTTGCCAGTATTTGCTCCACTGGACAGCGTTGTACATAGCTTCCACAACAATGATGCCCCACTCGATTACGGTCCCACCATTATTCTGCAACATACCCTCGAAGGACAAGGTCTCATATTCTTTACTCTGTATGGTCACCTGAGTGAAGATTCGCTCGATGACCTCTACGAAGGTAAGCCAATTGCACAGGGAACGCCCTTTGCGAAAATCGGTAACACGCATGTTAATGGGGGATGGCCGCCCCATCTCCACTTTCAAATTATTACTGACCTGCTCGACAGAACGGGTGAGTTCCCTGGCGTAGCACGTCCTGACCAGCGCGATATCTGGTTGAGCCTCTGTCCCGATCCCAACCTCATCGTAGGCATCCCCGTTGAGCATTTTCCTGCCAGTGAGCGTAGTGTTGAGCAACTTCGCCAGAGGCGAGCAGAGCACATCGGCCCATCGCTCAGTATCTCGTATCGCAAGCCACTTGAGATCGTGCGCGGCTGGATGCAATATCTCTACGATGAGAACGGTCGCGCCTACCTCGATGCCGTTAATAACGTGAGCCACGTTGGACACTGCCACCCTCGTGTGGTCCGAGCGGGACAGGAGCAAATGACAGTGCTCAACACCAACACGCGTTACTTGCACGATAACCTTGTGGAGTATGCCGAGCGCCTCTGCGCTACATTGCCTGAACCGTTACGGGTCTGTTTCTTTGTTTGCTCTGGTAGCGAAGCCAATGAACTTGCCTTACGCCTCGCACGCACACATACGCGACAGAAAGACATCATCGTGGTTGATTCTGCCTATCATGGCAACACCACGTCCCTCGTCGAGATCAGCCCCTACAAGTTCGATGGTCCGGGTGGCACAGGCGCACCTCCCCACACTCACAAGGTTTCCATGCCTGATGGATATCGTGGTGAGTACAAAAGCACTGATCCGAAGGCGGGTGAGCACTATGCTCGCCAGGTCAAGGATGTCATCAGACAAATCCAGGAGCGACAGGACAACGTGGCAGCTTTTATTTGTGAGTCATTGCTGAGTTGTGGAGGTCAGATCGTCCTACCCGAGAACTACTTACAGGAAGTCTACCGCCATGTACACAATGCAAACGGTCTCTGTATCGCTGACGAGGTACAGGTAGGCTTTGGACGAGTCGGCACGCATTTCTGGGGCTTCGAGACGCAAGATGTTGTCCCCGATATCGTGACGATGGGAAAACCCATCGGGAACGGCCATCCTCTGGCAGCAGTGGTGACTTCACCGGAAATCGCGGCTTCATTCAACAATGGCATGGAGTATTTCAACACCTTTGGCGGCAATCCTGTTTCGTGCGCCATTGGCTTGGCCGTCCTCAGTGTCATAGACGAAGAACGGCTGCAGGCAAACGCACTCCGCGTGGGTACCCACTTGATGAAAGGCCTGCGACAATTGACGGGGAAACATCCCCTGCTTGGTGACGTGCGTGGTCTTGGTCTTTTTCTCGGTGTCGAACTGGTACGAGATCGTGCGACGCGCGAGCCTGCATCGGCCCAGGCCTCCTATATCGTTAACCGCATGAGGGCACGTGGCATCCTGCTGAGCACCGATGGCCCATTCCACAACGTCCTGAAAATCAAGCCACCCATGGTATTCACACAAGCCAATGCCGATTTCCTGGTCGAAACGCTAGACGAAATTTTAAACGAAGATTTTTGCAAGATGAATGGAGGAGCTTACAATGAATGAGAAGAGCATCAATTGGCAAGAGGTAGGAGAAGAGACGGTCACACATGCACGTGGCCTGCTTCGTCTTGATACGCGGAATCCCCCTGGAAACGAGGTGCTGGCTGCCCAATATTTACAGGCTCTTTTTGCAACGGAAGGTATCGCTGGTGAAATAGTGGGACCAAGTGCAGATCGTGGTACGTTTATTGCCAGGCTCAAGGGAGATGGATCGGCGCCACCGATCTTGTTGATGTCTCACACCGATGTTGTGGCAGTTGAACAGGAGAAGTGGACGCACAGCCCATTCTCTGGAGATATCGAGGAAGGCTTTCTCTATGGCCGTGGAGCACTCGATATGAAACAGATGGTGACCATGGAAGCCATGGTCATGCTCCTCCTCAAGCGAGCGGGTGTAGCACTCAAACGCGATGTCATTTACATGGCCGCTGCCGACGAAGAGTGTGGTGGTAGAGAAGGTGCAAGCTGGGTTGTTGAGCATTGTCCCGAACTGATTCAAGCAGAGTATGCGCTCAACGAAGGTGGGGGCACAGGTTCCGAGATCAATGGTCTCCATTACTACCCTGTTCAGACTGCAGAGAAAGGCACGGTTCGCTTCCGTATTCGCACGTATGGCAAACCAGGACATGGCTCGGTACCGCATGGAGAGAACGCCATTCTCAAACTAGCAGCGATCCTATCAAAGTTGACCCCGAATCTGCTTCCAGTCCATTTTACCAGTACTTTACGCGGCTATATCGCAGGTATTGCGGCTACACAACCTTCTGATATTGCTCAGTCTTTGCAAAAAGTGCTCGCTGACGAGACAACCGCCGATGAAGCGGTAGATCGTCTGCCTTTTGAAGATACGCTTAAACAGCGTATACACGCTATGTTGCGAAACACGGTAACTCCTACAGTCATTCAGGGCGGCTCTCAGATCAATGTTATACCTTCAGAGGCTGAGGCATTAATAGATGGGCGTAACCTACCGGGATGGACACCCGAGATGTTCCTGGAGGAAGTACGTTCAGTGATCGGTCCCGAGGCGGAGATCGAGTTCCTTAACCCTTCAATGCCTTTAGAGGCCGACCTTCAATCGCCACTTTTCGAGGCTATCAAAGACGTGCTGAGCGAGTATGACCCTCAGGCAACGGCCATTCCATTCTTGCTGACAGGCGGAACCGATGCGAAGCATGTCACGAGACTAGGCACGAAGGTATACGGTTTTGTACCGGGCCTCTATGCTGGAGAGGGGGAGGGAAGGCGTGTTCATAGCCACGATGAGCGTGTCAGTGTTCGTTCACTTCAGTGGGGAGTGCGTGTGCTCTACGAGGTGGTCAAACGGTTTGCCAGTGGTACGTAGGATATTTCGATGCACAAAGGAGGAGCACTAAGATTGGTGAGCAGAAAATTGAGAACAGCGCTTTCCATCTTCGGTGAGGATACATGAAGAGGTTTTGATTAGGTGATCACTCCAAAAGCAGATTTCCTTATCAGTCTTGACAACCTGCACTCAAATGTAATATGTTCTTTTAAAGCCAGCCTGAGCAACCTTCCATGCTCAATTCGCCGAAAATGAACTTGGGTCTTGTTTAAGTGCTTAGCAAATGACTGAAAAGCTTTCACTGATCGTGATGATACATGAAATCGCCTCACAAGTAACCTGAAAGCACCTTCTTAGATGCTTTCTAGCTTCAGCGAAAGGAGAAACAGCACTATGGTTGAGGGTACTACAAACTCTACGGCTCCTAATAGACCGCCACCACGTCCTCAAGTAAATCCTATCACCAACCGTGCTGAATGGGAGGTTCAACATCAGGCTGCGAAAGAAAATCTCGGCTCATTCCATAGCGCGATTGCTAAGAGCCAGATACACTGGTTTGACCCGCAACTTCAGGCCTGGATTACCTGGGATGAGGATCAGCAGTGTTGGCTGGGCCTAGATGCCCGGACGGGAACGAACGTACCTGTAGAGTATTCAGTAGAGCATGAGCCGTGGCAGCGTGCCTTTAACGACGACGAGCCACCATTCTACCGTTGGTTCGAGGGTGGGCTGACCAATGCTTGCTTCAATGAGGTGGATCGCCACGTCTTGAACGGCTATGACGATGAGGTTGCCTTTTACTTCGAGGGTGATCAATGGAACCCATTGCCAAACAATGGGCATGGCGGCCCGCGCGTGAATTTTTCTATCACGCGTAAGCAACTCCTGCTGGAGGTAGTCAAGGCAGCTCTTGTGTTGCGCGGATTGGGTTTGCGTCAGAGCGATCGTATCGCGCTGAACATGCCAAACATCATGGAGCAAATCTACTATATCGAGGCCGCGAAGCGACTTGGCGTGATCTATACCGCTGTCTTCGGCGGCTTTAGTGCAAAGACACTCAGCGACCGCATTCATGACGCAGGAGCCAAAGTGGTGATTACCTCTGATGGAGGCTATCGCAACGGCCAAGTCATCCCTTTCAAACAGGCGTACGTCGATAATGCCTTGGATCACTATATCCCGTCAGAAGTAGCCCAGCGGGTCGTTGAACAGAAGCTCAAGGAGTTGGGAGTAGAGTATCCCCGGTCCGAGGGAGTGCGGCACATCGTGCAGGAGAACCTTGCGAGTGAGATCACCCTCGAACCATCGGACGTCATACGTGCAGTAGAGCACGCCCTCAACCAATTTATGGACATGCCTGAGAGCGAAAAAATACGTATTCGCACGACTATTGCCCAGGGATTGGCCGAATTGCCGCCCAGGGTGGATGCAGTGATCGTGGTCCGACACACTGGACAACAAGAAAGTATGTCCCATGATCGCGACCGTTGGTCGCACGAACTGCAAGCCCAAGCTCTCGATCAGCTTCTGGCTCAGGCGCTGACATTGGGTGTAAATGTTTCAAGCGAGCAGGAACTTCTGGCCCTTCCCACTGCTAAGTTTATCAAGGTGTTGTATGCCACGTGTCCGGCCACGCCTGTTGATGCAGAGTTCCCCCTCTTCATCATCTATACCAGCGGCAGCACAGGTAAGCCCAAAGGCGTCGTCCACGTTCAAGGTGGTTATATATTAGGTATTGCCTACACCATGCGCGTTTCCTTCGACGCGAAGCCCGGGGATGTGATGTACGTCATAGCGGATCCAGGTTGGATTACCGGCCAATCGTATATGATCTCAGCCGCACTCACCACCCGCATCACCTCTATTATCGCTGAAGGTTCCCCCGTCTATCCCAATGCCGGACGTTACGCCAGCATCATCGAACGCTACAAGGTCAACATCTTCAAGGCGGGGGTGACCTTCCTCAAGACGGTCATGATCAGCCCGCAGAACGTTGCTGAAGTTCAGCAATACGACATGCACACCCTGCGCATCTGTACCTTCTGTGCTGAGCCGACCAACCCTTCAGTGCAGCAGTTCGGAATGGACCTGATGTGTCCTGAATACATCAACTCTTACTGGGCAACCGAGCACGGCGGTATCGTCTGGACACACTTCTACGGGAACGTAGACTTTCCCCTGCGAGCCAATGCTCACACCTATCCTCTGCCCTGGATATTTGGCGACGTCTGGATTGCCACTGATGAAGGAACTGGGTCAGGTATTCGACAACACTATCGCTCAACTGAATTGGAAGAGCGGGGCGAGATTGTCATCACCAAACCCTACCCGTACCTGGCACGCACTCTCTGGGGTGATGTCGAACACGTTGGGCAACCGGGCTGGAAGGGCGATAGCGAACGCTATGCCAGCACGTACTGGACGTGCTGGGCCGATACGTGGGCCTACACTCAGGGCGATTTTGCTCAGAAATACGCCGATGGGTCCTTTAGCTTGCATGGGCGGTCCGACGAAGTCATTAACGTGTCTGGTCATCGCCTGGGTACCGAAGAGGTCGAAGGGGCTATCCTGCGCGATAAGCAAATCAATCCTGATTCACCTGTTGGAAATGTTATTGTGGTGGGGGCACCGCACCGTCAGAAAGGCTTGACGCCGTTAGCCTTTGTACTGACCGTTCCGGGACGGCATCTGACGCCTGATGATGAACACCGCTTAGCAAATCTGGTGCGCCAGGAGAAAGGCGTTGTTGCTGTACCAAGCGACTTTATCGAGGTAGTGGCCTTCCCCGAAACACGCAGTGGCAAGTACATGCGCCGCTTCTTGCGCAATCTCATTCTGGGTGAGCCATTGGGCGATACAACTACACTACGTAACCCGGAATCCTTGCTTGAAATTGAGCGCAAAATCGAACAATGGCGACAGAAAGACTCCCATTAAGCATATATGCCTGTCGATTTGAACCTTGGATGTTGCTCCACCATCTTTCCGTTATTGAAGTTGCATGACCAACATCGTCAGGTCATTACACCTATGCTTGAGCGAAGACTTGACGCAACGTCTGCGCAGTTTCTTCAATTGCCTGTTTGCCTTTGTCGAGGACAGCAGCCATGGTGAAGAAGCCATGGATCATGCCATCATAACGCCTGAGCGTCACGGGAACGCCTGCTTCCCGTAGACGTGCGGCATACAGCTCTCCTTCATCGAGAAGCGGATCAAATTCAGCGGTGACGATCAGTACGGGTGGTAAGCCATCCAGCTCACTTCTATGGAGAGGTGCTACTCGGGGATCCACTCCTTCTTCTGGAGTATTGAGATAGTGGTTCCAGAAGTGCTCCATACTTTCGCGTGTCAGGAAATACCCCTCACCGTTTGTATGGTATGAGTGCGTCAGCGAGTCCGGTGTGTAAAAATCAGTGGCAGGATATATCAACACCTGGTAGAAAAGTGATGGACCGCCATGATCAAGAGCGATATGCGTCACCACTGCTGCTAGATTGCCACCAGCACTGTCACCACCAACAGCAAGGCGTGTGGAATCGCCGTTGAACTCGGTAGCATGTTCAGCGATCCAACAGGTCGCAGCGTAGGCATCTTCCACCGCTGCGGGAAACTTGTGTTCGGGCGCGAGCCGATAATCGACCGAGACGACGAGGCATACAGCTCGATTGGCGAGTTTGCGGCAGAGGGCATCGTGCGTGTCAAGATTTGAGAGGACCCAGCCGCCACCGTGAAAATATATTAGAATGGCAAAAGGTCCATCACCTTCAGGTGTATAGATACGGACAGGAATCTCTCCTCGCGGCCCTGGGAGAGTGCGGTCCTCCACGCTCCTGACAGGTTCAGGTGTACCATTCATGATGGGAGCAGACACCACACGTTGCTGGCGCGCCTCCGCGAGGGGAATGGAGTACCAAGGCGGTAGCGCTGCCATTTGTGCGAGAAGAGCTTCTACTTGTGGATCAAGTGGCATGTTCGTTTCACCTTTCAAATCAAATGCAACATACCTGCTTTTGCATGGCATAGCAGTCTAAAGGCTGATGACTTCTACACTGTAGCACGAGTAGGCTATTCTCTGCAAGAATGATTACTCACTTCTCAGGGCAATCGCATCTAATTAGCCCCATCCAGGACACGCAACAGGTAGTGAGTGTCCCACCCGGCTTTCAACCGCTTAGCATGAATGCCCACCGGCGACGAGCGTTCCTGGCATAAGAGGTTGAGGCTGATCTGGCGCAAGATGCCCAGATTTTCATCGGCATGACCGAGTCGAACCCGCGATTCCTCTTCGCCAAACGCCACATCGAGTA
>JAABUZ0100009080.1_pt1 | contig 11491 bp, 10 predicted proteins | sample 5562091 | NCBI WGS metagenome assembly JAABUZ01 (sample SAMN12813069, study PRJNA571459) | rock metagenome | isolation source: Antarctica rocks | place: Antarctica: Victoria Land, Linnaeus Terrace sud | collected 2015-12-21
TTTATTAAGTATGAATGGATTGAGATAGAGGCTTATAAATCCTGGTCAACTTTTGTGGCATCTGTCGAGAAAATTTTAAGAGAATTTGGCAGAAATTATGTAATTAATTTTGTTTAACTACTTATAAAGACCGGCTAAAAAAGCACTCCTGCGTGGTAGAGGCTTTTGCTCTAGCATCTAATGACCCGGTTTTAGCGATTACCACTCAAGTTTGTGAGATGTCGTTGGATTTAAGCGCAGACCTGCTGCTGTCAGCAATAGCACCGGCGGCGGCTTTGATTCAACGCCTGGGACGACTCAACCGCCGAGTGATAGAAGACGAACAGGGTATTCACCTGAGTTCTGGTCGGATTTGCTCTGCCATTATTTACCCCTGGAACCAGCCTAAGCCTTATAAACCAAAGGAACTCAAGACAGGGCAACAGTTAGTTGACAACCTGGCTGGAGCTAAAATTTCCCAGCAGGACTTATCTGAGGTGGCGGCTCAGCTTGATTCATCCACACCAACGCCTGTTGAATCCTACTGGCTGGAAAAAAATTGGTGTACCTATCCAGGTCCTCTACGAGAGGCAGGTTACACAATCACTGTATTGCTGGAACAGGACAAGGCAGATATTCGACAGTCTGCCAACCAGCACAGCAGGTCGTTTATGAAAGAGGCACAGCGATGGTCAGTCCCTATCCGGCTTGAAAAAGACTTCCAGCAATGGCAACGCATTGGATTTTACCCAGTTGTTCCAAAGGACAGAATTCGTTACGACGAGGAGACAGGGGCTGAACCATGCAACTAGATTTTGATTTGGGAGAGCCTAATTTGACTTTGCTGCATCGTGCTGGTTTAGCGGGGTTGTGGATGACCTTGAGGCAGCTTGAGGGAGAGGACAATCAAGTTGAGAACCGCCCTGGAAGACTGAACTGGGAACTTGCCGAGGACGAGAGGCAGTTAGTGCATCGTCGGATCACTCTGAGATGGGAAGGAAATGACCGAGATGTCCTGGATTGGCTGCTGAGAGAATCTTTTCAGATTAGTGATGAAGGACTCATTTCCCTCAGAGGCTTAAACTCAAAAACAATGGACATTCAATCTCGGTTGATTGTTCACCAGGGAATTCTAGGTACATTTTTGCAGCATAACAGTACCCATAAATCATCTGGTACTACCTCAATGTCTTTTCTAATTGATGAAACAGAATTCTCTGTCACTTTCAAAGCCTTAACAAGTTATGTATATCAAGATTTTGGCAGTAATCTTTGTGACAAACAGGGACAGCTACTCAAAAAGCCAATTAGTGTGGCAGGGTGGCTAAATCCTGGGGCTGTGGTGCGCCATGTTGCCTTTAGTGCTGACACCAGTTTTGAGGAACCCCTAGAGCAAGCATTTGTGCTGCTGTTTGCGCCGGTGGCTTGCTACTACTACATATTAAGATCAAAGTTGAGGGATAAACGGGCGCAGTATGCTCTGGTTGTTCCTGAAGTGACTGACTTAGAAGTTTATGCCAGATATCGACAACAGCCACAACTGAGAAACGCTGGCTACAAGGATTTCTATGCCTCTGGGTTGGGAGATGCTGGCTTAAGGTTTTTGACTTACGAGACTACAGCAGAGACTGCCAAAACCTATAAGGTACAACGCTGTCAAGTTTTAACTTTGGGAACAGTGGCTTGGTCTACTCAACAAAAAACTCGCACAGATTTATATATGGTAGAAGCCGATGCTCAGATTTGTGAGAACTATCAAGTCTGCTGCAACCACTTGAGCGATAGAGTCATGGTCGGTAAGCAGGGTGGATTTGTTGCCAGTAGCTTTGCTAGAGAGCTGATTGCCGAAAATCTTGCTAAGTTTCGACCTTGGTATATCGGCATTTCTGAAAAGGTGAATAGTAATGATTCGTTCAAGCAATTAACTTATGAAAGAGGAGGACTGCACGAAATGGTTCAGAAAGTTAAATGGGACGCCGCCTCCGAAAAATTGTTTGTTCAAGCTTGTCATGAAGCAATCAGGTTTATGTATGGGCAACTTGCGGAGCAGGCGAAGGATAGAAAAGAAAAACCTAATTTTGAACGAATAAACGTAAAAATTAGAACCGGATTAAGTCGTTGTAAAAATGCTGACACTTTCAGAGAATTTATTACAGATTTCTGGTCTAGGGCGGGACGCATTCCAACACTGCAAGAGCATTGGTCAGAGTTGATGGAACTGATTACTGGGCGTAGTAACTGGAAAGTAGCGAGAGATTTAGCTCTCCTTGCACTGGCTAGCTATAAAGGCAAAGGGATAACAGATTCCGCAGAAGATTCAGATACCGCAGGCGTAGAGCAGGAGGAAGACGAGGATTTAATCGATTAATTTTTCTAACCTCAGATGCCATTAGGTGTTGAACAATTCTAGTTCATCAATTATCTAGTCAGGAGTTCGCAAAATGACTGCTCATCTGTTCGGTAACATATTGACCGGATACGGTACCGCTGCAAATAATCGCGGTGAAAACGAAGGGAATATCACCACCCTACAAAAGTTGCTTTGGAAGGGTGAAGTACACACAACAGTTTCAGCAGAGGCGATTCGCTGGGCGTTGCGTTACTACTGGCAAGCCGGAAATGACTATGAAGTTAATCGGCAGTGGAATGATGACGAGAATGACAATAAATGGCAAGGAATTTTTAATGAAACCATTTACATCGACGATGATGTTTTAGGCTATATGCGGGCAGAGGGTGCGAAGGAAGAAGCTTCTGATGAACCCAAGCAGAAGGGAAAAAAAGCTCCCAAGGGAACAAACACTGCAAGACGTGGGGTTTTGGAAGTGACTCGTGCTGTTTCTACAACACCCTACGCTGGAGATTTGACGTTTAATTCTGCTAGTGGGCAAAAAGGGCGGACATCTCTTTACGGCACAGAAGTTCACGCAACTCGTTATCAGTACGGCTTTGCACTCACACCTGAACGTCTTAAAGATAAATCCCGTGCGATCGCAGTTTTGGATGGTCTAACTTCGTTGGGAGAAGTGGCAGGCAATCACTCGCGCTTCTTGTACGACTTTTCGCCTGAAAGTTTGGTACTGCGTTGGACGCATGACTTTTCTCCCAGGTTTCTCTACTGCTTTGCAGAAGATGAGGAGGGAGAAATCTCAGCTCCTGAACTGGTGCGTCGAGTCCAAGTGGGGGATATTGACCCGAAAGAGCTATGGGTAGCAGGGGCGATCGCAGATACTCCTGATGGAGAAACCCTAGAAGAATTGGGCGCACAAGTATTCACAGGTATCAAGGCGGCTGTGGAAGACTTGAAGCAAACTTTGGCAATAGATTTGCATTTGCCACAGCAGGAGTTAGCAAGATGATGTCTGTTACTTTGCAAGTAGAGGTGCCAATCGCCTGCTTCAGGCAATCCCGTGCGCGAGAATATGCCGAAACCTATCCAGTACCGCCACCCTCAACAGTTTATGGGATGCTCTTATCGACTCTGGGAGAAACAAACCGCTACAAGCATTGTGGGACTCAATTGGCGATCGCTCTACTCTCGGAACCGGAAAAATCAACTGTCCTGCGCACATTTCGCCGCTTCAAAAAAAAGGATCTCCACGATCCTAGTAATGCTCGACCAGATTACCAGGAATTGTTAACGGATATTCAGTTTATGGTCTGGGTTGCTTCAGGTACAGATGCGGCACAGCCAACGCTCCCAAAACGCTTACAATCGGCGTTCACAAACCCCGAAACCGTTAACCGCTTTGGTGGTTTGTGCCTAGGCGAAAGCCGTGATCTGGTCAATGCCATCACCCTCTTACCTGAAAATTATCAAGGTGAATCGCTGCGGTGGTTAGTGCAGGATGAGGACGGGTTGCTAACCTTGCCAGTCTGGGTTGACCATGTTGGTTCACAGGGTACTCGTTGGCGGCGATATAGTCTACAGGAACTTTCTCAAAAACAGCCACCTGAGCATTCTTGGACTGTAATTCAGTCAACTTGAATTGATCTGGAGTTGGCTCGTAAACTGGTGAACTGTCGTGGTCAGGGACAGCGTAAGTTCTTAATGCGTGGACAGCGAGGGAAGACAGCAGTTCCAGAGGGGTTGAAACGGGCGATCGCTCAAATGCAAATCCTCCTCAAGCAAATTCCCAAAGCAAAATCTCTGGAATCACTGTTGGGGCAATGGGAAGTGCAAGCCGACTTTGAGGTTCGAGGAGCCCAGGTCTGGTTAAGTGAAGCCGGTCGGCGCAAGTTGGTCAGGTTGTACGAACGCCGCAAGGAGGAGAGATGGAAGCATCCAGTAACGGGTTATTCCCTCACCTATCGCCGTCTGTTGGAGTTGGAGGTTCGTCTACTGGAGAAAGAATGGATGGGCGAAGGCGGATTATTTGGTCAGTTGGTATTGCGATGAGGTGTTATGGCACAAGCAAAGCACTGGTATTTGGTTTGCTACGACATTAGAGATCCTAAGCGCTGGCGGAAAGCTTACAAATTGCTGCAGGGATATGGAGAAAGTCTCCAACTTTCGATTTTCCGCTGTTGGCTTAGTCAGAGAGAGCGTGAAAAGTTGCGCTGGGAACTGGAGAAGGTCTTATCCGCCGAGGATAGTCTGCTATTGGCAGGTCTGTGCAACCGCTGCGTGGAGAGGATACAAGCTTGCAATCGTCCTGATGCTTGGCCTCTGGAGGACGAGGGATACCGAATTGTATAACGCAAGGAAGTTTGGTTGTAAAACTGAAATAGTGCAATCGCTTGCCGCTAACCCTGACAAGGCTTGCTGTTTAGCATTTTTAGACCAGCCAGAGGTGCTTGTAATTCTCAAAAATATTCCACAGCTCAAGCTATATAAGGCTTTAGAGGCTCATCACTCCCTGTAAGCGTGAAGTTTTGGCAACAATTTGGCTACGAGCCTTGCTTCTTAAGGTAAAGTACTTGTAAAAGTTGTCATTAGCGTTTCAGCTGCAAGGGTTTCAGCAACCGGCATGCCCAAACCTTAGATGCCGTAAGGCGTTGAGCACGTTTAATGCTCGAAAAGTTAGAGCAGATCTTAGACATGCCCAAACCTTAGATGCCGTAAGGCGTTGAGTACCGGTTTGTAGAGCATTGGGACGAAAAGCTTATTGATGCCCAAACCTTAGATGCCGTAAGGCGTTGAACACTTAGTCCAGGATGGCAGGTTTCAATAGACCAATTTGTATGCCCAAACCTTAGATGCCGTAAGGCGTTGAACACCAAAAAGCGATCTCCATCGGCGTATCGATCAGAGCTGATAATGCCCAAACCTTAGATGCCGTAAGGCGTTGAGCACGTGAATACAGTCAATTTCTCAACTTGGCTAAATAGTCAAGATGCCCAAACCTTAGATGCCGTAAGGCGTTGAGCACTTGTAGACAATTTCATATCGATATGTAATAGTAGAGATGCCCAAACCTTAGATGCCGTAAGGCGTTGAGCACCTCTCTCTGCCGCAACTCTGCATTAGCAGGTTTAGTCAATGCCCAAACCTTAGATGCCGTAAGGCGTTGAGCACCTGTAGGACACCTTCCTAACAAAGCCGATTTTGCTATGCCCAAACCTTAGATGCCGTAAGGCGTTGAGCACTTTGCCCTACTATTATATTTGCGCACTGGAGTACCATGCCCAAACCTTAGATGCCGTAAGGCGTTGAGCACCTTCGAGTGCAGGATGGGGTTTCCTTTGCCGTTTCATGCCCAAACCTTAGATGCCGTAAGGCGTTGAGCACTGTGAAGACTGGCAGGATATATGCAACTGGTGCTGGATGCCCAAACCTTAGATGCCGTAAGGCGTTGAGCACGCGATCGACGACCAGCTTAGCCTCGCCGGGCTGAATGCCCAAACCTTAGATGCCGTAAGGCGTTGAGCACAAAAGCCGATACAATATCGCGGTTTTGGAATGGTTATGCCCAAACCTTAGATGCCGTAAGGCGTTGAGCACAAGCTAACACAAATTTGTCTCAGTCGCGAGTTATTCATGCCCAAACCTTAGATGCCGTAAGGCGTTGAGCACGTGGTACTCAATCTAGGGCTGAGCTTAATCATGAAGTGATGCCCAAACCTTAGATGCCGTAAGGCGTTGAGCACTTTATTCAAATAGCAGCATACAAAGACCCTGAGCTATATGCCCAAACCTTAGATGCCGTAAGGCGTTGAGCACTAAGCTTCCCCTGCAATCGGATATATGCGAATGGTTGATGCCCAAACCTTAGATGCCGTAAGGCGTTGAGCACAGCTGGAATTTCCCAAGTTCCATGCGAACGCAGCTATGCCCAAACCTTAGATGCCGTAAGGCGTTGAGCACGATGTCGGAACAGATTAGCGCCAAGAAGTTCACCTTGTCAAGATCATGTTGCAATGTTTCCGTTAAGTTTCCAAAGTTTCCATTTATTGTGTGAATCTCTTGCCCATACTATTTGAAGGCGTGCTGAAAGATATTCGTCCTATTGCCGAAGACGAGCCCAAAGTACCAGCCAGTGCGATCGCTGCCGAGGTGGGCGTCATTCGTGTACAAGCTCATGAAGACGTGATTTCAGGCAAGAGCCACATCAATGGAACTTAATAATGTATAGTGCAATGTATATGCAGAATTTGCTCCGGATATGGCACCAAAAATTCGCAAGCAGATTTACATTGATTCGGAGCAGGAAAGGACTTACGCATTGACAAAATCAAGGAATTGTGTTAATCGTAGTTGAGTCCCCTCAACACAGGCACCCAGACCATCAGAACGTAACATGCGTCATCCACGGCCGAGTGCGACCTCGATACCAGTGACGGATAGGACAGATATCACATCGCTTCAAGCCCTGTTTTCTGGTCTATGAGTCACTTGAGTGTCCTGACGACGATGGTATCCCGTGGCTAAAGGTCTTCTCGTAGGTAACTGCCGGTTTGAGGAAATTTTCCTGACGCAGCTCCACTAAATATGGTGTGATTTCCCTATTAACTGAGGCAAGCAAAGTTATTGACACAGTATTCTTGTTAATATGGAATTTTTGGGTCAAAATCTACGAATAATGGCACTCCCTACTGTTTACGGCACTCCCCGAAGTACTTATGTTCGTACCGTCCGGTTGCTGCTTGAGGAAGCAGGTGCAGACTATAACCTCACAGGAGTCGATATTTTCAACGGTGAAAACAAGTCGGCAGAGTACCTAGCCAAGAATCCATTTGGTAAGGTACCGACACTCGAAGTTGATGGGGAACTGCTTTATGAAACGACTGCCATTACCGACTACCTCGACACTGTCTTAGCAGGTAACAAGTTTAGCCCGTCCAATCCGCTGCTCCAGGCTCGGATGCGCCAGATTATGGCAATTATTGATGGCTATCTCTATTCACCTGCAATCGGGACAATTGTGATACAGCGCCTAATTGTGCCAAGTCAGGGCGGCGAAACAGACTCAGACAAGGTGAAAAATGCCGTCGCGCCTGCACAAACAGCCTTAGAGGCAATCGAGTCGCTAACCGTTGGTAGCCCTTATCTGCTAGGAAGCGTTGTGAGCATTGCCGATTTCTACCTGATTCCAATCTTCACCTACTTGTCACAGACTCCAGAGTTCGATTCAATTACCGCTCAAACTCCTAAACTCCGGACTTGGTGGGATGAGGTGAGCAAGCTTCCCAGCGTCAAAAAAGTGTGCGCGTAACTTTGTTGGGTTGTGCGCTCAAGGCAAAGGGGGTGTGGGCAAGACAACTACAACCGCGAGTATCCCAGCCCTCCCTTATAGCTCAATTAGATACCTAAATTCTTATTGGGACTCTACCTCTGATTTCAACAGAAAATATTGACACTGCGAAATTTTTAGGTTATCTTACTAATATCTTAGATGTTTCAAGGTGTAGATGTTTATCTCTACCTTGAAGCGTTGAGCAATTTCACGGTGTTATCTCGAGTTCGAGGATGGCTTCGCGGCTCAGAGCGGCAAGGCTCATCTATATCCTTGCTTGCTCGTTACCTTAGATGTCGATAGGCGTTGAACATAATGCAGAGCAGCTGGGCTGACTTGACCCGCCTGCTCGTCAGCTTTGTTTCAAGAGATATTAGTGTATGCCTTCACATACAACTTTTTCAATGTTTCAAGGTTTAGGTCAGTCGATTGAGCCTTTGGTCGAGCTGAGTTTCCGAGTTCGAGGGTGATCGCTCCGGTGCAGACCATGGCTACGGTCTCTATGCCTCCCTTGTTCACTTGTTCCCTGAGATGCCGTTAGGCGTTAAGCAAGTCTTTATCTTGTAGTTACTAGCCCCAGTAAGAGCGAAGCTGTAACGAGGTGCCATCTGATTTCATCAAGTCCTATGCGGAGCGGGTTTCAAGCTGACTGCATATCCTTGTAAAAGCGGAGCGGCCTTCACGCAACCGCGCAGAGGCCCAATTCTTTGAGCTAATTGTGAAACGCTCAGAAATTAGGGTATTGGTATTGGAACTTTGCAGTCTGAAGGCTTCACACAGAATTGACTCATCATGTCACAGTCTTCATGATCGAGGACATGGCAATGGAACATGTACTTACCCGTGTGTTTTTCAAACTTTACAAGCAACTTTACTGATGTCTCAGGTCCATTCTGCTGCCTTTTGTCAAGGAATACAGTATCTTTTGGATTATGCTCATAGGGAAGAACGCCATTCTTGTCCGCGTCCGGGAGGACATCTTTACTTACGCCGCGACGCTCAAGAATGGTAAACTTTACTAAATGAAGGTGTACGAGATGATAATCAGTAAAACTTGTATTGCGGAACTGCCAGATCTCGGTGTCGCCTAGGTTAGGCTCAGCAGCAAAAAACTTCGGATCAAATCCCTTCCCGTTGATCACCCACTTCTGATTTGAATCTTGATCTAATAGGAAATCCCTAAAAGTGATCTTTGTAGATGATGATGTCGATGCTGCCGATGGTCTTAATGCTGCCGATGATACCGACGCTGCAGCAGGCGCAAGCAATTGAATATCATTACGCAGTGTGTTGGGAGTAACAGTGTTATCCTTCTCTTCCCGCACAACATCAAAGCGCATAATCTTACTGAATGTTGGATCAGGAACACCCGCATCAGTGAGACCCAACAAATTTTGCAGCTCCACCTTAGTGCCGATAGAGTATTTAGAAAAGTCGATGATTACCTCGTAGCGCTCTGCTGGTCCTATTCGCAGGCTGAAAACTTCCACAGGCTTGGACATCAGGCCAGCATCTGTGCCAATCACAGTGAACTGCTTGGTGAATTGCTTACCTGGTTCGAGGGCAAGTTGGTACGCTGTTGAAATTGACCCGTTTAAGATCCGGAAGCGGTACTTGCGATTGGCTACTTCCATGCGGGGCCATGGTGCACCGTTGACCAAGATGGTATCCGAGTCAGGATTAAAGCACAAGGAGTAATCTTTAGGATTGAATGTCCGGTCTGCAATCAGCAGTGGCACATCGTAGTCTCCCTTGGGCAGGGGCAGTCTATCCTCCACTTCATCCTGGACGATATACATGCCAGCCAGACCCATGTAATTATGATGCGCGGTCATCATGTACTGATGATCGTGATACCAATAAGTGGCAGCGTGATCGTTGAAATACTTGTACTCCTTAGATTTCCCTGGCAGAATCGAGTCGAGAGCGTAGCCATCGTGCTCTGGCACCGAGGGCATTCCATGCAAGTGGACTACCACTTTTTCCGACAATTCATTTTCTGGGTGATAACCGTATGCCGCTTAGCACGGCCTTTAATTGTGGGGCCAGGAAACTGACCGTTATAGCCCCAAATTGTGGTTTTGTGTCCTGGTATAATTTCAACTAAGGCTGCTTTCTGCGTAATCTCGTAGTAATCGATCGTTGAATCACTGCGAACAGGTTTAAGCACGGGCATAATCGGCAGGGGAACTTGAAAAAGCGACTGCGTCGATTTTGACCCTGGGCTACTTCCTTTTGAGCATTCTGGAAGGACAATACACGGGGCTTGTAAAGCAGGTCTCAGCCGCGCCCTATTAACATTGGCTGCCAACCCGCGCCGCAGGAATGCGATGGGCAGTAGGCTTACACCACCTGCAAGCGCAACCAGCTTTAGTGCTTCTCTTCTAGTGATTCTTTTCATCTTAGTTTTTTGCTCACGTGGCAAATGGGATGGTCAAATCGATTTGCTTTGGGTCATGGTTTAAGAGTTGCAAGTTTAACTCTCAGCTCTCCCGCAGCCTCTCTCTACACAAACTTCAGTGTTTAGGTTGAAGTTTACGAGTAAGCTTCTGAGGCAAACTCTGGAAATTTGTTTTTGGTTGCCAAGCTAAAATTCGAAGCTATACTGACTCTTCAAGCTCAGCTCCAGGAATTATGCAATTGGATACAAAAAATTACATTACCCAGCTTCACTTTTAAAAATATTAATTTTAGTTTTCGCTCAATATGGATTCCAGGGACCTGGAGCAGAGGTAAGGCTTGAGGGTTGTGTTGCAAAAACTGGAGCGGATACCGAATTGTATAAGGCGAAGTTTGGTTGGAAAACTGAAATAGTGCAATCCCTTGCCGCCAACCCTGACTATGCTTGCTGTTTAGCATTTTTAGACCAGCCAGAGGTGCTTGCAATTCTCAAAAATATTCCACAGCTCAAGCTATATAAAGCTTTAGAGGCTCATCACTCTAAACTACTTTTGCTTCACAGATATCTTCATAACTTAGCGGCAAATTTAAGCTTGAAGTTGTAGCAACCTGGAAGAAGCTGTACGTTAAGGTTAAAACACGCAGACGGGAGAAAGTCATGCGACGAGATGAAGCATTGGCGATTCTGGCATCCCATCAAGAGGAATTAAGAGTTCTTGGAGTCAAATCACTCTCCTTATTTGGCTCGACGGCGCGCGATGAAGCTAGGGCAGACAGTGATGTAGACCTACTGGTGGAATTAGACTATGACAAACTACCAGCTTGGGGGTTGATTGACCTTAGACTTCACCTCAAAAATCTACTCCAACGAGAAGTAGACCTGACGAACCCTAATCTACTCAAACCACGGCTGCGATCGCGGATTCTAAAAGAGGCAATTCCTGTTTTATCAGTGCCTCAAGCTTCTAAAATTAACAACAAAGAGCCTGATGATATGCCACGAAAAGACTGGAAGGCATACATCGATGACATCCTGAAAGCAGTCGCCAAAGTCAAACGCTACACTGAAGAACTTACTTTTGAAGAATTCTTGGCTGACGAGAGAACTACTGATGCAGTACTTCGTAACTTGACAATCATTGGGGAAGCGGTTTCAAATCAAAAGTTGCCTAAAGAAATTCAGGAACGCCACCCCCAGATTGAGTGGGCAAAAATCAACGAAGTCCGAAATATCGTAGTGCATCAGTACGATGAGGTGGAGCTTAAAATTGTCTGGAGGATTTGCCAGGATAGTCTGCCAAGGCTAGTACCTCAACTACAAAACCTTCTATAGCAATCCTAAATGAATTGTGAAATATTGCGTGGAGTTAGTAGTCAGTAGTCAGTAGTCAGTAGGCACTCTTGTACTGGCTACTGGCTACTGGCTACTCTTGCCG
>JAABUZ0100009082.1_pt1 | contig 11491 bp, 10 predicted proteins | sample 5562091 | NCBI WGS metagenome assembly JAABUZ01 (sample SAMN12813069, study PRJNA571459) | rock metagenome | isolation source: Antarctica rocks | place: Antarctica: Victoria Land, Linnaeus Terrace sud | collected 2015-12-21
TTCACTGTTCCACGGCGGAAAAAAGTCAGCCAAGCTGTTATGGATGAAACGGCCAGCGAGAGCACTGAAATCGAAATGGAAACCGTATCGGCCATCTAGTTAGATTCCCACCCGCTCAATTTCATTGGTGCTGATGTCATCGTTGCTTTTGCAGAGGGAAGAAACAGCGCCGGAGTCGTAGCGGCTACGGTAGCCAGCCCACGCGGAATGTTAACGGGAATAAGTTCCCCTACCCTTTCCGTCACGGCTCGTAGACCTCCTTGCGATGGGCCACGCGGATAATCGTAATCTTTGCTCCGACATCCTCCAGCCGGTAAACGACACGGTAATCGCCCACCCGGATACGCCAGAGGTCTTTGTAGCCCTTGAGCTTCTTGCAGCCTGCGGGCCGGGGATTGTCGGGCAGAGCCATAATCTTGCGGTCTATGCGGGCAAACAGCGCATCATCCAGTTCATCGAGTTCCTTCTGCGCGGATAGCTTGATGTCGAGCGAAAACTTAGCCACGCGGCTTCGTACGCTTCAAGCGGTTGGCCCGGTATTCCTCATAGGGCACGCTCTTTTCCTTGGCCCGCGACTCCGCCACCAAGCCGTCAAAGAAATCCTCCCAAAGCGCACCATGCTTTTTAAGGTCGATCAGAACGCCCGTTTTGCGCCCCTTCTCATCCGTGACGTATTGAATTCCGGTCATGCATTATTCTCCGTGCGAAATGGCTTTTTCAAACCTCACCGCCACGCCCGGCTCCGGTCAAGCCATAGGCGTGTGATAATGTCCTTTATCATACCTATTAAACAAACAGCAACGTAAATGTTTTATGGCTCGTGTTCATCCAAGCCCCGCACAGCGCGACCGCCTTCTTCACGCGAATGCCTATCGCTGCTGTGTCTGCAAACGGTCTGGCGCGTCATAGTTCCTTTTCCATCTTCCAGGGCCAGCGCTGCTGTTTCCCGCTTGCCTCACGGGACACTGCTCGCCACCAACCACTCACCTAACAATCGCAACTCGCGCCCTGCCGATGTATCATGCCGGGACTGCGCCTCTTTCGCCGCCGCCCGCGTCCCCTCGGCATCCCCTTCCATCGCCGCCCGTCTCGCTTTTTGTCGCCACTGATAGGACTGCGCCGCCAGTGTCATCAACGCCCGCAGATCCGCGCCGCACCGTGAGCACGTGACGCTTTCGCGGAATCGCGCCTGGCAAACCGGACATCGTTCCGCCGCCGCTCTCATGCGTGACCCTCGACAAAGAACAACAGTTCGCGCAGCGCATCCGTCGCCTTCGTCAGCGCCGCCGTGTCTCGCGCCGCGATGGCCGCCTCGATTTGCTCGTTCCATCCGATCACCTCTTCGCGGTCGTCCGGGTGCATCTGCTCCAAAGACTGGCGCGCCCGCTCCGCCATCTCGCGCCCTTGCCGGTGCGCCTGCGACCAAGCCGGGTCCATCGGAATCACATTGTCCGGAAGATCCGGCTGTTCCGGCTGCCCGGCGGGAAGCACTTCGATGGCCTCGTCGAACCATTCGTCGGCGGAGCTGCCGCGTGATTCGTATAGCTGACGCAGTCTCGCGCGTGCGGCCGCGAGCTCCTGTTCCGTTTTCGGCTGCAAGGCCCGCGCAATCGTCACATGCTTGGATTTGCCGGTTTGCTTCTCCACCGCCGTGACGTGCAGAATGCCGTCCAGATCCAGGCTCATCCGGCACAGCACCTCGTTGGCGTCCGCTGTCGGCGTCAGCTCTTCGATCAGGAAGTCGCCCACCAGCACGTTATTCAGCGCATCTTCGTCGTCGCCTTGATAGATCCGCAGTTCCACGGCATCCTGGTACGGATGCGCCGTGTAGTAGCGCTCCGTTCGCGTCACCGGCAGCGGCGTGTTGCGCTTAATGATGGGCCGGTAGCAGTGCGGATAAGAAATTCCGCCCCGGCTTCCCAAGTACGAGATGCCGAATGAATACGGCGAGATGTCCACCAGCACCCGCTCTATCTCGTGTCCCGCCAGCCGCGACGCCAGCACGCCCGCCCCGAGCGCGACGCACAAGTCCGGGTGAACGTCTTGCCGGGGCTCCAACTCCGTCCGCTCGGTCAACAAACGCGACACAAGCGGCGTCCGCGTCGCTCCGCCCACCAGCAAAATCGTGTCCATCTCGCTCGGGCGCTTGCCCGAATCCCGCAGCGCCTGTGAAACGCTCTCCAGCGTCGTTTCCAGCAGCGGACGGATCATCGCTTCATACTCCTCCCGCGCCACCTCGATTTCCAGGTGAAGCGGCTTGCCGTTCTGCGTAACCAGCGCTTCCTCGCGCACGGTAACCTCCGGCTCGAAACTCAGCTTCTTTTTCGCCTCTTCCGCCGCCCACCACAGACGCGCCCGCGCCGCCGAATGCCCCTCGCGCAAATCGATCCCGTGCTGGTTCTGAAACTCTTGCAGGAAATGCGCCGCCAGCAGATCGTCGAAGTCATCGCCGCCCAAACGATTATTTCCGTGGCTCGCCAGCACCTCGGTGACGTCGCCCTCGATGGAAACGATTGACACGTCGAACGTTCCGCCGCCGAGGTCGTACACCATGGCCGTGTGGCGCTTCCCTTCGCCGTAGCCGTACGCCAAGCTCGCCGCCGTCGGCTCGTTCAGAATGCGCACCACTTCGAGGCCCGCCAGCGCGCCCGCTTCTCGCGTCGCATTTCGCTGGATATCCGAAAAGTACGCAGGAACCGTGATCACCGCCTTCCGCGTCGGCTGCCCTAAACTCCGCTCCGCCCACTCCGCCAACTGCCGCAGGATGAGCGCCGAAACCTCCGGCGGCGTGAGCGTCCGGTCACCCAGCGTGACAGTCTCGTTCGTGCCCATTTTTCGCTTGATACTTCGCACGGTTCGCTCGGGATACAAAGCCAGTTGGTTCCGCGCCGTTTCTCCAACCAGCAGTTCCCCCTGCGGCGAGATTCCCACCACTGACGGCAGAATGTGGTTGCCCGGCCCCAGCACCCGCACCTGACCGTTCGAGAAGGCCGCCACTTCCGAGTTCGTCGTGCCCAAGTCGATTCCGATGATTGTGTCTTCCATGTCCCTTTACCTATTGCGGCGCATTCTTCGTCCGCGCTACCCGAACCTGCGCGGGACGGTACAACTCGCCGTTCCACTCGTAGCCGTTCCGATACACCGCCACTACGGTGCCGTCCGGCGCTGTATCGGTTTCTTCCGTTTCCACCGCGTTCATCCGCCGCGGATCAAATATCTGCCCCAGGCACGCAATGGGGCGCACGTTGAAGTCCCGTAGCGCTCCATCAAGCCGGTCCACGCTCAATTCATATCCTTTTTGCAGCGCCGCCACGGTTTCCCGCGTCTGTTCCGCGCGCTCTCCATCGCGCCGGAGCAGCCGGTCTATCCACCCACTCGGCCGCGCGCTCGCCATGAACGCTTCGGCTTCCTTCACGGAATCATGCCCCCGGCCCAGCCGGTCCCGCAGGTCCAGCAGCAGGTCGAGCATCTGCTTCCGCGCGCGCGATTCCGCCTCCCGCTGGCGTTCCAGGCTGACGTTGTTCTCCTCCTTCGCCAGCATCATCGGCATTTCCGCCAGCGGCGCCAAAGTATCATTCAACTGTTTAAACGTCCGCCCCTGCAGCTTTACCTCCTGCGCCAGCGCCGTCATGGCGGACCACAACGAATACAGATCATATTCCCGCGAGTCCGTCGGCTCCTGCCCGGTTTCCAGCGCGGACAATAACTCAGCATCAATTCCGTCAGGCGGCTCCTCGGATGCCAAGATGCGGTCCAGCCACGCCTCGAACTGGCGGAGCAGGCGCTCCTTACTTGCTTGATCGTTAGGACTCATCTCTTCTCATAAAAACACGAGGAAGCGACAGCGAGGCTTGTCGCCTTACTTGCCCTTGAGCACATCCAGCCAAGGCTTCGATCCGAGAAACTTGCGGTGCTCGGGAAGTGATTGCAGCAGCATCGTCAGGGGCGCTGCCGGATCAATCGCGAACAGCATGTGCATCGTCCGCCGTCGCGGATCGCGCAGCAGTTCGTAGGCGTCGCGGATGCGCTCGAACTCCGCCGGATGGCGGTCCGGCGAAAACTCCTTCACCTTTCTCAGGTACGCCGCGCGAATCTCCTCATCGCCAGCTTCAGGACCAACGCCAAGCGCCTCCCGCGGATCTTGCGGCGGTTGCGCTTCCCTAGCCTGATCACTCATTCGGCGCGCCTCCAAACAGCTTTTCCAGTTCCGGCTTCTTGTCTCGCCGCTGTTTCTTTTGACCCGGCAAACCTTCGCTCTTCAGCCTCTCCAAAAATTCGTCCGGTCCTTCGCCGCGCGCTATTGCCTCCGCCATAGCCTCAATCATCTCCGGCGGCACCTTTCCCGGCCCTGGCGCGGAGAACAGATCGTCCAGTGCATCCAGCGCGTCGTCCGCATCCTCATCGGCGAACTCTCCTCGCTCGCGGCGGCACTCCGGACACTGGCATGGTTTTCCGCCGCGGTTGCCAAACCCTGACCGGAATTGCGGCCCCGGATGGGCCGCCGGTGGCTTACCCAGCCGCCGCTCGTCTTCCACGATGGTTTCGAGAAGCCGGGGCTGCCGCGTGAAATCGTATTGATTTAAAGGATCAAAGATGCTCCCTAGCCCGAAGAACCCACGGCGGTTGCGGCGGCGTTGCATCTCCAGTATCTCGTTGACCAGATCCATGTCGTGCTGACGCCGCGCCAGTTCCGCCGCCGCCGCGAGAAGGGAATCGCGCCGGTCGAACAGCCAAATGGGCAGCGCCTGAGCCCGGATAAAGAGGAAGCGCGCGTCCGCCCCTCCTTGCCGCAGTCCGGCTGCCGTGGCCGCGTAGGCCAACTCATGATCGCCGCGTCGCAGCGCCGCCTCGCCCAGCGCTCGCAGCAGCGCCGCGTCCAGCTTCGCTTCGGACTTGGTCAGCGCGGTCGTTAGGCTTTTTTGCCACTCGGACGGAATCGTGAACGGCACGCCCATGCTGTCGCCCAGCGCGCAGGCCCGCGCGACACCCGCCGCCAAACTCGCCCGCTCACTCGCTTTAATCTTTGGCGGCTGCGATCCGGGCTGATCGATGCCGGTCGCGGCCCGTGAAATCCCGTTCAGCAACAAATACGCCGCTGCCGGTGTCTCCATCCGCTGCTGCGCTTCGGCCTCAAGCGCCGCCATGGCCGTCCGGTCGTATCGGACGGAGGCAACGCCCCACCGTAGCGCCGCTACAAACGCCGGACGGTCGCCCGTCCGCATCTCCGGCAACTCTTCCAGTTGGCGAATGCCTTCCTCCGCCAAGTGCGGCTTTTTCTGCTTCAGATGCCGGATGGCGGTTGACACCAGCAATCGCAGCCTCGTCTTCCGCGCTTCCGGATTCACGCGGTCCAGCCGCTCGGCTTCTTCCAGAAAGTCCAGCGCTTTCTTGAAAGATCCGCGCTTCTCCGCCGCCTCGCTCAAATACAGCAGCGGCTCCACATCCAAGGGCCGCGCGCGATGCCACTGCTCCGCCGCCCGGTCGCCCGGACGCCAATCCTCCTGCTCGCGCGCCCAATCCAGCCATTGCCGGAACGCCTCCGGATGCGGGTCCATGGAGCAGGCGCGTCCGTAAATCCGCTCCGGGGCCAGCGTCGCCGGACCTCCGCCTATCTCTGGAGGAGCGAAATCGTCCTCCGGCACTTCCTCGATCAGTTTGGCGGCATGCAGCAGCACTGTTGCTTCTTCGGGGCCGTTTGCCGGAAACCAGCCCTCCCGAATCGCGTGCTTCCGGAATTCTTCCCACAACAGCGCAGCCTGCGCATAATCCTCTGGATCGCGCCTGCTTTCCAGAGCCCGCGCATATAGGCGGAAGAAATGGGCATCCTTTCTCGCCATCCCGCCGATCGCGCCCATGACCTGGTTGAACTCCAAGTCCGCGAGCATGCAGCGGATCGAGATATGCTGCTTGAGGCGTTCCACCAGTTCCGGGCAATGCTGCCGCGCCAGCGCCAACACCCGGCGGATTTCGCCGAGAATTTGTTGATCGCTGCCGTCGTCGTCGAGCAACTTGTCCAGCGCCGTGAGCGCGGGCCGCAGCGCTTCCCGGTCGCCGCCCGTTTCCGCCACCAGCGCCGCCGCGCCAGCCGTCAATTTCACCTCGGGGTTCTGACGCAGCAGCGTTTTCAGCGCCGGAACCAGCCGCGCCGGAACCGAATCCGCCGCAATCGCCTGCACCCATTTCACGCTGGCATCCGCGTCTCCCCGGTACCACGCCGCAATTGCCCGCGCCAGCATCTTCCACGAAGCCAACGGACTCCGGTGCGAAACCTGCGGCAATGTCAGCGCGTCGTCCGCCACGGGACCGCTCGTTACCGCTTCGAACGCCGCCCGTAGCGCCGCCGCCCCTTCGCGCAATGGATGACCGGACGGCAAAACCGCGCATTGTGCCAGCGCCGCCAAATCCGTTACTTGCTGCCGAATCAACGTCTCGGTTAGCGCCCGCCGGTCCGCCGGAAGATTTGCGTCGTTCAACGGTCGCAACAGATCATCGAGCTTCCCGCTCTGGACCGATAATGCAAGATGAAGGTCCGTTAGGCGATCCCGCGAAGCCGGATAGCGTTCCTCGACCAGCTTTACGAGCGCTTCGGCTTCCACTGTCATGCGCTGTTCTCGCAAGGTATGAATGCGAGCGAGGTAAGCGTCCACAAGTAACTGCTCGGATTCCGCCGTGCCAAACTTTTTATGCAGTTCCTTTGCCGTCTCCAGCGCCTGCTTAACAGTCCCGTGCGCCAGTAACTGCCGCACGCGCTCGGCTTCAGCCAGCGGCAGTTCGGGCCGTGCAGCACCCACCGGCGCGGATGCCGCTGAAGAGGAAAGCGGCTGCACGCGAGGAGGGGAATCCTTGGACCATTTCTTGTTCTTGGACACAGTACCCTGCCATTATAGTGTAATCCCAGACTGGACGAGATTCGGTTTAAGCGCCAATCGTCATGGCTTTGTGATAGAACTTTTTCATTGCCTACTTGAAATAGGGCCACGACGCGGTGCTTGTCAAATCCGTTTACTTTTCACTTGGTAGTAATTTAGGCGACCGGCGCTTTCATTTGCAGTGCGCCGCGGCTTGTCTGGAACAGGAGCGGATCGTTATCAAAAAGCAATCGTCTGTTTACGAAACAGAGCCGCAGGATATGACCGGGCAGCCTTGGTTCCTAAATATGGTTGTGGAATGCGAGACGCCGTTGTTCCCCCTTCAGTTGCTGAAAGTGCTACAGCGAATCGAGCGCGAGGTGGGGCGGGTGAGAGAAGGTGTCGCGCGCAAAGGTCCGCGCGTGATTGATATTGACATTCTTTTGTTTGGTAACGCCGTGATGGATACTCCGCAACTGACAATTCCTCACCTGCGCATGACGGAGCGGCGATTTGTATTAGAGCCGTTGCTGGAGATTGCGCCGGAACTCCGGCATCCTGTCACGAAACAGGCTTTGCGGAAAAGCCTGAATGGGTTGACAGGGCAGCAGGTGCGAAAGGTGGAGTAACAAAGAAGAGTTTAGCTTGTTGCAACCGTTTCATGTAGCTGCTATTGTTCTCGATGAGCCGCCAATATAGGGGATATGGCCTCGGCTAAGTTCGCCTTTGCCTCTTCCAGCGTATCGCCTTTGTTTGCGCCTGGAAGCTCTGGAACAAAGCCGATGTAACCTTCGCGCACTTTCTCAAAGATGGTTGCTAGGATAATGTCCACGGCCCGTTAGCGCTCCTCGTAGATACTATTATTTACCCCTCGTTTAACGGGTCAGGCTGTTCGGCGGGATCAAGTTTCTCAATCATAACGGTGGCGATGTGATTGCGTTCCATGCGGGTGATCGTGAAACGGCGGTTGCCGTACACGACCGATGCGCCTACCTTCGGAATGTGACCGATCTGGTAGAGCAGAAAACCAGCGAGAGTTTCGAAACCGGCTTCGCCCGGCAGCGTTATGCTGTAGCGGGTTTCCAGTTCGCGGATCGTCGTGCTGCCTTCGGTCTGCAGCAGTCTTTCCTGATAGGTGGGTTGGGGGCGCACGATGTCGTGCTCGTCGCCGATGTCGCCGAAAATTTGCTCCAGGACATCTTCGAGCGTAATCAGGCCCGTGACCGTGCCGAACTCATCGACAACCAGCGCCATGCGGGTACGGTTTTTGCGAAATTCATCAACCAGTTGGTTGAGCGGTTTGGTTTCAGGAACGACTAGCGGCTTGCGAACAAAGCGGCGCAGGCGAAAAGGCCGGGCGGTCCGGCGGCGGTCGTGTATGAAGCGGCGTTCGTCCCACACGCGCATCAGGTCCTTGTAATGAACAACGCCGATGATCTGTTCGGGCCGGTCCTCGTAAACAGGAACACGCGCGAATTTGTGCTCGGCCATTGTATTCGACACCAGCTCCAGGTCGGCATCGACGGGCAGGGAAACAATTTCCGGTCGCGGCGTCATGATCTCGCGGGCGGAATAATCGGAAAGATCGATGAGCCGTTGAATGGCGCCCTGCTGAAATTCTTCGAGGTGTCCTTCATGACGGCTGGACTGAATAATGTATTTCAGTTCTTCCGGGGTGTGTCCGCCGTGAGCGTGGCCCGAACTGAGGCCCAGGGAGCGGAGAATAAGTGCGGATGAGCGCTCGATGACGACAACAAACGGCTGCGACAGGCGGTAGAACACGAGCAGGACGGGCGCGGCCAGCACGGCCATGCGGTCCGCTTTCTCCAGCGCAAGATTTTTCGGGACGACCTCGCCGATGATGACATGAGCGTAGCTGATCAGGAGGAAGGCGAGGCCGAAGCCCAAGCCATGCAGGAAAAGGGGCGAAATAGGCAGGCGCAGGGACTCCAGCAGACCTCGGAGGAGCTGATACATGGTGTCTTCGCCGGCCCAACCCAAGCCGAGACTGGCCAGCGTGACGCCGAATTGCGTGACGGAAAGCAAACGTCCGGGGTTGGCCAGCAAACTCAAGGCGCTTTGCGCGCCCGCATGCCCCTGTTCGGCCAGTTCCCGCAAACGCGACTGACGGACCGAGACCAGCGACACTTCAGCCGCGGCAAAGAAGCCGTTGGAGGCGAGTATGACGAAGAGAATGATTAATCGCAGGCTCATTGGGTGATCGGGAGCGCAAAACGGCAAATCCGTCCGGCGGAGTAAAATCGATGGGTGCCGTCCCGCCTTCTACGCGTTATCAATGTGAGCATAGCGATTCTGATTGCGCTCATTGCGGTTGCCGCCTATTGGTACGCATTTCGACCACTTCCCAAAACCGAGGGGGAAATATCCGCGCCGGTGGAAGCGTCCGCTTCGATCAAACGCGACGCGCGCGGCATACCGCGCATTGAGGCAAAGTCTTGGCGGGACGCGATCTTTTTGCAAGGTTACGCGACGGCCCAAGACCGATTGTGGCAAATGGACACGCTGCGCCGCTTTGGAGCGGGTGAACTGGCCGAGGTTTTTGGGGTCGGGGCATTGGCTGTCGATGAGCGGTCCCGCAGAATGCGGATGAGGGCGCTCGCGGAAGCAAATGTGTCCCGGTTAACGGCGGAAGACACGGCCGTGCTGGTGGAGTATGCGCGAGGCGTGAATTACTTCATCAACACGCATCGCGGAGATTACCCGCTTGAATTCGCGCTGCCGGGACGCGCCTACGATCCGCGGCCCTGGACGTTGGCGGATTCCATGCTGATCGGCCTCATCATGTACCGGGACTTAACGGATTCCTCAAGGTTCGAGTACGACAAAGGCGTGTTATTGAGCCAATCGGACCCCGTGAAGGCGCGGGCGTTATTTCCGCCGGGACAGGGAGCGACCGTCAGTCCAGGATCGAACGCCTGGGCTGTATCCGGCGCGCATGCCGCCGATGGAAAACCGATGGCGGCGAATGACCCGCATCTGGCCTACGGCGTTCCCGGAACCTGGTACTTAGTGCGTCTGAAAGCGCCCGGATTGAACGTCGCCGGGGCCAGCCTGCCGGGGCTGCCGTGCGTGATCTCCGGGCATAATGAGCAGATTGCCTGGGGCGTCACCAACATGCAGGTAGACGTGATGGACCTGTACGCCGAGCAGATGGATGAGCGTACCGGAAGGTACGTTTTTGAAGGCAAGCTCCAACAGGCTCAATTGGACCGGCAAATGGTCGGCGTGCAGGGGAGCAAACCCGTGGAGGTCGACACGTGGGTGACGCGGCACGGTCCGGTGATCCTGCATGCGAACGGAAAGTCCTATGCGATGCGATGGAGCGCGACAGATGGTTTTGGGTTTCCGTTTTGGGCGATCAACCGGGCCGGGAACTGGGAGCAATTCCGCTCGGCGCTCAGCAGCTTTTGGGGGCCTGGGCAAAATTTCGTTTACGCGGATAGAGCAGGGAACATCGGTTATCAGGCAACCGGACGATTCCCGATTCGCGGTGACGGGAAAACGCCGGTTTTGGGCGACGCGCCGCTTGACGGCGCAAGCGGCGGAGCGGAATGGACCGGCTACATACCGTTTGAGCAACTGCCGAGCGTTTACAATCCGCCGTCGGGCATTATTGCAACCGCGAATCAAAACCCTTTCGGACCTGATTTTCCTTATCCGGTAAACGGCAGTTTCGCGGACCGGTATCGTGTTGGGCAGATCCGCGCGCTGTTGAGCGCAAAAAACAAGCTGACCGTCGATGACATGCTCCGCGTGCAGAAGGATGTGTATTCGGCTTATCATCGCTTTCTGGCGCGGGCGGTAACGACCGCTGCCGCCAAACGCTCCGGCAATGATGCTGACGTGCGTGAAGCTGTTGAGGCGCTGCGTCGCTGGAACGGGCAGATGGACAAGGACGAGGCCGCGCCAATGATTACGGAGCTGCTGAGCAATCAGATGGGCACGATGCTGGTAGCCTCGCTGTTGCGGCCGGTTGGCGAAAAGAATCGTGAGCGGCCTAGAGCAGCGCAAGGCCCGAGCGTGCCTGATATTCTGCCGCGTCCTCAAATTATTGAGGGGCTGCTGCGCCAGCGCCCTAGCGGGTGGGTGGCGACAGATGACTGGGATGGATGGCTGTTGCAAAACTTAAGGTCGGCGCTTGATGAGGGCCGACGACAACAAGGCAGCCCGGTCTCGAAATGGAGATGGGGGCGAGTGTTGCAATGGAATTTAACGCATCCCGTCGGAAAGCAATTGCCGCTGGTAAACGGCTTTTTTGGCATTGGCCCTGTGGAAATGAGCGGCGCTGGCACAACGGTAAAACAAACAACGGGAACATTGGGTCCCTCGGAACGCATGGTAGTGGACTTGGGAGATCTGGACAAATCGGTGCAGAACCTGCCAATGGGCGAGTCAGGCATGGTGGCCTCCAAGCACTATAAAGACCAATGGCCCGCCTATTACGTCGGCAAGAGCTTCCCCATGGAATGGGAGCGCGTGGACGCAAAGGATGAACTGCGCGTGAAGCCCGGCGGACTCTAATCCAGCCCCTAGTGTTGTGTCCAACAAATAACTAGACAGGTAACCCAGGTTAGTTTTAACCTGGGTCATGAGCGATGGCGGCGGGCTTTCGGCCCTGGAAC
>JAABUZ0100009083.1_pt1 | contig 11490 bp, 17 predicted proteins | sample 5562091 | NCBI WGS metagenome assembly JAABUZ01 (sample SAMN12813069, study PRJNA571459) | rock metagenome | isolation source: Antarctica rocks | place: Antarctica: Victoria Land, Linnaeus Terrace sud | collected 2015-12-21
CGAGCACACCGGCTGGGACGCGATTGCGCCGAAGCACGTGGCGCGGCACGGCTTCCCCTTGGAAGCCTTCCTCGAGCGCGAGGCCGAATGGTGGCAAGCGCTGCTGCGCTCACTCCAGTCCCAGATCCAACCGGGGCGGGCGAAGAGCTGAAGAACTCCCGCAGCAAGGCGAGCGTCTTCGGTAGGCTCGGCGTTCGCGGCATTCGCACCTGGAGCGAGGAGCTGGGATTCGGTCACCTGGCCTCGGCCGATCCCACACCACGGCCAGGCGCTTGCCGCCCTACCGTCCAGAATTCCCAAAATGATGATGGATGATTTCCTGACCCGACCTGAACCGATGCCCGGACCCAACTCCACGTCCAGAATCGCTCAAGAACTACGACACAATTCGAGCAAGGTTACAGCCGTCCGCGAGGACATCAAGCTTCTCTGGCAGAGTTGGCGCTACGACCGCAGACGGACGGCGTCGCTGCAACCAAATGGGTCAAAAATGCAGCAATCGTTGCCGGACGCCTCAAACGCGGGAATGTCGCATACGCGAGTCGACACTGCGATCGGAGTCTTTCCGGATTCGGCCGGGCGGTGCGGGTTCTCGCGTGCCGGCCGCGCCGTGGGGAGAGATGTGGACATAGCCACTGCGAGGCCATCGGTGGGAGAAACCAGGTCGGCGTCGTACAGCTCAAGATCGCCCGGGCTGAGCGCGACGACGGCCTGGCCAAGATCGCGAAGATACTCTTGCTGCGAGAGCTACGCCGTCATTTCTCCAGCACTCAAGAGACGCGACCGATATCCGGCTCCGAGTCATCCCTTGAGCGCGCCGGCGATCAATCCCTCAACGAAGTGCCGCTGCAGGAATGCAAACACGAGGAGAACAGGAAGGGTCACAACGATGGCCGAGGCCATCAGCCCACCCCAATTGGTGTACACGTCGCCAATGTTGGCGTACAGGAAGACCTGCGCCGTCCGCATCTCGGCTGAAGACGTCATGATCGCGGCGATGATGTAGTCGTTCCAGGCAGCCAGGAAGTCGATCACCGCCACGGCCACCAGGGCTGGTTGCGCGATGGGGGTGATGATCTGAACGAGCACTTGAAGTCGTGACGCGCCGTCGACGACGGCCGCCTCCTCCAGCTCGGGTGGCAGCGTCTGGTAGAACGCCCGCAGAATCCAGATGCTGACCGGCAGGGCGTGGACCCAGTAAACAAGGATCAGCCCGGTGTAGGTGTCCAGCAGACCAAGCGAGGCGAGAATCATATAGGTCGGGATGAGGTTGACGAGGCCGGGGACCATCATCGGCGCGACGATGAGCAGAAGCAGCACGCCGCTGCCACGGAAGCGCAGGCGCGCCAGCGGGTAGGCGCACATCGAGGCCGTGACGACCGTGAGCGCCACGGCCGAGCACGCGGTGATTGCGCTGTTCATCAGCCCTCGGCCGAGACCCTGCTGAAACTCCAGCGCGTAGTTGGCCAGGGTAACCGGATCGGGCAGCAGGCGAGGCGGGAAGGCATAAATCTGCTTCTCTGTCTGGAGCGCAGTCAGGAACGCCCATGCGAACGGCACCAGGGCGATGCCCATCGCGCCGACCATAAGGGCGCCAGCGAGCCAGGCATCGGGGCGCAGGGGCGCCCATGGGACGATATGGCTGCGACGGATCTGGACGCGCGCAGCCATGATCAGGTCCTTGCCCGCAGCAGGCGGGTGTAGACACCGGCCAGGACGAGGTTCAGCGCGAAAATGAACACCGCGATGCTCGCGGCCGGCCCCATCCGCGAGTAGCGGAATGCCTGGTTGTACATCAGCAAGCTGAGCGGCTCAGTCGTCTGCGCCGGACCCCCACCGGTGAGCACGAGCTGGGCGACCAGGACATTGAAGTTGAGGATCGTCAGGAGCACCAGGACGATCAAGAATGGCAGGCGCATCAGCGGCAATGTGACGCTCCAGAACGACCGCCACCAGCCAGCGCCGTCCACCATGGCCGCCTCGTACAGCTCCGCTGGGATCGTCTGCAGACCGGCAAGCAAGAGCAGCATCGCGTACGGAGCGCCGCGCCAGGTATCCACTGCGATGAGTGACAGGGTTGCCAGAGCTGGGTCGTTCAACCAGGCGACCTTGGGCAGCCCGAAGAGGTAGAGCGCCGCGTTCAGCAAACCATCCTCATTGAGGATCCACTTGAAGATCAGATAGACCACGATGTACGAGGCAACCCAGGGGAGCAGAGCGACCACTCGGAACACCCCGCGCACGCGCACGCGCGTGTTTGCCAATAAGGCTAGTGCCGTCGCGACGACTACTTCGCACGCCACCGAGCCGCCGGTGAACACCGCTGATGCGCGGAAGGCGTTCCAGAAATCCGGATCGGCCAGCATCTGAGTGTAATTGCGCAGGCCGACGAAGCGCTGGAGCTCGATGAACTGGACGAAGTAGAGGCTGACGACCACCCCGTAGAGGGTCGGCGCCAGGCTGAAGACGAGGATGGCCGCCATCGCCGGTGCCATCATCAGATACGGGAACCAGTCGACTCCGCGGGCGGCGCTGCGCCGGCCGACCTCGACCGGTACCGCGATGCCGACGTTGTTCACGGCTAACTCTTCGGCAGCATGTCTGGCGGGATGTCGCTCAAGAGCTTGTCGTACTGCGCCTTCGCCTGCGCCACCGCGTCCTTCACCGGCGCGTTCTGGCTCACGATCTTCTGCAGCGCCTGAATCAGCAGCTCATTGGTCGGCACCGGCGACGCGATGTCCGGGGAGCCCGACGCGGCGATGGCCTGAGACACCATCCGAAGATACGCCCGCTCGGGCGCATCGAAGAACGTGTCCTTGCCCGTGCTGGTGCGCTTGGGCTGCTGGCCACCGATCTTGGCCAGTGTAAGGTCGGCCGAAGCACTTTCCAAGAAGCTGATCGCCGTCAATGTGGCGTCGCGATTCTTCGACTTGGCGGACATTCCCATCGACCAGTGACTCAGAAACTCAGGACCGTGGGCCTTGTTTGGATCGAAGGAGGGGAACAGACCGAAAGCGAGGTCTTCGGCCGGGAACTGCAGGCTGGTCTTGATGGACGGGAACACATTTGTCGCCGTGCTGAAGGCGGCGACTGAGCCCTGGGCAAAGAGCTTCTGGACGTCGGCCAGGTTCATGTTGAGGTTCGACCGCGGCTGAACCTGATACCTGGTGATCAGATCGGCATGGAACTGGATCGCCTGGATGCCGGGGTCGCTGAGCCAGGAGTCCGCCTTCCAGGCCGGCGGCTCGATGTCCCGGTGGCCGGTCTTGTCGACCATCATGTATTGGAAGAACGGCAGGTAGCCGCCAGTGTTCAGGCCGTAGCGGAAGGCGGTGCCCCACAGCTTCACGCTCGCCGGGTCAAAGCCCGGCTCGGTGCCGTGTTTGCCGGCGCCGTCGACGACAACCTTCTGGAGGGCATCAAGCCAGCTGTCCCACGTCTTCAGCTTGCTCGGTGCGACCCCGATGCTGTCGAACGCGCTCTTGCGGTAGATCAAGAACTCGGGCGTGAACAGGAGCGGCGCGGCGACCTTCTTCCCCTCAGACATGCCAATGTCCCACCAGCCCTTCGGGAAGTCGTCCTGATCTGCCTGCGGCCACGTCTTGAAGTACGGCAGCATGTCGCCCAAGGCGCCCATCTGATTGACGCGGGCAAGCCCATCCGAGGCGAACAGACAAATATCTGGCGCCGTGTTTGCGGCGAAGCCGGCCAGGAACTTGTCCGCCATCTCCTGAAACGCGGTCTGCTGCCACCGGATGGTGATGTCCGGGTAGCGCTGCTTGAAATCCTCTTCGATCTTGGCCATCGCGTCGGCGCGCGGATCAGTGCCGCCCTTCGCGACCGGGGTGAAGTGGCCCATGAAGTCGACAGTGCCCGACGCGGCGGGCTTGGCCACCGGCGTGCTGGCCACAGCGGCCGCCCCCGCGGTGGTCGGCGCGCCACCCGGCTGCGACTCGGTCGCCGGAGTTCGACAGGCAGCGAGTGCCAAGCCTGCGATCCAGGCGTTCCGGGCCAGGAACTGTCTACGGGAAAAGCTCGCCCCGCGTCGCTGCGGCTCCATGGCACACCTCCTGTCCGACTGGACACCCTTAGGCGCGTGCAGCAGCGGCTTCCGTGGGTTCACACACCCAATCCCGCGGCGGTGCACCACCTTCCGACCTCAGACTGTCGCGCCCGGCATGTCGATGTCAAGGTGCCTAACTTGAGATTGGACAAAGCATTGTGACCTCAGGCGGCTGTGGGGTAGGGACGACGAGCCACCAGCAAGCGTGGGGCAGGGCCAGGGCGCTGGCCTGGACGGCGTCCGGGGGAGTTTCCGCGGGCTTGAGGTGCGCGGGCTGGGGTACCCAAGGTGGCCAAAAGTCCGCCGAAGGCGCGGTGGACACGGCCGGGGCTGAGGCGCTCGCTGGGCAGCGGGCGTTCCCAGGCCAATCGCTGGTCGGCCACCACCGACCGGGCCAACCAGAGCTGCCAGAAGGCGGCGGTCACCAGCCAGGTCCAGCGGTCGGCCGCCGCCGGCTGACGGGGGCGGACCGTCGTCCAGCCCAGCTGCTGTTTGGCAAATCTGAACGCATGTTCCACCGTGAAGCGCCGCAGGTACCAGCGCCAGAGCTGGTGCAGGTCCTGCGGCAGCTGGCCGCCGATCCAGGCCAGCCACAACGGGGTGGGTCGGCCGTGCCGGGCCAGGCGTACCGGATCGGCGGCAATATCGGCCGCCTCATCCTTACTGAGCTCCTCGTCATCCTTGGGCGCTGTCAAGAGGCTCAGATAGAACTGATCGCCGGTCCGTGCGTAGAGCAGCGCTAAACGGGCCGACTCACGCACCCAGGCATCATCCGGCAGCTGGTCGACCATGTGGTGCAGGTCCTCGAGTGTGGCAGCCATAGCGCTTATCAGTGTGGCAAGTCTAGCCAACGGTGGGCCACGTGGTGGAGATCCTGACCTGATGACAGTTGGAGCGCTCCGCCCCCCCCCCCGGGTGGCCCCGGGCGCGCTCGGCCCGACACGGCCCCGCCTTCTGCGTTCCAACCGCGCCTACGCGACTCCGCCAGCAGCCCCGCCTGACTGTTGGCACGTGCAGGCGGGCTCGCCGAGCTCCTGGCCGATGAGCTGCTCGACGTCGGCACGCGAGATGCGCCGCCAGTCGGGCGCGCCGAAGCGCTGGAGCATGCCGCGGTGCGGGCCCTGCCAGCGCGCCCGCGGCCGGTAGTGGGCGAAGGTCACCAGGTCGAAGTGCTCGGCGTCCAGATAGTCGCGGCGGCAGCCGGTGTCGGGATAGTGCTCGACTAAGACGAACGGCGGCTCCAGGCCGTCCTGCTCGCCAAGGTAGCGGGTGGCGATCTCCGCGGCGAGCTGCTCGACGGTGTTGGTGACGCTGGGGCCGTCGTTGGTGGCCAACTCGGTCAGGATGACGACGGGTAGCTCGCCCGCGGCCGCGGCGAAGATCCTGACGCGGCAGACACCCGCGGCGCCTTTCCAGTCGCGGTAGGTGTGCTCAACGTCGCGGAGTGGTGGCATGGTCACTTCTCCCCGCCACGCAGAGCCCTGGCCGCCGTGAGGCTGACGTCAGCACCCCGCTCGTGGCCACGCTGGTACGCGGCCGCGTGGTACCCAACTCGCCGAGCTCGTCCCTGGCGCGGCTCGCCATAGTGCTGCCGGATGTACGCGGCGTTCTCCTGGTCGGTCCGCAGCACCAGCGCGGTCACACGGCCGGCTGCGGCAGACGCGCCAACGTGCGCCGGCGGAGGCTGCTGCTGGGCCTTCCGCTGGGCAGCCAGCCGGGTAGCGATGCGCAGTAAGGCGCCCCGGTAGAAGGCGGTCTTCCAGGTGAAGCCATGGATCAGGGGCCGTTCTGGTAACACGCGCTTGTCGCACTGCTCGCACCAGCGCTGGCCCCGCACGCGGTACGTCGGGGTCCACTCTTCGCACTCCACGCACCACGGGATGCCCACTGAGCCAGCGACAGCGGCCCGCTGCTCCTGGTTGAACGTGGTCCACTCCTCGAGGCCGAAGCGCTCCAGTTGGGCGGCGATCCAGTCGTACAGCGCGTGGGTGGCCTGCACGTTGGCCTGGCGCCCGACGACGATGACGGTGTCCACCTTGCCCTGCCGGCTGACGAGCGGCGAGCAGAGGTTGTGCCGAGCCAGGCTGGCTAGCAGGGTGCCGCGCCAGCTCCCGGCCCAGCCAGTGCCGATCGGCTGCTCGGTGACGGGCGGTGCGTCGCCCCCGGTCATCGCGACCTGGTCTATGGTCAGGTTGTGCCGGAGCAGCAGCGCACTGGCCCGCTCCAGGGCGGAGGCGGCCTCGGCTTCGGTGGCGCCGGCGTCCTCCGCGAGGCGGAGCAGCTTACGGATGCGCTCGACGACGTTCTCAGGTGGCATGACAGCTCCCGAAGAGGGAACGGGGCGGAGGGTGTCAGTCTCCGCCCCAGGCAGATTAGACGGTGTGCAGAGCGAACAGGCGGCGGATAGTGGCCAGGTTGGCGCGGGTCAGCTCCACGGCGTGGTCGTCGCCGTTCGGCTCGTAGGTCCAGCGGGCCACGACGAACGGGCCGTGAATCGGCGTGCCGACCTCAGCCCGCGCGCCCAGCGGCCACACCCATGGCGACGGCGGCTGGAGGTAGAGGCCCTCTTCGTTGATGATGGCCACCAATTCATCGCGGGGCGCGGTGGCCAGAGGTGAGATCAGGCGGACGAACTCGATGGAGCCGGCGACCAGGTGCTGCCAGGTCGCCAGGGTGTCGGTGACCGCAGGGACGCTCACGGTGCCGTCCAGGGCGAACAAGACGACGCGCACCGTGGCAGGGACAGCACGAGTAGTGGCTGCGGTGGTCATGGCTCGACCTTCGGGGCGTACTTGCCCGTGATCGCGTCGTACACGCGCTGGGCGGTGGCCGCGGCCTCGTCGGCGCTGGCGGCATACGCCTTCACGGTGACCTGGGTGGCGACCTTGGCAGTCTGGCTAAGCTCGACGCTCGAGGACGGGGCAGGCGTCTGCTGGGCGAGCGCGCCCAGGCGCTCCAGCGCGTCGGCGAGGCGGTCGGTGGTGGCGGTCATGCTGCCCTCCGAGGGGTGGGAGCGGCCGCGTGGCCGCCCCCGGTGAACAGGCGAAGTTGACGGGCCCGCGGGCGACGACAGCGCGGGCAGACGCGCGTGCCGTGGGCGTTGTGCGCCTTGCGCTCGTCGGCGCGGGTGCCGATCCACTCGGCGGCCAGCTCGACCCCGATGCCGGCGGCGACCACCGCGGCGACCAGGGGCGAGCCCTGGCCGGTGACGTGCTCGCGGAGGCGCCGGGTCGCGTTGGAGTCGGCGGCGAAGCCGATGTAATGGCGGGCGTGGTGGTGCGGGCTGGCGAAGTGCAGCACGTACACGCTGCCCAGCGGCGCGGCGGTCATGCCGGCCGCGCCTGCACGACGGCCAGACCCTTGGCGGTCAGGCTGTAGCGCGGGTCCTGGTCCTCGGTCGTTGGAGCGCCGCACGGGCGGGCGAACGGCGAGTAGTCGGCGAACCAGCCGACGGAGCAGACGTCGCCCACCAGGTTGTGGCGGTACGACGTGACGACGCGCACCAGCGGCGCGCCGCAGGACCGACACGCGCCGGCGGTAGAATCGGGATGCACTGTGAGCCTCCAGGGCCGGGGTGCGAACGGCGGGGCGGGGTGTTACAAGCACCTTCGCCCCGCACTGGCGGCTAAGCGGCGGTGGCCAGCTCGAGGGATTGCTGGCGGCGAGCGCGGACGGCGGCGCAGTGGAGACGGACCGCGAGCTGATGCTTGCACTGGAGCATCGGCGCCCTGGCGGCGTCGGGGCAGGTGCAGGCGTCGCGGGTAGTGAAGTAGATGCGGCTCGGGTCGGCCTGGCTCGGGATGCCGAAGAACTTGCGGCCTGAGCGGGTGCGGCACTTGAGCCACTGGCCGGCGTCGGCGGCGATCTCGAAGGCTTTGATAGCGCGCTTGTCGGTGGGGTGAGCGGTGGCAGTAGCGGTAGTCATGGCGGGATCCTTTCGGTGAGTGGTGGGCGTGGTTGTTGGGGAGTTGCTTACAAGCTCTGCAGGCCGCCGTGTGTCACTGGTCGAGCGTCTTTGTTGCCCGCGGGTTGAGCCTCGCCCCCGCGCCGGTCCTTCTCTCTCGTCCCCTACAGTATACACGCCTTTACTACAATGTGCGGCCCTACAGTGTCACAATGGCACACTTCTCTACAGTCGGCTACACTGTGGCGAGAAGGGCAGGACTCACCATGGCTGAGCGCTACTGGACAATCGCCGAGATCGCCGCGCGCCTCGAGGTCAACCCTGAGACGGTCCGGCGCTGGCTGCGCTCGGGCAAGCTGCGCGGCGTCTACTTCACGCGGACCAGCGGCTACCGGGTCGCCGACGCGGAGCTGCGGCGCCTGGCGGCGGAGTTTCCGGGCGCATTCCCCCAGCTCGAGGAGGAGCGACGCCAGGCGGTCGCGGCGTGAGCCTGGACAGCAGCACCGCGACCGCCCGCACCCGCACGCCCGTTTACACAGGCACCGGGCCGGTCAGCGTACCGGAGCCGCGGCTCGTGCGGGCGCCTGCACCGAGATCTGCATGAGCCAGCCGACACCGCCCGCTGTGACCGACCTCGTGGACTGCGCCTATGCGGCCTTCAATGCCCACGACATCGGTGCCCACCCGGACGTCCAGGCCGCCGCCCACACGGACGAGCGCGCCGAGCAGCAGGGCCGCGCGTACTAGCTTCGGAGCCCTCGCTCCCCTCTTCATGTCCGATACCCTGCGTGCGTTGGCGTACACCCTCTATCGCGCGGTCAGGCGGAAGTCTGCTGGCCTCGGGGATTTCTGGTCTGACTTCGCGTATGGCCAGCCGCCCTTTGCTCCACAGCTCCGCGAGCCGGTGATGTGGGCGGGCATCTCCATGTTCAGCGACCTGGCCCACGCTGCCATGAAAGCGCGGGCGTACTCTCAAGGTCTCTTCCTCGCTGAGGTGACGATTCCGGACGGCGCCCACGTCGTCGTGAGGCAGACTTCCAGGGACCCCCGGCATTACAGCGTGATGGGCACGCCAGCCATGCTGATCTCACTGGTGACGCAAGTCACCCCGGTCTAAACCGTTTATTGACTCCGAACCCCTTGTGGGGCACAGTCCAGGGTGTACGGTAGGCGAACACTAGAGAGTCTCAGATGGCGTACTACGAGCTCGTGAACCTGGCCAGCGGCAACCTCGTCGGCGACTACGACACCGAGGAGGAGGCACTGGCCGACGTCCGCACGATGGTCGCCCGCAACGGCAACTCCAGTGTGGCCACCATCGGGCTTGGGCGAATCGACGATGAGGGCTGTACGACTCTCGTCGTCGAGGGGACGGACCTCGTCGCGCGTGCTGAGCGGCCGGTCCTAGCCTAGTCGCGGCCGCGGCAACGAGCCGCGGTGTTACACATCCTCGAGCAGGCGCGGGATGGACGGGAGCGCCGACCTGGACCGCGACGTGCTCCCGGTACGGTGTCCCTTCCCAGTTCACCCGTTGCGGCGGCGAGTGTCTGTAATCTTCAGCAATAAGTGGTTCTCAGGCACTCTCGATGAGCAGTAGGCTGGCCCTCTTGCGGCTCGCCGCCCCTAGAAAACGGCTGTCACCGTGATGTTGACCAACCCGCTGTTTTCGCAGTGCGCCGAAATGCGTGTCGACCGCTTCTGGCGTGACCGGGGCCACCATCCATTTTGCAAGTCAGTCTGCTACGTCGCTGGGCGCGGTGCCCCTGTGCGGGCGAGAGTCTGGCTCATCGAGAGTGCCTGAGAACCCATTTATCCCTGAAGATTACAAGTGTCCACGCTCACGCTGTAGCTCTAAAGAGGTCGAGGCTGAACATGCACCCCCGCACGGTGCACATCCAGCCTCAGACCAAATCGCCGCCGAAGCTTAGGGGAGTTGGAGGCAGTCACCGCGGCGTCGACACGGCTCTCGGGTTTCTCCTGGAAGCCACCGCCATTGTGGTCGGTGGCCAACCCCGTCAGGTGAAAGCCAGCCTAAAGCTTCTCCACAACGGGTGGCGTTGCGTCCTGCATGCTGCGCTGCACGATGGCCATCTCATCACCGAGCACGTCGGCCGCGCGTCGTTGTGCCACCGAGGCGCGCGCGTTCACGCAGCTCTCCGCTGCGCCTGCTCCCAGGCTTGAGCCGCCTGCTGCACCGCGTCCCAGGGTGTGCCCAGCGGCGGCGTGTAGCTGAGGTCCAGGTCGGGCAGCTCGTCGACGCGCAGCCCGCAGGAGATGGCCGTGGCGAAGATGTCGATCCGCTTGGCCACCTCGGCCTGCCAGGCCCCGAGCATCTGGGCGCCCAGCAGCCGGCCACTCGCGCGATCTCCGGTGAGCCGCACACGCAGGGTGGCCGCGCCGGGGTAATACGTGGTGTGATCCCAGGTCTCCAGCGCGCTGGAGACCTGGGATCACAACCAGCGGCGCGCGCCTCACCGTCGCGCAGCCCCGTTCGAGCGACGGCCAGGTCGAACACCTTGACGACCTGGGTACCCACCGACCCGGCGAACAGGCGGCCACCTCCCACGGCGTTCTCGCCGGCGACGCGTCCCTGTTTGTGGGCCGTGGTACCGAGTGGCAGGTATACGGGTCGCTCAAGCAGACGGTGCCAGGTCTCGACGCAATCGCCCGCGGCGTACAGGTCGGGCACATGCGTCGCCATGAAGCGATCGACGTGCAGCGCACCTGCATCACCGGTCGCTGCCCCGGCGGCCGCGGCGAGCGCCACGTTGGGCCGGACGCCGGCGCCGACAAGCACCAGGTCAGCACGGCGCTCGACACCGCCGTGACCAGAGACCAGAAGCCCTCCCTCGGAGGGTGAGATACGGTCGACAGCCACGCCGCTGACGACCTCGACCCCACACCGGCGTAGCTCGGCGACCAGCAGCTCGCCGAACACGCGATCGACGGTGGGCAGGACCGCGGGCGCTCGCCCCATGAGGGTCACGTGCAGACCGCGGCGGGTCAGCGCGTCGGCCATCTCCAGGCCGATGTAGCCACTACCCACGACAATCGCCGACCGCGGCTGGCCCCTGGTGAGGTGCTCGTCCAGGCGGAAGCTGTCGGCCATCGTGTGCAGCAGGTAGACGCCCGGCAGATCTAGCCCGCTGATCGGCGGCCGCACGGGCGTCGTGCCCGTGGCGACCACCAGCCGGTCGTAGGGCAGCGCGTTGTCTGCGCCGTCAGGTGTGCGGACCAGGACGCGGCGCGTAGCCGGGCTGATGGCGGTGGCTGTGTGCTCCAGCAGCAGCTGGAGACCGGCGCGCTCGAGCTCGGCGCGCGTCCGATGCGCCAGCGAGCGCCAGTCGGGCACCTCGCCACTCAGGTAGAAGGGCAGCCCACAGATGCTGAAGTTGGGGAAGGCATCGGCGACCACGACGCTGAGGGATACGTCCGGCCGCAGCTCCCGCGCCCGCAGGGCCGCGCTGACGCCCGCGTCACTGCCGCCGACAACCACCAGGTGCATCGGCAACGTGGCCCTGCG
>JAABUZ0100009084.1_pt1 | contig 11489 bp, 7 predicted proteins | sample 5562091 | NCBI WGS metagenome assembly JAABUZ01 (sample SAMN12813069, study PRJNA571459) | rock metagenome | isolation source: Antarctica rocks | place: Antarctica: Victoria Land, Linnaeus Terrace sud | collected 2015-12-21
TTGGGCGGGCGAGGTTACGAATCGCGAGCCGGACAAGTGCGACGAGTTGGCCTGGTTCGACCTGGATGCGCTCCCCGCCAACGTCATCCCGTACGTGCGCCGCGCGCTCGATAACTACCACGAGGACCGCTGGTTTGATAGCTTCGGCTGGGGCTCGTGATGCCGTAACGACGCGGGCGGCACGATTCTGTCAGCCGTGGTGAAGGAAGCGTACTCGCGCTGGCGGCTCAGCCCCCGACGAGGCGTGCCGGATTGAAGGGATCGGCTTGTAAGGGTGACACGTCGCTGTCCGACGCTCCATCGTAGACTTGTCTACAAAAAAGGTTCGAGAGGAGGACGCCGTGGATAGTGCGGAAAGTGATCACGATCGGCACGGGTGGTCCGTGCCACAGTTGGGCGGCGCGGTGGCCGTCGTCACGGGGGCCAGCCGCGGGGCGGGGCGCGGCATCGCTCTTGTGCTAGGCGAGGCGGGGATGACGGTCTACGTGACCGGGCGCAGCGTCGCCGGCGGTCGGACGGTCGATGGCCTGCCCGGAACCGTCGATGAGACGGCTGTGGAGGTCGGCGGACGGGGTGGCGTGGGCATCCCCGTGCGCACGGATCACACGGTGGACGCGGAGGTCGCGGCGCTATTCGCGCGCGTCGAGCGGGAGCGGGGGCGCCTCGACCTGTTGGTCAACAACGCCTGGGGCGGCTACGAAGGCGACGACGACACGTTTGGACGGCCGTTCTGGGAGCAACCGCTCTGGCGGTGGGACCGGATGCTTGCGGCGGGCGTGCGGTCCTCCATGGTGGCCAGCTACTACGCGACGCCGCTGATGCTACCGCGCCACCAAGGGCTGATCATCAACGTCGGCCTTGACGTCGGCCCGGACGACTGGGATCTCGCTCAGCATGACCATATCGGCGTCTTCTACGATACGGCCAAGACCGCGATCAATCGCATGGCATTCGGGATGGCACACAATCTCCGCCCCTACGGGGTCGCCGCCGTCGCGCTCGCGCCGGGCTGGATGCGCACCGAGGCAGTCATGCGCGATAAGCCGCCCCACACACGCCCATCGGGCGCGCAACTCGCCGAGACGCAATCGGTGGAGTACGTCGGGCGTGCGGTCGCCGCCCTCGCGGCCGACCCCGCCGTGCTCGACAAGTCGGGGCATGTCCTGCGGGTGGGCGAGGTCGCGCGCGCGTATGGCTTCACCGACATCGACGGCCGGCAACCTTGAACGGCGCGCCGATCGGCGTATGTCCTCGTCCCCTTCGGTCGGGGCGCTAGGTTAGGAAGGCGGCCCCGACAAACAGAGCAGCCTTCCATCGCGCGGAACGCGCGTTCCCGCGATTAGAACCAGCGATCCCGCTCGCGGTTGGCGCTGCGGAACGCCTCGCCCCAGACCCGTTCCACGTCAGGGTCCAGCAACACGTAGCGCGTCGTGCGCTCGGCGTAGTCGTACACATGGCCCCGCTTGCGCTCGTCGATGGGCGCGTTGTCGCGGTCGGTTGTGGGCGATCCGTCGCCGTCTTTTCTCCGCGCGCCGCAGACACTGTTGGTTAATTCGTCGGCACCGTTACGCGGCGAGAGCGGCGAAGCGTGAGATACGGGTCTTGGCGCGCGGCGTCTCAGTCCACCAGTCGTCGAGTCGTTGCAAGCTGATCGCGACGGCCGTGGCGACATGTTGCAACCGAAGCTTGCGCAATGAGCGATACCTGGCGCGGCGCATCCCGCAAGCCTGCACTCCCTGGGCCATCGTCCCCTCCACGCCTCGCCGCACGCGGTACGCCTTCTTAAAGGCCGGCGTCGTTTCGCGTGCGCGGGCCGCTTGCAGTGCCGCGTGTATCTCGCGCGGGCGCAGCACGATCTGGCACGGTTGTGTCTTAGAGCGCGTGCATTGTGTGCGGCAGGGGCATGCCCGACAATCCTGCGTGTCGAAGAAGATTTTGTGACGCGCGTTGCCTTGCTCGCTCGTGTCATCGCCCCAGTAGCGGCTCGTCTTCCCTTGTGGGCACACGACCTTGCGCGCCTCCCAATCGATATTGAACTGTGCGAGGTCGAAGCCCGCGCCAGCGCGCGCCTGCCAACTCGTGTCGCGTGGGACAGGTCCGATCAGGTCCACCCCGTACGTCACCGTGGCATCGACGACGTGTGGCGCGCTCATGTAGCCGCCGTCGACAAAGTGCGCGCCAGGGAGCAGGGCGCGTGCGGCCAGATCGGCATGCACGACGGGCGTCACCTCGACGTCGTTGGTCGTCCCTGGCACGGTCGCGACGTGCGTGATCAGGTGCGGCCGGTCTGGGTCACAGGTCTCGGTCAAGCTAACCAGGTAGCCTGTCCACGAGGTCGTGCGCTTGCTGTGGTGCCGGGCATCGATGTCATACGGCGACTCTAAGGTTAGCTCGTGCGGGGGCATATCTGTCGGGTCGCGCAGGTGGACGATGCCAGCGGCATCAGGGGCGTGGAAATACTGAAGCCAAAACGGGCGCAACGTCCGGATGGCCGGGATCTCGCACAGCCAGGGGGGCGCGGTCGGGCCATAGACGGCGCCGAGCAGATGCAATCCGTCGGCGCCGATGGCTGCGGCCAGGGTGTCGCGTTCCGACTGAGCCTCGGGCAGGCGCTCGTTCTCGATGCGCGCCCCGTAGCGGTCGAACCAGTCGGGCGCGACCTGCGCGCGGAGCCAGTCGGGGACCACGACGGCCAGGGTATTGAGGGCGTGGCGCAGCGTCTCGCCGACACCCTCCAGGCGATTGAGGGCGCGCACAGCCGCGAGCACATTGGTCGAGTCAGTGCGCTGCTTGCCGCGCGGCTTCACCAGGCCCATGGCCTTGCACCGATCGAGTAGGGCGTCGAGGAGCAGTTGTTCAGCCTCACCATCGATCAAGCGGTCGCGGAACTCGGAGAGGATCGAGAAGTCGAAACCTTCGTCGGTCAACTCCAGGCCCAGAAGGTACTTGACGTCGATGCGACCGCGCACCGCGTCAGCAGCCTGACGATCGGTGAGCTTCTCGGCAAATTGTAGCACGGTGACGAGGGCCAGGCGCCAGGGGGCCTTGGCCGGTTTGCCACGCGTCGGGAACAACGGGGCAAAGCGCGCGTCGTCGTAAATCGTCCCCATTTCGTCGCGTAGGCGGAGCAGGCGGCTGCCTTTCGGGAAGGCGGCACGGGCAACGAGCGCGGTCATCTCGGGGACAGGGCGGATCGTGTGCGGGTGCAGCGACATGAGTTGTTTCCTTTCGACGTAACGTGCCGGGAGTCAATAATGTCGAGTGTGCCACATCGGAGGCGTGCCGTGCTGTGCTGTGCGACAAACGGTCGTGCCGCGTGAGCTAACAGGGTCGCCGCCGGTTCTTGTGACGTGCGTGCCGGGGACGGTAACAGGGGCGACACGGGACCGCCGTCAGTGGGAGGAACGACGCTCCTTCGGCGCGGCCTGTGCACAGGGCCTAGACACGGACGCCCACAGGCGCGGTTGCAGCACTCCTTAGACGGGTGCCGCGGCAGACGGGAATGGGGCCGCGTGCCGTACATGACGCTCTTGCAGGTGACACGGGTCGCAGGTATGATGCATCGTTCTATGACTGCCACACGGACTCCTTTATCTCATCACGCTAGTTTTAGGAGAAACTAGCGTGACGAGATAAAGGAGTGGTTTTTCTGCCTGTGGCATGACTACTAGCACGTCAAGCAGTCCCACCGCGCGACGTCATTGACGCCTGGGGGAGGGGACGTGGAGGAAGGAAGGGCTGATGAATAGTGAGCGTATCGCGGTTAACGATGCCGAGGGACGTTTCAAGGAGATGATGGCACGGGCGGGAGTTGGGCGCACGCGTCCAGACATACATACACTCTGGGCCACCTTCAAGGCCTTTGCGCATGTGCCAATCGCCGCAGCCAACGATGACCTATTGTTCCAGTGCGGCGCACCGCTCGACGACAGCAAACCCTTTACCCTCTCCTTCGTGCGTCAGTTCGTTATTGGGGAAGATGACGCGTATGACTACATGGAGCAGCTCTTCTGCCAGGTCGAGTATCAACGGCATGCGGAACTCGAGACGCTACACACCGCACGATGGGCAGCAGGGTTCATCACGCTGGACGCGTACTTTACTCATGTCGAAGGACTGCCTGAATTCCAGATACCCGTCTTTCGACACACCCCGCGAACGATCGAGATCTTTCAAGACGTCATATAAACGGCAGCCCCAAGGGTCGCCACGCCCTGATCCTTAATCTCTCTCGATTCCGAATTAACCAACAGTGTCGTCGCAGCGCGTGCCTTGTGTGGTGGGCGTCCTACGACAACTATAGCTCGTCAGATAATGTTTGAGAGAAATAGGCCGCTCTGTGCGCGTGGCAACCGGCCGTGGAGTCCCATTCTTTATCTGAGCATCTATAGTAACGTGAGGGAGGCGTCCGCAGGGGGGGGATATGCTCTCCTCGTCGATGTGCCAGGAGCAGGACCCTCGACGATCACACATCGCACTCCTTTAATTAATAGACGGCCTGAGCGCGGGCGCCGCGTCGTGAACGACGTCTTTGCTCGGGACGGCGGACGTCCCTTTACAGCGCCGTGCCCGTGTGCTACCGTACGGCTAGTCCAACGGGGAGGTGAAGACGCCTAATGGCTCGGCTCACTCGCTAACGCTCGGCCAGAGCTCGGTCTATCCATAGGGAGAGTGGTCATGGCGCTGCCGGTTCGTGCATGGATCTGCATGCCACGGCCGATAGCCGCCTGCCTCTCCCCTATAGGCCTGTGCTCTGCGCTGACGGAGTGAGCCACCGACGACCCGTGATGTGAGTTGGTGAAGCGGGCCATCCCTCGTCTTCCGCGAACGCATTGTGTCCCAAGGCCGCACGTCAGTTTCGACGTGCGGCCTTTTGTTGTCCAGCGTCCCCTATCGACAGCGCAGGAGTACTATTCTATGCGACTTATTGAAGAGCGCGCGCCCCGCCGGCGCCTCCCGTTCTCCGCCCTGAGCGGGGCGGACGCCATCTCCCTGACGGGCAACGCCCTGACCCAGATCGCCGTCCCCTGGTTCGTGCTCACCACGACAGGCAGCGCCGTGCGCACGGGTCTCGTCGCGTTCTGCGGCCTGCTCCCCCTCATCCTGGCGGCGCTCCTCGGCGGTGCCGTCGTCGATCGCTTGGGCCAGCGACGGATGAGCATTATCGCTGATGTGGCGAGCATGACCTGCGTGGCGGCTATCCCCTTCTTGTACGCCCGCCATGCGCTGGCCTTCTGGCAGTTGCTCGCGCTCGTCTTCGTGCGGGGAATGCTCGATGCCCCAGGGACGACCGCCCGCGCGGCCCTCCTCCCGGAGCTGGCCGCCCGCGCGCGCCTGTCGTTCGTGCAGGCCAACACCATCCATGAGGTGATTGAGAGCGGCTCCCAACTCCTAGGGCCGGCGCTCGCCGGGGTCCTGGTGTCTGGGTTGGGCGCGAACAACGTGCTGTGGGTGGATGCGGCGACCTACGCCGCGTCCGCCGCGCTGATCGCGGCGGCGGTCCCACCGGCAACGTCGACCGCGGAAAGGACGGCGCGATGGTATCGCCACGACCTTGTGGAGGGATTGCGCTTTGTGTTCCGCGACCCACCGATCCGCGCGATCTTCGTCTCGGCCACGGTGCTCAACTTCCTCATCTCGCCCCTGCTGGCCGTGATCCTGCCGGTGTACATGAAAGAGACGTACAACAGCGCGGCGAGCTTGGGGCTTGTGATCGCGGCCTTCGGCGGTGGCTCGGTGCTCGGCACCATCGGGGATAGAGTCGCGCGCCGCTCGACCTTCATCGCGGGTGTCGCCGGCATCGGGGCGGCCATCGCCACCCTCGCCGCGTTACCGCCGGTGCCGGTAATGGTAGGGGCCATGCTGTTGGGCGGCATGATCAGCGGGCCGAACGGCCCGCTCGTCTCCACGGTGCTGCAAGAACGCACGCCGGAGGGCCTGCTTGGGCGCGTCTCCGGGACCACTACGGCCATCGGCTTCGCCGCCGCCCCGCTCGGCGTCGCCGTGGCCGGCTATGTGGTGGATGCCATCGGCGTCCGGCCGACGCTGATCGGGAGCGCCATCCTCTTTCTTGGCGTCATCTGCGCCTTGGTGTACGATCACGGCTTGGGCGGGATGGATGATGCCCGCGACGGGCAGCGGTGATAACGGTCCTGTGACGAGGGGGACCTGTAGCCTCACGAAGGCCACCTCCTATGTAGCCGGGTCCACCTCCTGACAAATTCCACCACAGGAAGAATTCTCGCACTCCCAATGACAGTGTATGAAAAGTCCTCGAAGCTTGACATAGAAATCCGTGTGTGCTGTGTGGTAGCCGACGTTGCCGCAATCCACGCCTTGTTCCGGATAACAAAACCTCCCGTTCCTGCAACTACACTATGACGGTAGCACATACCGGGCATGACCTGGCGTGCGGTTAAGGATGGTGCACTCTTGGCGCAAGCTGGAGAGGTGGATGATGACGTACTGACGCGGACACAATCCCGTGCCTTGTGGCGCCATACGGACTTCCTGCTCCTCTGGAGCGGTCAGGCTGTCTCGACGTTGGGCAGCAGTGTGTCTCGCCTGGCCTTGCCGCTGCTCGTCTTGGCCCTCACGCAGTCCCCTACGCAAGCGGGTCTGATCGCCGCCCTGCAAGCGGTGCCGTATCTAGGCGCTTGTCATAGGCGCTTGTCATAGCGACATCGACAAAAAGTTGTCTATGCAGCGAGACCCAGGTCCTCAAACAGGGTCTGCATGTCCTTGCGTACCGTTTCATAGTGTTCATCGATGGCACTCCAGGTCTTCGGCTTGCGGCCCATCTTGGGCTTGGCTGTCCCGGCCAGAATCGGCTTGATGACCTTGTCGCGCAGGACCACCAGCGCGGCGATCGTGCGCAGCCCCTCCGGCGGTGCCTGATAGCGCCGCGAGGACCCGACTTTACCGATCAGCCCCTTGGCCCGCAGTTTCTTGAGGTCGTAGGCGGCATGCCGCGGCTGGTAGGCCGGCGCAGTTGGCCCAAGCACTGTCTGTACCTGCGCGGCGACCTGGCCCAGGGTGAACCCCGTGGGGGCGGGTGCCAGGGCGAGCACCGCTGCCAGGACGGCGCGCATGCGCGGTTTGTTGAGGTCGATCCCGCCCACGCGGGTCTGGCCTAGATACGCGGGCGCGGGCAACTGTTCCAACGTATCGTCGGCCACGAAGGCATGGTCCACGCAGTCTAACGTGGTCAGGAAATGATCCACCATGTCATGGAGCCGCGCGACCAACTGCGGGAAACGCGCCACCACCCGCCCGCATCCCAACTCCTTCGCGTTATGCGCCTGCGCCTCGAAGCGGAGCACATGTTCGCCTTTGGTAGAGGCCTTGAGGGTCAGCTTGCCGACATGCAGCTTGAACACCGTCAGGTCATACACAGGTGTCTCGACCACGACCTCCACGCGCGGGGCTTTCGTCCCGCTGAGGTGGCGGGGGCGCATCTTGGCGCCGAAGATCGTCTTGAGACCGCGCACGTCGAGGTGGGCGCGCGTCCGGTCAATCATACCCTGGAAGACCTGTTCCATCTGTCCGCCCACCCGGAACAGCAGATTGCGGCTGTACTCAAATTGATAGACGGAGTACGCGTCGCGAAAGCCGCTGCGCTCCTGCTCATTAACATCCAGGGCAAAACATAAGCAGCAGGAATAGATCCAGCGGTCACAGACCTGCGTCAGGCGCCCTATCATCCGCTCCTCGGACAAGGTGTCTGCGATCGACGCTAGGGCTGTGGGGTCGGCCAGGTGCGTGAAACAGTTGCCCTCCTGCCGGGTCGCGATCCCGGCCGTGGCCGCTTGTGCGGCGACATACTCATGCCCGTTGAGGATGACCTGCGCCCCGAAGGGCGGATGCCCGGACATCTTGATCGTGAGGTGGCCCCCGTCAGGGTCCAGGATGTGGAAGGAATAGTGATTCACGTCGGCTTTCTTGGACACGAGGTCCACAATCACGCCATTCTTGGCCTGCTGCACATCCCACCCCGGGGCGACGGCGCGCGCGACCAAGATCATGAAGAGCCCCCGCGTCGTCGGGTGCGTCGCCAGGTACTCCTCGGCGAGCTCATGCTTACGCTCCCCGCGCGGGCAATCCACGACGGTGATACCGTGCGCTTTGGCGAAGCCGCGGACACGCCGACTAAACCGACCCGCCAGGCGCATGAGGTGGGCGTTGTCCAGCGTCGCATCGGAACCGGTGAGTTGCCGCCACCAGTACCGGAACCCCGGCGGCGCGTAGCACAGGGTGTTGTACGCGTTGAGGACGATGCGATCCACGCAATCGTCGCTGCCCTCGAGAAGATCCGCATAGCCCTCACTCACCGCGTCGCCCATGATGACGTCCTCCCATCGCCGCGCTGCTCGCCATACCCACTATGAGAGAGAGCGTACATCCTGCGGGCCTCGGGGGCAACTGCTCCGCCAGGAGCCACTTGCTCTGAGCGCAGTCTCAGAGCAAGGTTGGACTCCTAATACAGGCACATATGGTGCGATTGAGTCAAGTTTACGCAACGAGTTTAGCCCGGTCGATCCAACGGTCGATGGCATCGTCTACGTGATCGAAAGAGGGGCGTAGCTCAGGGGTTGTAAATTCTAGCGAAGAAGTCAGCATGGATTATAGCGGCGGAGCAACACATCGCCTGGACTGCATGCCCGCCCTTTTACGCGTGCAGGCGGCCCTTTCCCCCTTGTGTGGAGGGCCTGACACCTGCTGCCTTCCCCACTAGAAAAATGCTGAATCCTCCGATGGAATTTACAAGGGTCGCCTGCGGCAGCGACAGGGGTAATGCGCGCCATGCCTGGGCGCAAGATGCGCGCGTAGACACGCGTGAAGAACAAGGCCGTGCGCAGTCCCTCCCGTGTGACGCGGTAGCGCTGGGTGTGGGGGATGCGCTCAATGAGCCCATGCAGACGCAGGCGGCGCAGGTCGTAGGTCAGTCTGCCGGGCGTTATGTGGGTGGGCTCAAGGCCCAGGAGTGGCGCGAGATGCGCGCGCACGTCTTTGCTCGTGAAGCCGTTGGGCAGCAGACAATAGAGGACCAGGACGCTCAACAGCGCCTGCACGCGTGGATCAGCGAAGGGCAGCGCGGCGACGCGTTGGTCGCCGACCACCTGGGGGCGGGTCACCTGCCGGAAGGCGTCCTCACCAAGGAGGCAATCGTGGCTGAGGTGTTGGACGTCGAGCAGACGTCGATTGGCCTGAAAGCCGACCGCCCGCAGCGCGGGTAGGTTGTGCAGCCGTTTGCCAAGGGCGAAGTCCCGCGTGTCGTTGATGGTGGTTTCGGTGCGCAGCGCGCGTCCTTCCTTGTGATACTGCTTGATCCGACTGTGCTTGTCATCCGCGTAGAGCGAGGGGATGACGCCCTGTGTGATCACGCGCGTGCGGAAACGGTAGCGTGCGGTGGTCTGCTTGGTCACGCGGCGCCCAAAGATGAGTTGCACCTGGTCGGGGCGACCCACGTCCAGGTTCTCGCGGATGATCTCCTCGCACAAGATCCGTCCAGGATCGGCGCAGGAGAGGAGGCCATTATCCAACGCCTCAAAGGCAATGCCCTCTTGCGTCAGTTGCCGCTTGAGATACTCATGCCCATTCAGGCACAGCTTGGCATTGTAGGGGAAGTACGAACAGAACGTGAGGAAGAACGGGCCGAAGTCCGCATCGACCGCGTAGATGTAGTATTGGTTGACCAGGGCCGTGGACTTGACCAGCCAGGCGTAGGGCTGGCCCGTCTGGGCATTGTAGCGGCGCTCCGTGCGCCACACCGTGGCCTTCTCCTGGGCTTTGCCGATGAAGAGCACGCCCTCGTGTCCCTGGAACGCGGCCAGGTACTCCTGGGCGACCGCGTCCTTGCGTTGCCCATGCGCGAAGGTCAGGAGCGGGACGCCCTGCGTCTGCGCGAAGCGTTCCAGGGCTTTGATGAAGGCCGCGCTGATTGGTTCCATCAGCGCCGAGGAGGCGAACGTGGCGCCGCGCATCTCGCGGAAGAAACCAACCACACCCCCGATGCGTTGCAGTTTGGGCACGTACACATTGAGATACAGGCGGTCGATACTTTCCACTTCTAACGTCACGCGCTCCCGTAGCATCTGGGCGACCGATTGTGTTACGCTCATGGTGTCCTCTGGTTGTAGGCCTGCTCTTCGGGGCAACCTGACCGCTTGACGGTCCTATCTGGAGACGGTATACCGTACTCCGTTTGTGTCTGCAACCAGAGGCGTTCCCCTGCCCCGCATGCTCTATCCTTCCATGCCTCGTCGGTCTGAGGCCGAGCCTCGTTAGTTATCTGGGACGTTGTAGTGTTTCGTCAGGATCTTAGCGACAGGCCTGTAGTTACTCATGGGCGTGGCGCCCCCCTACCCATGAAAAGCGGAGGGTGCGCGCTACGTCAGGGGTAATGGTCCGATCGCGCCAAGTCGAGCGTCATTTATACTCGGCGAGGAGGTAAGTTTTATGATTGCGGTCACTGCTCGACTAGTATATTCTTCGGTCCGATCATGCGTAGCGCGGCGAGCGCCGTGCCACTATACCCGTGACTATACCCATGGAGGAATGACCGCATGTTTACCATCGAGACACCCAGGCTGATCCTTGCCTCCATCCCGCTTGACGTGATGAAGACGCGCCTCACGCGCGATGACTTCGTAGCCGCTGTTCCCGTTTTTGTCGATCGCGACGGGCGGCGCGTTAACCAAGTACTATCGATGCATTTCGTGCCGGAGTGGCCCGCTGATCCCCTCGGGCTGTTTCCACGCTGGATCGCACAGCGTGAGGCGCAGCCGGATCGGGACGATTGGAATGGGATTATGATCAACCGCAATGGGCTTGTACCCGTTGGCGGGATGGGATTCAAAGGCCTACCGGACGAGTCCGGTACAGTCGAACTTGGCTACAATGTCATCCCATCGTACCAGGGCCGCGGATACGCCACCGAGATGGCGCAAGCCCTGGTGGGCTGGGCGTTGGGGCAGCCGACGGTGCGGCGCGTCACCGCAGAGTGCTTGGAGGACAACGCGGCATCCATCCGCGTGCTGGAGAAGTCGGGCTTCGTGCGGATCGGCCGCAGACTGGATGATAAGGGACCGCTACTCCTTTGGGAGCGGAAGTCATAGGCCCGTTGTAGCCGACACCCTGTAGCACACCGCGCCAAAGGTTGGGGTGCATATTCCGGTCGCATCGGTGACAGATAAAATTGCGCTTTTCGGCTGCAACGTGAGGTGTCTCACGGGTGAATAACACGTTTGACGCCCGAAAGGTGGCCCCTGCATCCGTCAAAATTGCGACCGATATGTGTACCCTCTCCTCCGACGTGATGTGACCCTGTAGCACGCCATGTCCCGGCCCGATCATCACGCCTAGGCCGGAATACTTTTAGTACCACTACGAAATCCGCGGCCCGGCCGGGGGGGTGCGGTCAGCGCACCCCCCCATAGCTCGCCTTGCGCTGGTGGTACGCTTGGGCGCGCAAGGCGTTTTGTTCGCGC
>JAABUZ0100009086.1_pt1 | contig 11487 bp, 10 predicted proteins | sample 5562091 | NCBI WGS metagenome assembly JAABUZ01 (sample SAMN12813069, study PRJNA571459) | rock metagenome | isolation source: Antarctica rocks | place: Antarctica: Victoria Land, Linnaeus Terrace sud | collected 2015-12-21
CAGCTGGCGACGCGCTCCCACTGCCGGCAGCGCGCTGTCAGCGTGAGCCGTGAGCATGCCACCTGCCTGTGCGCCGGCCAGCGTGCACGACCCTGCTGCAGCCCAGTGTGAGGAGGCTCGGGCGTCACCCCGTAGACAGCACGTCTCTGCCTGGTCCGGCCCGGGCGCTGCTGCGCCAGCACGCATATGTGACTGGCTCAGCACCCCGCCGTGCGGAGGGCGGCCCGCGGGCGGCCCACGCGCGCGCGCGCCTGGGCAAAGAGCAGGGCGAGCAGGGCGCCGAGGCAGGACGCTGGGAGCTCGTCCACCAGCTGCGCGCGCGCCGCCAGCCCCGCCGACGCGGCCGCGCGCACATCCGCGCGCACCTGTCGCCCGCGCGCCCTGCGCCTGTCAACGCGGAGACAGGCGGCGTGCGCCCGGCCCTGGGCCGCCTGCCGCACGATCGGGAGGCGCGCCGCCTGCCTGGGCGTGCGGGGTCCCTTCCGCCATCAGTGCACACCCTCCACCATGCCACCCAGCCCGGTCCCGCACCGGGTCAGCAACGGCCGCGGCGGCGTCACTGCTCCAGCCACCTCTGCTCCAGCCACCTCTGCCTCGGCCGCGGGCCTGGCCGCGGCCAGCGCATCCCGTGCGCGCGCCAGCATGGCCCCCGCGCTCTCCAGCGCCGCCCGCGCGGCCGCGAGGCCGCGCCACTCCTCGTCAGCGGCGCCCGCCGCGGCCTCAATTTCCGCAGCCTGCTCCGCGTGCGCCTGCTCCGCCTCCTGCCCGCACGCGCGCACGCGTGAGCCTGCGCGCCGGCAGGCCGCACACCGCCGGCGCGCGCCGCGCCGTGGCCCAGCCGCCGGAGCCTGCCCCGCCGCTGCCCGGCGTGCACGCGCACTCCGTTTCCCCTCCCGACGCCGGCGCGCTCGCGAGCATGCGGCCGGCAGCGCAGGCTGCCGTGGCACGCCTGCATGGCCCGCAAGGGCCCACCTCCAGTTGCAGTGCACAAGCCAGCAGCGTGCGCGCGGAGGACGCGCGCCTGGCACGCGCGCTCAGACGCCTCCAGCTGCGACAGGTGCGGGAGGCCAGGCGGCGCGGCGCGCGCAGCGGCCTGCGCCGCCAGCGCGCCCGCCAGCACGGTGCCCACGTTGCAAGCGACCAGGCCGATGAAGGCCCTGCCGCATTGCACAGACGCGAGCGGGTGAGCACAGCCGCGGGTATGGGATGGCGCCGTCGCCCGCGTCAGCCCGGCCATTCAGCTCCCATGCTGCATGCGGGCGGTCGGCAAGCAGTGCACCACCCTGGCATGCAGAGTGGCACCCCTCCCGGCACTGACCGTGCCGCGCGAGGCTCAATATGCCGTATGCGTCAGGGTCCCTGATGGCGCCCAGCCTGTGTCGCCTTGTGTGACCAGGGCGGGCTCCGCGCACACAAGCGATGCAGCAATATCTGGCAGACCAACAGGGGAGTGCAGGGCACTGGCAGCTGCGAGGCGCGCCGGTCCGCGTCGACGAGCGGCCTGCCGGAGCCCTGCGGCAGCAGCGTGTCCGCGCACAGCAGCGCGTGCGCGCCGCCATCGCCCGCGCGCAGCGCGACCGCGTGCAGCCCGCCCACGCGCGGGAAGCGGCGCAGGAAGACGGTCCCGGCGTCGTAGGCGACGTTGTCGATGTTCAGGTCCGCGGCGCCATCGGCCAGCATGCGCAGGCAGGGCGGGAGCTGTTTGGCGCCGGCCGGCGGCGGGGCGCCGCCGCCCTCGCTCCCGGGTGCGCTCTCGCTCTCACTCCCGGGTGCGCTCTCGCTCTCATCCTCAGGACCCGCCGGCCCGGGCGGCGTGCGCAGCACGGCGCCCTCCGCGAGCATCCAGGCCTGACCCGTGCTGGCCGCGACGTACTCCAGCACGCGCTGCGGCGCGCCGGCGGCCGTGCCCGCGGCGGCCGGCGCCGCCGCCTCGTCGTCCGCCGGCTCTGCGGCGCGCTCCTCCGCGTCCTCCTCCTCCTCGCCGTCGCCCTCGTCTCGGGCCGCGGCGGCAGGGCCGGCTGCAGCGGCCGCCCAGGGCTGGCGCGCCTGCGCGTCGTCCTCCACCGCGCCGACGTACGCCGCGCCCGCGCACGTGTGCGCCACGCATGCATCGGCCGCCTGCGCCCATGCCATGCCTGCGGTCCTGGCATGCATGCGGCTGCCGGCCAGCCTCGCTGCCAGGGTAGGAGGATCCTTGCAGGCCACAGTTACTAGACAGATATTGGCCTCACGTGCTGCAGGCATGCATGCTCAAGGGAGTGCGCGCTGCCCCTGGGAGCGCCGGGAGGGGCAGGCCTGCTGATAGAGGGCAAAGACGTCAGCTGTGCAGGCCAGCAGGCTGGTGAGCGCGGCGCCGCGGCCGGCGGCTGCCTCCGCCGCCGCCGCGCCTGCAGCAGCCTCCGCGGCCTGCCGCCGCCGTGCACAGCTCTAAGGTATATTACTTCAGCTATGCAATATTCTGTGGTGGTGGGAGGCACACCGGTCAGCGCCTCGACCTGTGGTTCCTGCTGCAAGCTGCGTGTGTGCAACCCCACCTGGCGGGCCTGCACGCGCGCGGCCGCCGCGCGCTGCTCTGCCTCGCGCAGCGCCTCCGCCCCGTCCACCCTCGCACGGTGCCTGCAAGCGGGGCGGTGCTCAGAGCAGCCAGTGAGGCAGCAGGCTGTGTCAAGTCGCAGCCATACGTGTTGCTGCAGGGCTTGAGGGCGCACTCGCGCAGCCAGGTCGCCAGGAACTCGATGGCGTTGTCTGGCCGCGCGCAGGCGGCCGCGGCGCAGGCCTGCGCGAGCTCGGTGCCCACCGAGCGCTGCAGGTACTCGGCGTCCATACTGTTCTGCACGCGCAGGTGCTAGAAGTCCATCATACAAGTCGACTTACAAGTCTGTGCTGGAGCACTGACACCTCGGATGTAACGCCGGTCAAGGTCACGGTGATGACCATGCATGCCATGCCGCGGCAGCAGCTCATTCTCCCTTCTTCTGTGACTGGCGCCGACGCGGAGGAGCAGGGTGGCCTGAGCGACCGAGCACACTGGGCAACAAAGGGCAATGACGGAACCTACGCCGTGCCCAGTGTGCAACGAGCTCGTGGCAGCAGAGCGCCTGCAGGCCCACTGCGACAGCCACTTTCCGAGCCAGGAGGAGCCCGCAGACTCACAGGCGTGCTCCATCTGCAACCAGCGCGTGCGCGCCGACGACTATGACTCGCACCAGTATGCGCACAGGCGCGCCACTCTTGGTGTCGCGCAAACGCTCATTCCTCAGTCTTTTGCCTCTAGGAGTGCCTGCTGGTCAAGCGGGACACAGCACGACCTGCGGTAGTGGGTGGTGCGTGCGATAGCCAGCCTGATGGCGGTACATTTCTGCTGATAGGGCCGCGCGCGCCGACCGCCGCGGCAGGCTGGAGAAGGAAGAGCGGGATGCGCAGAGCGAGTATGCCGCACAGGCGCACGCCAGCGCTGAGCGCGAGCATGCTTCTCTGCGGGCGCGCTTTGGCCTCAGCGTGCGCAGCTTTGTCGCATGCACAATTCTGGACCAGGGCTGATCAGTTGGCGTCACTTCCACTGCAGCACACCAGCAGACCGCTTGTCCCGCTTGCACACTGCAAGCTGAGTCCCAGCTGCGTGTGCGCTGCAGCGGCCAGGTAAATGCCACCTGTGCGGCGAGCCTGGGCACTGGAAGCGCTCATGTCCCAAGAATACAGGGTGCGCCCTGCTCTTCTCGCCCACTGTCAAGTGCTGTGCCCCTGAGCGACCTGACTCAAACAGCGGCCTGCCGGCAGTCTCTGACGCGCGCGCGCGCTCACGCAAGGGTCGCCAGCATTATCGACCCCGTCCCCAGCGTCATCCTTGCCGAGCAGAAGCCCGCCTCGTTCCTGCACGTGGACGGGGGCATCGTGCGGCTGCTGCGCGACGCGCTGCGCGCACAGCCGGGGCTGCACCGCGCGGCGTTGTGCGGTGCGCTCCCGCGCGAGTCCCGGAGCAGGTCCGCCGCAGTGTGCGTCAATCACTCACCCGATGCATGCTGCAGTCGCGTCTGCCCCGTGTGCCCAACGCATATCAGAGCACAGCACGCACACTTTGGCGTGGTGCTGTTCTGGCTGCACGCTGAGGCGTCACAGGAAACCACCATGCCCTCGGTATTGCGCTCTCCCTGGATCCCCTCCTGGTGCGTGCGCGTGAAGAGCTTGTGAACAGCTTGCAGCGGCTCTGCGGGGCTGCCAGCATGCAGCCCCTCCAGCCCCCCCGACGAGGAGGCCGTGGGGCGCGGCAGGCCATGTGGACCACTTCCAGACCGGCGCGGCGGACATGGGCTGGGGCTGCGGCTGGCGCAACATCATGATGATCGCCTCCAACCTCGTGCGGCGCGAGGTGCGGCGCGCCCTGCATCACGTGCTCGGGCTCGACGGGGGCGCCCGCCTTGCGGGGCGCGGCGCGGCGCGCCAGCCCTCTGTGCAGCGGTGCCGACGCCGCGCCGCATCGGCGCCGCAGCACGCGCCCTGGCCAGCACCGGCCTGCGCTCTCAGGCCGGCGTCAGCGGCGTGAGCTGAAAGATTGCATCTCTCTGCAGCCGGCGAGCCGGGGGCAGGTGTGCCGGGTGCCTTCGGGGCAGCCGAGCGTGCGCGCAGCCCGCCCGCGGACCAAGCGGGGCGCGCGCCGCGGCAGGGCATGCGCGAGAAGCTGTTTGGCGGCGCGGGCTTCGTGCCGGACATACCCTGGCTGCAGGCGTGGCTGGAGTGCGCGTGGCGCAGCAGCGTGGACACCGACGGCAGCAACCAGCTGGGCGGCGCCGTGCAAAGCTCGCACGCCTGGATCGGCACCACCGAGGCCGCCGCGCTGCTGCGCCAGTTCGGCCTGCGCGCGCGCATCGTCGACTTTGTCGGCGCGCCGCCCCGGCCGCCCCCCCGGCCCTGCCACCTGCCATTTCTGGGTGGGACGAGCCCGGAGCGATGCGTGCCGAGCCCGGCAGTCCGCGCTCTCCTGCAGCGCGTGGCTGCAAGCCGCCTGGAATTCAGGCCGCGCCATGCCCAGCGGTCCCAGCTGCAGCATGTGGGCGCGTGTGCCGCGGGAGCCCCCCGCAATGCGCGCGCGCCGCCGCGCGCAGGCACGGACGACTCGCGGGACCTCAAGCGGCAGAAGAGCCGGCCGGCCGATGCGCGCTGCCAGCGCGGCGGCTTCGAGCAGAGCTTCCCGCAGGAGTACGCGCGCGGCAACGGCGCGGCGGGCGGCGCGGAGGCCGGCGCGCAGGGCGGGCCAGTGCAGGGCGGGCCGGCGCAGGTGCACTCCACGGTCGAGTGCGACGGCTGCGGCGTCAGCCCCATCCGCGGCACGCGCTTCCAGAGCAAGGCGCGCCCCGCGCCTGCCTGCGCCCACGCCTGGTCGGCGCGCACGTGGTCATGTACACTCAGACGCGACGGCGTGCCCGGCACCAGGCAGCGATGCAGTGGCGCTCAATTGCGCGGAGCGTCAGGGGGCTGCCACCGAGCCATGCAAGCCCGCCGAATGGGGCACCAGCAGGCGGCCGCGTTTGTGCACAGGCTAAAGCGACTGCCCCGCTCGCTGCTGTGCGCTGGCTGTTGAATGGGGCACGGGAGAGCGCGACATGCCTGCGCTGACCGCGCAGGTGCTCGCGAACTACGACCTGTGCGACGCGTGCCACCGCCAGGCGCTGGGCGACGGCGCGCGCGAGGCCGACTTCGCTCGCATTGCAGTTGCCACACCCGTCGGTGCGCCTCCCCCACGCCCGCGGTGCGCTTGCGTTGGATGCCCCGGGCATGGCAGCACATCCGCATCAGGACGTTGTCCCCGCTGCGGCAAATATGGCTTAACAGGGCGCAAGGCCTGCTGCGGCATGCGCAGCGGCCGGCGCGCCGCCGTGCAGCCGGGCCGCGCGCGCGCCTCCTCCCCATCGCGTGTGTCGGAGCCCAGACCCGGGCGGGGGCGCGCAGAGAGCGCGCTGCGCGGGCACCGCGACCTGCTGCAGTGGGTCTGGAACTACTTCACGGACGAGGGCCACAGCGGCGCGGGGCCCCCCGTGGAGACGCGCGGCGGCAACGGCCGCGCCACGCAGCCGGGCCTGCGCCTGTGCGGCGACCCGGTCGTCGTGTCGCGCAAGCCGCCGCTTTACTTCCAGCACGAGGGCCACAGCCGCACGCTCGTGGGCGTGGAGCGCCGCCAGCGGCACGCGGGCCAGCCGGCCGAGGTCAGCCTGCTGATCCTGGACCCCAGCCAGCCGACCGCGCCGCTCGTGGCCGCGCTGCGCGAGCGCCGCCAGTGGCAGGCGCGCCTGTCACAGAGCGGGGACCATGCTGGGACCGCCCGGGCGCGTCAGGGGGCACGTACGCTGCTGCTGCGCCAGCGCATGCGGCCGCCTGTGCCGTGCTGCCATGAGCCCCGCGTGTTCATGGCAGCTGTGCAGCAGGCGCACAAGGGCGGCCGCGCGGCGCAGGAGATGGTGAAGCGCGGCCTGCACACGCTGAGCAAGGCGGAGTATCAGCTGATGTATGTGGTGGACGGCCTGGCCGCGGACCAGGAGCTGGAGGACCTCAAGACCATGCAGGCGACGCAGAAGTTTGGCTGAGCGCCGCCCGCCTGCGAACCAGCCAGCTTGCGCCCCTGCGGGCCCAGGCAGGCGTCTGCGCGCGTATACAGAGCTGGCGCGTGGGCTCGAGGGGCCCGGCGCTGGCCGCACGGCGGGAGCCCGTCAGGGCTGGGCAGGCGGGGCGACGGCCTGGCGCTGACCATGCGGTGGGGGGTGGGGTCAAGCAAGTGAGTATGCGAATGTAGCACAATGTCTCAGCCTAATGTCTCAGCCGGGGATTGCTTCAGGGCCATTGCATGTGAAGCTGACGCTGGGACGCCCCCGGTGGCTGGGGGGGGGGCTGCTCCGAGCAGCGCCCCTCCTCTTGTTTTCTCTCATGACATGCGCGTCATGCGCCAGCTCGTCGCGCAGCAGGGGCGCGGCCAGCGCTGGCAAGCACCATGCGCCGCGCGGGCCGCACCCTGGCCTGGCAGAGCGAGGCAGTGGCGTTTTGGGCGGTGGCAGGATGTTTTCATGCGCTAGTATGGCTCCGTGCTGGCGGGCACGGTTGGCATCAGCGCGCTTGGCTGGAGAGGTGGCTGTGCATGCGGCGCCCTTCGCCGTGCTATGGGCGGAGCCTGTGCGCTCCGGCCTGTGCTGTCTCGCGGCTTCTGCCGCCTTTGAGTGGCCTTGGTGTGGCTGGACTTTCGGGGTGTGTGCGCGAGATTATAGCTTCCCTCTGAGCCTGGCCAGCGTGCAGCAGCTGGCTGGCTTGATGCAATCTTGCCCTTGATTCTGTTCTCCAGCGTATGCATGCTGATGGGGGTTGAAGGACTGCCGGGTGCAGTTCGGCAACGTCCTCAGCCAGGATGTCTTCAGCCAGTGATGGGAAAGGCGGAATGACTTGCATGAGGTAGGAACCCTAGAAAGCAGCACCTGCAAGTGCACCAGAAGATGGCTATGTAACATCATTTCCGGACTCGGGAGCCACGCGCAGCCTGCAATGTCCTGGCTCATACCCCTGCCGCTGCCGACAGCAGCCCTCTGCAGGCGGTGCAGCGCGGGAGCAGACGCGGCGGCGGCGCCAGCATGCGCCAATGCCGCGGCCGCGCTGTGCCAGCAAGCGCGGCGCGTGCTGCCCCAGGCGCGCTGCAGGAGGCGCCGGCGCGCTGACCGGCGGCAGGCCGCGGCGACCTGCATAGCGGAGGTGGCGCCGCCGAAGGCGGGCTTCGCGGGCGTGAGGTCAGAGGCGGAGTTCATGGCGGTGCTGGAGGCCGGCGTGGCGGCCAAGCTGATACCCGCGCCGCTGCTGCCCGGGTTCGTGGACTTTTACGGCAATTACAAGAGTGCGGGCCCGGGGGGTGAGGCTGTAGGCAGTGGTTGTGGGGGCAGGCGCTTTGGCGGGCAGCTGACGCTTGCAGACACGTTCTGTTGACTCAGCTTGCGCAGTGCGTGCCTCTGCGTGCGGCCCCCGTGCTCAGACAGCTGGGACGGTCGTCGTGCTGAGCACCTAAATGTGCCGGGCCGGCAGCACTGCTCAATTTGCTGGCTCGCTTGGTCAGCTCAGCAGTGCTGGCGGGATGCCGCAGTCGAGGGAGAGGCAAGGTGACTTGCGCAGCCCGCCAGCGTGGAAGCAGGCGGCTGTAGGAGTGCTAGGCACCTCTGCGATGGTGCATTCTCGCGGCACGCTCCCGAACACAACCCACTTTTGCGCTCCGTTCCAGCAGCGACCTGCCCGCGCGGCCGCGCGCAGCGGCGGTGCTGGGCAGCGGCGTGCCGGGCGCGGACGAGCGGCGGGTGGCGGAGGTGATGGGCGCTATCGCCGACCGCGTGTGTGACCAGTTCCAGCGCCCCTACACCTTCCCATCCTACCACGCGCGGATCCTGCACCCGTACAACTACTATGATTTTGGCCAGGCGCGGGCGCAGCGCTGCTGGGCGCCGCAGTGAGCCTGCCAGCGCCCAACCCCGCGCCCGTGCTGGCGTCCCCGCGCGCCTGCGCAGCCTGTGCGGCCGCGCCCCCGCCTGCACGCCTGCCTGGTGAGCCTGTGTGCGCCCGGCTGGGCGCCAGCGCCTTAGCCGCTCCCGCGCTGAGCTCGGGTCAAGGCATCGTGCACGGCCGCAGCATGGCGACGGCCGGGCCTGCACATTCCTGCCCCGCAGCGCCCCCACGCGGCGCGGGCGCGGGCGCAGAATTACGTGCGCAACCTGGTGGACTTTCAGAACTCGGTCGTGGGCCACCTGGAGCGCTTTGACGCCATCGCGGCGCACCTGGCCGCCGGCGACAACGTGGTCATGCTGGCCAACCACCAGACCGAGGCTGACCCGGGTGCGCGTCGCCGTCCCGGCCGCTCCGTACCCTGGCCGGAGATGCACACCCGCAGTCTGGGAGCGGCGCGCGCGAAGGGCGGGGGCGCGCGCGCGCAGCGGTGTGGGCGCTGCTGCTGGAGGGCACGCACCCGGGCCTGGCGACGGACGTGATCTACGTCGCGGGCGACCGCGTGGTCACCGACCCGCTCTGCAAGCCCTTCTCCATGGGCCGCAACATGTTCTGCGTGCACTCCAAGAAGCGCATGGACGACGTGCCCGCGCTCAAGGAGGAGAAGCAGCGCACCAACCGGCGCACGCTGTCCGCCATGCTCAAGGCGCTCAAGGAGGCGCGCGCGCGGCCGCCCTGGTGCCGCTTTCCCTGGGAGCTCTGGCGAGTTGCGTATGTCGTGACACACATGTGTGCAGCCACGGCGTGCCATGTGCATGTCATGCTGGTCATGCAGAGCCTCGGCCTGGTGCGCCATCAGACGTGGTCTGTGGTCCCCTGTCGCGGGAGCGACCGACCCAGGGCCACGTCGGCGCGCCCTGCTCACGCCGCGCGGCGCGCAGGGCGGCAAGCTGCTGTGGGTGGCGCCCAGCGGCGGGCGCGACCGGCCCGACGCGGCCGGCCAGTGGCTGCCGCACGCGTTTGACGCGGGCGTCGTCGACCTCATGCGCTCGCTGCTCGCCAACGCGAAGCGCCCGGGGCACCTGTTCCCGCTGGCCATGCACAGTGGCGAGATGATGCCGCCGCCGCCCGCGCTCGAGAAGCAGCTGGGCGAGCGCCGGCTCACGTCCTTCGTGCCCGTCGGTAAGTCCTTCGTACCTGTCGGCCCGCACCGGTGCCGGCCGCGCGCTCGGCCCCGGCGCGCCCGCGGGGCGCGCGGCTCGCGGCGCGGCCACGCTGAGGCCAGCGCTCGTCGCTTGGGAGCGCGAGCATGCGCCCAAGCTGGCCACTGCCGCAAACATATGGCTGCGTGTGCGTCTGGGTGGTGCAGTGACTGGCTGAGGCATCAGTATGCCGAGCTGTGCTGCCTGCGTTTGCTGCAGCATGTGACGCCAGGCTGGGCGCTGGGCCGGCAGCGAGCGCCTAGCGGATGCGAACGCCAGGGCTGTCATGCACAAGCTGCGAAGGCGCCCGCTGAGGCCCTTGCCGCAATTGTTGCCTGCCGGGAGTTTTCATGGAAAGCATGCCGCCCACGGCAATTGGCTGCTCGAGTGCGCGGCTGCAGAGCCGAGCACTGCGCGAGCACCTCTGATGGCCGCCGCGGCGCGGGCGGGCCAGGCCTGTCGGCGGGCGCGGAGCTGGGCGCGGACGCCGCCGCCGGCGGCCCCGCGGAGGGCGCCGACGCGCCGGCCGCGCTGGCCGAGGAGGCGTTCGCGTCGGTCACGGCCGAGTACCTGGCGCTCGAGGCCGCGATCGCCGACCCGGCCAAGCGCACCGGCGCGTACCAGCAGCCCTGGCTGGCGCGCTGACGCGCGCGTCCGCTGTGCTCGCTTGAAGGCTGATGCCTTGCGGCGAGCGGCCGCTCTGGCCAAGGAGGCTCCTGCGGCCGACGCGGCTCAGGACAGGCACATGGCGGCTGCCAGCTGCGGCTCGGCCGAGCGCGCTGGCGCGCCGCCCCTCCGCCCTGGGTGCGGTGCATGCCTTTTGGGGTGTGAAAGCCCATCAGAGCTTGCACAGGATGCGGTTCAGGCTCCACCAGGGTCAACGGGCTGTGGTGCCATGGTCGCTTGTCAAGCTCTGCTGGGATGCAACCCTGGGCCTGGTGGGAGGCAAATGCGCGCCTGCAGCAAACAATTTTGAGGAGCGCAGGCTCTTATCTATCATGTTGTCACTTTCGCTTGCAGCTTGTTTCTGCACGCCCGCTCATTAGGAAGGTTTATCAGGGTTATGCAACCAGCGGCACACGTGGTGCATGCGAAGTCGGAGCGCGCACATGCAGCGGGGTGCAGCAAAGACATGCTATTTATGGGTTGGAATGTTATTCACATCCCTCAGGGCTGTGGAGCTGCAATGGCCAACGTCAGGGTATGCATCACTGGCGCTGCACGTCTTGAAAGCTTAAAAGGCACAGAATTGTGAGCGCAAAGCTCCTGAAGCGGCCTTTACATCCCTCCACCCACCGAGGGCACGAGTTACTGCGTCACTTGCTTTCGATAACATAGGCCACGCCCAAGTGAATTGCATGTTTGACTCTTATGTTGCGCAACCATGGACACAGGCTTCAGTGCAGGACTACCCGCAAAGCCTTGCTGCCGAGAGCTTCGGTCAGCAACCTTGCCTCACACTGGACCATGTTGCCGGTGTATACGCTGCACGGCCTCCGCATAATCAAGCCACGGCGCGTATGCGCAACCAGTATGTGTTTCTGTCGTGGCGGCCCCGTTCGTTTCAGGACGACATGCCGCAGAGACCGCGCATGCGCCTCTGCACCGCTCGCACCCCTCGCCCTAGCTCACACAGCTGGACATCCCTCATCTCACAAAGCCAAGCGCACAGCTGAACCCAACCCCCACCGGCACCGCCCGAACGCGGTCAGGCCAGGACCTGCTCGGCAGGCGGCGCGGGGCCGGCGGCGGGGCCGGCCAGCGCCGCGCGCGCGTCCACCACGCGCGGCTCCGCGTCCAGGCCGGGCAGCGCGAGCGAGGCCGCCAGCGC
>JAABUZ0100009087.1_pt1 | contig 11487 bp, 9 predicted proteins | sample 5562091 | NCBI WGS metagenome assembly JAABUZ01 (sample SAMN12813069, study PRJNA571459) | rock metagenome | isolation source: Antarctica rocks | place: Antarctica: Victoria Land, Linnaeus Terrace sud | collected 2015-12-21
GTCGGTTTGCCGGGCATCTTGACGCTGAACCCCTCACCGTTGATGGGGGCGCCCTTCTGCTCGCTCAGCTTCGCGCCGCAGGCTCCGAGTGTCGCGGCGATCAGCATCGTGAGGACGAGCGCGAGCAATCGCTTTACGGGGCTCACGCGCGGCATCCTCTCAGATCGGGGTTGTCGCGAGTGGGCGCCGACGGCCCCTGTGTGGCGTGACGCACCTACGCTCGTAGAAGCGTGATGTTGACGGTCCTCATGGCGTCGGCCCTCCATGCCGAAGATGAGGGAGATGGACAGAGTCTCTCGCCCCCTGCTGGCACTGCTGTTGGGCACGGTGGTGTTCCTTGCGCTGTGGATGACCGCCCTGAAGCCGAGCTCCTCGGGCGGCGGCAGCGGGTCCGCCGGGTTCGGCGGCTACACCGCTGACATCAACGCGGCGCGGGGTGCCGTCAAGACGGCCGATGCCGCCAGTGCCGCCCACGGAGGCGAGACGGCCCCGCCGGTCGGACGCCAGGTGGCCGCGCGGCCCTCGAACCCCGCCGCGCGCCAGAACGTCGTGCTGCGCGCCCTGGTGGCCCGAAAGGTGATCGTGCTGCTCTTCTACAACCCCTCCGGCGCCGAAGACCGGGCGGTGCGCGCCGAGCTGGCCGCCGTGCCCGCCCACCGGGGAAGGGTGGTCAAGCTATCGGTGCCGCTCTCGGAGCTCTCGCGCTACAGCATGGTGACCGATGCCGTTTCGGTGAACGAATCGCCGACGCTGGTCCTGATCGACCGGAAGCGTGCGGCCAGCACGGTGGTGAGCTTCGCCGATCGCTTCGAGATCGCCCAGCGCGTCGCCGACGCCCTCGCGTCCTGATCGAGGTGACGCGGCGCGGGCCGGGGTTATCCTCGGCGGGGTGGATCGCCTGGCCTTTGAGCATCACCTGACTTCGCCGCAGGGGCAGGGACACGTCCCCGATCACGGCCACACCGTCACCCGCGGCGGCGGCTCCTGCTGCGACACGATCACCTTCACGCTGGCGCTCGACGGGTCGACAGTGATCGATGCCGGCTACGAGGCGCGGGGCTGCGGCGGGGCCATCGCCGCCGGCAGCGCCGCGGTCACGCTGGTGCGCGGGCAGCCGCTGATGAGCGCGGCGCGCGTCGGCGTGGGCGAGATCGCCGCCGAGCTTGGAGGACTCAGTCCGGGCAAGCTCCACGCTGCCGACCTGGCTGCGGACGCGCTCGCCCGCGCGCTGGGGGCAGCGGTGAGCGCGCACCGCCCGGCCGGCGCGGTCCTTCCCGCTGTGGCCGAGGGACGCACACTGGTGGCGATGAGCGGCGGCGTGGACAGCGCCGTGGCCGCCCGCGAGTGCATGGCCGTGGGGGAGACCGTGGCGGTGACGCTGGAGCTGTGGGCAGACCATGAGAATGACGCGCAGCGCAGCTGCTGCTCGGCCTCGGCGGTGGCCCAAGCCCGCTCCGTGGCCCACGCGATGGGCCTGGCGCACTTCACCCTGGATCTCCGCGAGGACTTCCGCCGCGGCGTCGTCGAGCCGTTCATCGCCGGCTACGCCCAGGGCGAGACGCCCAATCCCTGTGTCGGCTGCAACGGCCACGTCCGCCTAGACGCGCTGCTGCGCTTCGCCGATCGCCTCGGCTGTGACACGCTGGCCACCGGCCATTACGCCCGCGTGGCCGAGGAGCGCGATCCTGACGGGCCCCTGCTTCGTGCGGCCGCCGATCCGGCCAAGGACCAGACCTACATGCTGGCGGCGCTCGCCCCCTCCTCGCTGGCGCGCATGCGCTTCCCGCTGGGGGAGCTGACCAAGCCAGAGGTCCGTCAGCGCGCGCGCCACGCCGGGCTGCCCGTGGCGGACAAGCCGGACTCCCAGGACCTGTGCTTTCTCGCCGGCACCGACCGGACCCGGTTCCTGGCCCGCCACGGTGGTATCCCCGAGCGGCGCGGGGAGGTGGTCGACCGGGCCGGCAACCGACTGGCCACCCACCGCGGGCACCACGGCTTCACCGTCGGCCAGCGGCGCGGGCTCGGCGTCGCCACCGCCGCGCCGCTGTACGTGCTGGAGAAGGACTCCGAGCGCAACCGGGTCGTGGTCGGCCCGCGCGCCGCTCTGCGCCGGGACACAGTGACGATCAGGGACGTGAGGCTCCACCGTGACGGCAGTCGCGTCGACGGGGTCAAGCTCCGCTACCACCAGCAGCCGCTTCCCGCGCGGCTACAGCCCCTGGCGGACACCGGGACCCACCCTTGCCTGCGAGTGGACCTGCTTCAGCCGGCCGAGAGCGTGGCCCCCGGCCAGCTCGCCTGCCTGATGGCCGGGGAGCTGATCGTCGGGTGGGCGACGATCGACCGGAGCCGCTCGGTCTGAGGGCCTCTCACCGCACCTACACTGCGACGGCGATGACCTCAGACGAGATCCGGCGCACGTTCCTGGCCTTCTTTGAGCAGCGCGATCACCGGCAGCTGCCCTCGGCATCCCTGATCCCCGCCGAGCACGATCCCTCGGTGCTCTTCACGATCGCCGGCATGGTGCCCTTCAAGCCCTACTTCCTGCGCAGCGAGCGGCCGCCGCATCCCCGGCTGACCACCTGCCAGAAGACCTTCCGAACGCCTGACATCGAGATCATCGGCACCACCACCCGCCACCTGACGTTCTTCGAGATGCTGGGGAACTTCTCGTTCGGCGACTACTTCAAAGCCGGGGCAGTCGAGTTTGCCTGGACGCTCTCCAAGGAGGGCTTCGGCTTCCCCGAGCAGGACATCTGGATCACCGTTTTCGCCGGTGACGAGGAGCTCGGCCTCGGCCCCGACGAGGACGCGATTCAGGCATGGCTGGACGTCGGAGTGCCGCGCGAGCGGATCGTGGAGTGCCCCCGTTCTGAGAACTTCTGGCAGATGGGACCCACCGGGCCGTGCGGGCCCTGCTCGGAGCTGTACCTGGATCGCGGGATGCACCGGGGGCGACCCGACGATCTGCCCGGCGGGGACAACGAGCGGTTCCTGGAGTTCTGGAACCTCGTCTTCATGCAGTACGACCAGAGCCCGGAGGGCACGCTCACCCCGCTCCCGGCCCAGAACATCGACACCGGCCTGGGCCTGAACCGGTTGGCAGCGATCCTCCAGGACAAGGAGACGGTGTTCGAGACCGACCAGTTCGCGCCGCTGATCACGCTGGGTCAGGAGCTGTCCGGCCGCCGTTACGGGCAGGATTTCGCCACCGACCGGGCGTTGCGCGTGCTGGCCGACCACGGTCGCGCGATGACGTTCCTGATTGCCGACGGCGTGGTCCCCTCCAACGAGGACCGCGGGTACGTGCTGCGGCGAATCATGCGCCGGGCGATCCTCCAGGGGCGGCACACGCTCGGCCTCGACCCCGGCTTCCTGGTTGGCTACGCCGAGCAGGTCACCGAGGTGATGGGGAGTGCCTATCCCGAGCTGGCGGCGCAGCGTGAGCTCGTGCGCAAGTGGCTCCTTGCCGAGGAGGAGGGCTTCGGGCGCACCCTGGCCCAGGGCAGCCGGCTGCTGGACGAGCTGATCGATCGCGCCCGTGACGCCGGCTCTGAAGGCATCAGCGGCGCCGACGCCTTTCTGCTGCACGACACCTACGGCTTTCCCATCGACCTGACGCTGGAGCTCGTGGCCGAGCACGATCTCGGGGTGGATGAGCAGGGCTTCGAGGTGCTGATGTCCGCCCAGCGCAGCCGCGCTCGCGCCGGTGCCGGACGCGGCCGGGGCTCCGGGCAGCTGCGTGAGCGCGCGCTCCAGTTCGCCGGGGAGGCCGGCTTCCACACCGACTTCGTTGGCTACGAGACGATGGAGCGGGAGACGACCCTGGCGGCCGTGGCCAGCGAGAACGGGCACACGCTGGCCAAGCTCCTGGAGTCGCCCTTCTACGCGACCGGCGGCGGCCAGATCGCCGACAGCGGCTCCGTGGAGTGCGTGGAGGGAGATTGCCGGGCGCGGGTGGAGGACGTGCTGCGAGTGGGTGATGACCAGGTGCTGGCCCTGGTGCCGCAGAGCGGGTCGCTGCAGCCCGGAGCCCGGGTGCGAGCCCGCGTGGACGGCCGCACCCGGCACGCCACCGAGTGCAACCACACCGCCACCCATCTCCTGCACGCGGCGCTGCGGGACCGGCTCGGAGACCACGTGCACCAGGCGGGTTCCTACGTCGGACCGGACAAGCTGCGCTTCGACTTCACCCACGCCAGCGGCCTGACGGCGGAGGAGCTCGCCGACGTGGAGGATGCCGTCAACCGCTGGATCCTGGAGAGCCATGCCGTCCACGCCCTCACCACCACGCTCCCGGAGGCGCGCCGCCTGGGGGCGATTGCCCTGTTCGGCGAGAAGTACGGCGACGTCGTACGGATGGTGGAGGTGGGCGACGGCTCCTTCTCACGTGAGTTGTGCGGCGGCACGCACGTCCGCCTGACCTCAGAGCTCGGACTCTTCAGAGTGCTCGGCGAAAGCTCGAATGCGGCCAACGTCCGCCGGGTGGAGGCGATCACCGGGCCGGCGGCGGTGGAGCTGATGCGCAGCCACGACCAAGCGCTGCGTGCCGTGGCGCAGGAGCTGAGGGTCCCGCCGGAGCGGGTGCTTCAGAGCGTGGCCGGCCTGCGCGCGCGTGTGCGAGAGCTGGAGCGGGAGGCGCGGCCGGGGAGCGGCGGGAGGGGCGGCCCGGTGGATGTCGAGGCGCTCCTGGCCCGAGCGACGGAGCTCGACGGGGCTCGGATCCTGACGACCGTGGTGCCGGGCACCGACGGCAAGGCGCTGCTGGACCTGGCCGACCGGCTCAAGGCCAAGCTCGGCGATGCGGCGATCGTGCTCGGCAGCGGCGGCGAGGAGCGGGTGGATCTGGTGGCGGTCGTGGCGCCGCCGTTGGTGGCGCGGGGGGTGCGGGCCGGAGAGATCGTCAAGGCGGCCGCGGCGGTGGTCGGCGGTGGTGGTGGCGGACGGGACACGCTCGCTCGGGCGGGTGGTCGGCATCCTGAGAAGCTGCCCCAGGCGGTCGATACCGCCCGTCGGGCGATCGAGGCCGCGCTCGGGCGTTAGTCTCATGCGGGTGCTGGCGCTCGACTACGGCAGCGCGCGTTGCGGTTGCGCGGTCAGCGACCCCACCGGCGTGCTGGCCACGCCGCTGGAGCCGATTGCCGCGCCCGCCTCCCGCCGGGGGCGGGCACGGCTGCGCGCGCTGGTGGCCGAGCTGCAGGCGGAGCGGGTGGTCGTGGGCCTGCCGCTCTCGCTCTCGGGCGCAGACTCGGCGCAGACGAGCGAGGCACGGTCCTTCGCCGGCGTGCTGGCCGGAGCGCTGCCCGTACCGGTCGAGCTCTACGACGAGCGCTTCACCACCACGCTCGCGGCTCGCACTCCCGGGCGGGCCAGCGAGGATTCACGCGCTGCCGCGCATCTGCTGGAGAGCTGGCTGGCGGCGCGCTCAGCCGCGGGAGGACCCTCGTGAAGGCCAGGCCGACCCGCTCAGCCGAGGAGCGCGAGGCGGCGCGCTTGGAGCGTGAGCGCAGGCGCGCCGCGCGGCAGGGTCGGCCGATGCCGCCGTCGCCCGCTTCAGCTGAGCGCACGCCTCCCAAGCCCGAGCCCATGGAGCCGGAGCCGGAGCCGGAGCCGAAGTCTCTGCAGCCGGACCCGCCGGAGCCGGAGCCGCTGGAGCCGAAGTTTCTGCAACCGGAGCCGCTGGAGCCGGAGCCGGTGGAACCGGAGCTAGCGCAGCCGGTGCCCCAGCCGCTGCAGTTCGCCGCCGCCGCCGCGACCGAAGCCGAGCCGGAGGCGTCCCTGCCGGGACTCGCGCCCGAGCCGGAGGAGGACGAAGCCGCACACCTGATCGATTCCGAGCCCGAGGAGGAGGAGCCTCTCCATCCCGTCGATTCCGAGTCGGAGGAGTCTCCCGCCGGCACCAAGCGGGTCAGCGGGCTGGAGCGCACGCCCACTCGACGTCCGGGCGGCACCGCCCGCCGCCCGCCGCGCCTGCGCCCTCGGCCCCGAGGAAGCCGGATCTCCCGAGGAGGCCGCTCCCTGGCGCTGGTGGCGATCGTGCTCGCGGTGGCCGTGATCTGGTTCCTGGCGCAGCTCTTCCAGCCCTTCCACGGCGCCGGCGGGGCCAGGGTCAGGGTGGTGATTCCGCGGCACCTGACCTCCAGCCAGATCGGCGACCTGCTGGCGCGCGATGGCATCGTCTCCTCGAGCTTCTTCTTCGAGCTGCGGGCGACCCTGGCCGCGGAGCGGGGGAGCCTCCGCTCGGGGACCTACAACCTGCAGCGGGACATGAGCTACGGCGCCGCGCTGACGATCCTGACGAGGGCACCGCCGGCGGCGAGGGTCAGCGAGCTGACGATCACCGAGGGTCAGACCCGCCAGCAGACGGACGCGATCCTGCGGCGCCAGGGGATCCGTGGCAGCTATCTGGCCGCCACGCGCAGCTCCCGACTGCTGCGACCCGTGGCCCTCGGCGCCCCGCCCCGGCTGTCCTCGCTGGAGGGCTTCCTGTTTCCCTCCACCTACCAGCTGCGGGACCCCATCACCGCGCGTGCCCTGGTGGACGATCAGCTCACAGCCTTCAAGCGCGCCTTCGCCGGCGTCGACCTGACCTTCGCCCGCCGCCAGCACCTCACCCCCTACGAGGTGCTGACCATCGCCTCGGTCATCCAGGGTGAGGCCCGCACCGGGCGTGACCGTGCGCTGGTCTCCTCGGTGATCTTCAACCGGCTGCGGGCGAAGATGCGCCTGCAGATGGACGACACCGTCCGCTACGCCACCGGCAACCGCACGGCCCCGATCACCGTCTCCCAGCTCGCCTCCCGCTCCCCGTGGAACACCTACACCCACTCCGGGCTGCCGCCCACCCCGATCGACAGCCCGGGCTTGGCCTCGATCCAGGCCGCCGCCCACCCGGCCTCCACCGGATACCTGTTCTTCGTGGTCAAGCCGTGCGGCAACGGAGAGCACGCGTTCGCCAGCAGCTACGCGCAGTTCCTGACGCTCCAGAGCCACTACAATCTCGCCCGCGCCCGGCGGGGCGGCCGCTCCCCGGAATTCTGTCGGTAGGTAAGACCCGCATGCGCCTCGGCGTGCTCGGCTGGCCCGTCGCCCACAGTCGCTCACCGGCGATGCAGCACGCAGCGCTGCAGGCTCGCGGCCTGGACCACTGGCACTACGGGCTGCTGCCGGTGCCGCCGGAGCTGCTGGCCGAGACGGTGGCGGCGCTTCCCGGCAGCGGGTTCCGCGGCGCCAACGTCACGATCCCGCACAAGCAGGCGGCGCTGGCGCTGTCCGAGCACGCAACCGTCCGGGCGGAGGCCATCGGCGCCGCCAACACGCTGACCTTTGAGCCCGACGGGATGCATGCCGACAACACCGACGCTCCCGCGCTGGTGGCGGCGCTCCCGTTTTCGCTCGCCGGACGCAGCGCGCTCGTGCTGGGCGCGGGCGGTAGCGCGCGAGCGGCGGTCTGGGCGCTGCTGGACGCCGGCGCCACCCGCGTGAGGGTCTGGAACCGGACGCCAGAGCGGGCCCGCGAGCTGTGTGAGGCGATCGGTGGGGAGCCCGTGCTGGAGGCTGAGCCCGCCGATGTGCTCGTCCACTGCACGTCCACCGGCCTGGACGGTGCGGGGTCGATGTTCAAGCAGTTGCCGCTCGCGGCCGATGAGCTGGGCAGGTACGACTGCGTGGTTGACTTCGTCTACAACGAGCGGGAAACCGAACTGATCTCCGCCGCACGTTCGGCGGGCATCCCGTTCGTCGACGGACTGGACCTGCTCGTGGGGCAGGGCGCCCTCAGCTTCGAGCGCTTCACCGGACTGGCCGCGCCCGTCGACGTCATGCGCGCGGCGGTGCGGTGACTTGAACGAGCCGGGCGCCCAGCTCAGGGCCGTCGGCGGCGCGAGCAACCCCGCCGAGAGCGCGCCCGCGGTCAGCGGCATCACGCCGCCGCGCCGGCGCGGGGGCTCGGGTCGCTTCCTCACCGACGTCCTCGTCGAGCTTGGCCTCTGCGATGCCGAGCGGGTCCGGCGGGCGATCGAGGAGTCCCGGGTCGCTGGGGTCCCCCCAGAGCGCCTACTGCTCGACCAGCGCGCCATCACCACTGATCAGCTCTCGCGGGCGATCGCCGAGCGCTACGGGCTGGACCATCTGGACCTGGGAACCCTCAAGGTCGACATGGGTGCGGCCAACCTGATGAGCGCATCCAGCGCCAAGCGCTACGGAGCGGTCCCCGTGGCCTACCTGGACGAGCGCACCCTGCTGGTGGCGATGTCGGACCCCGCCAACGTGCTGGCGGCCGACGACATCGCGTTGCTGACCCGCATGGACATCAGGCCCGCGGTCGCATCGGCGGAGGATGTCTCCGGTCTGATCGCGCGGATGAACCGCTTTGAGGATGCCGTCCAGGAGGCCGTAGGGGAGGGCGAGGATCAGGCCGCTCCGGTGGAGATCGTCGATCTTCGGGAATCGGCGGAGGACGCACCGGTGATCAAGCTGGTGCACTCCATCATCGCCTCAAGCCGCTGAGCGCGGCGCCTCGGACATCCACTTCGAGCCCCAGCCCGACGAGAAGGGGCGGCCGGGCCGGGAGCTGCGCGTGCGGATGCGCGTCGACGGCGTGCTGACCGAGGAGATGTCGGTGCCGCGGCGGATGATCGCGGGGGTCATCAGCCGGATCAAGATCATGGCGGATCTCGACATCTCCGAGCGGCGGCTGCCCCAGGACGGGCGGGTGGGGCTGACGATTGAGGGCCGTCACGTGGACCTGCGAGCGGTGACGATCCCGAGCGTGCACGGCGAGTCGGTGGTGCTGAGGATCCTTGACAAGCAGAGCATTCGGCTAGACCTCGATTGGCTCGGCATCCCCGAGCACGAGCTTGGTGTCTTCCGCCGCGCCTTCCGCCGGGCCCACGGTGCGGTGCTGGCCACCGGGCCGACCGGCTCGGGAAAGTCGACCTCGCTCTACGGCGCGCTGCTGGAGCTGAACACGCCGGAGAAGAACATCATCACGATCGAGGATCCGGTCGAGTACCAGATCAAGGGCATCACTCAGATGCAGGTCAACCCCAAGGCGGGCCTGACGTTCGCCACCGGACTGCGCTCGATGATGCGCGCGGATCCCGACATCCTCATGGTCGGGGAGATCCGTGATCGGGAGACCGCTCAGATCGCTGTCGAGGGTGCGCTCACCGGACACATGGTCCTGTCCACCCTGCACACCAACGACGCGCCCTCGGCGGTCACCCGGCTGATCGAGATGGGAATCGAACCGTTCCTGATCGCCTCGGCGATCGAATGCGTGGTCGCCCAGCGCCTGGCCCGCACCCTGTGCTCGCACTGCAAGCAGCGGACGATCATTCCGGTGGAGATCCTGCGCGAGAACGGGTTCCAGACCCAGTTCGACCTCGAGGCCTGCGACCCCGTCGGGTGCGTGCGCTGCTCCAACATGGGCTACCGGGGGCGGATCGGGCTCTACGAGGTGATGTTGATGTCCCCTGAGATCCGGACGCTGACGCTGGAGCGGTCCTCCGCGGAGCAGATCGGGACCGTGGCGGTGGGTCAGGGGATGCGGCGGCTCCGTGAGAACGGCCTGGACAAGGTCAAGGCCGGCGTGACGTCCATGGCCGAGGTGGCCCGTGTAACGGGATCCGGTTGAGCTGCCGATACGAGGCAGATGGAGCTTGACTTCGCCGAGGTCCTGATGGAGGTCGTCGCGCGCCGGGCCTCCGACCTGCACCTGACTGCCGGCGCCCAACCGATGGTGCGCGTGCGCGGTCGCCTGACGCCGCTGGAGGGCTATCCCGTCCTCATGCCGACCGATACGCGGGAGATCGTCTACTCGATCCTCACCAACTCCCAGCGCCAGCGACTGGAGACCAACTGGCAGCTGGACTTCGCCTACCAGATTCCCGGCGCGGCCCGCTTTCGTGTCAACGCCTACTTCCAGCGTGCGGCGCTGGGGGCGGCGTTTCGCCTGATCCCCTTTGAGGTGGTGCCGCTGGAGACGCTGGGGCTGCCACCGGTGGTCACCGACTTCGCCAACAAGCCGCGGGGGCTGGTGCTCGTCACAGGTCCCACCGGGTCAGGAAAGTCGACGACGCTGGCCTCGCTGATCGACGTGATCAACCAGCGCCGTGAGGAACACATCATGACGATCGAGGATCCGATCGAGTTCCTGCACCAGCACAAGAAATGCATCGTCAACCAGCGCGAGCTGGGCTCGGACGCCACGAGCTTCGCCGAGGCGCTCAAGGCGGCACTGCGCCAGGACCCCGACGTGATCCTGGTGGGGGAGATGCGGGACCTGGAGACGATCGGCACCGCGATCACCGCGGCGGAGACCGGCCATCTGGTGTTCGCCACCCTGCATACCCAGGACACCCCGCAGACCATCGACCGCATCATCGACGTGTTCCCCTCCGCCCAGCAGGGCCAGATCCGGGCACAGCTGTCGGTAGCGCTGCAGGGGATCATGACCCAGACGCTGCTGCCGACCGCCGACCGCCGACGGCGCCGGGCGGTGCGTGGCCACCGAGGTGCTGGTTCCCACGCCGGCGGTGCGCAACCTGATCCGAGAGGCCAAGAGCCACCAGATCTACTCCGTGCTTCAGACCGGCAGCGCCCACGGGATGCAGACGATGGATGCCTCACTGGCACAGCTCGTGCGGGCCGGCAAGATCACGCGGGCGCTGGCCGAGTCCCGGGCGCACTCAGTGGAGGAGCTCCGCCGGCTGATCGGCGGCGCGATGACCTCCGCGATGGCGGCGTAGAGGGCGATGGCCACCTACGTCTTCAAGGCGATGGACCTCGCGGGGGCGCCCGCCCAGGGGGAGGTAGAGGCTGTCACCAAGCAGGATGTCGCCGATCAGCTCAAGGAGCGCGGTCTGATTGTGGTCGACGTCGCCAACAAATACCGCTCCAAGGAACTGAACATCGAGCTGTTCTCCCGCGTCAAGGCGAACGACCTGGCGGTGGCCACGAGGCAGCTCTCCACGATGGTCTCCTCAGGCATGTCGATCCTGCGCGCCATCTACGTCCTGGAGGCCCAGACGGAGAGCAAGAAGCTCAAGGAGACGCTGCTGGCGGTGGGGCGTCACGTGGAGGCCGGCCTACTGCTCTCCGATGCGCTCGAGCACCACCCCAAGGTGTTCTCACCGCTGTACGTGTCGATGGTCAGGGCGGGGGAGACCGGCGGGGTGCTGGAGGGGGCGCTGCTGCGCACCGGAGATCAGCTGGAGAAGGACGCCTCGCTGCGCCGTCAGATCCGCGCGGCGATGATCTATCCCACGCTGGTCATCACCTTCGCCGCCGTGGTCCTGCTGGCCCTGGTCGCGTTCCTGATCCCGGTCTTCGAGAACGTGTTCAAGCAGTTCGGCGGCAAGCTGCCGGCTCTGACCCAGTTCATGGTCGGCTTCTCCCACGTGATCAACGACCAGTGGTACATCCTTATCCTCGCCGTTGGGACGATCGGGGGGTCATTCGTCTTCTGGAAGCGCTCCAAGCGGG
>JAABUZ0100009091.1_pt1 | contig 11485 bp, 10 predicted proteins | sample 5562091 | NCBI WGS metagenome assembly JAABUZ01 (sample SAMN12813069, study PRJNA571459) | rock metagenome | isolation source: Antarctica rocks | place: Antarctica: Victoria Land, Linnaeus Terrace sud | collected 2015-12-21
TCACGCCGTAGTGCTCGGCGTTGAGAGCGCGAACCGCGAAGAGTGGCGCGACGAAGGTGACGCCGATGAGCGCCAGTGCGCAGCCGTATTGCCCCATCGTCCCGAGCCGAACCCGCTGCCCCTCCGCGCGGCCCCACAGGAGCGGCGTCCCGACGACGATGACCGCGATGCTCGGCACGATCGTCGCACCCTCCTCCCGGCACAGCCAGTAGACGCCTCCGGAGACCCCAGCCAGGACCGCAGCGCAGGCCCAGGACCACCAACGACGTCGGGTGAGGGCGAGGTGCAGGGCGAGGAAGACTGCCGACGGGAAAAGTAGCCCGAGCGAGGCGTGCCAGCTGTCGCGGATGAGCTCTGCGCTCTGGGAGTTGAAGCTCACCGGGTCCAGGGCCACGATCACATAAGCGGCAGTAGACGTGGTGAGCCGTGTGGTCGCGGACCAGATGGCGAGGGCCAGGACGGCTGCGGCGAGAAGGTAGGTCACCTGTTCCCCCACCTTGAGCTCCCACCCGACGTCGTGCATCAGCGCGATGAACACCGGGTATGCCGGGCCCTTCGACAGGGTCAGGTTGTCGTAGGGGCCGAGCCAGTCGCCGTGCACGACCGCGTTCGCGCCGCGCAGGAACAGCCCGTCGTCCAGAGGCGAGAGCCCGATCGGGATGGGCACCGACCGACGCAGGACGAGGCTCACGAGGGACGCCAGCACGACGGCGGTCCCGCAGCCGACCCTCGACACGACCCCTCGTGTCATCGCACCACCCAACTGCGTCACGGGTGGACTGTGATCCGGCGACTCAACGGACCGGAACCCGACCGACGGCGAATACGGACTGACCGAACTGGGCCCGGTGCGTCTCCTCCCACCGCCTGGCCAGGGGAACGACAGCGCGGTCCCACACCGAGAGGAGCGGACCGTCACCGGGGGTCATTCGTAGCAGGCGCATACCGACGAACCACGCGGCCAGTCCGGGCATGTTGACGTAGGTCGTGTGCACGACCTCGAGCCCAGCACTCGTGAGAGCCTCGCTGAGGGTCCTGGTCGTGTAGCGGCGGACGTGACCGACGGAGCGGTCGAATCGGCTCATCGCGAACTCGAAGGCCGGGACGAACATCACGACCGCCCCACCCGGGCGCACCAGCATGTGGGCTGCGCGGAGGGCCTCGACGTCGGCGTCGATGTGTTCCAGCACGTTGAACGCAACGTAGGCGCTGTGATTGCCACTCGGCGGCCGGAAGACGTCGATCGAGGACACCGTGACGCGCGGGTCGTCGGCGAACCGGGCTTGAAGGACCCTCAGGCGGCTCTCGTCGACCTCGGTGACGGTGATGGCCGGGAGGCCTTCGTCAAGCCAGGTCTGCGCGTAGTCACCCAACCCACTGCCGAGCTCGATCGGGGAGTCGCCGAGGTAGGGCTGCGCCATCGCGGTCAGCCACCGGTGGTAGTTCACGGCCGACGCGACCGACTCGAGGGTCTGGGTCTGCAGGGCTGAGTCGCCCGCTGCGGTCACGCCCTCCGGGGGAGAGAACTGGTCCATGCTCACCTCGTCGCTCGGCTCGCGCCGACGGCGCCCGGACGCGCTTGGCCGGCCCTCCGCCGGATCACGGGTTGTCGTCGACGAGGGTACCGCTCCCCCCGTCCGTGAAGCAGGGGACGGGGCATCGAGGCGGAGCACGGAGCAACCCCTGGTGGTTCACGCATGCCCGTCCCTAAGATGGCTCTTCACTATGGAGTGGTGAGGCCGGGTCTGACTCACGGCTCTTCCGACGTCGCTCTTCGGGGCGGCTGTCCTTCATCCGACGTGTCGACCCCTGCCGCACGATCCCGTGCTGCCGGGCGGGCCGCCATGTCCTGAGAGGGGTTTGACGAGGTCCCGATAGTGAGCTGACTGACGCCCGCCCGGCTGCGCCCCGACGCGAGAAGAAGGGCACGCGACCATGGTGACCAATGACAGGCAGCAGCAGCAACCCCAGCAGGCCGACCAACCGATCACCGAGATCGGCGACGGGCGGGGTCATCATGGTCGTGGTGGTGCTAGGAGCGAGAGGCCATCAGGCCGACGCCGATGCTGAGCAGGTCGAACAGGGACGGGCCTGCGAGGGGGTCGCTCATCATGGCGACGGCCCGGTCGATGGTGGGCGAGAGGTCCGGCCGGTGGGCGGCGAGGTAGGTGAGTGTGACAGGTCCATCAGGGTTGGCTGACTAGAGTAGGTAAAACTATACTCGTCCGTCAGCCCAGGTGGAGGATCACCCGGGCACCATCACGCTCTCGGCAGCAATGGTCGTCGGAAACACCGTTGTGTGGGCAAACCATCCCCTAAGGTGAATATTTCATGGACGAAACACACCATGACGGTGCCTCACAAAGGGATGAGCTCGCCTCGGCCGAGTTCGAAAGGTTCGCGGCCCTGACCGCCTCGCTGATCCCGGAGGAGTGGGCGACCGTCCCAGCCGACGCACGTCGCGCTGGTCAGCGTGCGAGCCAAAGCGATCTTCGCGGGGGGCGGGGCGCCAGGACGGGTCGGCAGGGCTGGTACGGCGCCGTGGTCGGCCGCCCAAGCTCAGCGACCGCCAGGTCGCCCGGGCCGGGGGTGGGCGCGGGCGGGGTGGACCCAGCAGGCGATCGCCGACCGGCTCGGAGTGGCCCGCTCGGTGATCAGCGAGCTAGCGCTAGCTGAGCAGCATGTTGTGGTGAGATCCGAGGGGCGTCGCACCGGCACGACCCCTGGCAGGTGCGCCAACGGGGTCTCAACAAGGGACACTGGGCGGGTGCCTGGGTCAGTGAGTCGCGAACGAGCCGTGCGGGCAGTGGAGCTCGACGGCCGGACGAACTCGCTCAACCTCATCCGCTTGGTCCTGGCGTTGATGGTGCTCTTTGCTCACGGGTTCTACATCGCCGGTGAAGGGAGCGGTCCGGGTTTTCGCGGCGAGAGCCTGGGAGGCTGGGCGGTGTTGGGCTTCTTCACGATCAGCGGCTTCCTCATTACGGCCAGCCGGTTCGCCAAGAGTTTCGGCACCTACCTGCTGCACCGGGTGGCCCGGATCTTCCCCGCGTCCCTCGTGTGTCTGGTCGTCACTGCCGGGGTCGTTGCGCCGATCGCCTACTGGTCCGAGCACCGTGACCTCACCGGCTTCTTCTCCACGGGGACGTCACCGATCGGCTACATCCTGAGCAACGCCCTGCTCAAGGTCAACGCCCAGGATGTCGCGGGGACCCCCGGCGCGGTGCCCTATCCGGGGACGTGGAACGGGTCGCTATGGACGCTCTGGTTCGAGTTCTGTTGCTATCTTATTGTCGGGGTGCTCATCCTCCTGCCGGTCGTCCGACGCCGTCGATGGATCGTCACCGTCGCGTTCGCCGTGTCGGTCGTCGTGTGGGCGAACATCGACAGGCTGCTCCCACACCTTGGCGGCAACGTCGACCTCGAGCTCCTGGCCAGGCTGGCGCCGCCGTTCCTCGGTGGCGCGGTCGTCCAGACGGTAATCCGCAGGGTGCCGTTGCAGGCAGCACGCGCCATGGCCGCGGCGGTGCTCGCGGGAGCCTCGGTGTGGTTCATCCAGGGGTGGGGCGCCCAGCTGGCAGCGCCCCTGATCACCTACGCCTTGCTCTGGCTCTCGACCGTGCTGCCGTCACCCGCGATGATCCGGCGGCACGACATCTCGTACGGCGCCTACATCTACGCGTTCCCGGTCCAGCAGCTCCTGACCTACGCGGGCGCGCACCGGCTCGGCGTCTATGCCTTCGACGTTCTCGCTGTCGTCGCGACGGCGGTGCCGGCCGCGCTGAGCTGGTGGTTCATCGAACGACCGGTCATGCGGTGGGCACGTCGGGCTGGGCGTCGATCCACTCGGCCAAGCGGGTCAGACCCGCCTCCAATGAGTGCTCCGGAGCCCAGCCCAGGCGGTCTGATGCGGCCGTGACATCGGCCCACGCGTGGCGGACGTCGCCGTGGCGGAACTGCCCCGTCACGTGCGGAGGCGGGGCGTCGTAGTACCCAGCGATGATCTCGGCCGCGGTCGTAAGAGTCTGGAACTCGCCAGATCCGATATCGATCGGATCCCGGCCGGGCCGCGATGATGTGGACGCGAGCACGACTGCCCGGGCGACGTCGTCGATGAGGACGAAGTCGCGGCGGACCTGACCGTCCTCGTAGAGGGGGATCGACGCGCCCTGCCGGGCCAGCCGGCAGAAGAGCGACATGATCCCCGTGTAGGGGTTGATGAGCGACTGACCGGGTCCGTAGACGTTCTGCAGTCGAAGCACGACCGGTTCGACAGCGAACGACAGTGCCCAGGACGACAGGACGTGCTCTTGGGCAAGCTTGGTCGCGCCGTAGACGCTGACCGGCGCCGGTACGGTGCTCGCCGCGAGCATTGGGCGCGGTTCGGCGCCGGGGAAGTCCCACTGCCCCTGCTTGAGCATCTCGAGGGAGCGCTGACCGGGATAGAACGGCGCCGCGTCCGGCCCGTCTCCGGTCCGTTTCCAGGCCCCTTCGCCATAGACCGCGCGGCTGCTCGTCAAAACGATCCGTCGAGGGAGGGCGTCGTGGCGCACCAGGGCGTCGAGGAGCTGGGTCGTGCCGACGACGTTGACCAGGGCGTGCCGGTTGGACTCGGTCAGGGACTGGCCGGTGCCGGTCTCGGCGGCGAGGTGGAGGACGACGTCGGGACGGATGTCCTGCTCCCCGAGGAGGAGGTCCCAGTCCCCCGTAACGGTGACGTCGCCGACGACGAGCTCGACCCGCTCGTCGAGCGCGGCCGGTCGCGCCTGACTCTGGTGGATCTGCGGGTGGAGGTTGTCGAGCGCGACGACCCGGTCGAAGGCGCCCGCCAGCGCTGTCGTGGCGGCGCAGCCGATGAATCCCGCGCCTCCAGTGATGAGCAGCGTCTGGGGATCCACGGGTCAGTCTCCCCCAAAGGCGTGGCGACCTAGCACCTGCACGATCGACCAGCGGCGACCGACGAGGGCTGCGGGCAGCAGGGTCAGCGCGTGCGCCCGCGACGTCAGCCGCGCACGAGCCGCCCGCTCGGCCCGCCTCCACCCAAGGCCGCGCGCCTGATCGGCCGCCAACGCGAAGTAGGCCCGCTCCCCGGCGAACCGGCTCCCGTCGAGCAGTCGGGCCGACGACGCACTCTCGGCATGTCGTCGGTAGTGGAAGCAGACCGTCGGCTCGAGGAGGAGCGAGCCCCCACGGCATACGAGGTCAACGACCAGCGCGAGGTCCTGGATTATCGGGAACCCCTCGCGGAAGTCCACCTCCCGGATCCGGTCCACCCGGAACGCCAGCGACGGCCAGTAAAGCCAGTCGCCATGGAGCAACGACGTGGCGAGGGCCTCGCCGTCGAGCAGGCGCGACTCGCGGGTCCTCGGCTGGACCAGACGCTGCTTGACCGAGTCGACCAGGGTGCTGACGACGGCACCGTTGTAGTTGATGATGCGGACCCCCGGCTGGATAACTGCCGCGGCCGGAAACCGCTGGTGCGCCCCGAGAACTACGTCGACGTAGTTGGGCAGCAGGACGTCGTCGCACCCGAGGATGACCATAACCTCCTCGGTCGCGAGGGCAACGCAGTGCCGGTAGTTCGCCGTGATGCCCTGGTTGGTCTCGTGCCGCACGTAGCGCACCCTCGGGTCGTCGATCGCAGCAAACCAGGGCGCCACAGTGGCATCCGGGTAGGCGTCGTCGACGACGGTCAGCAGCCAGTCGCCTTCGCGTTGGGCGAGCACGCTCTCGACGGTCTCGCGCAGGAGCGCCGGGTCACCCCAGAAGGGAACAAAGATGTCGAGAGGCACCGCGACAGGGTACGCCGTGCAGGCGCCTTCCCGGCGCCCAAGGACCGGACGGTGGTCACCGCGGGCCTACGCCTGCCGGGGGGTGACACATGGTGAGCACTCGTCCTCCCAGCTCGGTCTTCCACAACCGCAGCCGGGCGCCGTTGGACCCGCCGAGGCTGCGTGAGCTGGAGGTGTCAGGTGGGGGCTCGACGGGTGGATGCGGGCAAGTTGGCTACCGCTGACGACGAAGCTCACGGCATTGTGCTGGAGCGCGACCGGCGCCGTGAGCAGCCCGCCGTGTGTTCCGCCCAGGGGCAGGCCGACCACTTCTGCCAAGGACCTCGTGCCGTTGAGGAGGCTGTTCGCAGCGAGGTAGTCCTTCCGGTTGACCATCGCGACCAATAGGGCCTGGTAGGCGACGGCGAAGGTGACATCGAAGGTTCCGACGATAAATGCGACGACATAGAGGTGTGTCAAGGTCAGGTGCCCGGCGAAGTAGGCGATCGGGAGGCTAAGCACCGCGACTGCACGCACCGCGTCCGCGACCAACATCGTCTGGCGTCGGTGCCCGCGCCGCATGTTCCTCTTCCCCTGAATCCGGGTAAGGTATGGTCGGGCTGGGGGCAGACCCAGCGCCGCTTGCGCCAGATCACCCGCACCGGTCGACCGAGCCGGACGCTTCCGCGTAGAGATGAGGGGCGGTCGGCGCGCGTCCTAACGTACCTGGCCAAGGTCTTCCGGGCGCTGTACCCGGTGGCAGCCGCCGTCACCGAGTTCGTCACGATGGCGCTGGTCGACAACCCGCACAGGGTGGGCAAGGAGCTGCGCGACGACCTGGCCGGAATCGGGTCGGCCCGACGGGGGACCTACCGAGTCCTCTACCGCATCAACGAGGGGGGCCACCAGGTCATCGTCCTACGCGTCGAGCACCGACCCGACGTCTACCGTTCCCTCTGACTCGCCTCGGAAGCACACCGGCAACGGCACCTAGGCGGTGCCCTCGTTCGAGCGCGAGCAGAACATCCGTCACCTGCTCTCGGCGCGTCCGCTACCCCAGCTGCGCCGAGTGCAGTGCCGGAAACCTGTGCACCAGCCGTCTCAGTCGCTCGCCAGCGGATCGGCCCAGATGTCCATCGGCACGGCCCCGACGGCACAGCCGTCCTCGTCCAGCAGCCGCCCCATCCGCTTGACCGTGCGCAGCGTAATCAGCCGGTCCATCACCGTCAGGTCCGGAAGCGCCCGCGCCAGGGTCGTCTCGAACGCGTGGATTCCCTCGGTGTCGTGCAGCCACGCCGTCACCACCAGCGGCGGCGTGCCGGCGAGCGTCGCGCACAGCCGCACCTGGCGCAGCCGGGCGAGGGCGCGCGCGGTCTCGGCCAGCCGGTGGGTCGGAGCGTCCATCGAGAGGATGACCGGCACCGTCCAGCCGGCCAGTCGGGCGGAGACCTCCGCCCGGAGCAGCACCGCGCCCGTGGCGAGCAGCCGCGCCGTCCGACGGCGGGCGGTGGCCTCGCTGACCCCCGCGGTGGCCGCGAGCGCGGCATACGAGAACCGTCCGTCGAGCCCGAGCTGCACGAGGATCTCGCGCTCGTCCCGCTCCAGGGGGACGTGGGCGGCCGAGCGAGGCGGGTCCTCGACGACGGCAATTGTGGGCAGCGCCGAAGCGGCAGAGCGCGAGAGCGCGCCGAGGCGCCAGCTCGAGCCGTCACGGTACAGATGAGTCATGATGCGAGTCCGCATGCCGGTGACGCCCGGCAGCACGGCAACTCGGGTCAGCAGGTACCGCGACAGGGCCCGCAGGTCGGCCGCCGCGACGGTCACGAAGAGGTCGGCATTGCCCGCCGTGAGCTCAACGCTGAGTGCGTGCCGGTCCTGCGCGAGCACCCCGGCGACGCACAGGCTCTGGCCTGGGCGGCAGCTGATGTCGACATACGCCACGCACTGGCCGTTCCACACCGAGACGCTGGGAGCACCGGTCACCCACGCCGCCCCGGCCTCGGCGAGGCGCTGCCAGCGCCTCGCGGCTGTGGCGGGGCTCATCCCGGTCGCGACGGAGACCGCCGACCAGGACGCCCTCGGCGAGACCTGCAAAGCCTCTACGAGAGCAAGGTCGCTCTCGGTCAGTGTGACGGAATAATTCATTTTTCGCCCTGCCCTGCTCGAATCCTGCAGATGGGCCAAGTGTAGGGCGGGAAGTGACAGTGTCGTCAGCAACCCGACCTCAGGAGGCTGCGTGTCCCTCGATGACCGACTGCGCGACGACGCTCTCGCGATGCGCCCCGAGCTCGGCGCGCTCCGCCACCAACTCCACGAGCACCCCGAGATCGGCCTGGACCTGCCGGCCACGCAGCAGACCGTCCTGGAGGCCATCGACGGCCTCGGGCTCGAGGTGACGACCGGGGCGTCGCTGTCCTCGGTCACCGCCGTCTTGCGCGGCGGGCAGCCGGGGCCCGCCGTGCTACTGCGCGGAGACATGGACGCCCTGCCCGTACAGGAGCAGACCGGGCTCGACTTCGCCAGCCGAGTAAACGGGGCGATGCACGCCTGCGGCCACGACCTGCACACGGCGATGCTGGTCGGAGCAGCGCGTCTGCTGACCGCTCACCGGGACAGCCTGCAGGGGGACGTCGTCTTCATGTTTCAGCCGGGAGAGGAAGGTTGGGACGGCGCCGGCCGGATGATCGAGGAGGGGGTGCTGGACGCGGCTGGGAGCCGGGTGTCGTCGGCATACGGCATGCACGTCTTGTCCTCGGAGGTCCCCCGTGGCACCTTCACCACCCGGCCGGGAACGCTGATGGCAGCCAGCGACGGCCTCCACGTGACGGTCCGGGGCGCCGGCGGCCACGGCTCGGCGCCGCATCTGGCCAGCGACCCGGTCACCGCGGCAGCCGAGATGGTGACGGCCCTGCAGACTCTGGTCACGCGCAGGTTTGACATCTTCGACCCGGTCGTCGTGACGGTCGGTTCCTTCCACGCCGGCACCCGGCGGAACATCATCCCGGACGAGGCGCACTTCGAGGCGACGGTGCGGTCCTTCTCCGGCGCGGCGCACGACCGGATCCAGGCGGAGGCTCCGCGGCTGTGTCGCCAGATCGCCGCCGGCTACGGGCTGGAGGCGGACGTGGAGTACCTCGACGAGTACCCGCTCACCGTCAATGACGGCACGCACGCGGCCTTCACCACCGGCGTGATCGAGGAGGTGTTCGGCGAGGAGCGGTACCAGCCGATGCAGAACCCGCAGGCGGGAGCGGAGGACTTCTCCCGAGTCCTCGAGGCGGTTCCCGGGTGCTACCTCATGCTCGGCGCGCATCCTGGTGCCGCGGTGAGCACCCCGAACAACCACAGCCCGCGCGCCGTCTTCGAGGACGAGGTCATGCCGGACGGCGTCCTGCTGCACGCCCAGCTCGCCATCCGCGCCCTGCGGCGCGACGCGAGCGCAACCGGCGCCGCCACCGACGTGCTCACCCACCCCTAACCACCCACCTTCCCTGAGGAGCACCGACATGCGGCGATACCTGATCATCCTTGCCATCCCCGTGGTGGCCCTCGTGGCCACCGTCTGGCTGCCCTTCGTAAACCGGGCGACGCTGTGGTTCGGGCTGCCGTCGGTGATGGTGTGGAGCGTCTTCTGGGTGCTGCTCATCACCCCCGCGCTGGCCCTGATCGAGTTCCGGCCGGCCCAGCGAGAAGCGGACCGCGCCGAAGGCACCGGAGGTGTTCAGCGATGACGTCGGCCCTGTTCGTGACACTGCTCGGCATCGTCCTGATCGCCGTTCTCGGCTTCGCCGGCCGGCGCCGTCCGACCGGAGACCTGTCAGAGTGGACCGTGGGCGGACGCCGGTTCGGCTCCGTGACGATGTGGTTCCTCCAGGCCGGCGAGGTCTTCACCACCTTCACCTTCCTCGGCATGGCGGGCCTGGCCTTCAGCGGCGGGGTGGCCGCCCTCTACGCCCTGCCGTACATCCCCCTGGCCTACATTGGCCTGTACTTCCTGGCGCCGATCATCTGGAAACGCGCGCACGAGCGCGGACAGCTGACCCAGGCCGACTTCCTGGCCGACTTCTACAACTCCAAGGTGCTCGGCTTCATTACTGCGATCTTCGGCGTCGTCTTCCTGCTGCCCTACCTGCAGCTGCAGATCACCGGGCTCGGGCTCGCGGTCCAGCTCGCCACCGGGGACCAGACCTCGAGCACGGTCAGCATCGTCATCGCCTTCGTCCTCGTGGTCGCGTTCGTCCTGTGGGCCGGCATCCGCGGAGTGGCCACCACGTCCTACTTCAAGGACGCGCTCATGCTCGTCGTCCTGCTGATCCTCGTCATCTTGATCCCGGCTCACTTCACCGGCGGCATCGGCGGCACCTTCCAGAAGGTCATGGCATCGCACCCGGACATGCTCCAGGTGCACGCCGGGCCGTTCGACTCCACGTGGTTCTTCTCCAGCATGGTGGCCTCCACCCTCGGCGTGCTGTTCATGACTCTGCCGCACCAGTGGCCCGCCCTGCTCTCCGGCGCCTCCCCCAAGGCTGTCCGCCGCAACTACGTCTTCCTGCCGATCTACTCGATCGCCCTCGCGCTACCGATGATCATCGGCTTCACCGCGCTGGTCGCCCTGCCGGCCAAGAGCAAGAGCAACGGCGCCCTGCTGACCCTGGCGAAGGAGACCTTCCCGGGCTGGTTCGTCGGCGTGGTGGTCGTCGCGACGGCGGCCACCGCGATGGTGCCGGCGGCCGGTCTCATCGTGGGGATGTCCTCGTTGGTGGCGCGCAACATCGCGGGGCAACGGGGTGGCCGGGGCCAGTTCGTCGTCAACCAGGCGTCGGTGGTCGGGGTGACCGCACTGGCCCTCGTGCTCGCCATCGCCCGGCCGGACCTGCTGGCCAACCTGCTGCTGCTGACCTACTCCGGACTGGACCAGCTGATCCCCGCGATCGCTCTGGCGCTGCTCGCGCGGCGGCTAGTCGGGGTCTGGCCGGTCCTCGCCGGCCTGCTCGTCGGCGAGGCCATCGTGATCTGGTTGACGTTCGGCAACGTCTACTCCGGCCACATCAACGTCGGGCTGGTGGCCCTGGTCCCCAACATCGTCGTCCTGCTCGCCGGTGCCGTCATCGAACGAGCCGCCAGCCACGCCCCCAGAGACGCCGCCGAGGTGCGCGAGGGGCAGCCGCAGCGTGCCCGCTGAGCCGGCGTCGTCCTCTGCTGCGCCGGCCCGCGTCGTCCTGCACGGCGGTCAGGTCTTCGACGGGACCGGCGCCGCCCCGCAACGGGCAGACGTGAGCGTCGCCGGGGGCAGGGTGGTGGAGGTGGGGCTGGGTCTGGACGGCGACGTGGGCGTCGACGTGACGGGCTCGACGGTGCTACCCGGGTTCTTCGACTGCCACGTGCACCTCACCTCCTCCGGAGTGGACGTGATGCAGCGCCTCCAGCGCCCGTTCTCGTACCAGTTCTACGAAGCGGCCAGGAACCTGCAGGCGACCCTGGCGACCGGGATCACCACGGTGCGCGACGCTGGCGGCGCCGACCTGGGCATCCAGCGGGCCGTCGCCGACGGCCTGGTCCCGGGACCGCGGCTTCTCATCGCGGTGAACATCATCGGCCAGACTGGTGGTCACACCGACGGCTGGTTCCCCTCCGGCTACGACGTGCCGCTCAGTGTTGCCCACCCCGGGCGCCCGGACGCGATGGCGGACGGAGCCGACGAGCTGCGCAAGGTA
>JAABUZ0100009093.1_pt1 | contig 11484 bp, 12 predicted proteins | sample 5562091 | NCBI WGS metagenome assembly JAABUZ01 (sample SAMN12813069, study PRJNA571459) | rock metagenome | isolation source: Antarctica rocks | place: Antarctica: Victoria Land, Linnaeus Terrace sud | collected 2015-12-21
CGTCACCCCGCAGCTGGCGATCGGCGGCGACCTGGCCAGCCACGACCCCAGGCGTTGTGCCGATCAGCTGCAGGAGCTCGAGGCGCTGGGCATCACGCACGTCGTCGACTGCCGCATCGAGTGGGACGACGCCGAGCTGCTGGGCCTGCACCTGCCGCACGTGCAGTACCTGCACCACGGGATGGACGACGCCGGCCAGCGCGTCCCGAACTCCTGGTTCGACGAGGCCGTCGAGTGGATCGACGCAGCCGGGCCCGACGCCGTCGTCCTGACGCACTGCCACATGGGCATCAACCGCGGCCCCTCCCTGGGCTTCGCGATCCTGCTCTACCGCGGCTGGGACCCGATCGAGGCCATGAGCGCGATCCGGCTGGCACGCCCCATCGCCAACGTCTGGTATGCCGAGGACGCCCTGCGTTGGCACCACGAGCGGGCCGGCACCGCACCCGAGGAGGACCTGCAGCGGCTGGAGGCCTGGCGCCGCGCGCATCCCCTCGATGTCGTGCACACCATCCGGCAGCAGCGATACCTCGAGGGCTGATTCAAGCCGCCAAGCAAGAAAGTGTCCTGACCTCGTGGATACAACTGAGTGAGCCGCAGCCGGCCGGCCCCGCGGCGGGCGAGCAGTCGGATGAACAGCCGTGATGCGCGAGGATCACCTCACGCGTCACGCCGCCCGTGCGCTGCACGACAGGAGTTGGAGGCCGGTGCGGATAGGGCAAGCCCTCACAGGCGGTACGACAATTGCAACGACGGGAGCAGCGATGATTGGCATCAACGGCCCCGCGGTTACGGCGTGGCTCGAAGCCCACGTCGACGGCGTCGTGGCGCCGCTCAGCTTCGAGCTCATAGCCGGGGGGCACTCCAACCTGACGTACCGAATCACCGACGCAGCCGGCGGCCGGCTGGTGCTACGGCGGCCACCGATGGGGTCGGTTCTGTCGACCGCACACGACATGGTGCGAGAGCATCGGCTGATCAGCGCGATCTCGGCGACGAACGTCCCCGTTCCGCCGGCGCTCGGCCTGTGCACCGACGTCGAGGTCAACGAGGCACCCTTCTACGTCATGGATTACGTCGAGGGCGTCGTGCTCGACGCACCTGCAGCGGCCGATGCGCTCGCGCCCGGCACGCGTATCGCCCTGAGCGAGAACCTGATCGACGTGATGAGCGAGCTGCACGCGGTCGACATCGACGCGGTCGGGCTGGGTGACCTTGGCCGACGCGAGGGCTACGTCGAGCGGCAGCTGCGCCGGTGGGCGCAGCAGTGGCAGAACTCGAAGACACGGGAGCTGCCTGCCATCGACGAAGTCGAACGCCGGTTGCGCCAGCGCATCCCTCCCCAGCAGTCAGCTGCCGTTGTGCACGGGGACTACCGGTTCGGCAACTGCCTCGTCGACACAGGCGCGGGCCGCCTCACGGCCGTCCTGGACTGGGAGCTGTGCGCACTTGGCGACCCGCTCGCCGATCTCGGCTACCTGGGCGTCTACTGGACCGACGAGGGCGAGCAGCCGCGACGGCGGGACGTGACGGCCACTGGCGGTTTCCCGCCGTACAGCGACTTGGTGAGCCGCTACGCCACTCGCACCGGTCGTGACGTGAGCGCCGTCCCGTACTACCGGGCGTTCTCCTCATGGAGACTCGCCGTCATCCTCGAAGGCGTCTACGCGCGATATCTGAATGGCGTGATGGGCGATGCAGACATGGACCCGGATCGCTTTCGCGTCGAGGTTGAGCAGCTGTCGCTGAGCGCTCTGGAATGGCTCGACCAGACCCATTAGTGTCGGGTCGGTCGAGGGCCTCCCACGAGTAGTCATGTGGGGCTCGCGGCGGTCGATGGAGTGAGCCAATGACCGCGACAGTTCGGGCAGTTCCCGTCCGCGCAGCAACCGCGACCTTGCGGGAGCTTGTTGCTGAGTTGCGCGGTGGCGATCCCCTGGCGGAGCTGACGGTGGTCGTCCCCTCGGCGCTAGCCGGTGCCACCCTGCGGCGCGGACTGTTCCCCTCCGGTCTCGCCAATGTCCGCTTCACCAGCCTGCCGCAGTACGTCGACGGGGTGCTCACCGCCGCCGCGCTCAGCAGCGGCAGGCGCACGGGTGCCCGCAGGCGTGCGCTCGTCGCTGCGGCCCTCGACGGCTCGCCCTGGCGCCCGCCGCACACGACGGGGACGCTTCGGCTGTGGGATGCCCTGCTGGCCGAGCTCGACGAGGCCGAGGTGACCGGCGACCTCGGCCAGCCCGACGTGATGGCCGTCCACGCGGCGTACCGAGCTCTGCTGCCCGAGGACGAGCGGCTGCTCCCCGCAGAGCGTGCGGCTGCGGTCCTGCCCGGCGATGGTGAGCCGGTCGTCCTGCACCTGCCCCGCCGCCTCACCCCGCCGAGCTCCGGTTCTGCCACGCCCTGGGCACCCGGTTGCACGTCGTCCTGGGGTGGACCGGCGAGCCGGACACCGACGCTGATACGCAGCACCTGCTCGAGCTACTCGGTGGGCAGCCCGACCCGGGCGGCCCCGCCCCGGGCTCGCGCGTCGAGCTCAGCGTCGACACCGATGCCGAGGAGGAGGTGCGGCAGGCCGTCCGCACGGTGTTGGCGCACCTCGGTGATCCGGCACGGCGCGCCGACCGGGTCGCCATCGTCTACCTCTCCGCCGTCCCTTACGCCCGTCTCGTCCACGAGCAGCTGACCGCTGCTGGACTGCCGCATCACGTTCCCAGGCAGCGCGCCGTCGCTCAGTCCATCGCCGGCCAGGCGCTGTTGAGCTTTTTCGCCCTACCCGAGAACGGGTTCAGCCGCCCCGACGTCGTCGCCTGGTGGGCCTGCGCTCCCCTGCTCACGGCAGCGGGTGACCGGATCAACGCCACGCAGTGGGACACGCTGTCACGAGAGGCGGGCGCAACCCACAGCCGGGCGACGTGGACCAGTCGGCTCCGCGCGGCATCGAAGAAGGCGCAGGAAGCGCTCGCCGCCGTGGATGAGGAGCGCCGCGAGCGCCAGCAGCGGCGAGTGGACGGCTACGGGCTGCTCGTTGCGGAGATGGACGCACTGATCGACGAGCACGACGCGCTCGATGCGGCCACATCATGGGCGCACGCGAGCGAGCTCTGCCGACGGGGCCTGACCCGGCATCTGGGCGGCACGAAGAAGGTCGCGGCCTGGCCCGCCCGCCTCGAGGAGCGCGCCCGGGCGGAGCTGGCGGCATACGACACCATCGTGCATGCGCTGAGCAGCGTCGGCGGCCTCGACGGCTCGGCGCACTACCCCGGCCTCAGCGGCTTCCGGCAGGTGCTCGAAGCCGAGCTCGAGCCCCCCGTCCGGGAGTCCTCCGGGCTCGCTCGCGGCGTTCTCGTCGCACCCGTGGCCGACGTGGTCGGGGCCGACCTCGACCTGTTGCTCGTCCTCGGCATGACCGAGGGCGAGTTCCCGCCTCGGGCCCGCGAGCACCCGCTGCTGCGCGACCAGGCCCGCCGGCTCAGCGGAGGCGCCCTGCGGACGACGCCCGACCGGCGCCGCTCCGAGCGCCGCGACTTCCTGCACGCCGTTGCCACCGCAGACCGGGTGGTGCTGAGCTACCCGGCGGCCAACGTGCGCAGCCGGCGCGCCACCTACCCCGCACCGTGGTACCTCGAGCACGGCGCATCTGCGATCCCGCAGTCGTTCGTCCAGCGGGTCGCTACAGCCACCGCCCCGGCCACGCCCAGCGAACCGACGTCCAGCTGCTGCTCGCCGCCGGGACGCCGGCCCTCAGCAGTGACCGCCTGCCCTCCGTCGTGCCCGAGCTGGCGACCGGGCTCGCTGCCGTCGCCGCCCGAAGCGCGGGCCAGCTCGGTCCCTGGACCGGCCGGATCAGCGCGCTCGCCGAGCTCGACAACGCATTCTCGGCGACCGGGCTACAGACCTACGCCGCCTGCCCGCACTCCTACCTCCTGGGCAAGGTGCTTCGCATCCGTGACCAGGACGAGCCGGACGACGAGGAAGCGTCACCGTTGGACATCGGCGTGGTGGTGCACGAGGCTCTTGAGGCCTTCTTCCGCAGCCATGCCGGCCGGTCCCCCGATGCCGCATGGATCCAGGCGGAGCATGCAGCGGCGCACGATGTGCTCGATGGCTTCGCGGCGAACCTCGCCGCCGAGGGCAAGGCAGGCCGACCGCTGGTCTGGGCCAACCGGTTGCGGCAGATGCACCGCGGCCTGCGCGGCACCCTCCTGGCGGACGACAGCTACCGCCGCGAGCGTCGGGCTCGGCCCCAGAAGACCGAGCTCGGCTTCGGCCTCGACGATCCCGCCCAGCCAGCCGTCGAGCTGCAGCTGCCCAGCGGGAGGACGGTCTCCCTGCGCGGTTCCATCGACCGGGTCGACGTGCGTGATGACGGCGGGCTGATCGTCCTCGACTGGACGACCGGCCGTAGCAAGGACTACAAGGAGCTTGCCGGCGACACGCCCGACCTCGTCGGAGGCGGTCGTCACCTGCAGCTGCCGCTGTACGCGGAGGCCGCGATCGCCTGGTACGGACAGCCCGCCGACGTCGACGCCTTCTACGTCCTCGTGGAGCAGGGCGCTCAGCGTCGCGGCGGTGCGGTGGATCACGAGCAGCGGGCCCGCCTGCACGAGGCGCTCGACACGCTGAGCGGCGCAGCATCAGGCGGCCTGTTCCCGATGAACCCCGGTGAGGACGGCTTCTTCGGTTGGGAGAACTGCCGCTACTGCCCGTTCGACCGCCTCTGCCCCTCCAGCCGCGGAACGCAGTGGGAGCACGTGCGGAGCGACCCCGCGCTCGCCGGCTACCTCGCCGTGACCGAACCGGTGACCGCGCCGTGACTCTCGTCGACACCGAGGCCCGCACCCGCATCGCCACCGACCTGACGACCAACCTGTTCGTCGAAGCAGGAGCCGGGACCGGCAAGACCCAATCGCTCGTCAACCGCATCCTCGGCCTCGTCACGACCGGCACGTTCCCCAACGGGATCGCCGACCTCGCCGCCATCACCTTCACGGAGAACGCCGCAGCCGAGCTCCGCAACCGGGTCCGGCAGCAGCTCGACCGAGCCGTCGCCGATCCCGCGCTGGCTGCCGACGAGCGAGAGCGGTTCCGTGCCGCTCTGGCGTCCCTCGACGATGCCTCGCTGTCGACGCTGCACGGCTTCGCGCTGCGGCTGCTCTCGGACTTCACGCTCGAGGCGGACCTCCCCCTCGGCTTCACCGTGCAGGACGACATCCGGGCCGGTCTCGCGCGCGACCTGTGGTGGGCGCGTTCGGTTGATGCCGCCCTCGAGGACCCGGCACTGACGGCGGTGTGGACGACCTGTCTCGCACTCGAGTTGACACCGCGCGCGCTGCGCGTGATCGCTGACCGGATGCAGGCCGATTGGGACCAGCTGGAGTCGATGGCCGTCACCCCACCAACCGTTCCGCGGTGGGACATGCCCGCGGTGGTCGGACCCCTGCGAGAAGCCGTGAGGCGTTATGCCGACGTCGGGCCAGAGGGCGACCCGCTCACCACGTACCTGCGAGGTCCGCTTCGTACCTTGCTGGACGACCTCGACGCCGAGCCCGACGACCTGGGCCGCGCGAGCGTGCTGCTGAATCAGGCCGTCAAGACTCGCTGCGGAGATCGCGCGGCGCGGAAGAAGGCCGGCACGCCCAAGTCGAAGCCGGTGGATATCCTCGTGCAAGCAGACAGCGCCTGGCAAGCGCGGCTCTCGGCCGTCCGCACAGCGTGCATTGAACAACTGGTGTGCTGGCTGCGTGACGCCGTCCTCGACGACGCGGCCCGGCGGCAAACCGAGGGCTCGCTGCACTTTCACGACCTGCTCGTCCTCGCCCGTCGCCTGCTGCAGAAGCCGCAGGTGCGCGAGGCACTGCACCACCGGTGGCCGGTCATCATGGTCGACGAGTTCCAGGACACCGACCCGTTGCAGGTCGAGATCGTCCATCTGCTCGCGTCCGCCACCTTCCCCGACTCATGGCAGGAGTGCGACGCCGCCGGTGGACGACTGTTCTTCGTCGGGGACCCCAAGCAGTCCATCTACCGGTTTCGGCGCGCCGACGTCGAGCTCTACAACGCCGTCCGCGAGACGATCGCCGTCCGGCCGCAGCTCGTGCAGAACTTCCGGTCGCACCCCGGCATCCTGCGGGTCGTCAACCACTCCCTCCGCAAGCTGATGGACGGCAAGCCGGGACAGGTCCCCTACGCCGAGCTGATGGCTGCGCGCGAGGAGGTGCCCGGCGACAAGGGCCCCAACGTGCTGCTGCTCGGCAAGGGCCACGCGACCGACATGGCTGGCGTGCGGCAGGAGGAGGCGGCGCACGTCGCGACGATTTGCCGTCAGGCGGCCGGCCATTGGACCGTGCGCGATGGCCGGCTGGCCGCATGTGCCGCTGGGGGTGCCCATCGTCCTGCATGAGCCAAGATTCAACGGTGGATCCGGGGTTGGACACGCCCACGGCTAGGCGAAGCTTGACATCGGTTCGGGTGAAATCTTCGCGCAGCCTGCCAGCGGTCGGTCGCTACGTCCTCGAAGACTGCTGCGGGCACGTCACCTCACGAACGAGCGACCCTGCGGGGTCGGACACTCTGCCGGCAACCGGACCTGAGGAATTCGACGCGGTGTCGACAGCGTCTACGCCGTGTCGATAAAATGTGCGCGTGCCCGTGGAACTTGAGGTTGAGAGCACGCAGCTGCCCGTCCGCGGCCGGCGTGCTCCCCGCATCTCGGGTGAGGAGCGGGAGCGCTCGATCCTGCTCACGGCAGAGCGGCTGCTTGACCACAGGCCGTTGCACGAGATCTCCGTTGACGACCTCGCCCGCGGTGCCGGCATCTCCCGACCGGCGTTCTACTTCTACTTCGCCTCCAAGGAGCGGGTGCTGCTCTCGCTGCTCGACCGGCTGGTGCAGGACCAGCTGCAGGCCGAGCGGGATGCGCCGGGCAACCTCGCCGATGACCCGGCGCGCACCTGGCGGCACGTCCTGGGCTCCTCGCACGCGAGGTGGTCGGCGCACCGCGGCGTGCTGCGAGCGGCGATGCAGGCTAGGACGACGAGCACCGAGGTCCGCGAGGTGTGGCGGCAGCTCCTGGACCGCTTCGTGGAGCGGACGGCAGCAGCGATCGAGGCGGAACGGGCCCGCGGCGCCGCCCCGCCGGGCCTTCCGGCCAGAGACTTGGCGATCTGTCTGGTCCGCATGAACGAGAAGGTCTTCGAGGCGATGGCGAGCGATGCCCAGCCCACCATCCCCGAGGACCGCACCCTGGATGCGCTGGTCGGCGTATGGCTCAGCGCGATCTACGGCACGACCCCTTTTCCCACCGCCTGATCGGGCGGCCAACGCACCACAGCCAAGGAGCGGACCAATGATCCAGCTGGACATCACCAAGCAGAACGTCGCCGTGGAGAAGGTGCTCGAGCAGACGACCAACCCTCGGCACCGGTACCTGCTGCAGGCCTACCTGCGCCACCGCTACCTGGAGTCCGCAGGGCGCTACAAGGAGATTCTCGAACCCGAGCTGACCGTCGAGCGGCCCGTCTACCGCTTCAGCTTGATCGGCCAGCCGAGCTTCAAGCTCGAGGGGCTGGAGCAGGTGGAGATGCTCTACCGGCACTGGACCGACACCGACCAGTGCGTCTTCTACGTCGAGGACGAGCTGGTCGCCGTCGGCGACCACGTGGTGATGGGCCGGGGCACGTCCTACCAGCAGACCCTGGGCTCGGCGCTGGTCGAGCGCGGGGTCGACGCCGACCCGCACGCCATGTACCTGACCAAGTCCCAGATCGCCATGATCTGGCCCTATGACGACCGGTGCCGCCTGATCGGCGAGGACGTCTGGGAGTTCGACGACGCCGGCCGCGAGTACATCAAGCTCGACCCGGCCGACGTCCTCACCGCCCAGCAGGCCGGGGCACTGCTCGCGCCTCACATCAAGGCCCTACAACCCTTCGACGACAGCCTGCTGCCAGCATGAGAGCGGTCACCTGCCAGGACGGCAAGTTCGAGGTCGCGGACCTCCCGGCTCCCCAACCCGGCCGGAGCCAAGTCCTGATTGACGTCGTTCGCTCCGGCATCTGCGGCTCTGACCTGCACGCCCGCCGCCACGCGGACGAGCAGGCGGACGTCCTCGCCGAAGCCGGCTACGACGGGTTCATGCGTTCTGACCAGAAGGTCGTGTTCGGCCACGAGTTCTACGGGACGATCGCGGGCTACGGCCCCGGCTGCCGCCGCAAGCTCCCGGTCGGTACCGCGGTGGTCGCGCTGCCCCTGATCCGGCACGGAAAAGACATTCACGCCATCGGCCTGTCGGCCGCCGCACCCGGGGCCTACGCCGAACAGGTCCTCGCCGAGGAGTCGCTCATGCTGGCCGTCCCGAACGGCCTGCTACCGGACCTGGCCGCGCTCACCGAGCCCATGGCAATCGGCTGGCACGCCGTCAAGCGCGCGGAGATCAAGAAGAGGGATGTGGCCATCGTCATCGGCTGTGGACCGGTAGGCCTGGCCGTCATCGGCATGCTCAAGGCACGAGCAGTCCAGACCGTCATCGCCAGCGACTTCTCCTCAGGCCGGCGCGCGCTCGCCACCGCCTGCGGCGCCGACGTCGTGGTCGACCCGCGCCAGGAATCGCCCTACGACCGCACGCAGGGGCACGGGTTTCTCACCACCATCCCGGCCAAGGCCAAGCTCGGGCTCGACACCATGGACAAGCTCGCCCGGCTACCCGTGTCGTGGCATCACGTGTGGCGCGCCGCCGACGCGGTCGGCGCGACCAGGGCCAAAGCGCCGGTCGTCTTCGAGTGCGTCGGCGTCCCCGGCGTCATCGACAGCATCATCACCAGCGCACCGCTGTCGTCGCGGGTGGTCGTGGCAGGGGTCTGCATGACCCCTGATGCGATCCGCCCGGTGATGGCGATCAACAAGGAGGTCGACCTGCGCTTCGTGGTGGGCTACACCCCCCTTGAGTTCCGCGACACCCTGCACATGCTTGCCGACGGCAAGGTGAAGGCAGCACCCATCGTCACCGGCATCGTGGGTCTAGACGGGGTTGACAGCGCCTTCAACGATCTGAGCGACCCCGAGACGCAAGCCAAGATTCTCATTGATCCCGCTATGCGCACCGAGAAAGCAGAGGCCCCAGGAGGCCGATGACAAAGGCGAATGTCCAAGGGGATCCCGCCCCGAAGGCCGTCTCGGACGCAGGGGCGTCTGTCGGGGAGGCGGCGGGCCGGTCCAAGTGAATCCTCCTGGCCTTTTCGGGCACGCGGCGAAAGGTGTGGGGCCTGCGTCATGCTGCGGTCGGTCAAGCTGTGGCTGCACCTCCTTGGAGTCCGACTTGTCGTCCGGGGGTGAGAGCCGGTTCCCGGCGGCGAGCAGCATCCGTCGGTGGACCGAGGGCGCATGGGCAGTGGTACCGCGGCGGACGGTAGGTATGCCGAGCATTAGCGCCCGGCGGCGGCCCGGCGTTGAGGAAGTTCGCCAGCCACGGGTGCGCGCATCTCTCCGCGGTCGCCTCTGGCCGCGCCGGGCGTTGCGGGCGCAGCCGCTGCGTGCAGGCAAGCGACCTGTTAACTTGGTACCCAGCCAACCTCTGGACGCCGGGAACGTCACGGTGGACGATGTAGCACTTGCCGTTACGGAGTGGAGCGGGACTCGCCGCAGTCCGGGCACGGCGCCTGAGGAACGACGAGAAGAGTAAGCGTGAAGGTCGTCAGTCATGACCCCAACAACTGGGTGAAGGACCACCCCACGGGGCTGATCGGTTTCCAGCACATGCTGAAGGGAGAGCCGAACTCTCCTGACAACTTCATGTACATCCTCGCGAACCAGGAAGGCGACTTCCTGATGCCGGTGCACCGGCACAACTTCGACCAGATCCGGCTGCCCATCAGCGGCAACATGAACCTGGGCAAGGGCCTGGTTCTGAAGGAGGGGCAGATCGGCTACTTCCCCGAGGGTCTGTCCTACGGCCCTCAGGAGGACCTGGGCAAGCGCCTTCAACTCGTCCTGCAGTTCGGTGGCGCCTCCGGCTACGGCTTCATGACGATCGAGCAACGCCGCCAGGCGATGAAGGAGCTGTCCGAGGTCGGCTCATTCGAGGGTCCGTACTACCGCAGGCCCGACGGGCGCCGCGAGTGGGGGCTGAACCCAGTTTGGGAGCAGGTTTTCGGCGTCCGGCTGAAGTACCCGCGCCCGCGCTACCAGCACGTCATCATTGCCGACCCGAAGCGGTTCAACTGGCTGCCTGTCGATCACGCCAAGAACCTCGAGCACAAGTACATGGGAGCGTTCTCCGAGCGAGGCGTCTGGATCGAAATGTTCCGGACCGGCACGAACGCCGACTGGACCTCCACAGACCCGAGCGCCCGGCGGCTGTTCTTCATCCTCTCAGGCGAGGGGACCGCTAACAACGAGCCCCTTACAACGTTCAGCGCCGTGCAGGTCGACGCAGGCGAGACGCTGAACCTGACGGCCTCGGGCGACATGGAGATCTTCCTGATCGGCCTGCCGCCTGCGACCGTTCCTCCGGTGGAGTCCACCGAGTTCGACTGGGAGGAGCGGCCGGAGGAAGCCGCGCAGGCCTAGCCGCCGCTGGTGGACGTCAATGTGCGCAGGCTGCGCTACTTCCTAGCCGTTGCCGATCACCATCACTTCGGGCGCGCGGCCGGGTCTCTCAACGTGTCCGCAACCGCGCTGAGCGAACAGATTCGAAAGCTGGAGACCGAGCTGGGCGTGCGGCTGTTCGACCGCAACCCGCGCGGTGCCCAGCTGACCGACATTGGTGTGGAGGTGGTGGAGCAAGCGCGCGTCGTCGTGCAGGATGCTCGGCTCCTGGGCGATGTCGTCGACCGGCACCGCAGGCGCAGTACCGCCACGATCCGGCTGGGCTTCGTGACGCTCGCAGCAGGTGATCTGACTCCACAGATCGTGGCTCAGTGCGAGCGCGAAGGCGACGGGCGCCACTCCGTCGACGTCGTGCACCTCGACTACACGCAACAACTGCAGGCCGTGTTGGCGCACGAGGTCGACGTCAGCATCGCGCGGGGGCCGGCTCACCATCCGCAACTGCGGATCGTCGTGATCGCCACGGAGCCGCGCGCTGTGATGCTGTCGAGCGAGCACCCGCTCGCCGGTCGACCCTTCGTGCAGTGTGCCGACCTCAAGGACGAGGTCCGCGTCGACACCGATGGCGTTCCGGACGCCTGGCGCCGATGGTGGTCGCTGGACCCCTCGCCCGACGGCTCGCGGCCTCCGTACGGCCCTGTCGTGCACTCATTCGATGAGCAGCTGGAGCTGGCAGCGGCCGGTGTGGCGATCAGCATCGTGCCCGAGACCGCCGCGCACATCTACCGACGGTCCGACGTCTCGTTCGTCACCATTACTGATGCTGAGCCGAGCGAAATCCTGCTGTGTGCCCGCGCGGATGACGAATCACCCCGAGTACGCCAACTGCTGGCCGCCTGGAGCGGTCCGGAGAGCAACGGTAGAAGGCGGATGTAAGTGTCA
>JAABUZ0100009095.1_pt1 | contig 11482 bp, 9 predicted proteins | sample 5562091 | NCBI WGS metagenome assembly JAABUZ01 (sample SAMN12813069, study PRJNA571459) | rock metagenome | isolation source: Antarctica rocks | place: Antarctica: Victoria Land, Linnaeus Terrace sud | collected 2015-12-21
GTGACGTACGGTTTCGGGCGTGTACTACTGTAGCGACGAGATCGCCCCGACGGCTGGGCGCCGAGGTCTGCGCTGGGGGTTCACCTCCCGTCAGGGCGGCGCAAGCAGCTCTCCCTTCGACGGGCTCAACCTCGGCGCCGCCACGGGGGACGCCCCCGAGGCGGTCGAGCGCAACCGGGTCGACGTGGCGAGATCAGTTGGCGTGCAGCGTGAGCGCCTGCTCTTCATGAACCAGTGCCACGGGACGGAGGTCGTCGTCGTCGACGCACCGTGGGGTGACGACATCCCCGAGGCCGATGGTCTCGTCACGACGCGCGACGACCTGGCCCTGGCCGTGCTCGTGGCCGACTGCGTACCGGTGCTCCTTGCAGACCGTGCTGCCGGGGTGGTGGGTGCGGTGCACGCCGGCCGTCCCGGCATGACGTCCGGGATCGTGGGCCGTGCCGTCGAGACGATGCGCAGCCAGGGTGCGACGGAGATCGTGGCCGCCGTCGGGCCGTCGGTCTGCGGGCGCTGCTACGAGGTCCCCGAGTCGATGCGCAACGCAGCCGCCGCCGTCAGCCCGGTCGGCGCCACCGTGTCCTGGAGCGGGACACCGGCCATCGACGTCGGAGCGGGGGTCGTCGACCAGCTCCGCGGGCAGGGCGTCGCCGTGACCTGGGTCGCGGGGTGCAGCCGCGAGGACGAGCGCCTCTTCTCCTACCGTCGGGCCGGGCGGACCGGCCGGTTCGCCGGGATCGTCCGGCTCTCGCCACGGCGGCCGGCCAGATGACCGGGGAGCCGACGCCGGAGCGCCGGGCCGAGCTCCACGCCAACCTCACGGCGGTCCGCGAGCGGATCCGCACCGCCTGTCACCGCGCGGGCCGGGACGAGCGCGAGATCACCCTCATCGCCGTGACGAAGTTCTTCCCCGCATCTGACGTGCGGCTGCTCGCAGATCTTGGTGTCCGCGACATCGGGGAGAACAGGGACCAGGAGGCCCGCCGCAAGATGGCTGACCCGTCCCTGGAGGCCCTCGCACTCACCGTCCACTTTCTCGGTCAGCTCCAGACCAACAAGGCCCCGTCCGTCGTCTCCTACGCCGACACCATCCACTCCGTCGACCGGCCGAGGCTCGTCGCTGCCCTCGACCGGGCGGCTGCGTCGGCCGGGCGACGACCTCAGGCCCTGGTCCAGGTCGGACTCGACGACGACCCGACCCGAGGGGGTGTCGCACCGAACGGGGCCCAGGAGCTCGCCGACGCGATCGCCGGGGCGGCGGCGCTCGATCTCGCTGGTGTCATGGCGGTCGCGCCGCGTGGTGGTCAACCGGACGCGGCGTTCGCGAGGCTGCGGTCGGTGGCGGACGGCATACGGGCGACCCACCCGGGGGCGACGTGGGTCTCGGCCGGGATGAGCGCCGACCTCGAGGCCGCCGTGCGTCATGGAGCGACACACCTGCGTGTCGGCAGCGCAATCCTCGGATCCCGCCCGACCCTTCGCTAACGTCGCAGGGGACAACGGGTTTGACACACGGCAGCTGACCAAGGACCAAGGGAGTACCACCATGGCTGGGGCGCTTCGCAAGACGATGGTGTACCTCGGACTGGCTGAGGAGGACGATCGTGACGAGCGGGATGACGACTATGCCGACGACGACGCTGGCCGAAAGGACCGTCGCGAGGAGCGCGGTGCGGCCGTGACGCCGCTGCCCACCCGGCACACGCCGGTGGCCCGCGTCGTCCGCGACACCGAGGTCGGCGCCCTCAACCGCATCACGACGATCCACCCACGCACCTACAACGAGGCGAAGACCATCGGCGAGGCCTTCCGCGAGGGCACGCCGGTGATCATGAACCTCACTGACATGGATGACAGCGACGCCAAGCGGCTCGTCGACTTCGCCGCAGGTCTCGTGTTCGGGCTGCACGGGGCGATCGAGCGGGTGACGTCGCGGGTGTTCCTCCTGTCGCCGGCGCACGTCGAGGTCTCGGCCGAGGAGTCCGAGGCCCCGAAGGGCGCGACCCGGGGGTTCTTCAACCAGAGCTGAGCGGCCCGCATTCGGTTTCCACGCCACCTTCAGCGAGACTGGTCGGCATGCGCTTCATTGGGTCGATCTTTTCGCTGGTGGTGTTCCTTTTCTTCCTCGCGTTGATCGGCCGCCTCATCCTCGACTGGGTGCAGGTGCTCTCCCGCGACTGGCGGCCCCGGGGAGTGGTCCTCGTCGTGGCTGAAGTGGTCTACAGCATCACCGACCCGCCGCTGCGCCTGCTGCGCAAGGTCATCCCCGGTGTGACGATCGGCGGGATGCGGATCGACTTCGCCTTTCTGGCGCTCATGATCATCACGTCGGTGCTGATGAACGTGCGGATCGCCTGAGCGATCCACCTCGCGTCGAGCTCTTCGGGGGCCGTGGGCGCCCGCCACGCCGCGTGTTGACCGGGGCACCCCGTTCGCTAACGTTGTCCCCGAATCCGGTCCTTCAACCCAGGTGGAACTCATGGCGCTGACGCCCGAACAGATCCTCAACAAGCATTTTCAGACCACCCAGTTCCGCAAGGGCTACGACGAGCGTGACGTCGACGACTTCCTGGACGAGATCGTGGCGGAGATGCGCACGCTCGTCAGCCAGCGGAACGACATCCGGCAGCAGCTGGAGGAATGCCGGGCCGGTCGCGGGCAGGCCAAGGACGGCACTCCGACGGCGACGGCCGGACCGGCCGTCGGCGCACCCGCCGACGGGTCGGCCACCGAGAAGGCCCACGCCGAGCTGGCACAGCTGCAGGCGAGGATCACGGCGGCGGAGGCCCGGGAGAAGGAGCTCTCGGAGCGGGCGGCCCGGGCCCAGCGCGAGGTGGAGTCGTTGGAAGCCGCGGTCAAGGACCGCCAGAGCACGCTCGGTAAGTCAGTCCGGGAGCGGCTCGACGCCGCCGAGACCAACGCTCGCGCGGCCGTCGGGGCCCGGCAGGCTGCCGAGCAGCGCACCGGTGAGCTCGAGCAGGAGCTGCACGACCTCCAGGCGCAGCACACGTCGTTGCAGGACCATCGCTCCGAGATGGCGCAGGCCGACGCCCAGGCCCGCGACCAGGACAGCAACACCGGGGCGATGCGGGTCGTGGCCGCCGGCGCCGGTGGTGCCGTGGCGGGAGGCAGCGCGGCCGCACTCATCGACCTCGCCCAGCGGCTGCACGACGAGCACGTCGGCACGGGCGAGGCGAAGCGGGAGGAGCTCATCTCCGACGGGCGGCGTCAGTACGACGAGCTCGTCGGCACGGCCCAGTCGCGGCACGACGAGCTGCTCAGCACGGCACAGAGCCAGCACGACGAGCTCGTCGGCACTGCCCAGGAGCGGCACGACAGCCTCATCGCCGAGGCGACGAGCCGGCACGAGGAGCTCATCACGGAGGGCCGCGAGCGGTCCACCGGCATGGTGGCGGAGGCCCAGCAGCGCAAGGCCGCAGTGCTCGCCGAGCTCGAGCACGAGAAGGGAATGCTGGAGAAGAAGATCGAGGAGCTGCGTGGTTTCGAGCGCACCTACCGCTCGCAGCTGAAGTCCTACCTCCAGAGCCAGCTGGAGGAGCTGGACCACACCGGCGTCGACGCGGCGTCGGAGCGTGAGGCCACGGCCCCCGAGGACACCGGTCAGGACAACGGCTAGACCTGCGCAGAGCTGCGATCCCGAGGATGCGGCAGCGGCCGGGGCTTCGACACACGTCCCGCGATGGTATGCCGTCCGGCCCGGGATCCGCGCACCTCCCCCACGAGGATCCGACGACCGTCCCGGCGGCCGCGGGCGAATGACGGGACGAGCTCTACGGCTCACGCTCAGCGACCGAGCGGAGGGGGCTTCGCTCCCGTCGTTCCTTCCCGGCGGGCGGCGGGCGGCATCGGCGATGACCTGTTATAGCACCCCCCGCATGAGCTGCCCCAGGCGGGCACTCCTCCCGGCGCGTGAGCTGGGTCACTGCGTCGTCCAAGGGCCCGCCGAGCCGGCACCCCACTGGTCCGCCCGTCGTCATCTGCCGGCACCTCCCGTATGCCGGGGGCGCACCGCTCGTGTGCCCCGGCACCGTGCGAGCGTGCGGGACGCCACAGAGCCGAGCGCACCTCACGCTCGTGGGTCGGCCAGAGCGGGGACGAACGACGGGACCGAGTTCCCCGCTCATGCTCGGCGACCGGGCCGAGGCGGCTTCGATCCCGTCGTTCTCCCCGGCGCAGGGCCGGGCGGCTTCGATCCCGTCGTCCGTCCCCGGCGCAGGGCCGGGCGGCGGCCGGTCCCGCGTGAGGTGAACGGCTGAGGAAACCCTGGCCTTCGGGTGCGTCGGGTTTGGTCGGCGCCCTCTGGGGCCTTATCCTCAGGCCCACTTGTCAACGACGACACCCCAACCCGAGAGGGGCCGACGCGCATGGCTGCGAAGAGGATGACCGCCACCACCAGGGCGGCGACGAAGGCGTCCGCCGCTGCCACCACGGCCACGACTGCGAAGAAGGTCGCTCCAACGCCGAAGGCGGGCCCCGCGAAGAAGGCTGCGCCCGCGAAGAAGGTCGCTCCAACGCCAAAGGCGGGCCCCGCGAAGAAGGCTGCGCCCGCGAAGAAGGTCGCTCCAACGCCGAAGAAGGTCGCTCCAACGCCGAAGGCAGGCCCCGCGAAGAAGGCTGCGCCCGCGAAGAAGGCTGCGCCCACGACGTCGGCACCCGACACGACGTCGACCGCGCCTCGGGCACGAGCCGCCGCGAAGGGCACGACCGCGTCGACCAAGCAGGTCGTCGCCGGCAAGCCGGCCACCGTCAAGCAGGCGGCACCCGCCAGGACCATCCTGAAGAAGCCCGTCGCCAAGAAGAGTGGGCCGGTCCCGAGGGCGGCGCCCTCGGCGAAGCGCGTCGGTAACGCGACCGCGGCCACGGCTGCGACAAGCACCATGACGGGGACGGCCGCGCCCCTGAACCCAGCGGGCAGCGGATCCGACTCGGGATCGGCGCGGCCGCGGGTGGCCCAGTCGGAGAAGCCCTGGACCGCCACGGAGCTGAGGGAGATCCGGACCGAGCTCGAGTCCGAGCGCTCGCGCGCCCTCGCGGACCTGCGGATCGCCGAGACCGACCTCCAGGGCCTGCTGACGAATGCCGGTGAGGGCGCCGGCGACGACCAGGCCGACGCCGGCGCAAGCATCTTCGGTCGCGAGTACGAGATGGTGCTCGCGTACAACTCCCGCGAGAGGCTCGAGCAGATCGAGCACGCGTTGGAGCGGCTCACCGACGGCGGCTACGGTGTGTGCGAGTCCTGCGGCAACGCGATCGGCAAGATCCGCCTCCAGGCGGCCCCCCGGGCCACGTTGTGCCTGGCGTGCAAGACGAAGCAGGAGAGCCGCTGATCTCGAAGCCAACCGCCCACCACGAGCCGTCGGCACCCGCGCCGTCGTCGCGAAGGCGTCGTCTCTTCGCGCTGCTTGCCGCCGTGGCGATCTTGTCGTACGCCGCTGACCAGGTCTCCAAGGCCTGGGCCGTCTCCCACCTCACCGACGAGCCGCCCCGGCGCCTGGTCGGGTCGTTCCTCCAGCTGGACCTCATCCGCAACTCCGGCGCCGCGTTCTCGTTGGGCACCGGGAGCACGTGGCTGCTGACCGTCATCGCGGTCCTCGTCCTCGTCGTCGTCGTCCGGACCAGCCGCAGGATCGGAAGCACCGGCTGGGCGTGGGCCCTGGGCCTGCTCCTCGGTGGGGCACTCGGCAACCTCACCGACCGGATGGTGCGCGAGCCGGGGCTCGGCCGCGGTCGCGTCGTCGACTTCCTCAGCTACAACAACTGGTTCATCGGCAACATCGCCGACATCGCGATCGTCGGTGCGGCGGTCTCCATTGCCCTGCTGGCCTTCCTCGGCATCGCGGTCGACGGCGCCCGCGACCGCAAACCACCCGGCCGACACGGGCCCGAGGTCGGGTCGGAGAAGAGTGCTGCCGCGGTCGCACCCTCCAAGGACGCCGATGCCTGACGCCAGAACGCTGTTCGTGCCGGATGGGCTCGAGGGAGAACGCGTCGACGCGGCGATCGCCCGGTTGTTCGGTCTTTCGCGCACCAAGGCCGCAGACCTTGCCTCGGGAGGTGACGTCAGCATCAACCACAAGCTCGCGGGCAAGTCCGACCGGGTCAGCGCCGGTGACCTCCTGGAGGTCTCGATCACGAGCGCCGAGGACAGCCCGGTCCTGGCGGTCGTCGCCGAGCCGGTACCGGGCATGCGGGTCATTCACGACGACGACGACATCGTCGTCGTCGACAAGCCCGTCGGGGTCGCAGCGCACCCGAGCGTCGGGTGGACCGGACCCAACGTCGTCTCCGGCCTGGCTGCCGCGGGCTACCGCATCTCCACCTCCGGCGCCAGCGAGCGACAGGGCATCGTCAGCCGCCTCGACGTCGGCACCTCGGGCCTCATGGTCGTTGCCAAGAGTGAGCGCGCCTACAGCGTGCTCAAGCAGGCCTTCCGCTCCCGGACGGTCGACAAGACCTACCACACCCTCCTCCAGGGCCTGCCCGACCCGGTCGTCGGCACGATCGACGCGCCGATCGGGCGGCATCCGGGCCACGACTACAAGTTCGCGGTGATGGACAGCGGCAAGGCCGCGGTGACCCACTACGAGGTCATCGAGGCCTTCCGTTCCGCCTCCCTGGTCGAGGTGCACCTCGAGTCCGGGCGGACCCACCAGATCCGGGTCCACTTCGCGGCCCTGCACCACCCCTGCTGCGGCGACCTGACCTACGGCGCGGACCCCAGGCTGACCGCCCGGCTCGGCCTCGACCGGCAGTGGCTGCACGCCGTCGGCCTGGGCTTCGAGCACCCCGGCACGGGCAGCTACGTCAGCTACACCAGCCCGTATCCCACCGACCTCCAGACGGCACTCGACCGCGTCGCCGGGTGACAGCCCCGGCCACCCGGCATACCGGCTCCTGTCCCCCGGCAACGGCGGACGGTATGCCGGCGGGTCGGTTGGGCGGTGCTCGACGCGGCCACGAGACCGCCGGCGACACGCCCGGGGGAGTCGGCGGGCGGGCTTAGACTCGCCCGTGATGTCAGCCCAGCCCGCACCGGACCAGAGCTTCGTGCATCTGCACGTGCACACCGAGTACTCCATGCTCGACGGTGCGGCGCGGGTCGACGAGCTGCTCAGGTCGGCGGCCGGGATGGGTATGCCGGCCATTGCGACCACCGACCACGGCTACCTCTTCGGCGCCTACGAGTTCTGGTCCAAGGCACGCAAGCACGGCATCAAGCCGGTCATCGGGGTCGAGGCCTACCTGACCCCCGGTACCGCGCGCGGTGACAAGAGCCGCGTCAAGTGGGGCGGCGACGGCGCGACCTCACGCGACGACGTGGCCGGCGGCGGGGCGTACACCCACATGACGCTGCTGGCCCGCTCCACGGCCGGCATGCACAACCTGTTCCGGATGAGCTCCCTGGCGTCGCTGGAGGGCCACTACTTCAAGCCGCGCATCGACCGTGACCTGCTCGGGCGGTATGGCGACGGGATCATCGCGACGACGGGCTGTGTCGGGGGCGAGGTGCAGACCCGGCTGCGGCTGGGGCAGTACGCGCAGGCCCGGGCGGCGGCGGGCGAGCTCCAGGACATCTTCGGCAAGGAGAACTACTACGCCGAGGTCATGGACCACGGCATCGCGATCGAGCGGCAGACCCAGAAGGAGCTGCTCCGCCTTGCCCGCGACCTGCAGCTCCCGCTGCTGGCGACCAACGACCTGCACTACACCAAGGCGGAGGACGCCAAGGCGCACTCGGCCCTGCTCTGCGTGCAGTCGGGCTCGACCCTCCGGGATCCCAACCGGCTCAAGTTCGACGCCGACGAGTTCTACCTCAAGACTCCCCAGCAGATGCGGCACGTGTGGCGCGAGCTGCCCGAGGCGTGCGACAACACCCTGCTCGTCGCCGAGCGGTGCGACGTCACGTTCGTCGAGGGCGAGGGGCGCTACATGCCCCGGTTCCCCTGCCCCGAGGGCGAGAACGAGGAGTCCTGGTTCGTCAAGGAGGTCGAGGGCGGCCTCAGGGTGCGCTATCCCGGCGGCGTTCCCGACTACGCGACGAAGCAGGCCCACTACGAGACCGAGGTCATCCTCGGCAAGGGGTATGCCGGCTACTTCCTCGTCGTCGCCGACTTCATCAACTGGGCCAAGGACCACGGCATCCGCGTCGGGCCGGGTCGCGGCTCGGGCGCCGGGTCGATGTGCGCCTACGCGATGCGGATCACCGACCTCGACCCCGTCGAGCACGGTCTCGTCTTCGAGCGGTTCCTCAACCCCGAGCGCCCCTCGATGCCCGACTTCGACGTCGACTTCGACGAGCGCCGTCGCGGTGAGGTGATCCGCTACGTCACCGAGAAGTACGGCGAGGAGCGGGTCGCCCAGATCGTCACCTACGGGACCATCAAGGCCAAACAGGCCGTCAAGGACGCGGCCCGGGTCATGGGCCACCCCTTCGCCATGGGGGAGAAGCTCACCAAAGCGATGCCCCCGCCGGTCATGGGCAAGGACATGCCCCTGTCCGGCGTCTTCGACACGGCCCACCCGCGCTACTCGGAGGCCGCCGACTTCCGCGGCATCCACGACGAGGACCCGCAGGCGAGGGAGGTCGTCACGACCGCCCTCGGCCTCGAGGGGCTGAAGCGTCAGTGGGGTGTCCACGCCGCTGGCGTCATCATGAGCAGCGAGCCGCTCATCGACCTCGTGCCGATCATGCGGCGCGAGCAGGACGGCCAGATCATCACCCAGTTCGACTACCCGAGCTGCGAGACGCTCGGGCTGGTCAAGATGGACTTCCTCGGGCTGCGCAACCTCACCATCCTCGACGACGCGATCGAGAACGTCTGCGCCAACCGGGGCGAGGAGGTCGACCTCGAGGCGCTGTCCAAGGACATGACCGACGAGCTGGCCTACGACGTCCTCCGGAAGGGCGACACCCTCGGCGTCTTCCAGCTCGACGGGGGCGGCACCCGAACCCTGCTGCGCCAGATGCAGCCGAACCGGTTCGAGGACATCTCCGCGACGATCGCCCTCTACCGACCAGGGCCGATGGGTATCAACAGCCACACCAACTACGCGATGCGCAAGACCGGGCGTCAGCCGGTCACCCCGATCCACCCCGAGCTGGCGGAGCCGCTGGCCGAGGTCCTCGACGCGACCTACGGGCTGATCGTCTACCAGGAGCACGTCATCCAGATCGCCCAGAAGGTCGCGGGCTACACCATGGGCCACGCCGACCTGCTGCGCAAGGCGATGGGGAAGAAGCAGAAGGAGGTCCTCGACGCCGAGTTTCTCGGCTTCGAGGCCGGCATGCAGGCCAACGGCTACAGCGCCGGGGCGATCAAGACGCTGTGGGACGCCCTCATGCCGTTCGCGGACTACGGGTTCAACAAGGCCCACGCCAAGGCGTACGCGCTGATCTCCTACTGGACGGCATACCTCAAGGGCAACTACCCCGCGGAGTACATGGCGGCCCTGCTCACCTCGGTGCGCGACGACAAGGACAAGTCGGCGCTCTACCTGGGCGAGTGCCGGCGGATGGGCATCAAGGTCCTGCCGCCCGATGTCAACGAGTCGGTTGCCAACTTCGCCGCGGTCGGCACCGACATCCGCTTCGGGCTGGCCGCGATCCGCAACGTCGGCGCCAACGTCGTCGAGGCGATCGCGCGCACCCGCGAGGAGAAGGGTGCCTTCACCTCCTTCAAGGACTTCCTCGGCAAGGTTCCTGCGGTGGTCTGCAACAAGCGCACGATCGAGTCGCTCATCAAGGGTGGGGCGTTCGACTCGCTGGGTGAGAGCCGGCGCGGCCAGCTGGAGGTCCATGACCGCTACGTCGACGTCCTCGTCGACGTCAAGCGCCAGGAGGAGCGGGGCCAGGAGAGCCTGTTCTCGGCGTTCGGCTCGTTCGGCGACGACGAGGGGAGTATGCCGTCCGGCACGGACGCGTTCGACGGCCTGCCTCCGGTGCCACGGGCCGAGTGGGACAAGCAGACCCTGCTTGCCTTCGAGCGGGAGATGCTCGGGCTCTATGTCTCGGACCACCCGCTCTTCGGCATCGAGCACGTGCTCGCCAAGCACGCCGACACCTCGATCGCCTCGCTCATGGGCGAGGAGCCCAAGCCGGACGGCACCCCTGTCACGGTGGCCGGCCTGATCACCGGGCTGCAGATCAAACGGACCAAGAAGGGCGACCTCTGGGCCATCGCCACGGTCGAGGACCTCGACGGGGCCATCGAGTGCTTCTTCTTCCCCAACGCCTACCTCACCGTTTCGACGATGCTGGGCCACGACGTCGTGTGCGTCGTCAAGGGCCGGGTCAGCAGCCGCGACGACAGCATCTCGATCTTCGCGCAGGAGCTGACCCTCCCGGACATCAAGGAGGGCCCGCGCGGGCCGGTCGTCGTGACCCTTCCGGTCCTGCGAGCCACCGACGCCGTCGCCGAGCGCATCCGGCGGGTCCTCGGGGAGCACCCCGGCGTAACCGAGGTGCACCTCAAGCTGACCCAGCCTGGCCGCTCGATGCTCATGCGGCTCGACGACTCGCTGCGGGTCACGGCCTCCCCGGCGCTGTTCGGGGACCTCAAGGCCCTCCTCGGGCCGGCCTGCCTCAGCTGAGGGCGCCCGTCGGCGGCGGTCCCGACGATGAGGATGTGGCATCGGCCGTCGCGGAACCGTCCGGCACCACCTGGCCAGGCAGGCCCAGGACCTCCCGAGCGGGGCCGCCTGCAGGTCGAGGAGGTCCCCGGGGCCGAACCGAACGCCGAGACCTACGTCACCCTCCCTCGAGCGCGAGCGGCGACCACCGGCTCTACCGCCTCGTGCCCACGCCCGGGCGCACCCACCAGCTGCGGTGCCATCTCTGCGGCCTCGGGAACCTCCTCGTCGGCTGCCCGCTCCAGCCGCAGGTCCAGGAGGTTGCCGAGGACGACTTCACCGACCCGCTCCAGCTGCCGCCTCCTCGATCCGCATTTCCGACCCGGTCGACGCAGAGCGAAGTTTCAGCTCGCGGCAGCGCCTGTCGGACCGGCCGGCAGGACCGGACGGCGCCTGACTAGAGTGCTCTGGTGCCCGACGCCGCTGCGAGCCCTCCACGGGCGCCCCGCCGCCCGAGCAGCCGGACCCTGCACGGAGACACCGTCGCCGACGACTTCGCCTGGATGGCCGACCGGGACGACCCTGAGCTGAGGGCCTATCTCGAGGCAGAGAACGCGTACGCCGCAGCGAGGACGAGCCACCTGGCCCCTCTCGTCGAGGAGGTCTTCGGCGAGATCCGTACCCGCACCAAGGAGACCGACCTCAGCGTCCCGGTGCGGCACGGCGGCTGGTGGTACTACTCGCGCACGATCGAGGGGGAGCAGTATGCCGTGGACGCCCGGGTCCGCGAGGCGGAGCACCCCGGCCGCCCGGTGCTGGACGGCGACGGCGCACCGGCGGGTGAGCAGGTCCTGCTCGACGAGAACGCGGAGGCCGCGGGCCATGACTTCTT
>JAABUZ0100009096.1_pt1 | contig 11476 bp, 5 predicted proteins | sample 5562091 | NCBI WGS metagenome assembly JAABUZ01 (sample SAMN12813069, study PRJNA571459) | rock metagenome | isolation source: Antarctica rocks | place: Antarctica: Victoria Land, Linnaeus Terrace sud | collected 2015-12-21
CCGGTCAGCTCGCCGGCGGCGTCGTAGGCCGACGTGACCGTCTCGGCGGGGGAGGCGCCGACCCAGGTCTCGCCCGCCCGCCGGCCCGCCGGGTCGTAGGAATAGGTCGTGCGGCGGCCGTCGCGGTCGGTCCTGTCGGAGAGCTGGTCCGCGGCGTCGTACCCGTAGGTCGCCGCGTGCCCGAGCGGGTCGGTCGTCGCCGTCAGGCGGTCGGCGGCGTCGTAGGCGAACGTCGTCCGGTTGCCGACGGGGTCGACGACCGAGGTGTTGCGCCCCGCCGCGTCGTAGCCGGTCACGGTCTGCCCGCCCCGGGCGTCGGTGACCGTCGTCGCCCGGTCCCGGGCGTCGTACTGCGTCGTCGTGGCGTGGCCGAGCGGGTCGGTGACGGTGGTCCGGTTGCCGGCCGCGTCGTAGCCGGAGACGGTGGAGTGCCCGAGCGGGTCGGTCACCGAGGTAACGCGGTTCCGGGCGTCGTAGGCCGAGGTCGTCGTGTGGTTGTTGGGGTCGGTGACCGCCGTCCGGTTGCCGACCGCGTCGTAGGCGTAGGTGGTCGTGTGGTTGTTGGCGTCGGTGGCCGCGGTCGGCCGGTCGTCGTCGTCGTAGAAGTAGGACTCGGTCGTGCCCCCGCTCGTCCCGGGGCTGGCGATCGTGGACGGCTTGCCGGTGGCCGTGTAGGCGTACGTCGCGGTGTTGTTGAGCGGGTCGGTGACCGTCGCCCGCCACCCCCGGGCGTTGTACGTCGTGGTGGTCACCCGGCCCAGCGGGTCGGTGACGGTCACCGCCTCGCCCGCCGCGTCGTAGGCCGTCGTCGTCCGGTTGCCCAGCGGGTCGGTCACGGCCGTGCGGCGGTCCTCCGCGTCGTAGCCGAACGTGGTGACGCGCGCCAGCGGGTCGGTCACCGTCTTCAGGTTCCCGCCGGGGTCGTACCCCGAAACGGCGGCGTGCCCCAGCGGGTCGGTCACCGAGGCGACCCGGTCCATCGCGTCGTACGCGACGGTGGTCGTCCGCCCCAGCGGGGCCTGGACGGCCGTCCGGTTGCCCGCGGCGTCGTAGCCGTAGGTCGTGCGGTTGCCCAGCGGGTCGGTCGTCCCCGTCTGTCGGTTCAGGGCGTCGTAGCCGGACGTGGTGGTGTAACCGCGCTCGTCGGTCACGGCGTTCGGGTTGCCCGCGGCGTCGTAGCCGGTCACCTTGGTGGAGAGGTCGGGGTGGGTGAGGGTCGTCCGCCGGTCCTGGCCGTCGTAGGCGTAGCTGGTGGTGTTCCCCCGCGCGTCCTGCACGGTCGCCGCCTTGCCGGTGGGCGTGTAGGTCATCGTCGTCAGGTTGTTCAGCGGGTCCCGGACGCCCGTGAGGTTGCCGTTGCCGTCGTAGGTGTAGGTGGCCGTGTGGCCGTTCGGGTCGGTGTGGCTGGCCGGCTCGGCGAACCCGTTGTACGCCCCGTACACGTCGGCTTTGAGGTCGGGGCGGGTGACCTGGGTGACGTTGCCCTGGGCGTCGTAGGCGGACAGGGTCACCCGGTTGACCCGGTCGACGGCGATCGTGGCCAGACCGTTGGCGTCCCGGTCCCACGTCGCGACGTTGCCGTCGGGGTCGGTGGCCTGGTCGGTCAGGCCCATCCCCCGCCAGTCGGACCGCAGGTCGGTGGTGTGTCCGTTGGGGTCGGTGTGCGAGCCGCGGGCCTCCGCCAGCTGCGTGGCCAGGGTCGGGCTGGCGACCGTCCCGGTGTTGGTCCAGCCCCGCTCCTGGTACGCCACGAACGACTCGCCGGTGCCGTCGGGCCGGCCGACCGTACCGACCCGCCCGGCGGCGTCGTAGGCCACCGTCACCGCGTGGGCGTCCGGGTCGGTCAGGCCGGTCATCCGCCCGGCGGAATCGTACCCGTAGCCCCAGCCCGAGCCGCCGGGCAGGGTGACCCCGGTCAGGGCGTTCCCGGAGTGGGTGAAGGTGGCCACCCGGCCGGCCGGGTCGGTGGCCGTCTGGAGCTTGCCGCTGCCGTCGTAGGCGAACGTGGTCGCCTTGCCGTACGGGTCGGTCACCGCGGCCGGGCGGTTCGCCCCGTCGTACCCGAAGGCGGTGGTCAGGCCGTTGCGGTCGGCCGCGGCGGTCTCGTAGCCGCCGGCGTTGAACCCGAGCCGGGTGCCGTCGGTCAGGGCGCGGGTGTAGGTGCCGTCGGCGTTTTGGGTGAGCGTCGAGAACTCGCCCGCCGGGCTGGTGTACGCCCCGCCCCCGCTGGGGAAGCTGCCGGCGAACCACAGGCTCCGGCCGGCCCCCAGGGTCAGGACCACGCCCCCGGCGGCCGGGACGACCCGCTCCAGGCCGGCCAGCGTCCACCCGGCCCCGAACGGGTTGGCCGCCTCGTTGACCACCGTGGCGGTGCCCGAGGCGGTGGACGTCGTGGTGGCGCCCCGGACGTCCCCGACCGTGACGGTGTAGTCGTACCGGCCGGTGGCCAGGGCGGTGGCGTCGGCCTGGAGGGCGATCTGGGTGACGTCGCCGGGGTTGAACAGGCTGGTGTCGTAGTAGGACGTCGCCCCCGCGGTGCCGTTGAAGGTGAGCTGGCCGGTGACCTTCGTCGGGGTGGGCAGGGCGGGGTCGAGGGTGTGGTGCTCCAGGACGATCGGCCGGGGGTCGGCGGCCAGCGAGTCGTAGGCCAGCGCCAGGGCGGGGAGGTTGGGGTTGTAGGCCGGGAGGGCGATGACCGTGTCCAGGGCCCCGGTGTTCGCGTCGACCGCGGCGTGGCGGGTGGCGAAGGCCGGGGCGTCGGGCCGGAGCGTGTCCGGCGGCAGGCTCTCCGGCCACACGGGGGCCGTACCCCCGCCACTCACGGTTCCGCCGGCGACGGACCCGAACGGGACCAGGAACGAGTAGGTCTGGGTGACGACCAGGCCGCTGGTCTCGTTGACCGTCAGGGTCACCGAGTTGGTGGCCGCGGGAACGGGGTTGTAATTGGTCCACCGGAACTTCAGGTCGTAGGTGCTCTGGCCGGTGATCGAACCGCTGGCGGCCATGGTCAGGCCGGTGGTGTCCCAGATGTACGAGCTGACGGTGGCGCCGGAGACCTGGGCGCGGAGGTCGGCCGCGGCGTTGAGGGTGGCGAACTGGACGGACCCGGGGAACAGGACCGTGCCGTCGTTGTAGTCCAGGGCGTAGACGGGGTCGACGCCGACGTGCAGCGGGCCGTGGGGCGGGACGTGGGCCCAGTTGGCTTTGACCGGCGCGGGGGAGCCCCCCGAGGCCGTGCCCCCGGCGGGGGCCGCGGCAACCGCCGCGGTGCCGGCCGGGGTGACCGACCCCGCGGCCGCCGGGGCCGCGGCCGTGGTCGCATACGCCGTGTGCGACGGGGCCGCGAGGGCGAGCGAGCTGCCGAGCGCGGCCGAGGCGACCGCGCCGGAACTCCCCGCGTCGGCGGGCGTGGGGGGCGGGAGGCGGAGCGGGGTGACCGCGCCCGGGGACGCGGCCCCCGAACCCCCCCGGGCCACGCCGCCGGCCGCGGCCGCCGACGGCCTGGCCGCCCGCCCTGCCGGCGTGAGGCCCCGGTGGGTGGCGGCCGTTCCCGCACCCGTCCCCCGGCGGAACAGCGTCAGCCAGTCGCCCGGCGGGGCCGAGGGGGCGGGGCGGGGGGCCACGACCCGGAGGGCGTGATTCGACGACCCGCCGTCGGCGTGGTGTCGGGTCCGGTGGCGGGGCGTGACCGGAGACGGGATGACGTTCCGGCCGCGGGGGACCGGCGTCCGGGCCGGTCCCGCCGGTCGGCCGGCGTCCTTCGCGCCGAACGCCGCCGCGGGCACCCCGATCCCCAGCAAGAGCACGCCGAGGGATTCGGTGATCATCGCCCGGCCCTCCATCGCCTCCAGGGCGTCGACGCGGCGGGCGAGCTGGACGCGGCGGCGGTCGGTGAAGGTCGGGCGGCTCATGGGGGCCTCGCGGGGGAAGGCGGCCCGCTCGCCCGGGGGGCCCGGCGCGTGGCGCGGGCCTGCCGAGAACGAGGGGGGCTCGTCGTTCGTGTGGACGGATCGACCGGTGAAGTTATCTCAACCTGGTCCGACGACCCGGGCGGACGGGGGAGGCCGGGTCGGGCGCTCGCTACCGATGAGAAGTCGTCAAAATGACCGTGGCGTCCGGGCTTGGCAAACAAATTTTCCGGCCGGCCCTCGCTTTCTCACGGACGAAGCTTTTAAAAGGGTGCCGTCCCGGTCACCCCGGCATATCCCAAGGTGTTTCCGCAAGGGTGCTTGTGGGGAACCCCTCACACCCCCGCCAGGCCGGAAAAAAAATCCCCGTACCGGCCTGCCAGTTCGGCGTCGTCCCACCGCGACGCGGCTTCGCGGGCCCGGTCGCGGTGCCGCCGCTCGAACGCCGGGTCGTCCCACAGCCGCTCGACGGTCGCCACCCACGGGGCGACCTCCCGCGCCGTCGGCAACCCGCGGCCGTCCGCCGTGCACCGGCCCGGGACCGTGAACAGGAACCCCGCGTCGCCCAGCGTCTCCGGCAGCGCCCCCCGGTCGCTGGCCAGTACCGGCAGCCCGTTGCACAGCGCCTCGGCCGCCACCCGCCCGAACGACTCCCGCCACAGCGACGGCACCAGCACCGCCCGGCTCACCCGGTAGAACTGCCGCGGGTCGGGGGTGTTCGCCATCCGGTGCAGGTTCCTCAGCCCCGACAGGTCCAGCCCCGCGTCGGCCAGCCCCGCGGACTCGCCCCGCCCCTCGACCACCAGCAGCGGGATGTCGGGACGCCGCCGGTCCAGCTCGGCGGCGACCCGCGCGAACACGGAGACCCCCTTCACCGGCTGCGGGTTGACGAACGTCAGGTAGGTCGGCTCGGGGCCGGCGGCGAGCACCCGGTCGGCCCGGACCGGGAGCGGCAGGGCGGCCGCCCCCAGGCCGAGCGTGCGGGCGTAGAACCGGCGGGCGTAGTCCGAGGGGACGAGCACGGCCGCCGCGTCGGCGAACGCCCCGCGGTCCCCGTAGGCGAAGTTGTGCAGGTGGAACACGACCGCCGCCCCGGCCCGCCGCGCCAACGCCATGAGCGCCAGGTTGGCCGGGTGCCCGCCGTAGGTCAGCACGACCTGGGGCCGGAACCGCCCCAGCACCCGGCCGGCCAGGTCGAGCAGGGCGTGCGACTCGCGCGCGTCCGGCGCCCGGGCGGCCCGGCTGGACGAGGTCGGCAGGAGCGTGACCCGTACCCCGTTCAGGGTCAGGTCGAGGACCTCGGCGGCCCCGCCCCCGGTCAGGGGGGCCGCGGCCCGGTCGTAGGGGACGCCCGACGTGTCGAGGACCGCCCCCAGCGGGGTCTCCCGCTCGTAGTCCAGGACGCCGGTGGAGAGCACCCGGCAGTCGACCCCCCGGGCCGCGAGCAGCTCCAGCACGTCGCGGGTCGCCAGCGCCGCCCCGCTGGACGGGTCGAGGTAGCCGTGGCACGAGGCGAACAGCAGCCGCTCGAGGCTCACGGCGGTAAGCCCTCATTCCTCGGGCACGGCTCGCCGGGGCGGGTCAACACGGTCCAGCCCGAGGGGTTGCCCCAGTACTCGTACACCCGCCACCCGCCCGACGCGGCGAACGCCTTGACCGCCGCCCCGACCCCGAACCCGGGGTGGTGGGCGTCGTGCAGGGCGACGGCCCGACACTTCCCGGCGTACAGCTCCAGCCACCGCCGCGTCTGGTCCTCGGTGTGCGGGTCGGTGTCGACGTGCAACAGGTCGATCGCCTCCCACCGGTCGGCGACGGCGGCGGCGTCGGCCCGGACGAACGTGAACCGGGGGTCGTCGATCCCGTGCCGGTCCTCCGGGTCGACCCCCCAGACGCGCCCGCCGGTGGCGTGCGCGCCGGCCAGCAGGGCGCGGGTGCTGACCCCGGCCCTCACCCCCAGCTCCACGACCACCCGGGCGTCCAGCGCCTCGACCCACCCGGCGGCCACCGGGACGTACGGGTCGAAGTCCCCCGGGCCGCGGGCCGGGACCACCTCCCGGGTCGAGCCCGGGACCAGCCAGGGGACCGACGCCGGGTCGGTCGGCCCCCCCAGCCGGTGCCGCGCCCCCACCGCCTCGCCGTCGCCGGGGCGTTCGGCCAGCACCCGGCCCCAGAGCCGGAGCGCCTCGCCCCGGTCCCCCCGCTCCTCGGCCAGCGCCGCCAGGTTGCGCGCCGTCAGGTGGCCGTAGATCCCCGGGTCGACGCTGGCGAACCGCTCGGGCCGCGTGAGCGCCGAGACCCGCCGCCAGCACGCCTCGGCCCCGTCCCGGTCCCCGGCGCCGCGGCGGACCACCGCCTCGCGGAAGAGCAGCTCGGCGTCGTCGGGGTCCACCCTGAGGCCCGCCGCGCAGGCCGCGAGCGCCCGGTCCGTCTCCCCGAGCTTCTGGTGCGAGCGGGCGATCAGGGCGAACAGCTTGCGGGTGATCGAGTCGGCCGGGGCCGAACCCCCCAGGCTCGCGTTGAGGTGGCCCAGCGCGGCCCGCCAGTCCCCGCGCTCGAGGGCGATCGACCCGAGGTTGAACAGCACGAACGGGTCGCCGGGGCGGTCCCCCAGGTCCTCGAGCAGGATCGCCTCGTCGCGGGCGAGCTTGCGGGCCCGCAGCGCCGGGTCGGCGTAGCCGGTGTGCCGCACGGCCGCCTCGGTCCAGCGGACCGGCACCCCCGCCCGGCGCACCGCCGGGAGGATCTGCTCGTGGACGCGGTAGGTCCAGCGGACGTCCTCCCGGAGCGGGAAGAGCCGGACGTGGTCGACGACCGTCTCGCCCCCCCCGCCGTCGCGGTCCGGGTCGCAGGCGCAGCGGACCACGTAGGCCGCCTCGTCGCCGGGTCTCAGGCCGGCGAGCAGCGCCTTGAGCTTCTCCCGCTGGGGCGGCTCGATGACGTCGTCGGCGTCGAGCCAGAACGCGTAGTCGCCGGTGGCCCGGGCCAGGGCGGCGTTCCGCGCCGCGGCGAAATCATCGACCCAGACGAAGTCGAACACCCGGGCGCCGAACGAGCGGGCGACCTCGGCGGTGCGGTCCGCCGAGCCGGTGTCGACGACCACCACCTCGTCGAACAGGCCCTCCGCGGACGCCAGGCAGGCGGGGAGGTTCGCCTCCTCGTCGCGGACGATCATCGTCAGGCTGACCCGGGGGCGGGACGCGGGGTCCGCGGGCGCGGCCGGGGGGCCCACCCCCGCCGACCAGGGGCGCAGGACGACCCGCCGACCGGCCCCCCCGGGGAGACCCCACTTGGCCGCGAACCGGGCCCCGTTCTCCGCCAGCAGGGCCCCGGCATCGATCCCGGCGCCGGCGAACGTGCGGCTGCCGAAGTGGTGCACGAACAGGTCATACGCCACCGCCATGGTGAACCCCGCCCGGGTCACCCGCACCGCCAGGTCGTCGTCGTCGAAGAACCCCAGGCCGAACCCCTCGTCCAGACCGCCGACCGCCTCGTAAACCCGCCGCTTCAACAGCAGGCAGAACCCGGACAGCTTCCCCGCGGTGAGCCACTTCCCCCGGTGCCCCGCCCGCCACCGGGCGGCGAACCGGTGCATGGCGTCGAGGTCGGGGTAGTCCGCCCCTTCCACGAGCTGGGGCGGCGGGGCGTAGTTGGACACCGGCCCGGTCATGCCGATCCGGGGGTCCGACCCGGCCAGGGCGGCGAGCTGGTCGAGCCACCCGTCGGTCACCACCGCGTCGTTGTTCAGGAGCACCAGATGGTCGCCCCGGGCGGCCCGGAGCCCCTGGTTGCAGGCGGCCGGGAAGCCGCGGTTCTCCGGGTTGGTGACCACCACGACGGGGAACGCCCCGGCGTCGGCGACCCCGGCGAGGTAGGCGGCGGTGCCGTCGGTCGAGCCGTTGTCCACCGCGACCAGCTCCCAGGGGTGCCGGGTGTGGCGGGCCAGGGCGGCGACGCAGTGGCGGGTGTACTCCAGCTGGTTGAAGCAGGGGACGACCACCGAGGCCAGGCCGGCAGGGGGGGAGGCTGTCGCTCTCACGGGCCGGTCCCTCGAGGGGCTAAGGTTCGTCGCGCGGTCACTCGGCCCGCACCAGCCTAGAGGGGCAGGCTGGTCGGATCAACGGGTTGGGGTCCGCAAGCGGCCGGGACGGGCCCGGCCGTTGCTGCGGGCCGGCCGCGGGCCCCTCGCCTGATAGACTCGGACGCCGCCGCTTCCGTAGCGGGTTGGTGCAAGGTGATGTCACGGTACGTCGCCGCGGCTCGACGGTCGATTTCTCACCCGTTCCGTCCTTGCCTCATCAGGGCAGGGCTCTCCCAAGGTAAGCCCTTGGACGCGCCGCGTCCGGGCGGCGCCCGGCCGCCCGCGGCCTGGGAGGCGGGCGCGGCCCACGGCCCTTCGGTAGAACGTCCGATAATGGGGATTATGATCGAAGCGTGTCAGGCCGTGCCGGTCACGCGGGTCCTCCGGTCTCCCATCAAACACCTCTTCCGCATAAAACGCATGATCCCCGAGGGCCCGATTTCGCCCAGGTCGGGGCCGACGACGACCAGGCCGGGCCCCTAGGCCGGGGACCGACTATTTTGCGAAGCTTCCCACCTTCCCAGCTTTTTAGCCGCCCCACTGGCCTCTATTATGTCCCGCATAGTAGATTAAACGGGGCGGCCCGGCACGGGCCCGACGGTGCAAGGCCAACCAGGACGAAAGCCGATGACGCTCCGACTCCCGTTCGTTGCCCCTCCTAGCTGGCCCTGAGCGACGGGTGGTTGAATCTCTCTACGCTCGCCGAAGCCTACCCGAGCCCCCACGAGGGCCGCATAGACTTGTTATCAAACGAGTATATCTTGGCTCCGTGCGTGGTCCTGTATTCCGCGAGTAGCGGCGACCAACCCTCCCGGGTCCTCTGCGGTGCGGACGCTGAGAAGCTGCTCTCGGCCCTGGAAGCCGCCCGGGTTGCCTGACGGCCGCCACCCCCGCCCCGGTCGATGGTGTCTCTAAGAGGCCATCATCAACGGGAGGTGGGGAATCATGGGCGTCGTCGGCTATCTGCTCATCATCTGCGTGGCGATGATCGCCACGAGGCTCCTCGCGCTAGAAACGCGCGTCCGGGTCACCGAGGGCCGGGCAAGGGCCCCGCGATGAGGGAAGAGGGTACGGTCGGCCAGCGTTGGAGAGCGAAGCGGGACCTCATCATCGCCTTGGCCTACCGCCAAGGCGTGCCGATGGTCTGGCTTGGCGACGTCATCGGCCTCGCCAAGTCGCGCGTGTCCGCGAGCTGGACGCCAATGCGGGCCGGCCCAGCGACGACCAGGGCGGCGCCGCACCGGTCAAGCCGCGGCTTGCTCGGCGTCCAAGGTAGCCAGGGCATCGACCAGGGCGGCGCGGATGAGCGCCGGGCCCTCGCCCTTGCGCAGCTCGACCGTCACGCGGGAAGCCGGCGACCGGAACACGCGGGACGTGACCTTGCGGGCCCCCCTGCCCTTCGCCTTGCGGCCCCTGGCACGGTGCACCGCCTCGACCGTCTCGGCCCGGCTGAGCCCCTCGGAGACGACGCGCGCGGCCAGCTCGGATTGCGCGGCCGGGTCCCCAACCTTGCTCACCTCGTAAGCCGTCGCCGGCGACAAGGCCCCCTGCTCGACGTGCTCTTGCACGGCCGGCGGGAGGTCGAGCAACGCCAGGGCCCGGACGACCCCGCTATGGTCAATGGCCAGCTCGCCGGCGAGCTGACGGACCGACCAGCCGTTGAAGTCCAGCAGCGACCGGAACGCCCTGGCCAGTTCGATCGGCCGGAGGTCCTCCCGGAGCATGTTCTCCACGAGCTGGAGCGAGAGCAGCTCCCCGGCCGAAACGGGCCCCTCGTGGATCACGCACGTCATCGTCTTGAGCCCCGCCTTGACCGCGGCCCGCCACCGCCGTTCGCCGGCGACGATCATATAGACCCCCCTGCCCTCGTCCCACCGGACCCGGATCGGCTGGAGCTGGCCCCGCTCCTTGAGCGACACGGCGAGCCGGTCGAGGGCCTCCGCGTCGAACTCCTCACGCGGCTGGTCGGCGTCGGCCTGGATCTTGTCGACGGGGATCTCGGCCGCGTCCCGCGCCTTGGTGACCCCCTGGAGCCGGGCCGGCACGCCGGCGAACGGGGCCGGTGGTGTGCGGTGCACCGCGCCGGTCACCCGGCCTTCGCCCATCGACTCCCCGACGTTGGCGCCGGCCCCGCGGAGCATGTCCTCAAGCTTCCCCATCAGAGGGCCTCCGCGTGCGTTGTTGCACCGTGCACCAGCCGGCCCGTCATCTCCTCGGCCAGAGCCCGGACGGCCTTGGCGGCGGCCCCACGGGGCTTGTAGAGCGACACCGGCTTTCGGTACGCGATGGCCTCGGGATAGTCCGCGGCGTGGGGAATGACGGTCGTGAAGACGTCGGCCCCGTACAGCTCGCGGAGACGTTGTTCGTACATCCGGTGCACCGTCTTCCGGGGGTTGAACATGGTGATCAGATAGCCCAGCAGGAGAAGCCCGGGGTTCGGCCCGCCGGTCACCATGGCCACCGAGTCTTGCACGTCCATGATCCCCTGCGCGCCGTAATCCTCGGCCTGGAGGGGGACGATCAGCGCGTCACTCGCCACCAGCGCGGCCCACGAGCAAAGGCACAGGTTCGGGGGGCAGTCGATGAGCACCAGGTCATAAGGGCCGGCGGCCGACGCGAGGAACGAACGCAGGCACGTCTGGGCCTCGTAAGGGGCCTCGAATGGCCGGGGAATGTTCCAGTCGTTCACGGCCCGGGAGCCGGCCACCAGGTCGACGCCGGCGACACCGGAGGGCCGGATGACCTGCTCGGGGAAGGTGTCCCCCGAGTAGACCGCGGCGAGCGTCTCGGCCGGGTCGATGGCCCGCGCCGCGGCGGGCCCCCACAGCCCTTGAGTCAGCGACGATTGCGGGTCGTTGTCCACCAGCAGGACCCGCCGGCCGAGCTGGGCCAGCGTCCCGGCCAGGTGGTGGCAAGTCGACGTCTTGCCGACTCCCCCTTTTTGGTTCAGCAGCGTGATAACGGACACGGGCCCCTCCCTGGGTCGACGGCGGTGCACGGGGCACCGGGAGAGGTATCGGCGCTTCGGTGCACCGTGCACCAGTCTAAGAGAAGGGGCCCGGGTGCACCGTGCACTGAAGCGGCCTGACGGGGCAGGGGGGCCCCAACGCGAACCGCCTGCCGTCGCGATGGTGCGAGGTGGGCGGTCTCGGCTATCGGGGCAAGGGAGTGAAACTAAGCTTATAGAACGCAATTAACTTGCTAAATTTGGGAAATTTCATGCTTTTTTTGACGTGATCGAAGGAGGTTCCCGGTTTTAAAGCAGATGACTATTGCGGGGTCCCGTCTTCGGTCCGTTCCTTGTCGACGCAAAACCCGGATGGAGATAGGCTGTCCCATGAGAAAGGGAGAACCGCAAATGCTGGTCGTGTCCGCACTCCATTGCAATGAATCGCCCTCGTGAACTATCCTGACGAGAAGTCGCAACCTGTTGATCGCCTGATCGGATACGTCGCCGGAGGCGGACCATGGACGACCTCGCTCGGTTCTG
>JAABUZ0100009097.1_pt1 | contig 11475 bp, 10 predicted proteins | sample 5562091 | NCBI WGS metagenome assembly JAABUZ01 (sample SAMN12813069, study PRJNA571459) | rock metagenome | isolation source: Antarctica rocks | place: Antarctica: Victoria Land, Linnaeus Terrace sud | collected 2015-12-21
CGAGACTCTCCGCGGCGTCGTAGGATCTGAACGAAGCATCTTCTTCCCTTTGATCCTCTTTGTTTCGCTCTCCTCCTCTTTCTCGCTCTTCCACCTTCTTGATCTCCTGTCACTTTCTCACGATCTTGTCGTCACGGTCAACATCAATGACTTTTCCCAGTTCGAATCCAGTCTACGCCGCTGGGCTTGACGCCTGGGACCGGCTGCAGGAGTGGCGGGCAGGGCTGGGGCTGAAGGCGCCGGGCACGGTGGAGGGCCTGACGCGCGAGGTGTCGAGGGACGTCTTCCTCAGCAACTACGCCTTCACCGGCCTGCGGGCAGACGTGACCAAGGCATTGAGCCTGGCCAATCCCACTTTCCAGCTCAGCCACGCCATCAGCATGGGCAGCGCCATGATGCCGCCCTACACGTTCAGCGCCGTCTACGGCACCGAGGCCGCCTTCCTCTCTGCCAACATGGACAGCGACGCCCAGATGAGCGCCCGGGCAAACTACCGCTGGACCCCGGGATTCGTCACCAAGGTGCAGGGCCAGCTGGGGGGCGGCGGGCCGAATGCCATGGTCCAGATCGAGCAGGACTACCAGGGCCCGGACCTGTCCGCCAACCTCAAGTGCGTCAACCCCTCCATCCTGGACGGCGGCCAGCTGACGGGCATCTTTGTGGCAAACTACCTGCAGTCCGTGACTCCGACCCTGGCCCTGGGCGTGGAGGGCATGTACCAGCGGACGAGCCCAGCGGCAGGCCCAGACGCCGGCCTGTCCTACGTGGCGAGGTATACCCGGGGCTCGTGGATTGCCACCGCGCAGGCCCAGAGCCGCGGCCTGCAGGCGACGTTTTGGAAGCGGCTGTCGGAGCGGGTGGAGGCGGGGGCAGAGTGCAACATCAGTCTGACGCCTGCTGGGCCGCCGGGCGTGATGGGCGGCGGCGGTCTGCAGCGCGAGGCGAGCACGACCATAGGGATGAAGTATGAGTTCCGGCAATCGGTCTTCCGCGGCCAGGTGGACGGGGCGGGTAAGGTGAGCTGTTTACTGGAGCGCCGGCTGAACCCGGCCGTCACCTGGACCATGGCCGCCGACCTGGACCACGCCAAGGTATGCTCTCTCTCTCTCTCTCTCCCTGCTAACAAGACAGAAGTCGGCCAAGATTGGGATGGGCATTACGATCGATGCACAGAGCGACGACGTGGTGCAGCAGCAGCAGGAGCTAGCCTCCCAGCCGATGATGGTCTCCCCCCCTGTGTAGATATGCATGTGTACACCATAGAAAGGCTCTCCTCCTCGCTCGCTCGCTTAGCATGCCCCGAAAGAGGAAAATCTGTCGACGACAGCGCAACAGGGTCGCCACCACTCCTCGTGACCTTGCTCGTGACCCAAAAACCCCTCCTTTCCAGCCTCCCCACCATCAGCGGGACCGACAATGAGCAATTGTTGATGATTCTTCCTGGGATCTGTTCTTCTGTCCTTCTGCCTCTTTCTTCCCCGTATGTCCTTGTATATGTCCTTTATGTATCCTTCCCCCGTCAATCTGCACATTTGGACATTCGACAGCCATCCATGAACCACTCCTTCCAGGGCCTGCGCATGGGCGAGGTCATCAAGGAAACTGTGCACGACGGTGCGACCGGCGAGCAGTGGGACCTCTCGTATACACAGTGCAAGATCGTGGGCAATGGCTCCTTCGGCGTCGTCTTCCAGACCAAGCTGGTCGGCTCGGGCGAGGATGCCGCCATCAAGCGCGTCCTCCAGGACAAGCGCTTTAAGAACCGCGAGCTGCAGATCATGCGCAAGGTGCAGCACCCCAACATCGTCCAGCTCAAGGCCTTTTTCTACTCCAGCGGCGACCGGCGCGACGAGGTCTTCCTCAACCTCGTCTTGGAATACGTCCCCGAAACCGTCTACCGCGCCTCGCGCCACTTCACCAAGCTCAAGACGCAGATGCCCATTCTGGAGGTCAAACTATATATATACCAACTCTTCCGCTCCCTGGCCTACATCCACAGCCAGGGCATCTGCCACCGCGACATCAAGCCCCAGAACCTCCTCCTCGACCCTGCCACCGGCGTCCTCAAGCTGTGCGACTTTGGCAGCGCAAAGATGCTCGTGGCCGGCGAGCCCAACGTCTCCTACATCTGCTCGCGCTACTACAGGGCGCCGGAGCTTATTTTTGGCGCCACAAACTACACAACCAAGATTGGTAGGGAGACTAGAAGTAGGTTGCTAACGTAGACGTCTGGTCCACCGGGTGTGTCATGGCCGAGCTCATGCTGGGGCAGCCGCTCTTCCCCGGCGAGTCTGGCATCGATCAGCTGGTGGAGATCATCAAGGTGCTGGGCACCCCGACCCGCGAGCAGATCAAGACTATGAACCCCAACTACATGGAGCACAAGTTCCCCCAGATCCGGTCGCACCCCTTCAGCAAGGTCTTCCGCAAAGGCCCCTCGGACGCTATCGACCTGATCTCCAAGCTGCTCGAGTACACGCCGTCGCACCGGCTGTCGGCCTTGGAAGCCGTGTGCCACCCCTTCTTTGACGAGTTACGAGACCCCGAGACGCGCCTGCCCAACTCGCGGAACCCGAGCAGCGGCAGCCGCGACCTGCCCCCGCTCTTCAACTTCTCGGCGCACGAGCTCTCCATCGAGCCAGCGCTGAACGAGAGGCTGGTGCCGGGCCATGCACGGGCGGCGCTGGCCGAGACGGGCATCGACCTGGCCACCTTCACGCCGATTGCAGCGGAAAAGCTGCGAATTCAATTGGAGTAACTATTTTATATAAGACCTTGTACCCATTCCTGCTCCCTTGCTTGTCCCTCTGCTTCTATAGAGCCAGGTTGTATTGGAACTCGTCCTCCACGTTCTGGGCAATCCAGAGCACCACGGATGAGAGCATGATGAGGGCGTTGGAGGCCACATTGGCAATACCAAAGTAGAGCGTAGGGAAGGGGTAGTCGGGGATGACGTACTTGAGCACCAGGATGACCACGCTGCCAGCCAGTCCGCCCGCCATGAAGGCAAAGCCCATGAAGAGCACCAGCTTGGCCTTCCACGCCACGCCGCCGCTACTGTAACTAAACGAGGCCGAGTCGGAGGAGAGGCGGCTCTTGTCGATCGAGTTGATGACCAGCATGCCCAAGCACGAGCAGATGCCCGGGATCCAGTCCGTGAAGGCGACGTGCACCTCGCCCCCATTGCGCACCTTGGAGTAGATGGCCGCGTCGAGGAAGAACCAGAACCCGAGCGCAAACAGACTGCCCGCCGCGTACACGCCCACGGTGCGACCGCCCGCTGGCATCTTCCACGCCGGCGCGAATCGGAAGAGTTGTGTCATGCACCACGACGAATGACGGGGAATGAATGATTGCACGCGCGCAGCTGGACGAGAATGAGCTGAGGAGTATCAAACGCGCCTTGGACAGGCTCTACGCGCATCTGGTAACCCGCAGGGCCTATCCCAACGAGCGTGTCGCCAAGCTGTGCCATGAGCTGGTGGGCAACGGGGATGGCGACGTGCCCAGCACCCCGCGAAGTGCCGCCCGCAGCCTCAGCATGGCCCGCGATGGCCCGCCGCTCGAGGAGACGGACGAGCTGGTGGGCTCGGAGTCGTGGGACAGCGTGCTGATGCAGAGGCTGGGGCGGCAGGAGGCGGACCTGGTGATGCGCATGCCCCCGCCGCCCGTGCGCGTCGCCACGCCGTCGTTAAGGGAGGGCACGCCGTCTGTAAAGAGGGGTAGACAGGAAGCTGTGCAGCGGGCGCGCGTGGAGGCGCAGAGCCGGTTGCCGTTGGATGATTCCGTCGAGCATCCCAGTCGACGACTGAAAAGGGTCTTTCTCCCATCGCTTCCAGCGCCGACAAATGGAGCAAATGGGAATGTGGGAGGATGTGCAACGAAAAAGATCTTTGCAAAGCCAAAGCAGATTCAAGAGGTCGCGGTGGTCGACTTGGCGATGGAGACTACCACCAATATTCCGGACGGCGCCTTCGCGACGCGGCGCACGCCGCAGAACAAAGCAAGGGCAAAGAGCGACGAGGAGGAAGAGCAGCCAGTTCACCACTCGCACAAACGCCGTCGCATAGAAAGCCCAGACGACAACAAGGAAGAAGTCACCGTCGCCTGGGAGTTGGAGTCCGAGGAGGATCTGGACGACCAGGATATCCTCGACGCGCACTCTCAAAACGCAGCCGACCTTGTGGATTACGAAGAGGGCTTTGAACTCGAGTGGGCGGAAGAGTCGCGGCAGCCGAAACGCATGCGAATGAAGCCAGGCGGGGCGCCACAGACAGGGACGAAGGAGGATGTTGTGCGCGCGGCCATCGTGACGCCAAAGAGGTCGACGTCGCCTTCAGACCCGATGGCTGCTGTGCGGTGGTCGTCGCGCACGCGGGACGCTCAGCCCGTGTACGCATTCACGAGACACGGATTTCCGAAGAGACTCGCCACGTCGACGCCTCGTGCGCATGTGCCGTCCGCAGCAAAACCGAAACTTCTTTCGGCATTGGGACAGGCTGCATCGCTCCAGCGAGGGCAACCTCTTTCTCGACGACCTTCTGCTCCAAAACCCCATCCGCCTGCTTCGAGTCACAATGCGAGGCCGGCTCCGAAACGAACCCCTCCGCCTGCCGCGAGTCAGAAGACAGTGCCTCCTTCTTCGCTAGCTACAACCCCAGCAGCACGCCCACGACCCGACGCCTCGCCGCGGAGCCATATGGACGCTGAGCGAATCTCGGCAAATGCGGGGACGGTGATCTTCCATCGCAGGGCCTGTTACCCGCTACGCACCCTGCCGCACGTCGATCTGGATAATCTCTGGGCAGTGCATTGGCAGCTGGCTCGCGAACCGGCCGCGACCCGCAAAGCCCAGACGCCTTTTCTCTACCGCAATATGCGAGCGCAAGGGAGGGCGGATCGACGCTTGCGCTGGACGGGCTCGCACCGTATGCCAGTGCTAGAGAGGCGGGTCGATGCTTCGCCGGGTTAGCTAGCGTCCTATGCTAGCGCCAGGGCGCAAACTGACATTACGCCATGGGCTAGCGTCCCATGGCAGCGCTAGAGAAGGGGTCCAACATGTACAAAATTAGAGCTGCATACTTGCTAATGAAAGAACGTGGCTGTCTACTTCATCTTCCTCTCATTCCCATACACTCGATCGTCCCCATCCTCCACCTCGTCAACGATATGCTCCATCTCCTTGCTCTGCTGCTTCCATGTGCTCGGGTTCATTTTCAGCTTCTCGTCAAAGAACTCCGCGTCCGGCCGTCGGTAGCTGCCGCCCAGCCGGTCCCACAAGGTAGTGTACTGTCCGTAATTGTGGTTGAAGTAGAGATGGTGGACCGAATGACAGGCAGCCGAGTTGATGAGTGCATTATTCGACAGGTACTCTCCATCGTGAATCAAAATGGTCCAGATATTGACAAAGACAAAAAGCCCGATATAGGCGAACTTCTGCAGCGGGAAGAGAAAGACAAAGAGGTGGTAGGGAATGGACTGGGCGAATCCATCTAGTGGGTGGAATGCATACGATGCAAACGGCGTCGGCACAATCCACTTGTGATGCGGTTTGTGGAGGCGCTTGTAGATGACCTTGTGATGAAGGCCCCGATGAATGAGATAGATGAAGCAGTCCGTGAAGAGCAGAAAGATCGGGAACTGTAGTACTGCGTACGTCCATCCATACTCTGCCGGCGACATATACAGCAACGAGTGCCCACGGACCTCCATCATGAAAGCGAAGGCGGTGCAAAGGCTCATGACCGGCAACGACTCCATCGACTGGCGAATCTCCATGTGCACCTGATTCTTCAAAAATTTGGGGTGCTGGAAGGTGGCATGGTCAAAGATGAAGCGATACGACAGCCCTGAAAAGAGAAAGTAGAGAATGACACCAAAGACCCAGGTCACCAGCCAGAGGGAGAAGGTTTGTCGGATCATGTTGTCCCGCGGAAGGGCCGACAGAAAGGCATCGGTGGTGGGCGGCAGCAAAAAGTACTTCTCCTCCGCGATGAAGTCGACGATGCTCGAGGTGTTTGCTGTACGCGATGGGAACAGCGTCGCGTAGGCCTTGTCGAAGAAGGCGTAGTCGAGAACTTCCAGCACGACATCCATGATGTTGAACGAAACCGAACACGTGATTTTTTTCCCCGGCGCGGTCTTATCCGAGAATACGAATACGAAGACAGTACGGAGCGGGAGATGGTCACGCCAGAGATCCTTGTTTACATCAGCATCGACCTTTGTTTACATTAACCTGACTGTTTATGTCTGTCTGGTTTGTACAGCGCTTCATGCTTGCGATGGTTGCGATTAATGCGCGTGATGAGCGGCTAGATCAGTCATGCATGATTGACAGAAATACATGAAAAGAAGCAAGGAAATGAAATTCGCACCTGCTGCGCTTGGGAGAGAGGCTGTATCTTTTGTATTGTGGCTTGTCTTACTTACAACCCATCGGAAGCAGAAAGTGGCCTGATTTTGTCCATGAGCAGGAATGGACAATAGCCTCGACACTGCAGATGCAGACGACCGGCAGCTGGAGCGGCTGGGGTACAAGCCCGAGATGCTGCGCGAGTTCACTAGCTTTGGCACCTTTAGTTTTGCCTTTAGCGTCACTGGGATTCTGGCCGGCGCCATGGCCACCTTCCACATGCCCCTCCTAGCCGGTGGGCCTGCAAGCGTCGTGTGGACGTGGTTCTGGGGCAGCTTTGGATGCGCATGCCTTGGTTTCAGCGTTGCAGAGCTGATTAGCGCCTATCCCACGGATGGTGGATGCTACTACGTGGTGCGCCATGTCGTGCCCTCGACCTGGGTGCCTAGTGTTGGATGGGCAGTCGGATGGGCCACACTGCTGGGCCAAATTGCATGCAGCGCAAGTGTCGATTTTGCTATGGCCTCGCAATGTACTGCATTGGCCTGTATGGTAAGCGACTACACGTACAAAGCACCAAATTCGCACACCGTGAGCGTGATGATTGTTTGTCTTCTCTTCCATGGCTCTTTGAACTCGCTACCGACGCGATGGCTTGCGCGGATCACGTCGTGGTATACCGTGATCAACATGGGCGGCATCTTTGCCGCCATCATCTCCCTCCTCATCATGTGCGAGACCAAGAACTCGGCAAGCTATGTGTTTACGCACTTTTGAAATCACTCAGGATGGTCCAACGACGGGCTTGGCTTTACCCTTGGATTGCTGGCTGTGGCATGGACCATGACGGACTACGACGGGGTCTCGCACATCACGGAGGAGACATTCAAGGCCAACGTGCGCGCACCGGTCGCTGTCATTGCTGCTGTTGTACTGACGGCTGTACTTGGATGGGTTCTCTTCATCGTGCTCGTCCTCTGCATGGGCACCGACATTGAGACCCTGCTGCATGCACCCAGCGGCCTGCCGGTAGCCCTCATCTACTACAACAACCTGGGCAAAGCGGGCGCGATCGCGATGATGATCACCACCATCATGGTGCAGAACTTCACCTGCGCCGTCTGCATGCAAGCCTGTTCGCGCACCATCTATGCCACGGCACGCGACGGCCTGATCCCCTTCTCGCGCGTCTTTGCCAAAGTGCATCCGCGTACAAAGACGCCTCTTGCGGCTGTGTGGCTGATTTGTGCCAACCGCCGTCCTGGGCCTCCTCGACCTGGCGAGCTACTATGCCGCAACCACCATCTTTGCCGTTACCAGCATTGCCCTGGATTGGAGCTACGTGGTTCCGGTCGTGTGCAAGGTGCTCTTTGCAGACTCGACGTCGTATGTCCGCGGACCTGTTCATTTCGGCCGCGCCAGCAAATGGCTCAATCTGGTGTCGCTTGTCTGGGTGTCGTACGTGAGCATCATCCTGTGCTTGCCGTTGGAATTCCCTGTCACCAAAGACAGCATGAACTATGCGCCCGTGGTGCTTGCTGGCTGGCTTCTCCTCTCGTACGTCTACTGGCTGGTAAATGCGGCCCGCGGCAAGAGATATCTTGGACCGGGCGCAAATGTAGCCATGGTCAATGGCAGGAAGGAATGACCAGCGCAACAAATAAATAAAAGTTTATGTACATCTTACCCGTCTGCCTAGTAGCTTAGCGAGTTCTCAAACAGTCGCGTCAGATCGTCCCGCTGCTCCTCCATGGCGCGCGGAATGCTTGGTGCAAGCATGAGCACGCGCTGTTGCGGCAGGGTGCCCTCCACCAACGCCCCAATATCCTCCGCTCCATACCCAAACTTGCAAATCCCGCGCGGCTGGTTGAGTTTGACAAGGAAGTCCTGCAAACACTCTGCCAGGATCTCTCCGGCCGACTCCGCCTTGGCTGTGCCCTCATACCCAAATATTCGGGCTGCTTGCAGGTGTCGGTCGGGGTTGGAGGCTCCCGTGAAGCGAAACACGGCTGGTGCTGTCACGGCCACGCTGACACCGTGCGGGAGAATGACGTGGCCAGCAGGAATATCGTATCCCGGGTGTCGATAGCTCTTGTTCATTCCAGCAAGTGGGTAGCTCATGCCATGACACAGATGGACGCCTGCATTGCCGAATCCAACGCCAGCAAGCGTTGCAGCAAGAAGCATTTGCGCTTGCGCCTCGTGATCGTTAGGATCTGCATAGACGCGCGGTAGATACTCCACTGTCATTCGCAGCGCGGCGAGCGAGAAGATATCAGAGATGGGATTTGCTCCTTGGTACGCAGGCCGATTGATGGGGTTGGTGGGACGGGGTGTCCTCTCGTTATACGGGATCGCAGTCCAGCTCTCAAGCGAGTGGCAGAGCACGTCCAGGCCAGAAGAGACATGCACGGCCATAGGCATTGACCTTGTATTGAGAGGATCAACGACCCCCAGCAGCGGCTTCATATTGCGATGTGCAATTCCTGTCTTTGCATGCTTGCTCTCTAGATCAAAAATGGCTGTTCCCGTCGTCTCACTCCCGGTGCCTGCCGTCGTAGGGACGGCAATGAGTGGCTTGAGCGGCTTCGTAATCGGCAGTCCACGCCCAAGTGGCGCATTCACAAAGTCCAAGAAGTCAGCCTCGGGGAAGGTGTGGTAGAGGTTTGCTAGCTTTGCCGTGTCGATCACACTCCCACCGCCGACAGCAAGGTATGCGTCTGGGTCATATTTCTTGGCAAATTCAACGGCTCGCTTGATGGAGGAGTCTTTGGGCTCGACACGCACATCGGAGAAGATCTCATAGGCGATTCCTTCCTTCTCCAGCCCGGCGATAGCCTGTGCCACAGCAGTGAGCTTGCCCACGTTTCCATCCGTAATGACAGCAACTCGCTTGCTCCCCAAATTTGCAAGGTCCATGCCGACTTCCTTGGTGACGCCGGGACCGTAGCGGATATTGCTGGCCGCCATCTCAAACGCATACTCCTTCAACCCCGCACCCCCATCCACCGGCGTTGCTAGTCTTCGATCGGGTATGGATGGGAATGGGTTGGAATGGCATGGACACGACGGAGGGTGGTTTCTGAGCGCACCCAGCAGGCCCAGCGCTCGTCCGTGCGCGGTGCTTGCCACTCGGAGGGCCATGCGGGGAAATAGCGTTGCCCGCCCAACAGGTTCACCACGACGACTGGATTATAGATACACGCTCCTCACCGAAGTCTGGCTGTCAGAGGTCAACACCCCTGCCGCTACACCGCCGACTCCTTCACAAAACCCTAGGAGATGAGGCGAATCATCGAAAGCCCATCAAACAAGGGCAAGATGATCTGGTCCACTCTGCTGTCCTCGGCCACGTGCTTGTTGAAGGCAATCAGGTAGTCCGACACGGCCACACTCGTCGTCTCATGTCGGGCAGGATTGTGCTCGTTGCGAATGCACACGAGGCCGCTGTAGAGCGTATTGTCTGCCAGAATAACTCCATTGGGAGCCAGCAGCTTGCGTGCCAAGATAGTCTCAAAGTACGTGATATAGCCGGCCTTGTCTGCATCGAGGAATATGAGATCGAATTCCCCTTCCAGAGTCTGCAGCGTCTCTGCTGCTGGACCTGGAATCACGGTTATCATATCCTGCATATCCTGTTCCCTAATGGCTTTGTTTGCCATGGCAATCATCTCTTTATCAATCTCGAGTGAAATGACCTCTCCTCCCGACGAGGGTACACACTCAGCCCATACGAGTGCACTGAACCCAGAGAAGCAGCCAATCTCGAGGATACGTTTGGCTTTTCGGTCGCGCGCAATCCACGAGAGCGTCTTGGCCTCCAAGGTTGATATCATCATGTTTGGATTGCTGACATTGGCGGCTGTGTAGTTCTGGTGATCGAGAACACGGCGAGGCAGGGGAGCACAGAGGCCATTGCAGTATTCGGTCACCGCAACGGCAACTTCTGGCGTAGATGCGAGCGAGGGGACGAGCATTTGATTTGAATCACTAAGCAGAGCGAGCTCGTGTAGGGAAGTAGCGGGAAATTCATATCGGGGAATTGTCTCCGCCAACATCCGATATCCGCATCCGACAACCGACGTGGGGAGGAGAAGATAGGCTGGGGATTGGAGCAGATACAGGATCGTAGAAGAATAACGGACGCCAGATGACGTTTACGTGAGAACTAATCAGGAGGAGAACGATAGGCTACGTAGTCGAAATGGCTCTTCCTTTCGAGCAATGGTAAGGTGTACCTGTACTCATGGAATTTGAGAGCCTGTACATTACAAGTTATGTTACAAGTTCAATCGGATCATAGATAGGCCATCAAATAGCGGAAGAATAACCTGGTCCACCCTTTTGTCTTTGGCCACGTGCTTATTGAAGGCGTCGAGGTGATTAGACATGGCCACGCGCTCCTCGTCAGTTCCAAACGGATTCTCTGGGCTTCGAATGCAGACCAGGCCACGGTACAAGGTATTGTCAGCCAGGATGATGCCATTTGGGGCTAGCAGATTGCGCTCCAACACGGTGTCAAAGTACGTAATGTAATTCGGCTTGTCCGCGTCAATGAATATCAGATCATACTGTCCCTCCAAGGTCTTCATGGTTGTTGCTGCGGGGCCTGTGATGATGGTTATTGTGTCCTGCTGGCCTTGTGCGTGAATTGCTTCCTTGGCCATAGCAATCATCTTTTCATCAATTTCGAGGGAGGTTACAGAGCCGCCCAGCGACGCAGCACACTCAGCCCATACTAACGCACTGAAGCCGGAAAAACAGCCAATCTCTAGGATCCGCTTGGCCTTCCTGTCGCGTGCAATCCACGTGAGCACTTTCGCTTCGAACCCCGAGATCATCATGTTTGGGTTGCTGACATTCTCACTCGTATACTGCTGGTGCTCGAGGATGCGGCTGGGCAGCTCAGGTGCAAGCCCATTGCAGTACTGCTCGACGGCAATGGCGACTTTTGGCGTCGACGCGAGCGAAGGAGTAAGCATGGTCACGTGAGCTGGATCGCGCGGCGGTGCGATAGATTCACAGCGTCCATGATTGAAAGAGAGGAGTTCAAGACACGGTCCATTGCCTGGGTCGACCAGACGAATGGAGTCCCTAGGGAGTCGACCATTATCCTGCAG
>JAABUZ0100009099.1_pt1 | contig 11472 bp, 13 predicted proteins | sample 5562091 | NCBI WGS metagenome assembly JAABUZ01 (sample SAMN12813069, study PRJNA571459) | rock metagenome | isolation source: Antarctica rocks | place: Antarctica: Victoria Land, Linnaeus Terrace sud | collected 2015-12-21
ACCGGAGTTGTCCCAAATGCCATACCGATCAGACCGAACGCTGGCTTGCCGCCCGGCAGGCGGAGATGCTGCCGAGCCCCTATTTCCACGTCACCGTCACGGTGCCCGACGAGCTCCGCGAGGTCATGCGCGCCAACCAGCGTGATGGTTACGCCATTCTGATGAAGGCCGCAGCCGAGGCAATCATCGAGCTTGCTCACGACCCCCGCTACGTCGGCGGCACCGTCGGTGTTCTCGCCGTCCTGCACACCTGGACGCAACAACTCGCCTTTCACCCGCACGTCCACTGCCTGGTCACCGGCGGCGGCGTCTCGGATGACGGCCATTCGTGGCATCCGGCACGCGACAGCTTCCTGGTTCCTGTCAAGGCGCTCGCCAAGCTCGTGCGTGGCAAGCTCCGCGACGGGTTCGCGCGCCGTCGCCCCGACCTCGTTATCCCGGACGCCGTCTGGTCCAAGCCCTGGGTCGTCCACTGCACGGCCTGGGGTAAGGGCGAGCAGGCCGTACTGGATTATCTCGCGCGCTACGTCTTCCGGGTCGCCATAACCAACACCCGCATCGTCAGCTTCGACGACGAGACCGTGACCATCCGCTACAAGCACCGAAAATCCAACCGCTGGCGGACTATCCGCATAACCGGTTACGAATTCATGCGTCGGTTCCTCCAGCACGTCCTGCACAAGGTCCGCTACTTCGGCCTGTGGCACTCCTCCAGGCGTGAGCAGGCGGCGAGGGCACGTCTTCTGCTCCAACTCGACCACGGCACTGCGACCTACGACCAGACGGGGACGGCTGAGGATCGTGCCGGTCGGGCTGGCGATGATATGCATCCCGTCGGCCCTGCGGTCTGCCGTTGCTGCAAGCAAGGTCACATGATCCTCATCCGCAGGCTCACTCCCCAATGGGCGTGTGGACCATGACGTCGAACGCACCACTCACTCAGCAATGCCTGCTTCGTCGCGCGGGGATCGAGCCTGCCGTGGGCGCCCTCGTCCTCAAAGAGCAGGCAGCGATTGGCGCGTTGATCAACCGTGATCACGCATGCGCCGCCCACACCTCAGCAGCAATCACCGACGCCACCGCGAACAACATTTTCGACTTTACGGCGGCTATCTGCTCGCTCAGCATGACGATGCTGGATCGGCCCTAACCGCGGCCGATCCGTCCGGACCCGGTCTCCAAGTCGAAAAATCCATAGAGGCAGACCCCCGTTGACCCCAGGACGGGTTCAGCCCAACGGAGTTTCTGCATCGGCTCCGCGATGCAGAAACTCTTAATTCGTTTTCGCATGGGGGTTTTGCGAAGCCCAAACCGCTGAAAAACCTTATGGGGATTGGAGTTCGCAAAAGTTCAGAGTTTCGCATATCTGCGTGTTTCGCATGGCTTGTGCTGGTTTTCTGTTCCACTCAGCCGCACAGTCCGAAATCCAGCAGCAAGATCTTGCACTCCAGGGGCCGTCCACACATGCGCGTCGGGCCGCTTATCATTGCGCGCCGCTACACGTAGCGAGATATGAGCGACACATAATGGCAAGTTGCTTTTCGACCCCTCCACGTACTGCGGGCGGTAGATCGCGTTCGTAAAAGACCCGCACCGCCCCATGAAGCGCCGCCAGAAAAGTTTGGGCGACCGCTAGCGGATCGAGAAACCGGCCATCGCTGGCAGTCGATAGCATCGCTACCATCGCCCGTTCGCAACGCTGGGTGCCCGCTTCGATGAGTTCGTGAGCGTCGAGTTCTATGGCGATGAGGTAGAGAGCGCGCGAGACATCGCTTTGTCTCTCCTTCGCCTGCAGATAGGCCCTCACCACAGCGTCGGCCATGGTCTCCGTGGTTGTCCCTCGGTGACCGTCGCAGGCCTCCACGAGGGCGTTGATGAGCATCGCAAGATGCCGCTCCAGTACGGCGAAGAGAAGCGCCTGCTTATTCGGAAAATATTGGTAAAGCGTCCCCACCGAGACACCTGCGCGTTGCGCCACCCGCGTGGTGTTCAACCGGATAGGTCCATCGCTCAGCAAAACCTGAATGGTTCCCTCGAAGATGGCGTCCACGGTGACGGCGGAGCGAGCCTGACGTGGCGTTTTTCGGCGGTTTAGCTCCGCAGGAGCGCTGCTTCCCATAAGCGAATCCCGGATGTGAAGATTGCTTCATATATATGCGTCGTCGCCGTGGCTCCAGCCTTTCGCGTGGCTGCTGGCGGCATCTTTCTAGGAGACGAACATGGGTAAGTTGGACGGAAAAGTCGCTGTCGTCACTGGTGGCAGCGCGGGCATGGGATTGGCGACGGCAAGGATATTTATTCGCGAAGGCGCCAGGGTGGTCATCACTGGCCGCGATCAGGCGGCGCTCGCGGCGGCCGTCGAAGACATCGGTGACGGCGTCGATGCCGTCCGCAGCGACATCTCGAGGATCGCGGACCTCGAGACGTTGCGCGCGCATGTCGAAGGGACATATGGCCGGGTCGACGTCATATTCGCCAATGCGGGCGGCGGGCGTCCCGGCATGTTCGAACAGGTGTCGGAGGAGGATTTCGACTTCACGGTCGATACAAACCTCAAGGGCACGTACTTCACAGTGCAGAAGCTCGCCCCGCTCATGACGGCCGGCGGCTCCGTGATCCTCAACACCTCGATCCTGGGTTCGCAAGGGCGCTCGGGCTTCAGCGTCTATGCAGCAACCAAGGCGGCAATCCGGTCGCTGGCACGGTCGCTTACGGCGGAACTGTCGACCAAGGGCATTCGTGTGAACGCACTGGCTCCCGGGCACATCGATACGGACATCATGCGCAAAGCCGGTCTGCCCGATGAAATGATCGAGCAGGTCAACGCGCAGGCTCACGCCCAGATCGACTCTGTTGCATGGACTGTGACGGGGTGGCCTGAGATAGAATGATGCGGGGGGTTGCCCCGTCACTGTCCGGGGTAGGTGCCGTGCCTTTCAAAGCCAACGCCGAGCGTCGCCACCACATTCCGAAGCAGCGGCACCGGGCCACGAACTCTGCTGCCTACGATGCGGCCCTGCGGCAACGTGGCAGCCTGACTGTGTGGTTTACCGACGCGGCGATTGCGGCATGGAAAGCTGAGCCTCGGACCACGCGAGGCGGCCAGCCACGCTACTCGGGCCTGGCGATCGCAACGGCGCTGACGTTGAGAGCGGTGTTCCGCCTGGCCCTGCGGCAGACCGAAGGGCTGATCGGTTCCATCATCGCCCTGCTCGGTCTCGATCTCGCGGTGCCGGACCATACGACCTTGAGCCGCCGATCCGAGAGCCTGGACGTGGTTCGTCCACGACCAGGCGCCGGTCCCGTGCACCTGCTGGTGGACAGTATGGGGCTGAAGCTCTGCGGCTCCGGCGAATGGCTGCTCGAGAAACACGGAACGAAGACACGGCGGTCCTGGCGCAAGCTGCACATTGCCATGGACGCCGACACCGGGCAGATCGCGGCTGCGGCGTTGACCACCAGCGACGCCGATGATGCCTCGCAGGTCGGGGCCTTGCTCGATCAGGTGGGTGGCCCGGTCGCGTCGTTCACCGCCGACGGTGCTTACGACCAGGACGGTGTCTATCGCGAGGTCGCCGCGCGTCATCCCGAGGCGTCCGTCATCGTTCCCCCACGGTCCAGCGCCGTGCCGAGCGACATAGCCCAGACGGCACCAACGATGCGAGACCGTCACCTGCAGATCATTTCCGAGCGCGGCCGCATGGCCTGGCAGAGGGCCTCCGGCTATCATTGGCGAGCCCTGGTGGAGGCTGACATCAGCCGTTTCAAACGAGTCATCGGCGACGGTCTGCGATTCCGCACCGATCGGCGTCGAGCAACCGAGGTCGCGATTGCCGTGGACGCACTGAACCGGATGCTGGAACTCGGGCGTCCAGAGTACGTCCGCCTCCCGTAACGGTCAGTCAAGATGGTCGAGCCGCGGCCGCCTGGTGATCCGTGCAACACAGTCCCGCCAATGCCGACAGCGACCGCAAGCTGCGTCCACGCGGGAACTCGGCAAGCTGCTTCGGCGTGGACGGCCCGGCGGCAGGATTCGGATGCAGCCCGGCATCGACGGCCCCGACAAGCAGGCGCAAGTGTGGTCGGGCGAGCGTGTCTGGAGAGAGACGCCAGGACCGGACCTCGCTGGCTGTGACGGTGAGAAGGTCGGCCGCTTCCCGAGGCGTGCGGGCGCGGCGGCGGGCGGCCCAGCGGAGGACGGCGGCATGCGTGATCTCTTTCGGCATGGCGCCTTCAGTTGCTTGCGCAACGGTCTGCCTGCCGACCGCCGGGGTCAAACACTGCGTGCGGCAGCCGCCTAACGGCCCGCAAGAGAGCAAGCAAGCATGCTCGCAGGATGCTGCGGGGGAGGGGGCTTGCGAACTTGCTTGAGGGGTGATTCGTATCCGTGCAAATTGCACGGCACGTCAGGGCTGGGCCCGGCAGGAGAAACACGATGAACGCGGTCGCCGATCCGGCGCATCTGAGAGGAGTCTATCCGCTGAAAGAAGCGGCAAGGCTGGCTCACATGCCGACGCAGACGGCCTCGCGCTGGATCAAAGGAAACAAATATAACTACAAAGGAGAGCTGCGGCAAACACGCGGAGTGCCGTCGCTTTCCGAGCGGTTCTACACCGCTGGCACAGCTAATAATCGCGGCGCTCCGGTTCTCGATTTTGAAGAGCTGTTGACCCTCCTGCTCGTGCGCGCCTTCCAGACGCGCGGCTTGAGCATCCAGCGTATCAAGAAAGCGGCCGAGCGCGCGCAGGAGCGATATGGCGTCCAGAACCCTTTCGTGACGAAACAATTCAAGTCCGACGGTAGCAAGGTGTTCATCGATCTGGCTCCCTCGGCGCATGGCAAGGAGCGTCAGCTTATCGACCTTCTTTCGGACCAGAGGCAGTTCAGGGAAGTTGTCGAGCCATCCTTGTTTGAAGATGTGGTGTTCGTCGGCAGCCGTGCGGGAGAGTGGTGGCCGTTCGGCCGGACGAACGACGTCGTCGTCGCCCCAGATCGTCAGGGTGGTGCGCCGCACATTTCAGGCACGGGGGTCCGGACCGACGTGGTGTCCGACATGGTCGATGCGGAGGGTGGAGGCGAAGAAGGGACGACCGCGGCAGCCGAATGGTTTGGTCTCACTTTGGCTCAGGTTAAGAACGCGATCCGGTTCGAGGAATGGCTGCAGCAAAAGAGCTGACCTTCGTCCTCGACGAGAATCTCGGCGGCTGCGTTCCCACCGTTCTTCAGGTCTCGAGGTTTCTTCCGGTCGGAAGGATCACGACCCTGCACGAACTGGGATACCCGCGCGGCATGGGGGTCACCGACCCGCAATGGCTTTCCGAACTCGGCCAAGCGGACCACTATGTCGGCATAACGCGCGATGGCAGCATCCTGAGCACGTCTGTCCAAGCACGCGCCTGGGCAGGATCTGGCCTGCGGCTCTTCTTGCTTGCCAAGGCCTGGGGTCAGTTCCCGGGCCGAGAATTGGTTCGTGCCCTTTGCTACTGGTGGCCTTCCATCGTGGCCTAGGCGGAGGCGGGAGCACCTGGTACGGCGTGGACGGTCCCGCCAACTGTGCCTCCGCCTGGAGGGAAAACTATCAAGCTCATCACCGGGTGGGCTACGCGCGCATCAGGATGAACCAAGCCGTGCCTTCAGCGCGGTGGAAGTCTCCCTGACCTGCATGGGCCCCCTACTCCGGGTAGATGCGTTCTTTGTCCGGAAAAATTCATTTCCGGACAACGGTCCGGAGCGGGGGGCAGGGGTGGATGACGAGGACTTCCTTCCGGGAATGACGATCCAGTTCGCCGAAGGCGAGACCGTCGTCTGGAACTCCGAGCAGGACCGCGATATCGCGGCGATACTGCGCAAACTCGGCGCGGACGAGGACCGCGTGACCGAGATGATGGGCTACAACCCGCACCCGCTCGATTTCGATGACTGAGGAACGGCGGCCCGTCCGCGTTCGGGCCGAGTCTACCCCGGCGCTGGCGCCCGACATCATCGAGGCGGCCCGCTCCTACTCTGCCGCTTCCCGGGCGCACTCTACCCGTGACAATTACGAGAGGGCCTGGGAAGCCTTTAGCGCGTGGTGCCGGGAGAACGGTCAGCACTCCCTCCCTGCGCACCCGGTCACGGTGGCGGCCTACCTGGCGTCGGAAGCCGCCCGCGGTGTCGGCCATCCTGGGTGCAGCTCCACCTCTCAACCATCGGCTGGACCCACCGACGCGCTGGGCACGTGGCTCCTCACCGCGCCGAACAGGGAGCGGTGATTTCGGAAAACCTGGCCGGGATCCGGCGCGAGCACGGGAAGCGCCCGGCGCGGAAGGCGGCTGCCGATGCAGATGTGGTTCGGGACGTGCTTCATCATATCTGCGGCAACGGGCTGCGGTATGTTCGGGACCGGGCGCTGGTCGCTTTCGGGATAGCTTCCTGCCTGCGCAGGTCGGAAATCGTTGCGCTGGAGGTGTCCGACCTGGTCAGGGACCCTGAAGGCTACCGTGTCACGGTTCGGCGCAGCAAAAGCGACCAGGAAGGCCGTGGCGCGGAGATCGCAGTGCCCGAGGGGCGTCGGATGCGCCCGGTTGCACGCCTTGAGGAGTGGCTTGCAGCCGCAGGCATCGCGTCCGGCCCAGTGTTCCGGCGGCTGTCGAACGACGGCGTGAAGGCGACCGCCCAGCCGATGTCGGACCGCGGCGTGGCCAGGGTAGTGCAAGCGAGGGCGGCACGATCGAGGAGGTATCCGCCGCCAAGCTCGGCGTCGGCGACCTGGTTCAAGTGCGGCCGGGAGACCGCGTGGCCTGCGACGGCGAGATCGTCGAAGGGCGTTCCGCATTGGACGAGAGTGCGGTGACCGGCGAGAGCGTGCCCGTCGCGCGCGGCCCCGGCGAGAAGGTGGTCGCCGGATCGATCAATGCCGATGGGCGGCTGTGCGTGCGCGTGACGCGTGACGCCGCCGATAACACCGTGGCTCGTATCGTGCACTTGGTCGAGGAGGCTTCGGCCTCGCGGGCGCCCTCGCAACGCTTCGTCGAGCGGTTCGCCCGATGGTGGACGCCGGTCGCCTTGGCAGCGGCATTGCTGGTCATGCTCGCACCGCCGCTGCTGTTCGACGGAGACTGGTGGACCTGGACCTACCACGGCCTCGCGTTGCTGCTGATCGCCTGTCCCTGCGCGCTGGTGATCTCGGTCCCTGCGGCGGTGGCGTCCGGCCTGTCCGCGGGCGCCCGGCGCGGACTGTTGGTGAAGGGCGGCGCCGCGCTGGAGGCGATCGGCGCTGCCCGCACGGTGGCGTTCGACAAGACCGGCACCTTGACCGAGGGCCGGCTGCGCGTGACCGACTTCGTGCCGCTCGGCACGGAGGCCGACGCGGGCAGGGTGCTCGCCCAAGCCGCGGCGGTGGAGGAAGGCTCGTCGCATCCGCTGGCGCGGGCGATCACCGCCGCAGCGAAAGAGCGAGGGATTGCGTCCGCCGGCATCGGACGCGCAGGCCGTTCCGGGGCGGGCGGTGGCGGCCAATGTCGGCGGGCGGCGGGTCGCAGTCGGCAGCCCGCGCCATGCCACCGAGGCCGGCCGGGCCTTGCGGCCGATGCTGCGGCCTGCGCGGAAGCGCTGGAGGCCGAGGGCAAAACGGTGGTTGTGGTGCTGGTGGACGGCGCGCCGCTCGGGCTAATCGCGATGCGGGACGAACCCAGGGAGGACGCAAGCGCCGGGATCGCGGCGCTGCGCGGGTTGGGCGTCGAGACGGTGATGCTCACCGGGGACAACGAGCGGACCGGCCGCGCTATAGCGGGCGCGCTCGGCATGGACGTGCGGGCCGGGTTGCTGCCGGAGGACAAGCTGCGCGAGATCGCGGCGTTGCAGGCGAATGGCCCGGTGGTGATGGTCGGCGCATCAACGACGCCCCGGCCCTGGCGGCGGCGTCCGTCGGCGTGGCCATGGGCGGCGGCACCGACGTGGCGCTGGGACGGCCGACGCGGCGATCATGCGCGAGCAGGTCGGCGGCGTGGCCGAGCTCGTCGCACTGTCACGGGCGACGCTTGCCAACATCCGCCAGAACATAGGCGTCGCCGTGGGACTGAAGCTGGTGTTCCTGGTGACGACGGTCGTCGGCCTCACCGGGCTATGGCCGGCCATCATGGCGGATACGGGTGCGACCGTGCTGGTGACGCTGAACGCGCTCCGGCTGCTGCGCTGGCGGCCTGCGACTCACAGCGCGGCGTAGTGCCTTCCCTGCTCTCGGTGCTGGGCTACTCCTCCTGTCCGATCCGTCCAAGCCCGACGGCCCAAGCTACGGCGTCATCGGCACCAAACCCTGGCGGTTCGTGGAACTCGGGCGGCGACTGGACTTTCTACTTGCGGGGTGGGTTGGTGCCGAATGCCCGAATACCTCGTCTCGCAACACTTGGCTAAAGGTCGCCTTGTCGCGCTGGTGATCGAAGACGATCCCGCTCGGGCGACAGGACCGTTGATGATCTACGCCGCCCACATGCGGGATCGCGCACTCGGTCGAGCAGGCGGTTGGCTCCTGAACGATTTACAGGAACGGTTTTGCTGACACTGCTGTTTCCCGTTCCACAGGCAGTGCTTCGGCAGTAACAGCTCGAGTTTACACGTCCGGTGCAGCAGCCAGAACGAAGTCGAAACGCAGCGCTGCCGTCGGTTGATGGACCAGGTTGCCCCGTGCGGTCTGACCAGGTTCCTGATGTTCCAACGAGCGGATCAGGGCGTCCTTCACCCCAAACACCACATCGGAATCCAGGTACTTGTCGCCAGACAGGAAGACGTGGGTGACCAGCGTCTGGCATGCTGGGGCACCGACCATGAAGTGGACGTGCGCCGGGCGGAACGGATGCCGTCCCTGCAGCTTCAGCATGTCACCCACGGGACCGTCATCGGGGATAGGGTAGGACGCCGGCACGACCGAGCGGAACCAGAACCTGCCATCGCCGTCCGTGCGGAACCGCGCGCGTCCCGCCAACCCGTCCAGCCCATCCGGACGCTGCACGTCGTAGAAGCCGTCGCTGTCGGTGTGCCAGGTGTCGACGACGGCGCCGGCGATCCGTGTGCCATCCAGGCGCGACACGGTTCCCTCCACCAGCAGCGGTGTCCCCGCCATGCTGCCAGAGATGTCGTCGCCCAGCCCATGCTCGGGTGAAGCTTGCACGTAGAAGGGGCCGAGCACCGTCGTCGCGGTAGCTGTCGATGGCAGGCGATGGTTGATGGCGTCCACCAGCATGGACACGCCGAGCGTGTCGGACAAAAGGACGAACTCCTGCCGCGTGTCGCTGCACATCTGCCCGGTGCGGGTGAGGAACTCCACGGCAGCCAGCCACTCGGCTTGCGTGGGCTCAACCTCACGGACCAGGGCGTGCAGATGCCGCACGACGGCCTCGCCGATGGTTCGGGTGCGGGGATCGCTGGCCCCACGCACCTGGTCAAGGACGGCCTGGGTGATCGTGTCCTCATCGAAGTTACGCATTGCGCCTCCTAACAAATCATAGGCCGAGCGGGCAGCACGAGTGATCCGGTTCTCAGGCGTCGCCTCATCCGCTCGTCACTTCGGCATTCACTCGGCTGCTCGCGGTCGACGCGGACAGGTAGACCCGAAGCGTGAAGGCGAGGACAGCGACGACGACCAAGGGACTGGCTGCCGCGAGGAAGAGGTGCTGGCCCGACAGGCGCGGCAGCAGCAGCCCGCCGATCAGCGGACCGGCGATGGAGCCGATCTTGGCGATGCCGATAGCCCACCCGACCCCGTTGGCCCTGACGTTCGTCGGATAAAGCGAGCCGACGACGCCATGCAGGCAGGTCTGCCCCCCGAACGCGAAGCAGCCGGCCAGGAAGCTCACGGGCAGCAGCAATCCTTCCATGCCGCCGAGCGCTCCAAGGGCCGCCACAGTGGGAAACGCGAGCACGGCCATGGCGACGACCGCACCGAGCCCGAAGCGGTCGGCGAACCGCCCGCCGACGACCCCGCCGACGGCGCTGCCGGCAAACATCAGCGCCGTAGCCGTGGCCGCCATCGCCCGTGGAAACCCCACGGTCTCGACCGCAACCGGCATCCAGCTGGACAGCGAGAACACCGTCATCGAGTTGGCGATGTAGATCAGCCACATCACTGGCGTGACAAGTCTCAACGGCCCGGCAAACAGGTCCGCCACCCGCCCACGTGACAGCTGCGCCGTCTGCTCGGCCACGATCCGCGCCTGCGGCCCGAGCAGAAGGTCAGGCCGCAGGAACGCGGCGACCTGTGCCGCCTGCACCTGCCTGGCGGGTTGCGCTGCCAGGAAGGACAGGGATTCCGGCAGCAGCAGGAATGCCGCCGTGGTCACCAATGACAAGACGCCGCCGATGAAGAACATCGCCTGCCAGCCCAGCGCGCCGATGACGTAGGTGGCGGAAAGCCCCGCGACGATCCCGCCGATCGAGTAGCCTGCAAAAATAATCCCCACCGCCGTGATGCGGCGCGCCCTGGGGGTGAACTCGGTCACCAGCGCCACCGCGTTCGGCACGGCGCCACCCAGCCCGACGGTCGCCAGGAAGCGCAGCACCAGCAACTCCGACTCCGATCCTGCCAGGCCCGTCGCCGCTGTCAGAACACCAAAGCCGAGTGCGCCCAGGATCATCGCCCGCTTCCGGCCGAAACGGTCGCCGACCCATCCGAACAGGATGGCGCCGACCAGGAGGCCGAACAGGCCAACGCTGAAGATGAATCCCATGGCGGACGGCGTGATGCCCCACAGCCTGATCAGCACGGGTGCGGCGAAGGAGAGGGCTGCGACGTCGTAGGAGTCGCAGACCATCAGCAGGAAGCAGAGGGCGAGAATGATCAGCAAAGGCCGCCGAAAGCCGGCGCCCTCCACGATCTCCGCGACGGTGTAGCTTTTATGTTCCGGCAGCATGATGGACGTTCCCTCGTTGTCTTTGTTTTGGTTGGCAGGCGAGAGGCTGGGCGGCAGCTACATGGCTGGCTCGGCCTCGGCAGGGGCGCTGCGGACAAGCGCCCCCTGGGACGCCAACGCCGCCTGCAGGGCCGCAATTGGCACCTGGTCCGGGTTGATCCCCTGGTTCGCCGCCAGCGCCGCGGCAGCGCCTGCGGCGTGCCCCGTCAGCCAGCACTGCGGGATCTCGCGCATGAACGTCTGCGACGACGCATCGCAGGACAGATGCCGGCCTGCGACGATCAGGCCCGGCGTCGAGCGCGGGAGCAGGCTGCCGTAAGGCACCGAAACGCTCTCCCATTTCGGTGCAAGGCTCGGGCTGACGCCGATCTCGGTGTCGTGGACCCGCCCGGCCGCCCAATCGTTCCGGGTCAGGCTTTGCGCACCGAGCAGGCGCCGGGTCAGCCGGACGCCGACCTGGGAGGCGGTGAGCATGATCCAGGCGTCCTTGAAGCCCGGCGCATGAGATCGGTAGTAGCCCAGCAGCTCCGTCATCTTGTCGCGGGACCGCAGCTCCACCTCGGTGAGGTCGTGCGGGTCCAAGCCGTTG